>Ga0182035_10000264_pt1 | contig 23466 bp, 16 predicted proteins | sample flu12Cox44000170_FD_125969 | JGI IMG/M metagenome (GOLD analysis project Ga0182035, IMG submission 125969) | Lab enrichment of tropical soil microbial communities from Luquillo Experimental Forest, Puerto Rico - flux4day.12C.oxic.44.000.170 | ecosystem: Environmental > Terrestrial > Soil >...
GCAAGGGCTTCTGGGTTCGACCGCCATCATCATCACCGCAAAACACGGGCAGTCGCCGATCGATCCCAACCGCTTCTTCCCGATTCCTGGACACGCCCCATTAAACAACGGCACGCCTCCGTCCGGGATCATCGGATCGTTTCTCCCAGCGGTTTACAATGATCCCAACAACGGTCTCGGACTCGCCGAGGATGACATTTCCCAAATTTGGCTAGCAGATTCAACTCAGACCGGTAACGCAGTGATGGCCTTAGAGGGCGCCGCCACAGCCATAGGACTTGGCCAAATCTACTATGGCGGTTCGCTAACGACCATTTTCAACCCGCCTGGCGTCCCCAACGTTCCCGGTCCCTGCTGCCATCTGCGTGCAGGCGGCGATCCCCGCTCGCCGGACATCGTTGTGATTCCGAATGTGGGAGTGGTCTATACCGGAAACCTCAAGAAGCAGTCCGAGCACGGCGGCTTCGCGCATGACGATACCAATGTGGTGCTGTTGGTATCCAGTCCTGGCCTTGCGCCCCAGACCATCCACAGCTTTGTGGAAACGGCTCAAGTGGCTCCCACGATCCTGAAAATCCTGGGCCTGGATCCGAACGCCCTGGATGCGGTGAGGCAGGAAGGCACGCCCGTCCTTCCGGGTCTCTTCGGCGGCCAAAACTCACAATAGCTCGATGGACTAAAGCGAAAGCAAAAAGGGCGTTCCTCAGCGGGACCGCCCTTTTCTATTTTGGCCTTCCATGTCAAGCGACTGACGTTACTGTGACTTACTTTGCGAAGCGCACGCTGTCGAGGATGGCGTTGAACGTCTTGTCGTATTTTTCGTAGACAGGTTGCGGCGCCACGCAGACGAACGAGACCAGGCCTTCAGGCCGAAGAGTGGTGACCACCCAAGCTGTTTCCTGGCCGCCCACCGGTGAATCGTTGCAGAGATAAGTCGCGAGACAGGGCTGGCCATTTAAGCGCACCCGCTCGGGGTCCTGTGTAATTTTCATGTTCGGGTTGGACTTGTGTAGCTCTTGAATGAGCTGCTGCGTGGCTCTGTTCAGAGCATCCCAATCGTTGCGATCGCCGGTCGCTTACGTCACAGTGATGATCAGCCCGTACGCGAGCGACGCGTGCCCGCTCGCGTCATTCACCACGCCGCCTTCCGGCGCAAAAGAAACGCCGCCGCCGTTACTGTCGTAGTACGCTGCTCGCCCAATTGAAGTCTGTTCCCAATAGGATTTTCATCGGGCCAAAGCTGTCTATCGAACCGAAACCGGCCACGCATTTTGGAGCAAGGCGGATGGCAACATCAAATTTGCGTATTTGCTTGGCTACTCCGATGCGGAGCAGACGCTTAGGCTTGTTCTGGGCAAAGTGACACAGTCAATGTGTACTGATGCTGGAAAGGAATCGGTTAAGGAATTCGACAGAAAAATGCCCATGCCCAACAACATTACTGTCAAACAGGCGAGCGAAGGCATCGATGATTTCTATAAGGATTGGAAAAACCAGAGCATTCCCCTTCTTCTTGCTCAGAATATCGTAAGGTTACAAATCGCTGGCAGGCCACAAGCCGAAATAGAAGAGGCGATTAGAAGGGCGAGGGAGGCAGCTTCCAATAAGTAAGAAAGGGGCTTGGACCATTGCTGGGATTGTGTTGGGGAGTGGGAGCCGACCTGTTGCAAGATGCGTTGCAAGAGCCAAGACTCGGAGGTGCTGTGTTGCGGCCATTCGCTTAATCGTTGGGCTCGATCGGCTCGCACTCTGGACGGCGATAGACCTTCAGGGTCTTTCTTTGACCGATGTGCCCCGTGGGCAGCGTCGCGGCATTCCTAGCTGGCGCGACGGCACGGGGAACGTCGATCTGCGCCGCCCCATATCGCGAACGGTATACATTCCGCGGCCGGCTCGAGAGCTTCGGCGATGCTTCCCCCAGATATCTTCCGACCCCGACGTGACGCGCGAATTCCGCCTGCTTCGTGTCGCGAAAGTTTGTCCAAATAGCGAAGAAACCGGGTGGGGAGACGCTTCGGCGAGGGGAGGCGCTAATCTGCGGCTTTGCTTCGCGGCGCGACGGGCTTCCAGCGCAGCACCGGCTTGCGCGCTGCTCCGACTTCATCGAGGCGCCGCACTCGCGTCGTGTGCGGCGCGTTTTTCACGATTTCAGGTTGTGTCACGGCCTCTTCTGCGATGGACTTCATGGCGTCGATGAACAGGTCGCATTCCTCCCGCGACTCAGATTCGGTCGGCTCGATCATCAAGGCGCCCGGAACGATCAATGGAAACGCGGTGGTGTAAGGATGAAAACCATAGTCGATCAGCCGCTTGGCGATGTCCATGGTGTTTACGCCGTTCTTCTTTTGAATCGCATCGCTGAAAACCACCTCATGCATCGAAGGCAGGGAATAGGGGAGGTCATAAACGCCCTCAAGGTGCTTTCGAATGTAATTCGCATTGAGCACCGCATCTTCGGTGGCCCGGCGGATACCCGGCCCGTACGCAAGAATGTACGCCAGCGCGCGAACCAGCACGCCGAAATTGCTGCTGAACGCCTTCACTTTGCCAATCGAGTCCGGGCGCACCGGCTGGAGGGCCAGCCGGCCGCCTTCTTTTTCCACCAGGATCGGCACGGGGCGGAAAGGCTCCAGAATTTTCCTCATTGCGACCGGGCCGGCTCCCGGTCCCCCCCCGCCGTGCGGCGTCGAAAAGGTCTTGTGCAGGTTCAAGTGCATGACGTCCACGCCGAGATCGCCCGGGCGGGTTATGCCCGCAAGCGCATTCATGTTCGCGCCATCCATGTACAGCAAAGCGCCCTTCGCGTGCAAAATCTGCGCGATTTCCGGCAGGTTTTGCTCGTAAATCCCCAGTGTCGAAGGGTTGGTGATCATCAATGCCGCAACGTCTTCGTTCACCAGCTTGCGCAGGCCTTCGAGGTCGACCTGCCCCTGCGCTCCCGATTTGATGTTTTCGACTTCATAGCCCGCGATCACCGCCGTCGCAGGGTTCGTGCCGTGCGCAGAATCGGGAATCAACACTTTCTTGCGCGGATTCCCCTGTTTTTGCAGGTACGCGCGGATCAGCAGCAATCCGGTGAGCTCGCCCTGGGCCCCTGCGGCCGGCTGCAAGGTAATGGCATCCATCCCGGTAATCTCCAGCAGGCATTGTTCCAGCAAGCGCAGAATTTTTAAGCAGCCTTGCGATACATCCTGCGGCTGATAGGGGTGCTCGGTTGCGATTCCCTCGAGCCGCGCCACAAATTCATTGACGCGCGGGTTGTACTTCATCGTGCAGGAACCCAGCGGATACATCCCCAGGTCAATCGCGTGGTTCCAAGTGGAAAGACGCGTGAAGTGGCGGACCACCTCGATCTCGCTAACTTCCGGAAAACCCTCGATGCCTTCGCGCCGATAGTGTGCGCCCAGCACTTTCGCCGGCTCCGCCTTGGGTACGTCGAGCGGCGGCAATTCGAACGCGCGCTTGCCGGGCGACGATTTCTCGAAGATCAGGCCTTCGTTCTGATTCGTGTGCCGCGATGCCTTTTTGATTTTTTCGCTCATGTCTCCCAGGAGTCTGGCTGAAATGGCCGCAACCGCCACTGGAATGTGTGTCTCTTGTCTAAACCGGCTGCTCCAGCGCCCGCTTCACCGAGCCCGCAAACCGTTCAATTTCCGCGCGCGGCATCGTTTCGGTGACGCACACCAGCGCATGCTTCGTAAGTTCCGGATACGGCGTACCGAGAGCCAGTGGCCCGACGATTTTTTCCCGCAACAGGTGCGCATTCACAATTTTCACCGAGCGTGGCAGTTCGACGGTGAATTCATTGAAGAACGGAGCGTCAAAGGCGCGCCGCACGCCGGGAATCTTCAGCAATTCCGCGAGAGCGAACTGCGCTTTTGAAAGATTCTGTTCCGCCATTTCGCGCAAGCCTTCCTTGCCAAGCAGCGTCAAGTGCACCGTTGCTGCCAGCGCGCAAAGCGCCTGATTCGTGCAAATGTTCGAAGTAGCTTTCTCGCGCCGGATGTGCTGCTCACGCGTTGCGAGTGTAAGAACAAATCCTCTGTGTCCCGCAGAGTCCGTCGTCTGTCCTGCTAGCCTCCCGGGCATTTGGCGAACGTATTTTTCCCGCGCCGCAATCACGCCGGCAAAGGGTCCGCCATAACTCGGCGGCAAGCCGAAGCTTTGCGCTTCGAGCGCCACAATGTCCGCCTCTGCCGGCGGCCGAAGCACTCCCAGCGAAACGCCCTCGGCAATCGAGACGACCAACATCGCGCCAACCGCGTGCGCCGCTTCGGCCAGTGGCCCGTACGATTCGATCGCGCCAAAAAAGTTTGGCGATTGCGCGACGACTGCGGCCACGTCGTCTTTCAACACGCCCTCCAACGCTTTTACATCGACGGTACCGCTGGCAGCGAAAGGAATCTCCTCGATGCGCAATCCGGAGTTCTTCGCGTAGGTTTTCAGCACTTCGCGGTATTCCGGATGCACCGAACGCGCCACGAGCACGCGCTGCCGTCCGGTCAGCCTTTCTGCCATCAACACCGCTTCCGTCGTTGCCGTCGAGCCGTCATACATCGACGCGTTCGCCACGTCCTGCCCCGTCAGCTGGCACATCAACGTCTGAAACTCGAAAATCGCCTGCAGAGTGCCTTGCGAAATTTCCGCCTGATACGGTGTGTACGAGGTAAGGAATTCACCGCGCTGGATGACGGTGTCGGTCACCACCGAACGTTGGTGGTTGTAAACGCCCGCGCCGAGAAAACTCGCAAAGCCTGCTGCGTTTTCCGCCGCGCGCTGTTTGAAATACTGGATGACTTCCCCTTCCGAGTAAGGCCCAGGGATCTTCAACGCCTCGCGCAGCCGGTACTTTTCCGGAATGCTCGAAAACAGCTCATCGATCGATTTTGCGCCGATGGCAGCCAGCATTTCTTGCCGCTCGACGGGACTCTTCGGGAGATAGCGCATTAGGCGGAGGTTTCCTTGCCCTTCTCCGCGATATAGGCTTCATAAGCGGCCGCGTCCATCAAATCGCTGATCCCTTTGGCGTTTGTCACTCGCACCTTGATCAGCCACGCGGCCCCGTGCGGGTCATTGTTGATCATCTCAGGTTTGTTTTGAAGCTCGCCGTTCGATTCGATGACTTCCCCAGAGGCGGGGGCGTAAATCTCGCTGACGGCCTTCACCGACTCGACCGTGCCAAACGATTTTCCCGCCTCAATCTTGGCGCCTGGCTTGGGCAGTTCGACAAAAACCACGTCGCCCAGTTCGTGCTGCGCGTGGTCGGTGATGCCGATCGTGGCCAGGTCTACTTTCAGCTCAATCCACTCATGCTCTTTGGTGTAGCGATACGACTTCGGATACGCCATCAAACTACTCCTTGCATTCGCAATCCTTGCATGCGTCTCAAACGGACTGGCTAGGCTATCTTCCGCTCGCCTGCGGCGCGGCTGTATTTTTCTGCCGCTTGTAGAACGGAGTTCGAACCACCTGAGCTTTGTGCTTTTGCCCGCGAATCTCCACGTACAAAATCGTACCTACCGCCGAATACGTTGGCGGGACGAAGGCCAGCGCGATGTTCTTGCCCAAAGTCGGGGAAGGCGAACCGCTCGTCACCACCCCGATGCGTTCTCCGGCTCCGTTCGAGCAGCAATACTCGTCCCGTGCGATCCCGCGATCGATCATCTCGAGGCCCACGAGCGTGCGCGCTAATCCCGAGGCCTTGGAGCGCTCGAGCGCCGCTCGGCCGATAAAATCGCCCTTCTCCGTTTTGCAGTACCGGTCGAGCCCGGCTTCCCATACATTGATCTTGTCGCTGATCTCGTGCCCATAGAGCGCCATCTTGGATTCCAGCCGCAGCGTGTTGCGTGCGCCGAGGCCGCAGGGAATGACTCCGAACCCGCGCCCTGCCTCGATCACCTGGTTCCAGACTCTTTCGCTTGTCGATGAGTCGGACGGTACGTAAATTTCAAATCCGTCTTCGCCCGTATATCCGGTGCGGGCAATCAACGCATTCTTCAGGCCGCATACCGCGCCGTGGGTGAACCAATAATTCTTAATGCCGCTCAAGTCCGCGTCCGTCAGCGTTTGCACCACCGCCGCGGCCCGCGGCCCTTGAATCGCCAATTGAGAGTACGCGTCGCTCAGATCCTCGACCACGCAATCGATGCCCCTGGTATTTTCACGCACCCAGTCGATGTCTTTCTCCCGCGTGCCCGCGTTAATCACCAGCAGATAATCGTCTTCGCCCAACCTGTGCACGATCACGTCATCAACAAACGTGCCTTCCGGATAAAGCATCGCCGAGTATTGCGCCTGCCCAATCGCCAGCCGCGACGCGTCATTCATGGTGATGTGTTGTACCGCCGCAAGCGCTCCCCCGAGCTTCGTCCCGCTGCGAATGCGAATGTCCCCCATGTGGCTGACATCGAAGACACCGACATTTCCTCGAACCGCTTTGTGTTCGGCGATCAAACCGCCGCTTGACGGGTATTCCACAGGCATGTCCCAGCCGCCGAAATTAACCATTTTCGCGCCAAGACGGCGGTGCAATGCGTTCAAGGCCGTTTTGCGAAGCGAACTTGTTTGAGAAGTTGTGGCGGAATCCATTCCAATCGCTCGGGCAGAGACCGATACTAACATGCGCCTGCAAAGGCGGTCAAAGAAACGGCGCGACAGACGCGACGGACCAGACGGAGAATACCGCAAACCGATGCACGACTCGCCATCGAGCAGCCACGTTGGCCTTGCCGCGCGCGGCTTCGCTCAGGTACAGTTTTCTTGAGGGCGCTTATGGAAGGTGCAACCGTTTGTGTGCAGTGCGAGATGCCGGAGGAACGCTGCGCCTGCGAGAAGTACTGCACCATTTGCAAAGGGCAGCACAGCATCCGTCTCTGTTCGGACGGGCTTTATTATTGTCCCGATTGCCGGGAAGCCTGCGACGTTGGGCTGGCTAGTAGCCGTGGCCGCTGAACTGAAAAGCATGCACATGTGCCTTGACGCCGACGCCCGCCTGGCAGCGGCGGCGGGCGCTGTTGCCCGCTTCTTCGCGGAGGCCGCCGGGCTTGAAACCGACGCCGTCGCTCGCTTGCAATCCGCGGTCCTCGACGCCTGCAATGAAGCTTTCAAGTGCCTCTCGGCCAAACACCCCCACCTCGAAATGACCTTCGCGCGTTTTTCCGACCGCATCGAAGTTTCTCTCTCCCATGAGGAGGAGCCTCCCGCCTTTGACCTGCGCCCGATTACGAGCTTTGCCGCAAAGAAAACAGCAAGCCCAGGAAACTCGGAAACGTTAGTGGGCGTAGACCGTGTGCAACACGAAACCCACGGCAGGGAAGTTGTGACCCGCCTGACCAAGTACCTCCGTCAAGTCGCGCCCAGCGTCTAACGGTCTCGAAAATAGAACAGGCCGGTCAAAGTTTTTGCCCGGCCCGTTCTCCCTTCCACGACGCCTGCGTTTTACATCTTCAATGCGAATGTATTTTTCCGGATGAGCGCCGTCATCTGCTCGTCGCTTAGCGACATGTTGAGCGTGACCCGGTCTCCGGCGGGCGTGATGCGCGCCTGATCGAGCAGGTCCGCCAGCTCCGGATTCTCTTTTTGCGCCTGGTAGCGCTTATACAGGAATCCCGCCTGCAGCAGTTGGCCGAGCGTGTTCGCGTCTTCGGTGGATCCGCAAATGGCCTGGAACTTTCCATTAATGCCGCTGTCTGCGTCCACATTAATGATCAGGTTTTGCATCCGCGCCACGAGCTTCGCCGCCTCGGGAAACTGCTCCACTTCTGGCGCCAGTTGCTGCATCGCCAGCCGCGTGTACGCGGGATTCAGCACCGCCCAAACCACGCCGCTTCCGTTCGCTTCATTGATCAGGGGGAAGAGCCTGTCGTTCCTCAGAAGGCCTTCCTCTTCGCCGAAGCGTACGCCGACCATTTTTTCGAGGATAGCGCGATGCCCGAACGCCGCGGTATTCGAATCGATGAAGAAGAAAAAAAGGTCGCTCGCCCCGGAACCTGTGCCGAACGAGAACAGCGTGTAACCCCGCGTCTTGAACGTCGGCAGCTTCTGTTGCTTGAAATATGCTTCCGTCGAATTCGGATTGTAGGTGCCCAGCGCAACTCCGACGATTTCTTCACCGCTCGGAACCGCTGACGAACCCGACCCCTCGCTCTTGGCGTTCAGCCCTTCTGCCACGAGCCCCCAGGCCAGTTCGTCGACCTGCGAATTCGGATCCACGCCCGCCGACGCCAGGAATTTCTCAAATTGCCGGAACCTCTCCGGAATCATCTGCTGCTGCAATTGCGGGAACCATTTTTCAGACCGCGCCTTCTTTAGGTCACAGTACGCAAATTCGCCGATATTCTTTGGGAACAGCGCAATGGTGTCTGTACCGAGGCGGCCTGCCCGCGCCGGTTTGGGCGCCGCCATGAGGATGGCCGTCGCAATTGCCGTGGCGCCGGCCTTGCCGATCGCCCTGATCGCTCTCATGAAATGCTCCTTTCGGAATGGGCCGAGGGACCCTCTATTTTACGCGCTTCCGGCTCGAGGTGCATTGCCCAATCGCGGCTCGAGCGCCGCGATCTTCGCACGGGTAGCTAGAACGTAAGCCGTATCCTTTAAACTAGCCAGGTTGATCTCCACGTTGGCGAGGGCTCCGCGGGCTGCTGCCTCGGCCAGCAGACGTGCAACCTGCAAGTCTGAACGCATGGATGCCGCGACGATACCCTCCAGTTGTCCCAGGCGTTCGAAAAGGGCAACCGTCCGCTCGGCCACCTGCAGGGGAACTTCAGCGGCCCCTTTGGTCGTCCTCTCGACAGCCTCGGTGCGCTCGCGCGTTTCCTTCTCGTTCCCTTGAGGCAGTTTGAAGGCCGCCATCACCGCGTCGTACGATTCGGCGTCGCGGTCAATCGCCTCGGCAAGCTCGCCCGCGGTTTTCCGTAGGTCGTCGAGCGCTCGGGAAAGTTGTTCGACGTGCGCGGCTTGCGATTTCTTTTTCCGCGAAAGCCCGGTAACCATCTGCCCCAGCGAAGCCGCCAGGGCCGCGGTGAACGCCGAAGCGCTGCCGCCGCCCGGCGTTGCCGCCGGTGTTGCCACCGCTTCGAGGAACGGCCGCGCCAATCCTGCAAGCTTTCCGTCCTTGGCCGTTGCGGGCGGCGCGCCGCCGAGCGCGTCGGCCAGCCGGTTCTCAAACACTTGCGCGCGGGAAAAATTCTCAAGCTGGAGGAAAAAGTCTGCCGCCATTTCCAGCGCCTTTTTGGGCACCAGTCCCACGATCTCGCTGCCCACGGGTATTGCGCCGTAGCGCTCCGCTTCGCGCTTCACCATTTCGTACACGCGATGCATGGGTGTCTGCTCGAAATCCGTCAGATTGATGGAGACCTGCGCCAAGTTGCGCGCTTTCAATTCCACGCCCATCGATTTCACGTAGCGCAATCCACCCGACGAAAACCGAATGGCCTTGGCAATCTTCTGCGCGACCACCACGTCAGGCGTGTTCAGGTTCACGTTGTAGGCAATCAAGAACTTGCGCGCGCCCACGATGGTTACCCCGGCGGTGGGGTGCACTTTCGGCTCACCAACGTCCGGCTGCCGGTCGTGACTCTTCTTCATTTCCTCGCGCAGCCCTTCGAATTGTCCTCGCCGCACGTTTTCCAGGTTCACGCGGTCGGGCCGGGTGGCCGCCGCTTCGTAAAAGAACACGGGAATGCGATAGCGGTTCCAGATCTCTGCGCCCACGCGCCGCGCCAGCGCCACACAATCTTCAATCGTCACCTGATCGAGCGGAATAAAGGGTACCACGTCGGTTGCTCCCACGCGCGGGTGGGCGCCTGCGTGCTTTGTCAAGTCGATCAATTCCATTGCTTTGCCGACGCCCAGCAGCGCCGCTTCAGCGACCGCCTCCGGCTCTCCCGCCAGGGTGATCACGGAGCGGTGATGGTCCGCGTCCATCTCGCGGTCCAGTACATACACGCCCGGCACGCTGCTCATGGCCCCGACGATAGCCTGGACTTTTGCCGGATCCCGACCCTCGGAAAAATTCGGCACGCACTCAATCAGTCGTTTCATCGTTTTGGTTTCTTGTTTTTCGTTTTCTTGTCGTCGGGATTCACCCAGTTGTTCGGCAGCTTCGGTGCGCGGCCTGGCAGCGTCGGTCGCTCATAAACGAAGGGCCGCTTTTTCTCCGTGGAATTTGCCTCCGAAGTCGGATTAAGCTCCGCCGGAATGGCGGAAGGTCGAACTCCAGGTGCTTGAGAAGGTGCCGCCGGTGTCGGCCGCTGCTTTGGCAATTTAGGCCAAGCCGGGCGTGAACCCTGTCTGAGCGGCCACTGCGGCCCAATCATCGGTTTCATCCCCGGTGGCAGAGGCAAAGGCAGCTCTTGCGGCGTTTGCGCGGATGCCGGAGCTTGCGGCGGGACGGTCTTCTCATTTTCCGATTTCTCCGCAAGATAGCCTCTCGACTGGTGCGCAAACCAAATCAATGCCGTTATCCAGGCCGCTACGATCAGCGCGTTATAGGCGCTGAACCCCCCGGCCTTCCCCAGGATGGCCGCGCTCAGGAAAACCAGCGCCAAAAGGAGATAAAAATATTCTTCGAAGAGGCTTTTGGTCCTCCTTTGCCCGATTTTCGGAAGTTTCAGTCTCCGGACGGGCTTGCCTGTATAGCTAGTTCCTGGACTCTTTTGCGGCATGGATCACGCGACCGCGCTTGATGGTCATCCAGCAGTGGTTCACTCCAAAATAATAAGGAATTTCGCGGTAGTCGGCCACCTCGAATACGGCAATGTCCGCTTGTTTGCCAACCTCGAGCGAGCCCACCTGCTTGTCGCGCCTGAGCGCGAAGGCGCCATTGATGGTCGCGGCGCCGATGGCCTCCGCAGGCGTCATTCGCAACTGCGTGCACGCCAGCGACAAAATCATGGCCATGCTCAGTGTCGGGCTGGTCCCCGGGTTGTAGTCGGTGGCCAGCGCGACAATCGCACCCGCGTCAATCAGCGCTCGCGCCGGTGCGTACTTCTTCCATCCCAGATGGAAATCGCATCCCGGCAGCAGCGTGGCCACGGTCTCCGATTTTCCGAGCGCGCGAATATCGCTCTTGTTCACATGCTCGAGATGATCGCAGCTCGCCGCGCGCAAAAGAATGGCCAATCGCGTTGCGCCGCTTCGCGAAAGCTGCTCGGCATGCATTCGCGGAGCCAGCCCCCATTGCCGCCCCGCCTGCAGCACGCGCTTGGATTCCGCCGCACCGAACGCGCCGCGGTCGCAAAAGACATCGCAAAATTCGGCCAGGTGGTGCTCGGCGATGGTTGGCAGGAGATTTTCCTCCAGCAATTGGATGTAGCGCTTGGCTCCGTCCGCCTTCTTGCGAAACTCTTCCGGTACTACGTGTGCGCCGAGGAATGTCGAAACGATGTCCAGCGGCTGCTCCGTTGCCAGTTCCTTGTGCTGCTTCAGGATCTTTAGTTCGCTCGCAACATCCAGCCCGTAGCCGCTCTTGGCCTCGATCGTCGTCGTGCCGTGCGCGGCAAATTGCTGCAAAGCCGCGAGCGCCCGCTTCTTTAGCTCATCCGCGGTAGCCGCGCGCAGCCTCTTCACCGAATTGAGAATCCCGCCGCCCTTGCGCGCAATCTCCTCGTAGCTCGCTCCCTGGATCTTCAGTTCGTATTCTTCGGCGCGGCTCGCCGCATGAACCAGGTGTGTGTGTGAATCCACGAATCCCGGCAGCGCCACGCGCCCGCCCAAATCCAATTTGTCCACCGCTCGCGCGCCGGGCAGGGCTTCGACCTGCCCGCGCGTTCCCGCGGCCGCGATCAGGCCATCGCGCACAAGCAGCGCGCCATCTTCGATCAACTCCAAGTTCGAAAGGGAACTGCCGCGCCGCGGACCGCGTCCGCCAAGCGTCAGCAACTGCGATGCACCGGTGATGAGCAGGGAATCGCCCAAGGCCCTGGTATTATGCCGGATTGCTCTTTCCTGAGAACAGACGAAAACGTTTACTTTAATGCGCCGAGACGCCTCGACTGCTATCCCCAGCACAGGAGCCAGGCAGGCCGCGTAGAGCATAACCGAATTGGTTGCCAGCTAAACCAACTGAATCTGGTTGGCCTCCGCCCGGTCATAGCATCGGTACTTTCACGCCGGTCTTCTTCGCGAAAGCAATCGCTTCCGGATACCCGGCATCCACGTGCCGCGCCACGCCCATTCCCGGATCGTTCGTCAGCACGCGCTCGATGCGCTTCGCCATTTCCTTCGTTCCGTCCGCCACGGTCACTTGCCCGGCGTGCTCGGAGTAACCAATCCCCACGCCGCCGCCGTTGTGAATCGACACCCACGACGCCCCGCTCGCTGTATTGATCAGTGCATTCAGCAGAGGCCAGTCCGCGACCGCGTCCGACCCGTCGCGCATCGCTTCCGTCTCGCGGTACGGCGACGCCACCGAGCCGCAGTCCAGATGATCGCGCCCCATCACGACGGGAGCCTTGATCTCTCCCCGCGCCACCAGGTCGTTTAGCGCCAATCCAAATTTGTCGCGCTCGCCGTATCCCAGCCAGCAAATTCGCGACGGCAAGCCCTGAAACTTCACCCGCTTTTGCGCCAACTTGATCCAGCGGACGAGTTGCTGGTTATGCGGAAACATCTCGAGCACCAGCTGGTCGGTGCGCGCAATGTCCGACGCTTCTCCGGAAAGCGCCGCCCAACGGAACGGCCCTCTGCCCTCGCAAAACAGCGGCCGAATGTACGCGGGCACAAATCCTGGGAAGTCGTAGGCATTCCTCACGCCCTGGTCGAACGCGAACGTGCGAATGTTGTTGCCGTAGTCGAAAGTCACCGCGCCGAGCTTCTGCAAGTCCAGCATGCCCTGGACGTGCACGGCAATCGCCGCAAGCGCGCGCTTCTGGTATTCCTCGGGGTACTGCCGGCGCAGCTCCAGCGCCGCTTCGAGCGGCATGCCATTCGGCACGTACCCCCCGAGCGGATCGTGTGCGCTCGTCTGGTCTGTCAGCAAATCCGGCACCACGCCGCGCTTTGCCAATTCCGGAATCACGTCCGCGCAATTTCCCACCAGCCCCACCGACGTCGCTTCGCCTTGGCGCACCGCGTTCTTCAAGATGCGCAGCGCCTCATCGAGCGATGTCACTAGCACATCGCAATAGCCGCTTTTCAGCCGCTTCTTGATGCGCTCGGGATCGACGTCAATCCCCAGAAACGCCGCGCCATTCATGGAAGCTGCGAGCGGCTGTGCTCCGCCCATGCCGCCCATGCCGCCGCTGACCACAAGCTTTCCCCTCAGCTCGCCGCCAAAATGTTTTTTCGCCGCTGCCGCAAACGTTTCGTAGGTCCCCTGCAAAATCCCTTGCGTCCCAATGTAAATCCAGCTTCCCGCGGTCATCTGCCCGTACATCATCAAGCCCGCGCGGTCGAGTTCATGAAACTTGTCCCAGCTGTTCCAGTGCCCCACCAGGTTGGAATTGCACAGCAGCACGCGTGGCGCGTACTCATGCGTGCGAAACATCCCCACGGGCTTTCCTGACTGAACCAGCAGCGTTTCGTCCCCCTCCAGGGCTTTCAGCGAACGCACCATCGCGTGAAAGCACTCCCAGTTTCGCGCCGCCTTGCCCGTCCCGCCGTAAACCACCAAGTCTTCCGGCTTCTCCGCCACCTCGGGATCGAGATTGTTGAGCAGCATGCGCATCGCCGCTTCCTGCTGCCAGCCTTTGCAGGAAATCTCCCTCCCTCGCGGCGCGCGATACGGCCCTTTCGACAATCCGGCTGTCGCAGTCGTTTCCGATACGGTTGCTTTCATAACCTCTCTACGCCCATACTAACGCACGGCCATGCCGATTGCACCCGCGACTCGGCTCATTTACGAAAATGCTCCGTAAGGCTCCGTACTTGAGAGCGGGATATAAGGCGCAGGCTTTCGTGCGTGATTCTGTGGTCGCCAGCCCTAGGGCCGGGCAGGCGCGATCCTGATGCCTAGGGAGATGCGGCGTGGTAAAGCCGATTGATGAAACCGGAACCGATGTTCTGGTTAAAACCACCTTGTAGGAATCCTCGCTGCTTCTAAGGCGGGGAGGAATGTCAATAACCTGCTATTTCCTCTTAGCTCGCAAGGCGGTCCCTGATTTGCCGCCGCTCGCGCTTGTTGCGGTAAAATCCTCGATATATGAAGCGCCGCACGCGCAAGCCGGATCCCTCGGCCGAGCCCTTGGAGAACCGCGAGCAGCCAGCAGAGCACGCCGCGGAGCCGCCGGTCGCCGTGCACGGTGGGGCCGAGAGCCCGGCCGTTGCTGCGGATTCTGCTGCCGCGCACTCCGAGACCGAAAGCTCCGAGATTTCCATCGAACTGCAAAGGGAAATCGAGAATTTCTCGAACTCCTTTCACGTTGAAAGGGCCTCCGGGACTCCTCGGGCTCCCCGCGAGTTTACCGCAGCAGGTGAAGCGCCTGCCCGGCGCGGCGCCCCGGTCTCGCCTCTCACACCTCGAGCTGCGGCCGACCGCCGCGCGAATCCACGCTATGCCTTCCGCGGCACCGCCGAAGTCATCGCGAGCGACTCCGCCACAAAGTGCGAAACCCGCGTGCGCGACTTGAGCCAGCAGGGCTGCTATCTTGACACCGACAACCCGCTACCTTTGGGAAGCGCCGCCCAGGTGCGCATGACCAAAGGCGCCCAAGCGCTCGAAGTCCAAGGTAGAGTCGTCTACAACCAGCCGGGCAAGGGCATGGGCCTGATGTTTACCGCGGTCAAGCCGGAACACGGCGGAACGCTCGATGCGTGGATCAACGAGTCCCGCGAAACGTCCTGGCTTGCCAACAATCGCCGCCGCAGCCAGCGCGTCCTGGTGAAAGTCCCGGTGCGCGTCTCCGTCCGGGCTGGCGCCACGCCGCTCACCGAAGAAGAGACGCACACGCTGTCGGTCAGCGCTCATGGCGCGCTGCTTGCTGTTTCCGCGCCGCTTTACCGCGGCCAGCGGCTCACGCTGACGAATCCGCAGACCAAAGATTCGCTCGAGTGCGTGGTCGCCCACATTGACCGGTTTCCGAATGAGCCGGTGAAGGTAGGGGTCGAGTTTCTGCTCCCCAATCCCGCTTTCTGGCACGTGGCGTTTCCTCCCAAAGACTGGTCCCCACGCCACCCTGACGCCAAGCGACGACTCCACGAGGGATCGTCGTCCTGACCGAGAACGCAGCGGATTTCCTGCTTATCTCTCCTCATTCGTCGGGGTAGGCTACATGGCCACATCTCGCTTGCTCTGAGCGCAGTCGACTAGAAGGCAGTGACAAGCGTCCGCGCGGAAGCCGTCAGCGCTGTGAACCTAACGAGCGTCGTCGCGATCCCAATCTCTGCCGTCGCGATGGGCATCGGCCGTGTCAAGATTCCAACGCCGCTCGCTGAGGTTTTCTACCGGCGAGTCTACGTCAGAAAATCAAGCCGAGTGATTCTCACCCGCAAAGGACCGATGAATGCCTTCGTGCTCCTTTGCATCACGGCAGTACCGTACAAACACGTCTTGACGAAGCCGGTGTCTCATTGCGCCTCTATTTTCATTAAGATAGAGTTTCGGCTGGACCATGACCTACGGCACGCTTCCCTGGCGCTTTCTGAAAGCGGTTGACCATCTGGCGAATCCGCGCGCACAAATGGTGCGGCGCGACGGCAAGTGGGAAGCCGTGTCGTCCGAGGAGTTTCTCGGCCGCGTTGCCGGATTGTCTTCCGCCTTCGTGGAATTGGGCGTGAAGCCAGGCGACCGCGTCGGGCTCTTTTCTACGAACCGCCCGGAATGGCATACCGCTGACTTTGCCATCAACGGCGCAGGGGCCGTCACCGTTCCGATTTACTTCAACGAGTCGCCCGACCGCATGACATACATCCTGAAGCATTGCGGCGCCAAGGTGATTTTCGTAGCGGGCAAACCGCAGGTCGAGAAGCTGTTTTTTGTGCGCGGCAATCTGCCCGAGCTTGAAAACATCATTGTGGCCGACGCGGGCGGGTACGGCCCGAGCGAATGGCTCCGGTACGAAACGCTCGTCGAGAGCGCCGGCAAGAAAGACGTTGCCTCCTACCGCGAACGCGCGTCGCAAGTGCTGCCCGGCCAGCTTGCTTCCATCATCTACACTTCCGGCACGACGGGCGAGCCCAAAGGCGTGATGCTCACGCACTCGAACTTTTGCTCGAACGTAACCGATGTGGGCCAGGATTTTCATCTCAACCCGGCGGAGGACGTGGCGCTTTCCTTTCTGCCGCTTTCGCACGTCTACGAACGTACCGTCGCGTATATCTATCTTTTTCAGGGCTGCCCGCTCGCCTACGTGGAGTCCATCGACGCGGTTCCCCAGGCGCTTCTCGAGGTCCGTCCCACCGTCCTCGCCGCGGTTCCGCGGTTCTTTGAGAAGATCTATGCTCGCCTGGTCGAGCAGGGCTCGAAAACGGCGGGTGTGAAGCGAATGATTTTTGACTGGGCGATGAAGATTGCCAACCAGTCCGTCCATTGGCGCGCCAGCGGCAGGCATGCGAGCCTCGCCGTGAAGCTCGCATGGCTGCTGGCGAATCAGCTTGTCTACAAGAAGGTTCGCACCGGGCTCGGCGGGCGCCTGCGCCTTGTGAGTTCGGGCGGAGCACCGCTTGCCAAAGAGCTGGCAGACTTTTTCTGGGCGGTGGGCGTGCCCATCTATCAAGGCTACGGCTTGACGGAAACGTCGCCCATTGTTTCCACGAATTATCCGGTCAATCGCCCGGGCAGCTCGGGAAAACCCATTGCCAATGTGCACGTGCGCATCGCGGAAGACGGCGAAATCCTGGTCAAAGGCCCCTGCATCATGCAGGGTTATTACAAGAACCCGGAGGCGACGCGCGAAGCGCTGACGCCCGACGGCTGGTTCTCGACCGGCGACATCGGCCATCTCGACAAGGATGGCTATCTGTACATCACCGACCGCAAAAAAGACTTGATCAAGACCGCCGGCGGAAAATTTGTCGCGCCGCAGCCCATCGAAAACCTGCTCAAGACCAGCCCGTACATCCTCAACGCCATGGTCATCGGCGACAAACGCAGATTCATTGCCGCGCTGATCGTGCCCAATCCTGCGACCGTGGGCGCGCGGCTGGCCGACGAAGGCCTGAAGTTTTCGTCCCCTGCCGAAATGGCCGCCCATGCCCGCCCGCACGCGCTCATCGAGGAGGAAATCAAGCGGCTCACCGGGCATCTGGCGCAATATGAGACGATCAAGCGTTTCGCGCTGCTCCCCGAAGACTTTACGTTCGACGGTGGAACCCTTACCTTTACGCTGAAGCTCAAGCGGCGCGCGGTGGAAGAACGGTATCGCCAGGCGATCGAATCGCTTTATGCGGACGTCGCCGAGCCGCGCCCCATTCTCCAGGGGTAAGGCTGCACGCAGGGCCAGTCCTAAACTGTTCTCACGTACAGTTTCTTTCCCAAACCTCCCGTCGTAGGCTCAAGGCACCCAGGCATCCCTGTTTGTAAACTAGAATCAGATAAAACAACGCCCACCTCAATTCCCGGCAAATCCGGCATTCGTGAACGACTGGACTTGCCTTCTTTGCGCGCAGTGAAGGTTGTAAGCGAGAGCTGCGATAGAAAGGGGTAGATCGAATCACTCGGTCCGAGAAGTAAGTTGCAACCGGTCGAAGAAGCACGAAAACCCTGGTTTGGGAGGCGACTATGAACTTGATTCGCGGATGGTTCGGGGGGAGTCAGGGCACTTGCTCGAGAAGTCGCAGCCATCGCGTCGCGTGCGTGGCTGGCGCTTGGTTGCTGTGCGTGCTGGTTCTAGCTGTTTGTCCCGCGATGGCGCAAACTCCGGTGCCGGCGGCCAAGAATCCGGGCAGCAGGGATTCCGAAGGATTTTCAACAGGGTGGACGCTCGGCGCACGGTTTGAAGGTGACTACAGCAGCGCTGCCGGCGTGTATGACCTCGCTTCGGCGGTGGGCTACAACTTTTCACGCCACCTGGCAATGGATGCAGGAGTTCCCGTCTACTTTGTCAGCACACCCGTTGCGATTAAGCGAACTAACCCGGGAGCGGTGTCCGGGGTTGGCATCGGCAATACTTTCGTGGACTTGCTGCTCAATTATCCGAGCCGGTCGTTCAATTACAATTCCGCCGTTCATGTGACGGCGCCAGTCGCAGACAGGAAAAAAGGGCTTAACACCGGCCATGCCACCTGGAATTTCACCCACCATTTCGATCGTGCTTTCGGGGCTTGGTCGCCGTTTCTGGATGCGGGAGTGGGCAACACCCTCCTGGACACGCGGTACTTCACGAGACCGTTCACGAGCTTTGGCTATAACGTCGCGTTTAGCGGAGGCCTGGAATACGATCGTGGCAAGTACAGTTTCCAGGGGGGGGCGTACGACGTGACGCCCTGGGGCAACCAGACCATGTTCAGCCGCGTTTTTCGCTGCGCCCCCACGGCCAATTGCACCAACCCTCAACGATTGAGCAACAACCGCAACGGCTTCAAGAGTGCGAGCATAACAAAAGGAGGCGCGGCCCTGGTGCGCGACAACGGCTACGAAGCGGGGATCGATTTCCGGCCTGTTCATTATCTCGACTTCGAATTCGCCTACAGCCGCAGCGTACCGCTGCATCTCAACAATTATTCGTTTGGGGTGGGGGTCAATCTGAGTTCGCTCGTGCGGCGGCGGGCACACTAGCCAAGCGCCCCGGACCGAGCGCCGTGAGAGGTTGCCCCATGCGAGAGACTCGCAAAAGGGCGCACCCACAAGGGTTCGCGGCGGCTTTGCGAGCCGGCCCTCAGAAACTGCCGCGACCCCGCTTGGACTAAAGCGGCTTGCCTTCGGGGCTGATGAGGTGGAGTTCGCCTAGATTCAATTCTTTGACGCCCGACTCGATTTTCGAGCTGTCACCCACAATCACCCAGGTCAAGTTGTCCGCATGGATCACGGTTTTTGCGGCGTCCTCGAGGTCGCTCACCTTCAACGCGCGCACTTTGCCGGCGTACGTTTCATAGTAATCGTCGGGCAAGCCAAATCGGACCAGATCGAGGATCGACTGACCCACTTCGCTTTGCGTTTCGCGCGAGCCGGGTAGGGTCAGCGTTTCGTTGGCTTGAACTTTTGCCAGCTCGTCAGGAGTGATGGGACGTGCGCCGAGGATGCCGCGGAATTCCTTGCTCATTTCCTCGAGCGACTCCCTGGTTTTGTCGGTTTGCACGGGGGCAAGCGCGATAAATGGTCGTTGTCCTCGCGCGGGCCAGAGAATGCTTCTTGCGCCGTAGGACCAGTGCTTGTCCTCGCGCAAGTTCAGGTTGAGGCGCGAGGCAAACATCCCGCCAAAGTCGTCGTTCATGGCTTCCATGGCGATTTCCTTGGGGTTGACCTGCGGTGGTGCAACGATTCCGGCGATGATGACGGATTGCAGCGCGCCAGGCTTGTCGATCAAATAAACGGTGGACTTCTGCGGGCGCGAGACGGTGCTGACGCTCTTCTTGGGTACTTGTGCGGGTTTCCAGCTGGCGAAGAGTTTTTCGAGTTTGGGCTTGATTTCGGTGAGCGTCGTATCGCCCACGACTACCAGAGTGGCGTTGCTCGGGTGATACCAGGTGTCATGGAACTTGACGAGGTCCTCCCGGGTCATTTTCGCAATGCTTTCCTTGGTGCCCGAGCCAGTGAGCGGATTTCCATAGGCGTGCCCGGCTCCGTAGAGCAAGCGCGGCAGAACGCGCAGCGCCATCTGGACCGGTGTGTTTTGCTCGCGTTCGATGGCCGCGAGCACTTGTTTCTGCTGCCGCTTGAAATCGCTCTCTGGAAAGGTGGGGTTCAGAATCACGTCGGCAAACAAATCGAGCGAAGGATCGAGTTTATCTTTAAGCGCAGACAACTCGACGAGGGACATATCGAGATTCGAGGAGGCGTGGAGTTCGGCCCCGAGAAGCGCCAGTTGGTCGCTGATCTGAAGGGCGCTTCTTGCGGCGGTTCCCCCATCGAGGAGGCCAGAGGTCATGCTGGCGGTTCCCGGAGCAACCGACTCGTCGGCGGCGTAACCGGCGTCGAAGGCCATCCAGAAATGCACGAGAGGCACTTCATGCCGTTCCGCGAGCATGATTTTCAATCCGCTCGCGAGAGTGGAGCGCTCGAACTTGGGCAGCTTCAGTTCCGGCGGCGTGCCGGTTTCCGGCGGTCGCGAGCGGTCGGCGCCCTGGGCCGCGGCCTGGTAATCGGGGAAAGGATAGACTTCGAGTATGTAAACGCCGTCGGACAGCCAGCGATTGGCGGCGGCTTTCAAATCCTCGGCGGTGGCCTCCGCGACGCGCTTTAGCGAAGTCTTGTACGCTGCGGGATCGCCGAGGAACACCTGGTTGCGTGCCAGCTGGTCGGACTTTCCACCAAATCCGCCGATGCGCTCGATGCCGCGGACCAAATTGGCCATGTACCCGGTCTTCACTCTTCGCAATTCTTCGGCACTGGGCCCGTCCTTTAGGAAACGAGCCAGTTCTTCATCCACCTCTTTTTCCACCTGATCGAGATTCTGCCCGGGCCGAGCGGTGGCTTGAATGTAGAACTCCCCGCCGATTTCTCGCAAATCCACAAACGCATTGGCGCTGGTGGCAATCTGGTCGTCGTAGACCAGCCGCTTGTAGAATCGCGAGGTTTTTCCGGTGCTGAGGACGTCGCTAACCAGGTCCAGGTAATCGGCGTCGGCCGATCCATACGGGGGGACGTTCCAGATCTTGTAGACGCGGGCCTGGGGTACGCGGTCCTGGACGATTTGCCGGTGCGTGCCGGTCATTTTGGCGATCCACACTTCCTGGTGCGAGACGGGCGGGCCCGGCGGGATATCGCCGAAGTACTTTTCGACTTTTTCTTTCGCGCTTTGCGCAGCAATGTCTCCGGCGAGCACGAGCGTGACGTTGGACGGGCCGTAATAGGTCTTGAACCACTCCTGCACATCTTTCATGGAGGCGGCATCGAGGTCGGCCATGTCACCGATGGTGGTCCAAGAATAGGGATGGCCGGCGGGATAGGTATTGTGCGCGATGAGTTCGCGGGTGACGCCGTAGGGCTGGTTTTCGCCCTGCCGCTTTTCGTTTTGCACTACGCCGCGCTGGAGGTCGAGAGTCTTCTGGTCTAGCGCCCCGAGCAGGTGGCCCATGCGGTCGGATTCCATCCACAGCGTATAGTCGAGAGCGTTCGTGGGCAAGTCTTCAAAATAATTGGTGCGGTCCGTGTTGGTTGTGCCGTTCAGATCCGTGGCGCCGATTTTCTCCATCGCGTCGATGTAGCGACCCGGTGCGTGCTCGCTGCCGCCAAACATCAGGTGCTCGAACAGATGCGCGAAACCCGTTTTGCCAGGCTTCTCGCTTTTCGAGCCGACGTGATACCAGACGTTCACGGCGACGATGGGCGCTTTGTGGTCTTCGTGGACGATCAACGTGAGACCGTTGTGGAGCACGAATTTCTTAAAGGGGATGTCGATCTCGGTGCTGGTCTGGGCAAGCAGGCTCGGTGTGAAAACGCCGCCTGCCACGAGAACCAGCAGAAAAGGTCTGGACTTCATTTTGGAGCCCTCCCGACGGAAATGCACCTAATCCTCAAAGAAGACCACCATGCGACGAGACCGCGCTTCCGGTATTGACGAAGACCACCACGGAAAATGCCAATGAAATTGGAGTTGGTTGCCTCGTGGAAGCAGATGTTTTCCGTGATCTTTTTGACTTGCGAGTCTACACCTCCGTTGCATGATTGGAAATGTTTCTCTGGAGGACTGGAGTACTCCTCCGCCGCGAGGGAGATGAGCAAAGCAAATTGGGACACGAGAGGCGAAAGCGAAAAAGCACCGGTCCAGGACCCGCCACTACCGTGGGTGCACAAAGGGAACGGCCATCGGGATTTGTTCCCGCGGCGCGCAGGGTCTAAAATCCAGTTGAGGCTATTTATGCAAGATCATCTGGTGATTGCTGGGCGGGTGTTTCAATCGCGACTCATCGTGGGAACCGGAAAGTACCGGAGCTTTCAGGAGATGGCGCGGGCGCACGCAGCGTCGGGCGCGGAGATGGTGACGGTGGCGGTGCGCCGCGTGAATCTGACGGACAAATCGAAGGAATCGCTGATCGATTACATCGATCGCGAAAAGATTTTCATTTTGCCGAACACTGCTGCGTGTTACACGGCGGACGAAGCCATCCGCACGGCGCGGCTGGCCCGCGAAGTGGGGCTTTCCAACTGGATCAAGCTGGAAGTGATCGGGGATCAGCAGACCCTCTTTCCGGACACGGAGCAGCTCATCGAAGCGACGCGGGTTCTGGTCAAAGAGGGATTTGTCGTCCTGCCTTACACGAACGACGATCTGATCGCCGCGCGCAGACTGATTGACGCCGGCGCGGCGGCGGTGATGCCGCTCGCGGCGCCTATCGGGTCCGGCTTGGGCATTCAGAATCCCGCGAATCTGCGCATTCTGCGCGAGCGCATCACGGAAGTGCCCATGATTGTGGATGCGGGTGTCGGAACGGCCTCCGACGCGGCCGTCGCCATGGAACTCGGCGCCGATGGCGTGCTGATGAACACCGCCATTGCTGAGGCCGAAGATGCTCTGCTCATGGCGGAAGCGATGCGAGATGCGGTCTCCGCCGGGCGCAAAGCCTATCTTGCCGGGCGCATGCCGAGACGGCTCTACGCCTCGGCTTCGAGCCCGATGAGCGGCGTGGTGCGCTAGAATCGAGCTTAGTCGATCACAGGGATCCCTTCGGCCATAGAAAAAAGTGAATCAGGAGGCTCGCAGGTCATCGCACGGAACCCTTCTCGCAAACGGTCGCGGTTTCGCCGCTCGCCTGCGGCATGGTGGGGGCTCAAGCGCAATCGGCGGCCTCCTCCGCGTGGCATTGCAGTGCTTGGAGCTGCGCCGATCGAACCTGCTGCCCGCGTAGAGTTTGAAAAACGGAATTCAGACCGGGCCCCTCACCCGATTATTCGTGTTCCTCCGAACCCTCGCAACCCGGCCCCACCGCAGAGCCACCGATGACAGTATCCTGACCGAAAGGGCTAAGGTTTTTACCCAACTAACGGATTCGCAACAACAAACCAGAAGCTCACTGCCACATTACTAATTGTCGGACACTACTAGTAGGTAGCCGCGCGAGCACCGGTGATTGGGTGTGGGACTTAGCGGTGGGCCGCCGGGAGCTCAAGCCCGGTTGGTGGGCTCTGGTCGCGGCATGGGTCTGGCACGGCCGCTATTTTTGTCTTCGCGCAGGAGCCGTGCCCTAACAACCGCCCAGATTGTGAGACGGGCTCGTTGTCGTCTGATGTCGGGCGCGGAACGCGGCGCGTGGAGTCAGCCTCTCGGGCTCTTATGGAAACAAAGTCGAGCGTGTGGCGTTCGCAGTTAGCGAAGCAATTGCTTATCGGCCTGGCCGCCTGTGTCACCTACATCCTCGCCGCGAAGCTGAGCCTCCGCCTTGCCACGGTGCACCCGAGCGCCAGTCCTTTCTGGCCGCCTACGGGCATCGCCA
>Ga0182035_10000265_pt1 | contig 23449 bp, 16 predicted proteins | sample flu12Cox44000170_FD_125969 | JGI IMG/M metagenome (GOLD analysis project Ga0182035, IMG submission 125969) | Lab enrichment of tropical soil microbial communities from Luquillo Experimental Forest, Puerto Rico - flux4day.12C.oxic.44.000.170 | ecosystem: Environmental > Terrestrial > Soil >...
ATTGGCAGCATAGGTGCCACTTTGTAAGATTGGACACGTGGCGCTTGAATTCGTTGCGAGGTCATCGACGACGATCCCGACGTTGTCGATCCGACGGCTACCTACGCGTCATGTTCGCCGTGGACGAGGTCGACGACACGCTTGAGAGGCTCCACAAGCACGGCGCGCAGCTCAGGCGGCCGGCCGCCACAGCTGCAGATAATGTTGGTTGCGAGCTCCCTTGCGCGAACGCAACGGACGAACGGACCCGAACTTGGGAACACCTTGGGAACAATTTCGCTCGAATGCAGGCGAAAGACGACGGGTCAGGGCGGACCAGCAACCAAGACGAGTCAACGACTTTAGCGATTTCGGCCGCGTCTGCAAAACTCCACCCCCGGTTTAAAGCCGAGCGGTGCCTCAATTCCAACCTTCGAGAATGCTGGCGAGCAACACTACGCGTTCCATGCGTCTGCCATCCGATGCCTTGCTGAAGTTGTCGGCGACCCACTGCTGAATCGCGAGGCGTTCGATGTCGCGCAGCCGCCACGCCTTCATGCTGGCAGGATGTGAACGTTGGACCGTCCTGTAGCCATGCTGGCTTGATGCCTTGAAAGTCCGGAGCACGAGTGCCTCCCACTGCTGCAAGACGTGTGGCACTCTGCGTGGCACTTTTGGTGGCGCGCGGCGGTGCCGTGGGGCGATTCGAGGCGAAGCCCCTGTTGCGAAGTGTTCGAATTCTCTGAGGAATTCGCGGGATCACACGAAAAGGCCGGCCACGATTCGGCCGGCTCTTGACCCAAGGCAGGTGCGCTACCAGGCTGCGCTACGCCCCGACATCGAATGCCCGATTTTACTTCATCCCCTTCGGGCACGCTCTTCGACCGCAGTCCCCGCTTCGATAGGCTCGCGGATCGACCGCGAGCGGACGGGCCATCGCCGCAGAATACCAGGCCCAAAGTTTCGAAGCTGTTAGGGCAGCTCGGGAAAACGCCGTAAAATGGATGCGATTCCGCGGTGGTGGAGTCCACCCTGTAACCGCCGATTCGACTGGACGGCCAATGACTCCTACGGGACTTCGTAGGAGCGCCTCACCTCACGACCGTCCTTGTTCACGTTTCAGTCTCTTTCGTCAGGTCGTGGCCATGACATGGATCGCCGTCGCCGTCGGCGGCGCGCTCGGCTCAGTAGCGCGTCATTGGGTGAATTTGCAGCTCGCTCACCGGTTGGAGCGCTCCGTTCCGTACGCAACGCTGGTGGTCAACGTCATCGGCTGCGTGACGATCGGCGCGTTGGCCGGTCGAATTGCCGGCGGACGCCTGCATATGACTCCCGTAATACGCACGTTTGTGCTCGTTGGCGTCTTGGGCGGCTTCACCACCTTCTCCAGCTTCGGTCTCGATACGTTCACGCTGGGGCATGGCGGCGACCCTGTCGCGGCATTCTGGAACGTGGTCGGGCAGGTCGGCCTGGGACTGGGCGGGGTATGGCTCGGCTTCTATCTGGGTGTGTCGACGGGAGGGACATTCGGGCTTGAGCCACACGGCGCGCCGTTTTCGATCGAGATCGCCTGACATCTCCAACGACACAATTTGCGATGACGAGCGACGCGAACAGAATGATACGCGCACGCTGACCGGCAAAACCCGTGCGCCGTTTAGCCGGCAACCTCATTTGCGACTGACGCTGGTCTGAGCCTCCGCCGCTTTCGCCGGCGCCTTGCAGGCGAAGTTCGCGGCATCGTTCGTGCTCCCGGCTCCCTTGTACTGAGCGAGCTGCGGATAGGGGCACAGCGGACGGGTCATGTCAACTCGATTGTTCGTGACGTGCGACGCAATCAGCTGATCGGGCGCGACGTTGCCCTCTCGCCATCGTTCGAGCGCGCCCATGTAGTTGACTTGGTTCGGCCCGGGCCCGTTGCCGCAGTGCTGCATCCCGGGCGCCATGAACAGGCGAACGAAATTGTCCTGCTTCGGCCCCATCTTCGCGAGCACGCTGGAGTAATAGTTGACCGTGTTGCCCGCGGAGATCGCCGTGTCGTTCCAGCCGTGATAGAGCAGCAGCTTTCCGCCCCGCGCCTTGAACGCAGAAAGATCCGGATTGATCGCGTTGATGGTCGATCCGACCTTCTCGTCGACCGCCTTTAAATCGCGATCGAGATCGAACGTCTTCCAGTCCCAGTTCGCGTCGTTGTAGGCGACTTGAAACGACCCGACCGATACACCAGGAGGCTGCGATCCGCCGGAGATGACGTTCCACCCGGTCTCGCTGCCCGGATCCTTGCCAGGGAAGACGGCCTCGCCGCTCCTGGTCTTCACCGCCGAATACATCCGTTTGACGGATTCGACCTGTGGCGGCGTGAGGCACGTATCCCCGTCGGCGCCCTTGCACAGAAGAGTCGACGGATCGAAATGGCAGCTCCGCGGGTCGTTGAGCAGGCCGTCTTTCACCCCGTCATGCGCATCGCACGCCTCGACGACTGCCTTGTTCAGCATCGCCAGCTTGGCAGCCGGAACCGCGGCCGCCGGATCTTTCAACGCAGGGACCGCCACGGATAGGTCCCATAAGTGCAGGTGCGTCTGGTAATTGGCCGGCGCTCCAGCGAGGATCGCATCGAAGTCGTCCGGATACTTCTGCGCCTCCATCAGTCCCTGCCGGCCCCCGGTCGAGCACCCGTTCCAGTACGACAAGCGCGGCCCGCGATCGTAGAACGCCGAGACGAGCGCCTTCGATTTCAACGTCATCTCGTGAACGGCGCGGTAGGCGAAGTCGACAAGCTTTTCAGGATGACCGATCGCGAAGAGCGCGTTCCCGCCCTTGTGACCGGTGTCGGTCGATGCTGTTGCATAGCCCTCCCTCAACGCAGACGCCATCGCCGCATAGCTGATCACGCCCGCCCATCCGCCGTTGCCAACAGCTTCGAACTTGCCGTTCCAGTCCTCGGCCGGCATCCAGAGCTCCATCTCGATCTCGGAGTCCGGCGACGGCCTGAGGATCGCATTCACACGACAGTGTGCCGGAAGCATCAGAGGCGGCGCCGCAGGCGGTTGATCGCCGCGACCGCCTCGCCCCGCGGCCGGAGCCTGAGCTCCAGCGGCGGCGCCCCGTCCGGCCGTAGCCGGAGCTTGAGCTCCTGCGGCCACCGCCGCGGACTCAGGTCCACGGCCGACGGCGACTGGTCCTCCCGCCGGTCCGAGAGGCGGCGGTGTGTACGGTCCTGCGGCAACGAGCTCGGCCGCGGTAATCGTCGTGCCGGGAAGCGAGATCGATTTGAGGCTCTCGCATGGCATGGCCGCCGCCACTGCGCCGACGAAGATCAGTGAGCCAATCATGCCGCCCTCACTTTGCCAACGGATCGGGGCGCAGTTGGAAGTGCAGGACCTTGCTCGTCGTTCCCTTCCCGGTCTCGGTGTGGAACGGTGTGCGCGTCGCGTAGGTCGACCACAACCCCTTCCCCTTCCACCCAGCCTTCGCGTCGTCGATCCGGCCGTCGAGGCCCTTAGCGAAGAAGCCGATGGGGTACGGCACGCGGAGCACAACCCACTTGCCGTTCTGCAGCGCGAGCAGGGCATCCTCTCCGTTGCCGGTCGCGATCGGGACGTTCCTGCCGAGCCCGAAGGTGTCGAACTGATCGACCCAGTCGTAGTAGCTGGCTTCGGCGCTGCCCGAATCGGTCACGCCCTTCAGTTGGGGCGCCGGGAAGGGATACAGCGTCCAGCCTTCCGGGCAATGCTGGCCGGTCGCCGTCGGCCCGTTGAGCACCTTGCATTTCCGCCTGTCGAAGCTTGCAAAATGCCCGCTCGCGATCACGGTCCAGACGACGCCGTTGCGATCGATGTCGAGGCCGCGCGGAGAGAACCCCTGGACCGGCGCCTTGGGATTGTTCCACGGCAGCTCGTACAGCTCGGCGAGCGCCGTCGCCGGTGGATTGGATCCCGGAACGAGCCTCACGATTGAGCCCGGGAAGCCGAGCACGCTCCCCCAGATCGATCCGTCTGCCGGGCTCACGGTCACGCCGTAGAACGCGGCGTTGACGCGTTTGTCCTTCGTCGGATCAACCGGCTGGTCGGGCTCGACATACCCGTCGCGTTTGCCGTTGCCATTGGTGTCCAGCACGAGCGCGGTCCAGCCTTGCGCCTTCTGCTCGTCGTGAGTTTCTTCAAAGAGTTTCGTGTTCAGCCAGCCGACCGCGCCACCGCCGCCGCCGCTGCTCGTCCACAGCGTCTGATTGGCGTCCTCCGCAAATTGAAGATGATGCGTGCTGAAACACGTGTTGATGAGCGTGACCTGCTTGGTCTTCGGGTCGTACATGGCGAGTTGCCGGCCGCTCCGCTCGAGCGGAAAGAGCTTCGCCGACGGATGCTCCGATCCTGCCTTGCAGAAGGCGGGATTTTCGGGCGGGCGCACGACGGACGTGAACCAGACCCGGCCCTTGTCGTCGAACATGGGGTTGTGCATGTTCGCCTGGCTGTCCCAGATCGATTCGTCGCCCCAATAGGGGGAGGGCATCAACGGCTTGCCCGGTCGCGGTGTATTTGGATCGCGAACTTGCATCTTTACGTGGGTCGCGGTGTTGTGAACGGGATCGAGAATGGGGACGTCGTCCGTGCTCAGCTCCGGCGCACCGTACAGGAGACCGTTGGCGTTGAGCGTCGGATTGCGTTTGTCGGTCGCGATTTCGTCGTGGAGATACGCTTTGGGCGTCGCCCAATCCCATTCCGTGATCACGACGTTCCGCTCGAGGCCCTGCGGGCGCGGCGGCGCAGGCGGCAGCTCGCCGGCCGCGATCCGGCTGGTCCAGTCCGCGAACATCGCCAACGCTCGATCCTTGCCCATGTTGTTCACGCTGCCGATCATGGCTCCACCGGCCTGCCCGGATTGAACGCGCCGCTCCCACGCTTTGGCTGGCGATTCAATGTCGGCAAACGCCTTGGGAATCTCGCGCGTCGCCTTGGTGCCGAGCTGGTGACAGGACCAACAGCTGTCGGTCTTGACGAGCTCCAGCCACTGCGCCTGACTCTTCATGTTGGGCGAAATGCCGTTGCCCTGCGGTCCGGTGCCAGGGAAGTCCTTCTTGTCGGGAACCTTCAGGAGGGAATACCAGAAGCTGGCCGGGTAGTATTGCGCCGCAGTGCGTGCGTCAGGCGCGACCGTTGCCGTGAGATTGACGATCTTTCCCGCGGCCGATTGAACGGGCTGCGAGTCGACAAGCCCGTAGCCACGCACCCACACCTTGTAGTTGGCTTTCGGGAGATCGGGAACGAGATAGCGCCCACGGTCGTCGGTGACGACGATCTTGACGTATTTCGTGGGCAGATCGGTTGTCTCCGCGATCACCCAGACGCCGGCTTCAGGACCCTTGGCGCTCGTCACCACGCCGGCAATATCGTCAGGGTCGATCTGAATCTGGCCCGCCGTCTGCGGGGACGGGCCGCTTCGAGCAGCCTGGCGCGCGTTCATGATCGCCACCGATGTCCCCAGGAAGGCCGCGACTCCGGCCGTCCAGACAACTTTGCGGAATATGAAGCTCAGCTCTCGTTTCATCGTTCTCATACTGGCTCCCTTTGCACCCGCACACTATAATCCTGACTCGGCCCGCTCGGTCAGGTAGGTCGGGTGGGCCGCGGGGCGGGGGAGGTGTCATGGGCAAGCGTCGCATATCCCGTCGAAGATTCCTGAAAGGCACGGGAACCGCGCTGGTTGCGGCTGCTGCCGCGCCCGCCCTGCAGGGCCAGGGGCGAACCGGGAATGGCCCGGCAGGAAAGGCTGTTGCGGGGAAGGAGCCCGCGGGTCACACAATTTCCGTTACCGTCAACCACGTCACCCACCGCGTCGAGGCAGACGACCGCTGGACGCTGGCCGAGCTGCTCCGCGATCACCTCAACCTCACTGGAACAAAGATCGGCTGCGACCGCGGCGAGTGCGGCGCCTGCACGGTTCTCGTCGACGGCAAGCCGATGTACTCGTGCAGCCAGCTGGCGGTCTGGATGGACGGGCGATCGGTCGAGACGGTCGAGGGGCTGACAGGTGCTGGCACAGGAACCCTCCACCCGTTGCAGCAGTCGTTCGTCGACCGCGACGCCCCCCAGTGCGGCTTCTGCACCTCAGGCCAGCTGATGAGCGCGACGGCGCTCATTCGCGCCAATGCGACGCCAACGCCCGACGAGGCGCGCGCCGCGATGACGGGCAACCTCTGTCGCTGCTCGAACTACAACCACTACGTCGACGCCGTTGTGGGCTACCAACGGGCAACCCCCGCCACCGGCCTTCGCGCTTCGGCGGACGCGCCCGCATCCGCCGTTGGAGCTTCGGCTGACATCCCCGCGCTGCAGACCGTCGGCCACGCGACGCCGCGCATCGACGCCGTCGACCGCTGTTCCGGCAAGGCGACCTACTCGGCGGACGTCAAGCTGCCGGGAATGCTCTACGGCCGCGTGCTGCGCAGTCCGCATCCCCACGCCCGCATCAAGAGCATCGACGTGTCCAGGGCCCGCGCACTCCCCGGGGTCAAGGCGATCGTCACGCACGAGAACTGCCAGGTCGTGTGGGGCGCCGGCTCGATCGCCGGCGGACAGCAGTACAACGACGAGGTCAAGAAGATCACGAAGCAACGCCGATACGCGTTCAACAATCCCGTGCGTTTCGTCGGCGAGCCGGTCGCAGCGATCGCGGCCGTCGATCGTCACACGGCGGAAGACGCGCTCGAGCTGGTGTCGGTGGACTACGAGCTGTTGCCGTTCGTCCTCGATCACGAAGAAGCGCTCAAAAGCGACGCGGTCAAGATCTGGCCGGAGGGGAACCTGGCCCTGAACGCCCGCAACGAAGCGCTTCCGCAGACTGAGCGCCGCGGCGACGTGGCGCGAGGCTTCGAGGCCGCCGAACACGTATTTGAGGACCGCTATACGACGAGCTTCGTCCACAACGCGCAGATGGAGCCGCGCGTGGCGGTGGCGTCCTGGGAGCGGGGCAAGCTCACGATTTACACGCCCACCGGCGGCATCGCCAACTGCCGCAGCGACATGGCGCGCGACCTCGGCATCCCGCCGGAGAACGTCCGCGTCGTCTGCCAGTACATGGGCGGGAACTTCGGCAACAAGAACCAGAACCAGGACGCGGATCTGATTGCCGCCGTGCTCGCCAAGGAGGCCGGCGCTCCGGTCAAGCTGGAGCTGTCGCGCAAGGAGGACTTCATCGGCGTGCACGGTCGGTGGCCGACGACCCAGTACTACAAGGTCGGCGTGAAGAACGACGGGACGCTGACGGCCATCCAGCTCCGCGGCTTCAGCGGGATGGGGCCGTACCGGAAGAACAGCGGCGCTATCGGCGGCATCGAAGTGTACCAGTGCCCGAACATCGAGCGCGTCGTGACGCCCGTCTACACGAACAGGACGGTGTCGGCGAATTTCCGCGGCCCCGAGTTCCCCCAGGGGTTCTTCGGCATCGAATCGATGATGGACGACGTCGCGGCGAAGCTCAAGATGGATCCGGTCGAGTTCATCCTGAAGAACATGACGCGGAAGTTCCGCGACGAAACGGAGTACACCACCTACACGCTCGAGGACTGCGTCCGCCGCGGCGCGGAGCACTTCGAGTGGAAGAAACGGTGGCACCCCCCGGGCTCGAGCCCGGGACCGATCAAACGGGGAGTCGGCGTCGCGTTCATGGCGTTCCGCTCGGGCCTCGGCCGGAGCAACGCCGTGATCCGGCTGGACGCCAAGGGCCAATACGCCGTGCACGTCGGCGTCACAGACGTCGGCGGCGGCGCCAAGACGACCATGGGCCTCATCGCCGCCGAGGCGCTCGGCGTTCCGCTCTCACGCGTCACCGTCGTCTGGGGCGACACCGATCGTTGTCCGTACTCGGTCGGCGAATCGGGCAGCCGCACGACCATCATGACCGGCTACGCCATCGTCGAGGCAGCCAAGGATCTCAAGAAACAGATCGCCGAGAAGGGCCTGCCCACGGGAGACACGGTGTTGGTCGCGTCGGCCAACCCGACGCCCGCGCAGCCGGGGAAGGTCCGCAACGCATTCGGCGCGCACTTTGCGGAAGTGGAGGTTGACACCGAGCTGGGCAGAGTTCACGTGAGGAAATACCTCGCCGTCCAGGACTGCGGCCGAATCATCAACCCGCTGACGGCCGAAAGCCAGATCAAGGGCGGCGTCACGATGGGGATCGGCATGGCGCTGCACGAGGATCTGTTGTACGACCGGCGGAGCGGCAGCCCGCTGACGGCCGGCTATTACGGCGCGCGAGTGTTGACGCATCGAGACGCTCCGGATGTCGAGGTCCTGTTCATTGAGTCGGACGATGGGCTCGGGCCGTTCGGAGCAAAGAGCATGGGTGAATCGAGCAAGATCCCGGCTCCTGCGGTGATTGCGAACGCGGTCTTCAACGCAACCGGGGAGCGTTTCAAGGATCTGCCGATTACACGCGCCAGGATTGTTGCCGCACTCGGCACGTCCAGTACAGGGAGGCGCGCATGAAAGCCTTTACCAATGCGATGCCCAGAGATGTGAAGGACGCCGCCAGGCTGGCGCAGAGCGCGCAGGGGAGCGGACAGACTGCGGCGTTTGCCGGAGGCGGCAGCGATCTGATCGGATTGATGAAAGACCGCGTCGTCACGCCGGATGTGCTCGTTTACCTGAGGTCGATCAAAGGCCTGGACACGGTCACGTCCGACAGTCGCACGGTCACGATCGGCGGGCTCATCACGCTCGACGCCCTGAGCCGCCATGAGCTCGTGCGGCGCGAGTATCCGGTCCTCGCGGAGGCGGCAGACTCCGTTGCCACGCCGCAGATCCGCAATGCGGCCACGCTTGCCGGGAACGTCTGCCAACGGCCGTGGTGCTGGTACTACCGGAACGGGTTCAAGTGCCTGAAGAACGGCGGCAACCGGTGCTTCTCCGTCGACGGCGAGAACCAGTTTCACGCGATCTTCGGCGGTGGTCCAAGCTACATCGTGCACCCCTCCGACACCGCGCCTGCCCTCGTCGCCCTCGACGCCACATTCCGCATCGTCGGGCCCGCGAAAGAGCGCCAGGTGCCGGCGGCGGATTTCTTCACGCTGCCGAAGGACAATCCGGCGCGCGAAAACGTGCTGAAAGAAGACGAGGTGCTCGCTGCGGTCATCCTGCCCCGGTCGCCGCGCGCGTCCGCGGGGGCCCCGACCATGCGAAGCACCTACACCAAGGTCATGGATCGCGAAGCATGGACGCACGCGATCGTCAGCGCGGCCGTGGCGCTGTCGTTCGATCCGGCGGAATCGCGTGGCTCCGGTGCGCACGGATCCGCGGATGCTGTGTGCCGTGATGCACGAGTCGTTCTGGGCGGTGTCGCTCCGGTGCCGTGGCGCGTGACCGAAGTCGAGCGGATGCTGAAAGGGCAGCGCATTACGCCCGAGCTTGCAGCGAAAGCTGGTGAGGCGGCGATCGCGGGTGCGCGGCCTCTGGCAAAGAACGCGTACAAGGTCGGGATGACGCGCTCGCTCGTCGCCCGCACAGTGCAGGAACTCGGAACTCGAAGTTCGTAACTCGCGAATCACACGACGCTGACTGACGCTATCTGATCACCACTCGGAGGAAATGATGAATGATCGCCGTGGAGTAAGCGTAAGTGGCGTAGCGCTGCTGGTCGCTCTGACGGTGCCGAGTGCGGGGGCCGATCGGGCGACGATCATGCCGATCGTCGATCACATCCACCTGAACGTTCCGGATCAGGCGAAGGCGGTCGAGTGGTATCAGAAGTTCTTCGCCGGCCAGCCGATGACCGAGGCGCCGGACCGCCTGATGCTGGGCGACACGCGCCTCATCTTCTTGAAGAACGACAAGGCCCAGCCGAGCGCGGGCAGCGCGCTCGATCACCTCGGCTTCTCGGTTGCTGATCTCGACGCGAAGATGAAAGAGTTCGAGAGCGCCGGCGTGAAGGTGGTCAACCCGGTTCGCGATGTCCAGGGCCTCTTCAAGCTCGCCTTCATCGAAGATCCGTGGGGCACGCGAATCGAGGTCGTTCAGGACGCGGACAAGCTGGGGCTCCACCATGTTCACCTCCGCGCTCCGGATCCAGTCGCGACGCTTGCCTGGTACAAGGACAAGTTCGGGGGCGAAGCAGGAAAGCTCAAGGACCGCATCGACGGCGTGAAGTACAGCGGCGTCTGGGTCGTGGTGCAGCGCGGCGACGCCACGCCGAGCGAGGGGCACGCGATCGATCACATCGGCTGGCGGACGAACGATCTCAGCTCAAAGACCGACGAGCTGAAGGCTCAAGGCGTCGCGTTCACGACCGAGCCGCGGCCGCTGCGCCTGGCCAGCGGCGTGATGGTCAACTTCGCGTACCTCGCGGGACCGGCGGGCGCGAAGATCGAACTTGTGCAGCGATAAGTAAGTACTCCTAGCTCGATTCAGCGTCTTCGAGCGAGCGAGCGGTAGTACTCCTCAATCGCCTGCCGGAACCCTTCGGGCACCTGATCCGAGCCTGACAGCGAAGGCGAGTCGTTCGTCTCGGCCTTGCGGCGCAGGCTGAACTCGAACTTCTTGAGCTTTTCGATGGCCGATGCCTGGAGCTGCTCGAGCCCCCGGGGATCGGCGTAGAGACGGTCGCTGTCGAAGCGCTGGAGCTCGCGGATGATGTCGTCAAGCTCGCGGACGTTGACGCCGGATGCGAGTAGCTGCCGGCGCAGCGCTTCCGCATCGTTGGCCCACTCCCGGTAGTCACGCCGGAACTGACGGACGTCCTCGGGGTTGTAGTAGCCGTAGCCGCCATACCACGGCCCGCCCCACGCGCCACCCCAGGCGCCGCCCCATTGACCGGCGTTGCGGCCATCACCCCCAGGCCCGCCGTTTCTGGCCGTCCCGCCATTGGCCTGGCTGCCGCCGCCGTTCTGACCATCCTGCGATCCGTCGGCGCTCTGGCCTCGCGAGTCTTGCCCGCCACGGCCGTTCTGCGCGTTCTCGGACGTGCGCCCGTTCTGCGCGCTCCTGCCATCGCGCTGGGCGCGGTCCCTCAGCCGCTGATCCAGTGACTCCATTCCGCGCACGAGGTCACGCGCCTTCTCCGCTGCGCGGGCCACCGCATCCTGCTTGGCTTGCTTGCCCATGGCGGCGGCAGCTTCACCGATCTTCTTCGAGAGCGCGTCGAGGTTGCTGCTCAGGCTCTCTTCCATCCCCCGCGCGTAGTCCGACGACGCGCCGCTCAGCGTGTTGCGCGAATAGCGCAGCTTTTCTCGAATGCGATTGTCGCGGATGCTCCCCGCGGCCTCGTCCAGCTTCCGCGCCGCGTCGTGCTCGTCGCGGCGGACCTGGTTTGCCAGCTCCTCCAGCTGCTTCTGCAGGTCGCCGACCTTGGCGTCCATCGCGTCCTTGCGCTGCGCGAGCTGCTGCGCCTTTTCCGCGCGCCGGGCGCCGGCCTGGTCCAGACCGTTGACCTCGGCCTGCACTTGCTTCTGCTCGCCGGCGAGCTCATCGGCCTGCCGCTGCGCGCGCTGGAGATCGCGCTCGCCGCGGCCGCCTTGATCGCGCTCGAGCTTCTGCTGCGCCTCTCGGAGACGGGCGAGCGCCTCGGCGGCCTGCGCGCCGCCGTCGCGCGACCCATTTGCGGCCGCGCGCTTCATGGCGTCGGCAGCTTCCTGCATCCGCCGGATCGCATCGGCGACGTTCTGCTGCTGCTGCTGATCGCGAGTCAACTGCTGCAGCTGCCGCGCTTCCTTCTCGAGCTCTTCAGCGAGCTGCCGCTGACTGGCGCTGCTGCCGGCGCCGCCGCTGCTGCTCTGCTGCGCCAGCCGGCGCTGCCGCTCGATTTCCTGCTGCTGCCGCCGTGCGAGCTCCTTCAGCTTTTCGACCATCGCGTCGATCTCACGATCGTTGGTCTGCTGCCCGACGCGGTTCGCCATCTCGTACTGGTTGGCGAGCTTGTCGAGCTCCAGCTCGAAGAGGTCGGCCAGATCTTCGGCCAGGGCGCTCTGACCGCCGCCCCCGCCGCCGCCCTGCTGCATGGCCACCTGGACCTCGTATTCCTGCTCGGCTTCCTGCAGCAGCTTCAGCGCGCGCTGCTCGGGCGAGAGCGCGCCGTCGGCTTTCATGGCCTTCAGCTCGCCCTCTGCGGACTTCATCTCCGCCGCCGCTTTCGGCAGCAGCGCCGCAATATTGTTGAACGACTGGTCGACGCTTCCGAGCCTCGCATCGAGCTTGCCGACCAGCTCCTCAACCTGCTCGCGGAGCTTCGCCTGCGCAAGATTCAGGAACACGACATTCTCGCGATACTTCTCCGGCTTCGTCTTCGCCTTGTCGCGGACGGCGTTGAACGTGGCGGCCACGATCTCGCGCTGCTGCTGCGAGAGCTGCCCGACGTTTTGCTGCCCGCCGCCCCCGCCGCCAGCCATCGCCTGCGACTGTGCAGGCTTGTAGTCCTTGCGGAACGGGCGGATCTGGACGAAATAGATGTCGCTCGTCGCGGTCTTCGGGCCGGCGATGGTATCGGTATCCGTCGCCTTCGCGTAGTAGGAGACGAAGTCGCCGGGCTTGAGGCCGAGCTCTTCCAGATAGATCGTGTGGCCGGCGCTGACTTCCTGGAGCGGCCTTGACCCGCCAAAGAGCGTGACTGTCTTCGGCGGCGCGCCGTTGGCCGAGTAGAACAGCTGCAGCTGCTTGACCCCGTAGTCATCGTCCGCACGCGCCTCGAGGAACAGCTCTTCGACCGGGCTGGCCTGGCTGTCGCGCCCCGGCTTGGTGAACTTGACCGACGGCGGCTGGTCGTCGATCACGTCGATGGTGTATTGAGGCGATGCGTCGACCTTCTCGCCATGCGGCCCAGTAAGCTGAATCCTGTAAAACCCCTGCTCTTTGATCGCAAAGCTCCCCGTCAGCGTGCCGTCCGCCCCGGTCGCCAGCGGCGTCGAGGCGCCGTCGCTCAGAATCACCTGTCCGCCCGGCGTCTTCATGGTCGGCGTGATGTGGAGCTGAACGTCGGTGCCCCGAAGGGCTGCCACGTCGCCACCGCCGTCAACCTTGCGCGGCGGAAGGTTGGTATACGCCGGGAAGTGGTATTCGAGATCGAGCTGCTGCACGGTCGGCAGGTCCACGACCTCGAGCGTGAACTTGGGCGACAGGACGCCGTTCGCTTCGACGTAGTAGAGGGTCGGCTTCTCCAGGTGAAAGAGCATGCCCTCGAACGTGCCTGCCGCGTCGCCCGCGCTCCCCGGGCCGTTCGCCGCGCTCGGAACGAGCGGCACGCGCTCGAACGGGGCGTTGGTTGCCGTACGCATCATGACGCTGACATCTTTGGCGGTGAAGCCAACGAGCTTCGCCCGCACGACTTGATCACCGCCCTTGGGCACCTTCGCGTTTCCCGGCGTGACCTGGATGCGATAGGGGCTGGATGCTTCCGCGCTGCGCGAGATGACGAGCAGCGCCGTCATTCCATGGCGCAAATAAGCAGGACCGAAGCCGATCACCAGCGAGGCGACCACTGCCACAGCCACGAGCGTGACGGCATGACGGCGAAAGGCGATGCCGTCTGCCGATTGCCGATGGTCGATCGCCCGGCACTGCTCGATTGCCTGCTCGACGAGCTTCTCCACAAGGCGCGGCGAGGCGCTCGAAGCCGGCGTCACGCCCGAGTCCGCCGCCGCCGCTCTGCTCGCTTCGACGGCGCTGATAATCGCCGCTTCGAGCTGCGGGTTCGATTCCTCGAGATACAGGGCCACCTGAGACTCGGACACGCGCCGCCGCATCGGGCGCACGAACGCGGAGTACAGAAGACCCGCAAAGACGATCAGGGCAATGAAACGGAAGCCGATGATGGCAGGCGGGCTGAACCTGAATGACTCGAGACCGGTCGCCGAGGCAAGAAGCGCGAGGATGGTGCCGACAACCACGACCACCAGGCCGCGCAGCGCCAGCCGCCGCCTCCAGTGGTTTTGCACTTCCCGGATGACGTCGATCAGTTCGCTCCGTCGATCCATGTTCTCCTCTTCTCCTGGCGTAATTCGGGATCCGCTCCCACACTGACAGATTACAGGAATTTCTCCGTGCGCGAGAGGCGATTCGCGATCGCTGTCTCGGCCGCCAGGAGCAACAGCCCGGCCATCAGGAGGTACCACCAGACACCCTGACGACGCTCCGCTTCTTCGCGCGTCAATTGCTGCGCTGAGGCCGGCTGTTGGGCCTCGGGCGCAGCGTGCCCCGTGACCGACGCCACGAGTTCCTGCGGGTCGAGCGGCGTCAGATCCGACTCAGCGGGGTCGAGGTTCACCGCCACCGCCTCCGGGCGGGCCACATTGTCCCCAGGCGTTCTGATTTCGTAAATGCCCTGTTCAGTGAGCTCGAGGATGCCGGATCCATTCTGACTGCCCGGCGCATCGGGTGGGCCCTCTCCTGCGATCAGCGGCGTGAGACGCTGGCCAGACGGCGTGATGACGAAGCGATCACGACGGCCTCGAGCTCGAGCGTTCAAATCGAGCACTTGTCCGACGGTGAACCACGACGCTGGTTGTTCGTAGTGCGCGAGGTAACGCACCAGCTGGTGCACGAGTGGGAGGAAGACCGGCTTCACCGCGATGTCGGTCCACGTGTCATCGAGCGTCGACGTCCAGGCGAGCACGCGGCCCGCGCCCACCTTCCGCTCGACCGCTGCCACCGCGCCATCGTCGTACCTCGCGATCACGCGATCGCTCGCCGCCGGCTCAACGGCGCGGTATTGAAAGATGTGCGCCGCCGAAAAGTCTCCCGAGCGAGGCGCCTTGAACACCTCGAACACGGGATGGCTGTAATCCAGGTAGCCGAGCGAGCCGCTGCGGCCGGACATGCGGTTGACGGTGCTTCCGAGCTTCCCTGGAAAGAGGGCGGACTCGCCGGCCGGCCACGTCGTGTGCTCGCCCGCGATGATCAGCAGGCCGCCGCCGCGTTCGACGAATCGCTCGAGCGCCCGTCCGCCTCCGGCCGGCGGGAACATCGTGTCGTTGAGAATGACCACGGTGCGCTTGTCGAACGTCGAGGGCGTGACCCTCGGCGCCGACGTCTCGTCGAGCTGAAATGTGGGCGTGGTGCCGATCGCCAGCGCTTTGGCGAGGAACAGGCTGGCGTCTGCGGGCCCATTGTCGATAAGCGCTAGAGAAACCGGCTCGCTTGGCGTCAAGACGAAGTAGAAGGCGTTGTCGGCGGGCAGCGCGTCAATTGATGGCGCGGCCCTCACCAGGCCGCGCACGTTCGGGCCGGCCAGCGTGAACTGCGTAAATGCCACCGACCCGGATGCGTGCGGCTGCACGGTTGTGCGTTGGGTTTCAATTTCGTGCCCGTCGACTTCGAGTGTGACCGGCACGTCCCGCCGCGCGTCGTCGCTCCTGTTGGTGAGACCGGCGGTAACGGTGATTCGCTCCTGGCCGGAGAAGGCGGCGCGCGCGAAGCCGACCGATGGTATCGACAGGTTCGACGTGTTCTGAGACGCGACCGACACGGTCGCGAGCGTCATCCCCTCGGGGAAATGCGCCTCCTCGGAGCCGCTCCATCCCGTCTTCTGAAAGTCGCTGATCAGGATGGCCTCGCGCCGCGCGATTTGAGAACGCGCGAGGATGCTTTCTCCGAGCTTCAGAGCGGGCCCGTACCTCGTCGCGCCCGCTGTCACCCTCGCGGCGCCGATGGCGCTCTCGAGCCGCGCGCGGTCGGGCGTCGCCCGCATGTTCTCCTCGGCGTTCTTCGCAAAGAGCACGAGCGTCGCGCGGTCGTCGCTGCCCATGCCGCGCACGACGGCGCGAGCGGCGTCCTGCGCGCGCGCCCAGTGGTCGCCGTACCCCATGCTGGCTGAGGTGTCCAGCAAGATGACAACCTCGCGGGCGCCGGCTGTCAGAGCCGTCGCCGTGGCACTCTGGCGGAGAAACGGCCGCGCGAACGCGGCGACGATGAGCGCGACCGCCGCGGCGCGGAGCAGCAGCAACGCCCAATGACGGATGCGCCGGCGCCGCACGGACTGATAAGGGATTCGCCGGACGAACATCAGCGACGGAAACTCGACGACGCGCTTCCGCTCGCGCTGAATCAGGTGGACGAGCACCGGTATCGCCAGCGCACTGAGGCCGATGAGGAAGGCAGGGGTCAGAAAGGTCATGGCTGATGGCTGGTGGCCGTCGTCATGGCTGGATGGCGAGTGGCTGATGGCATGGTCATGACACCTGATTATCTAACGCGCATCAGGCGTTCGCGGCTCGACAGGTAGCTGAACAGTGCGCGGTCGAGCGGCTCGGATGTGTTCAGCAGCGTGTAGTCGATTCGGTGCTCCGAGAATTTCGTCGTCAGCGCGTCGATGTGCTCACGGAGGAGCGCGCGATATTCTTTCGCGAGCGACTCCGGGACTACGGGAATCTGCTCGCCGCTCTCGAGATCCTCGAAGCTCGACGCATCCTCGTATTCGAAGGACAGCTCCGCCGGATCGAGCACGTGAAAGACGATGAGATCGTTGCCGATGAACTTCAGCGGCTTGATCGCCTCGAGAATCGCGTCCGGCTCTTCGTAGAAATCCGAGATCAACACGAGGATGCCGCGGCGCTTGAAATGCTCGGCCATCTTCGATAGCGGCCCGACGAGATTGCCCGGACGCTCGGCTTTCGAACGGTCGAGCGTGTGAAGCATGACGTTGAAATGCTTCGCCGAGGGCGGCACGTGCGCGACGATGTCGCTGTCGAAGGTGATGATGCCGACGCGGTCGCGCTGGCGCTGGGCGAGGTAGCCGAGGCACGCCCCGACGAAACTGCCGTACTCGAGCTTGCTGATCCCGCGGCTGCCGAAGCTCATCGACTTCGACACGTCGAACAGGATGCTGAGGTTCGTGTTGGTGTCCGCCTCATACTGCTTGACGTAGTAGCGATCGGTGCGGGCGTACAGCCGCCAGTCGACGCGCCGGATGTCATCGCCGGCGACGTAGCCGCGGTGCTCGGCGAAGTCGATCGAGGCGCCGAAGAACGGCGCGCGATGCAGGCCGTTGATGAAGCCTTCGACGACGTTGCGCGCCATCAGCTCGAGGTTGCCAATCCGCGCGAGGATCTGCGGATCCACGAATCGCGCGCCCGGAATCGCTTCGCCTGATGTCATCGCTTGTCAATCCGCAACCGCAATCCGCAATGATTACATTCCGCTCTTGGGCGTCACGACCGCGGACAACAGATCGTCGATGATCGAGTCCGACGTGATGCCCTCGGACTCGGCGCGGAAGTTGGTGAGCACGCGGTGGCGGAGCACCGGGTGGGCGAGCGCGCGGATGTCGTCGAAGCTGACGTGATAGCGGCCGCTGGTCAGCGCGCGCGCTTTGGCGCCGAGCACCAGGTACTGCGCGGCGCGCACGCTGGCGCCGAACGCCACGTACTTCTTCACCGAATCAGGCGCCTGCGCGGATTTCGGCCGGCTCGTCCTCGTCAGGCTGAGCGCGTAACGCATCACCGCCTCAGCGACCGGCACGCGCCGGACGAGGCGCTGGAACGCGATCAGATCGTTGCCGTTGACGGGTCGCTCGTACACCGGATCCTGCAGCGCCGTGGTCGTCCGCACGACCTCGAACTCCTCGTTCTCGGGCGGATGCTCGATCACGATGTGGAACATGAAGCGGTCGAGCTGGGCTTCGGGCAGCGGATACGTACCTTCGAGCTCGATGGGGTTCTGTGTGGCAAACACGTAGAACGGCTCGTCGAGGTCGTAGGTCCGTCCCTGAATCGTCACGCGGTGCTCCTGCATCGCCTCGAGCAGGGCCGCCTGGGTCTTGGGCGGTGTGCGGTTGATTTCGTCGGCGAGAACAATATTGGCGAAGATGGGCCCGGGCGCGAACACCATCTGGCGGCGGCCGGTGCTCACGTCTTCATTGATGATGTCGGTCCCCGTGATGTCCGAGGGCATGAGGTCGGGCGTGAATTGAATGCGGTTGAACTTCAGATCGAGCACCTTCGCCAGTGTGGCAATCAGCAGCGTCTTCGCCAGGCCGGGCACGCCGACGATGAGGCTGTTGCCGCCGACGAAGAGCGTGACCAGCACCAGCTCGACGACGTCCGACTGGCCCACAATTCGCTTCTGCAGCTCCGCGATGATCTGCTTGCGCCCCATGTTCATCTTGTCTGCCAACGCGACGTCGTCCGCCGAATCGAATTCGAGAGTGTCGATGGCCATCGAGTGATCCTGAGTTTGGCGTTTGAGGTTACTCTTATCCGGTTATTGTGACGCTTACTGTTTTTTCGCTTGACGGTCGCGAATCTCCTTCGTCTTGACGGCGAGCTCGGTGAGCAGGCGCTCCATTTCCGCATCGTACCGGGCCTGGTCCATCGTTCCCTTCCTGGCACGCAGCTCGACGATCTGCCGGTCGATCGCGTCGCGCTCATCGACGAGGGCGCGCATGTCCGGGTCGTTGGTGTCGACGTGCAGCGCCGCCGCGCCTCCGCTGCCGAGAAAGATGGTCGACGCGAGCCGACCCTCGCCCCCGTCGTCCAGCGTGGCGTGCTCGGTCAACAGCAGACCCTTCTTCTGGAAGGCCTCCGTGACTTTCGTCCTTGCGTACTCGAAGGCTTCGCCGACTGACACGTGGCCATTGCGATCGCGATCGGCCGCTTCATCCGTGAATGCTGCCACGAAGTATTGGGGAAAGTCAGTCTCGTTGCGTTCGCCGCCTGTTTTGGTGGCGGTGACGATCACCCGGCCGGGACCCGCGAGCGGTTTGAGAAAAGCCCCGCTCGAGCTGCTCGTGTTCACGAACACGACGCGCTGGGCGGCAAACCTGGTCAGCAGCCGGGCGTAGTCATCCGCCGTCAAGTCGGGGCCCGGAAGGTTGAAAGCGGCGACAGTGCCGTCGAAGCTGCCGTGGCCGATGAGGAGGATGAAGACCTCGTCGTTCGCCTTTGCCTTTGCGGCGATGTCGCCAAACGCTTTCTCAACCGCCGGCTTCGTCGCGCCGCGGTCCGACAGGAACGTGATGTTGGCGGCCGGGACTCCTTCCTTCGTCTTGGCGGCATCGATGAACGTCGTGGCCCACTGCTGGAACTTCCTGGCGTGCTCCTCGTCGCCCGGGACGCCTGTGACGACGAGCACATGCGTGGCCTGGGCGAATGCCGGGGCGGAGGTGGCGAGTGCGGCCAAGAACGCCAGCGACGCGGCCGGCGAGGCGTGTCTCACGCGAGCCCCTTGACCCGGCGATATCCCCACTCGGCAGCGACGAACCCGATGAGCAGGATGAACAGCGCAGGCATGTCCCAGAGCTCGCGCTCCTCGACGACCGTCACGCCGCGGCCGTTGTAGCTGATCGCTTCGGGCAGCGACGACGCGTTGGTGGCCGTGAAGAAGCGCCCGCCGGTCTCTTCGGCGACGCGCTTCAAGAGCGGGGCGCGCATGGCGGCGTCGAAGTACTCGGCATCGCCGGCGGAAACGCGCACGCTCATCGATGCCGTCCCGATCGCTTTGTCTCCCCGCTCGGCGTGGACGCTCAGCTTGTAGATCCCTTCTTCATCCGGGACGAACGTTGCGCGATAGTCGCCGTCCCTGGTCACCGTCCAGTCGACCGGGACTTCCGTCGTTTTTCCCGACGGCGAAACAATCGAAGCCACGACGCGGCTGTCGTTGACCTCCACGTAAGCGGCGTCGAGGACTTCGGCGCTCAGTTTTATGGTTTCGCCGGGCTCCACGCGGTCGGTCGACGTCGCGACATTCACCTGATCGGGCACGCCGTCCACGAGCCACCGCACGAGGCGCCGCCAGAACATCTGATGCGTCGTGTCGTTGACCGGCATCTTGGCGTCCATTTTCCACGCCCAGGCATCCTGGATCGGCATGGCGACCGCCTTGCCCCGCCCGTACCGCTGATAGGCGAGCACGATCTGCTCCTGCTTGCGGTTGTCGGCCGCGTTCAAGAGGATCGTCGCCCCCGGCTTGACGAGATGCACGGGATTCACCGTGGTCACGACCGGCATCGTGTCCCATTTCGCGGCGGACGACTTTTCGTCGCCGGCGATTTGCGTGACCGGGAAGGTCAGCCCGGCGCGCGTCGGTCGCACGGACAGCTCCGAGAAGTACTTCGCGTTGGCGGCATCCAACGTGACGGGCAGCACTTCGCCAACGGGCGTTCCGGCCCATCCTCCTTCGCCAAAGGACCGGCGCCCTCCCAACATCAGGAGCGAGCCGCCCCGCTTGTTGACGTAGTCCGCGATCATGCGCAGCTGATCGGGCGTGAACGAAGCCGCCTCGACGCTTCCCAGTATCAACGCGCGATAGGGGAACAGCTCCTCGCGGGTCTTCGGAAAACCGCCCACGACTTCGTCGCCGCTGCTGACGTTCTGGCGGTAGTACTTGTTCTCGGCCGTTCGAGTCAGCGTGACGACCTGCAGGTTCCGGTCGCCCTCGATCGCGCGGGTCACGAACTTCTGCTCGGGTCGCGGCTCGCCTTCGTAGTACAGGACCTTCTCGATGCCGTCGTTCACCTGGATGAGCGTGTCGCGCGCGTTGTTCTGCGTGACCTGTTCACCCGGCTGCGCCGGAATCTTGAACGAGAACAGGCGAGCTCCGGCTTCGTTTGCCTGGAACCGCACCTTCACCGTCGCCGACTCGCCGTCGTCGGGCAGCGTCACATCCTGAGTACTGACGATTCGCCCGTCGTCTTCAACCGTCATCGGCACCGTCTGTCCTGCGTAGCCGGTCTGCGAGACGACGACGTCAACCACGAGGGCGGTGCCTTTGAGCACGGATCGAGGGGTTTCCACGCGCGTGACTTGGATGTCCTTGTCGAAATGCTCCTGGCCGACGCCAAGCGTGAACACGGGAATCGACCGGGCCTTCAAGCTTGCGAGCGTTTCATCGAGCGCCGCGTCTGACGTGTCGGCGCCGTCGGTGACCATCACCAGCCCGGCGAGGGGGAGCCCGGCGAGCTCGTCGCGCGCGCGGTCGAGCGCCTGGCCCAGGCGCGTCGCCGTGCCCTGAAATTTCAGATCGGCCGCGGAGGCGACCCGCTCAGAGGCCGACGAGAAGCTGAAGAAGCGGACAACGAACTTCTTGGAAAGCGCCCGAAGCAGCGGCGCATCCGGACCGCCGAGCTGCCCCTCGACGAAGGCGCTCCGTGGCTGGCCGCCCCGATCGGCGATGGCCATGCTTCGCGAATCGTCGACCAGCACGCCGAGGAAATTCTGCTGCGGGACGGCCGCCTTGAGAACCAGAGTCGGCCGAAGGAGGCAGATCAGCAATACGCCGAGCGCGGCGAGGCGCAACCCCACAAGCACCGCGCGGTCGCGCGGCCGGTCCGCCGCGGCAAGGCCGCGGTAGGTCACGAGCGCCACGCCAATTGCCGCGACGCCCGCGCCTGCCGTCATGACGGTCGCGCGCGAGAAGGCCCAGGAGAGATCGCCCTGCTGAAACATCAGCGGCGGGTACTTGAACAGGAAGCGAAAGAGACTCTCCACTCACGAGCATTCTACATCTGCTGATTTGAGCGGAGATTTTGCGGGTTCTGAGCGTCGAGGACCTTCCCTGCTTGCGTCGTCCTACGGCTGGGCGCGGCGATAACGCAGGCCTGTTCCGACGGTTGGCGTCCAGGACGGCGCGTCGCTCGCGGGGAACGACTCAGTCGATGCTTCGTGAATCCGGTCGTCGCGGCGCATGCGCGCCCGACTGGCCATCTCAGCCAGCCATCGCCACCCGTCCGACAGGTCGCCTTCGCCCGTCAGCGCCCACCAGGCAAGGCTGCCGCCGACCGCGGCGAGGAGCGAGCCTGGTATGGACCGTTGCCGAAGACCCTGGATCGCCAGGGCGCCGCCGCCAATGCCCACCAGCCACCTCGAAAGCGTGAGTTGCTGTTGGGTCCCGTCCCAGCCTTCCCGGCTCCAGACACTGACCGGGGTCCGGCGAGCGGTCAGGTTGAGTTCGTTCGCATCATTCATGGCATCACCGCCATCATGATACCCGCCGCCCAGGCCGGCGGCTCGCCAATCACGGCTCACCACCTGTGTCTCGAGCTCGCGCTTGAGGCCATTGGGAAGTCGTTTGCCCACACTCTGATGGGTTTTCCTACACCCCGCGTCGTCAGTTGAACGGCGGCTGAGCCTCCCCGGGAAGTACGGGCCTGGTTTCCGGCCTGTTTCGCCAAAACCGCGCCTGGTACATGCGTTGCTCCTCCCAGATTTGAGAGCTCACGATCAGAAAACACGAGGTCATGTGATGGTGCCAGAGCCCATCCGAACCAATGAAGAAGTGCTTCGGCGCGTCCAAGGTGAGTTTCTGGAAATGCCGGGTCTGCGGTTGACTGAAGCGCAGGCACGGCGCCTCTGGGGACTGGACGCGGCGCAGTGCGGAGCGCTGCTTGCTGCGCTCGTCGACGCCAAGTTCCTGTTTCAGACACGGGATGGGGCCTTCATGCGCACTGAGCACGGGGCGCCTGTAAGAGCCGCGTTGCGTGCGCGATCGAGGATTGTCGCTGCTTAACTCGGTACTCGGTACTTGTAGCTCGTAGGTTGTTCGTCGTTCGGAGATCCCCCCTGGCGGCTGGACGCAAGTCTTACCTCGAGCCGTCTGCCAGCCGACCGAACCTGCCCGCCGAGCCCACCCCGGGCGGCCGACCTTCGAGGTCGCCGCCCGCGGCCAGCCTCTCAGTTAGGCTGTCGGTCATGCGTCTTCTCGTCGCCACGTCCAACTCGGGCAAAATCCGTGAGATTCGCGCGCTGCTCGAGGGCGCCCCGATTCAACTCATCACGCTGGACGCCTGGCCGCGTCTCGAGGCGCCGGAGGAGACGGGACGAACCTTTCAAGAGAACAGCCGTCAAAAAGCGCTGTACTATGCCGTGGCAACCGGCGAGACGACGGTCGCAGAAGACTCCGGCCTGGAGATTGTTGCGCTCGGCGGCCTCCCCGGTGTCGAGTCGGCGCGCTACGGCGGGCCCCGCACACCGTATCCGGAGAAGTTCGAGCTCATCGAAGCCGCGCTCCACACGGCGAGCGGGCGTTGGGTGGGATCAGCGACCGATCACGCGACACGCGCCGAGGCCGATCGCTCAGCGCGATTCGTATGCGCGCTCACGCTCGCGCGCGGCCGCGACATCCTGTTCGAGACGCGCGGCGTCATCGAGGGCAGGATTGTGATGCCGCCGCGCGGAACGGGTGGCTTTGGCTACGACCCGATCTTCTTCTATCCGCCGTACGGCCGCACGCTGGCTGAGGTCACGGCGGACCAAAAGGCGGCGGCCAGCCACCGCGGCCAGGCGTTCCGCGCCCTGAAGTCTTTTCTTCTCAGAACAGACCATCGCGGCGCCACCGGCGTTCGTGATCGATGAGCCACTTCTTGCGGCCGAGCCCGCCTCCGTAGCCGGTCAGCGATCCGCTCGATCCGATGACGCGATGGCACGGCACGATGATCGCAATCGGATTGGCGCCGTTGGCGAGCCCCACAGCGCGTGACGCTCCCGCGGATCCGAGAGCCTTGGCGATGGCGCCATAGCTCGTCGTCTCGCCGGGGGGGATCGCGAGCAGTGCCTTCC
>Ga0182035_10000273_pt1 | contig 22888 bp, 22 predicted proteins | sample flu12Cox44000170_FD_125969 | JGI IMG/M metagenome (GOLD analysis project Ga0182035, IMG submission 125969) | Lab enrichment of tropical soil microbial communities from Luquillo Experimental Forest, Puerto Rico - flux4day.12C.oxic.44.000.170 | ecosystem: Environmental > Terrestrial > Soil >...
CACCGACGCATCAATGGCGCCGTATCATGTCGCCCGGTCCAAACTGTTTGTACGGGAACGTGCGGAAAAGGCCCTTGTCCACCTCGACATCACGGCGATCGAAACCAACATCGAACACACCCGGTTCCCGGTTCCCGAGGATGAGCAGCACGAGTCTACTAACGATTTTCCAGGCCTGGTACGTGCAGCGGATCTGATCGGGCAGCTCGCGGACATCAATTACCTGCGAAAACAGGCCGCCCTTTTTAACGAGTTTCGCGAGACGGGAATGAGCAGCAAATTGAAATACAATAGCGTCGCAGATCTGCGAGCTAATTATCCAGATTTCTTCTGGAAAACGGTCCGACCTTATATCGGCGATGCCTTGCGCTATCTTCGAGTCACGCAAGAGGGCCAACAGTGGATCGCCAATCTCTACGCAAACGTATTCTCGGTGGAGCACAGAGGCCAACTTTTTTAGGTGAGTCTCGCCAATATTGGCGTGCGGCGAGCGTGGCATCTACACTCGAAGCGGAAGCCGAGGAACCTGAGTCCGCGCCTGAAACATGGGAATGACGAATGACCGCCGCCCCATACCGCTACAAAATCCTTGCGCACATGCTCAGTCGCGTCATTCGCAATCTTGACCAGATACAAAATTCCTCAACTGCTCAAGCTTGCGCATTCGATCAAAGCAAAATCGACATCGCAAAAGATGCTATTCACGAGGTCGTTGAGGAATTAAAGGCGAGAGCGGAAAGCGCATAGTCGGCTTGCCATGACGACGCATGCAAAATTCCTTGCAATCCTTGTCGCCGCATCGCGCTTGGGGTTGTCCACGACGGTGGCTGCCGGCGGCACATCGAAAGACACCTGGAAGGGTGCCTGGAAATTCGAGATCGACCGCCAGGATCAGCCGGCTTTGAGTTACTACGACACCAGGGGCAAGACCGTCTTCCGCATCAGTTGCGGGGCGCATTTCGACATGCGTGCGGTCTATCCGGCCGCGCCGAAACGGGACGACACCAAGGTCTCGATCACGATAGCCAACGGCAAGATGCAGATGTACTTCGCCGGCGTCATCGGCGCCGGTTCCGAGTACGACCCGGCGCACACTACGATTTTCGACCAGCCGGACCTCGGCTACGCCCGCGACGATCCGGAGCTTTATGAAGATAAATGGCACGCGCTGGAAAATCGCGTCTTCGATCTTCTGGACTCCGGGCAGCCGCTGACGATCTCGGCCGAGGGCAAAAGCTACGTGCTGCCGCCAGCCAACGTGCCGCGCTGGCGGAGGCGCTTCCAAAAAATCTGCTGACGTGTCGCCGCAATCGGACCATGCTCTGATGCGCTCCTCTTTCGCGGCGCCGGCTCCAGTCTTGGCCTGGTCAGCCCAACGTTTGCTTTACCTTCGAAAGCGGATGTCGCTGAGTGGCATCGTCATGTCCGCTTTGTGCCAAAAGCAAATCATGCACCGTAGAAAAAAAGCACGTCATTCAATCAACTCATCGCGGTGCATTTCCTGTTGCAATTTTTGACGATGAACACCTGTTCACCTGCCACTTCTCCTGACAGGGAACACTCGTGTTCTGCTCCGAGTTATAGATATAGAATTGAAGGAGGCATCAGATGAGAACTGCAATCGCCATCCTCGCCGTAGCTTTCCTCGCTACTTCGGCAGGGGCTGAGTCCGCGAAGTCATTTGCGCCTGGGCACCATGCGAAAGGAATTCACGGGGCCTCGTTTAACGCGCCGGGCCACGAAAAGAAGCGCCTGCATATGCAAAGCGCACGAACGGTTGCGCCGGGCCATCTAAAGCACTGAACGACCTTGAGCTGACAATTCACGCGGCGATGTCTGCTTCGCATCAATAGCGGACATATTGTCTGTCAATTGTCGTATCCGCTTCAGCCCCGAAAGCGGACATTCAGGCCGCTGTTGGCTAGTATTGATGGTGTGCCTGGGAAGGCGCTCAAGTTTGCGGGGCATCACCATGAGCCGAAATCATCGACAAGTTGAATAGAGAAATCAATTCTGTTGTCGCAGATCCTAAGATGAAAGCGCAGCTTGCGGACCTAGGCGGCACCCCGCTTGCCGGTTCGCCTGCCGACTTCGGCAAGCTCATCTCTGACGAGACTGCGAAGTGGGCGAAAGTAGTGAAGTTTGCGGGCATAAAGCCGGAGTGAGGCCGAGTTGCTCTGTCCGGATATTCCATAATTTCCGGGAGGCGAGCGCTCGGCAATGTCCGCTTTGGGTCATTAGCCGACTTTCTCGCAGGCTGGTCCGATGTCGGCTTTACCTCCGAAGCGGACATGCTCACCCATGATGAGCACACGCTCTAGTTTGTCGATTGGGGCCAGTCGCTCGTCGCCGTTCTAGTCGGTTACTAACGGCATCACTGATAATACGCCCTGTGTTGCGCCACGGGTCGGCGCGGGACTGGCGTCGTTCGATTGGGGCCACCGAACAATTGTGTGAAGAAGTTCAACCCGCCACCGAAGCCGCGCCCCCAGCCACCAAAGAAATTGTCAGGCATTGCCAAGAGTTGTCGACGCATCGTGCTGTCCTTGCGCTGGATAGGAATATCAGCAACTTTGCGTTCGGCCCCATTCAGTATGGCAATCAGCGCCTGGTCGCGGCCGTAAATATCCTCGCGGAATTCAAGCTTACCCTGATCATCGACGAAAGCGGTCTGGTAGGTCAGGTGGACTGGGATGAAGGTCGGAAACTGAATGTCGTTTTCGTAGGCGCCAAACATCCTGCGGATGCGGTCCTGAGTATAACCTTCGCCTGGCCGCACTATTGACAACAGCACCTCCGCATATTTCACCGGATCCTGTACCCGCATGCAGCCGTGGCTGTCAGCCCGCTTCTCATTGGCAAATAGATATTTTTGGTTCGAGTCATGTTGATAGACCAAAAACTTGTTGGGAAAATTGAAGCGAAGCTGGCCGAGCGCGTTTTGCTCGCCTGGCGGCTGAGAAAGGTGAATGCTGCCATCCGCGTTGTAGCTGACTTGCAATCCCATCCGCTGCAGTATCGTCGGGTCCTGCTGTAGCAACGGCAGATATTCATTGGAAGCGATCGAGTCCGGCACATTCCAAGTTGGATTGACAGTGATGGACTTCATCTGCGCGCTCATGATCGGCGTCGGCGTCGTCGGCTTACCGGCCACGATCTTCGTCATCCAGACCTGCTTGCCCTCCCGGATCACGCGCAGCGTGTAGTCGGGAAGGTTGACGATGACGTAGGTGTTGCCAAGATCGTGCGGCATCCACCGCCAGCGTTCCATATTGGCGATAATGAGGTCGATCTGCCGATCTGACTGGCGGCCGTTAAGCGCTTCGACCGTCGCCATATCGAGCGTGCCGGTCGGCTTGAGTTCATGCCTTTCCTGGAACTTCTTCACCGCATCAGCAAGCTCCTTGTCGTAAGTCGCGCCCTCACTGGCAACGTCAAGCCGCGAGCGCAGGAGCGGCACCCGCTCGTCGCGCATACCGATTTTGAGCGATGGCCCGTTCGGAATGCGAGTCTTGTCGGAGCCGCGCTGGCCGGCTCGAACTTCGGCCAGCTTGACCTTGAGCGCGCGGTAGCCGTCGGCGCGTGGCTCGTAGGCTTCGAGCGCCTCGCCGGCATCCTTGGCTTGCGCCATCGTGGCGAGAACATCGCCTGGATCCGGCGCGTTCTGGTCATAAAAGATGTCGCCGCTCACACGCGACCAGTGCACGCGGCCGATTTGCGCATGATGCGCATAAGCGATGACCGAAGTCGTGAGACGGATCTCAGCTTCCGCGAGCGCGGCTGGATCAGCAAGTGAGGCAAAATTCGGAACTGGGTAGTCGGTCGGATCAAGACCATCGGCCGCAACTCCGCCAAGATAGGCGATCACGGCGTTCGCGCGCGCATTGGCCTTCCCTTCGGTGATCCACAGCGGCGCATAACTGCGGCTGGCATAGAAAGCGTCGATGCTTTCCCTTTCCTTCGTGCTGCCGACGATGGGATCGAATTTGCCCTTAGCCAGATTATGCAACTGTTCGGTGATTGGCGCATCGGGATCGAGGGCAGTGCTCGGCTCGGTCACGGGATGGCTCGGCACACCAGGCGCCACGATTGCGGTAGGGGACGCTCCCGGAGCATCGCCAGACGCACCCGCCGGCGACCCCACAGTCTCCACTTTCGACGCAGGCTTATCGGCATCGACACTTGCTCCAGATGAATCCGCGAGGGCAGCGCGTGAAACTAAAAGGAGTAAGACAAGGGGAGTTAACGCGATAAGCCGATCAAGGCGGAGACGCGGCATTGCAGATCCCCCACTAGGGCGCGCGAAAGATTCCGACGCTGGTTCGTCTTAAGGCGAGTGTTGTGCGCCGCCAGCTGGACTCGCGGCACCGTTAGAGACGCGAACAGCGCCGATGGTGACGTTTGGGGCGGGTGCCGCTGCTCCGGTCTTTGGCGCGCCGTCCGGGCGAAGCATGCCGCTAGCGATCATCGCGCGTCCGTCCCGGGTTGGATTACTCATTTCTTTGACATTATCGCTGACAAGCTCGTTGGCGGCTTCCGGATGCCCGGTATTGATCTTGCGCATATTGCCCACGAAGACTCTCGGATAAATCCAGGTTGAGGACGGTACCTTAAGACCCATGAAATTTGCGATGTCAGCGACGAAGGCGTTGCAATTGTAGAGTTCCACGCTCCAGAAGTGCGAGTGCGATTGCAACTCTCTGATATGCGCGACTACCCTGTCGTACTGATCCTTGTTGATCAGCACGCGATAGCGCGAAGTGATGTACCTGTCCTCAAGATCGCCGTCGGTCCAGCCCGTATCCGCGGGGACCGGAACATAATGCCCCATGACCCACATCTGGGGGTCATCGCCTTTGGGCGAAAGTCCAGCGACGTTGTTCTTGCTCGGCGGGTCGCCGACGCGGCCGAAGACAACAAAGGTGTGGCCGTAGTCCCAGGCTTGGCGAGACCGAAACTCGACGTAGTACTGCCCGGATCCGCTGGTGACGACCGCGCTCCTCGTATTCTGCGGTTGTGAGCCGGTCTGCGCGCTAGCGACCGAAAGGCCAAGCCCCGTTAGGGCGATCATTGCCAACGCGATAAGCAGCCGGTTACCGATCGGCTTCGGCCCCATAGTGCCCTCCGCGCTCTATCGCAAATAGAAAGGGGACCGGCACAATGGCCGGCCCCCCAAGCTTGCCTAGCCTTTGGTAACAACCGGCGGCGGGGGCGGAGCTTTGCCCTTGCCGTACGGTGTTCCGTAGGTTTGCGCAGAGGCCGCGACGCTAAAGAGAGTCACCGCCACTACCGTCAGTAAAGCGAGTGCTTTCATGGCACCCTCCTTTTGTCATGACAGTTGAATCGTAACCGGCGGAATGGTGCCGCCTAGTGCTGAAAAGACACACTGAGAATTTCAATTAAGACAGATCATGGTTAATTGGAGATAAAAGAAATGCACTGCCGCAGAGATCATGGCTCAACTGGGGCAGCCCCCTACCAAATTAGCGGTCTCGTCTCTCACGCCAAAGATAAATGCCGAACCAAAGAACGAGGACGCCGACGATGGCAGATACAATTGCGATCTCGAAAAGTGACATCGGAGGCATGAGAGAATTTTCTGGTTCTAGACCCTTCCATATGCCCGGGCCAACCCTCTCGCAAAGGTATGGTCGGTCCTACTATCGCTGGGGGACCGCCGGGGGTCCTGCAGGGTGATAGTTTAGGTGATAGTTTAGGTCGCGCGGGACCAACACGACAACTTGCCCATCGTCTAAATCGGTGGACAACAAAGGTGTGTTGTGATCCCAGACGAGGCCCACGTATTTGCCGCTGACCGTCTGCATGTAATACCAGCAATTTCCCTGATCGATAAATTTGAATCTCTCCCACGCTGGACTTGTGTCGCGTCGGTGTGAAATATTTCGGTGATTGAGCCGTCGGCCGGATTACGTTTCTCAACCTTTCCACCTCCGCCAAGAGCGGTGACGTAATTGATTCCGTTGGGAGTCACCCACCAAGCAGACATCCGGTGACGCTCCACCTACGTCACGTCAGCTCGGCGACGGGTGCTGGAAAATGTAGGGACGACGATCAGAACAGAAATGTGATGCTGATGACTAGAATGCTGGCGGCTACAAGCATCAGAATTTCGGAACCGCGAAAGCTTTTAAGAACGAGCAACATGGGCACCCTTACTGTGCGCCCAACACCCGCGCCTTGTTAGTCGAATCGATGCGGCGGCTCTTTGATTCAGATCAAAAAACAAGTGACTGCACTTTTCAGTTGCCGCATCTCCACTTGTGGTCTCTCAAACCACCGCCAATACTGCGCGAGGCGTCGCCTATCGCGCCACCAATGCGACCACAGATCAGTAAGATAAAGAGTTGCTGATGCGCGCTGCCGCTCGCCTTTTTGCCGTCCTCGTCCTCGCCGCCGTGGGTTCCGCCGTCGCGCAAGAAAAGCACTTGATTGACCCGACACCCCCCGGCTCCCTCAATCCCGAGCCGCTGCCGCCGCTGCAAAATCCGGACGCGCCGTCGACGCCGGCGAAGGAATTGTTTGCGCGCAAATCGACGCCGTTCCCCGGGCCGCCGCGCTCGATCGGCGGCTACTTCGATGGCTGCCTCGCCGGCGCCGTGCCGCTGCCGATCACTGGACCTACCTGGCAAGTCATGCGGCTGTCACGTAACCGCAACTGGGGAAATCCGCAGCTCGTTCGCTTCATCGAACGGTTTGCCGAGAACGCGAAAAAGGTTGGCTGGAGCGGTCTTCTGGTCGGCGACATGTCGCAGCCTCGCGGTGGGCCGATGCTCTCCGAGCACAGAAGCCATCAAATCGGCCTCGATGTCGATATTTGGTTCACGCCGATGCCGGACCACGTGCAAAGCCGTGAGGAGCGCGAGTTCGGCTCGGCCACCGAAGTGGTCGCGTCCGATCTGCTGGACGTCGATCCAGAAGCGTGGACCCATAGGCATACCGACCTCATCCGCACCGCAGCGCAGGATCCGGCGGTCACCCGCATCTTAGTCAATGCCGCGATCAAGAAGGCACTGTGCCGCGAGGCCGGAGCTGACCGCGCCTGGCTTTCCAAGGTACGCCCCTGGTATGGTCACGCCGAGCACTTTCATGTCCAAATCGCCTGTCCCGCGGGCAGTGTGGAATGCAAGCCACAGCCCCCGCCGCGCCCAAGCGACGGCTGCGGTCACGAGCTCGACTTCTGGTTCAAGGAATCGGCGTTGCATTCACCGCCCCCCAAACCGAAACCGGCGCTGACGCTGGCCGGCTTGCCCCCTGCATGCAAGCAGATCGTCAAAGCGCCGTGATTGTCGGAGACCGGAGGTCGGAGTCACCGCTGATGCCGCCTCGTACTGGATAACGGTCTCGGCGCACCCACTAGAACGCACGCTCAGGCAGCCGATAAAGCCCACCGTATTTTTCGCGAAGATAATCAAGATAGGGCCTCATGTGCATCACCGCGCCGGTTGCACGCTTGAGGAGATCGTTTGGCGCGAACTTGCTACCGTGCCGGTAAACATTGTCGCGTAGCCAGGTATGCAGAGTCCCGAATTCGCCGTTGGCCATTTCGCGTGGGATATCGGCATGCGCCTTGAGCGCCGCTGCATAGAACTGCGCGGATAAAATATTGCCGATCGCGTAGCTCTGGAATCGACCACCGATGTAACCGGAATACCAGTGCGCATCCTGTAGACAGCCGTCGCGATCACCGGATGGCGCGACGCCAAGATCGGCTTGCATTGCCGCGTGCCAAGCCTCCGGCAGGTCGCTCACGCGAAGCTCGCCCTCAAGCAATTTATTCTCGAGATCGAAACGCAGCATGATGTGCAGATTGTAGGTCAGCTCGTCCGCGTCGGTGCGAATGAGTGACCGCGCCACCTTATTGATGGCGCGATGGAACACGGCAAGTGGAACGCTTGACAATTGCGCCGTAAAGATTCGTTGCAGCGGTGGGTAAAAGTGCTCCCAAAAGCCGCGACTGCGCGCCACAACGTTCTCCCAGAGCCGCGACTGGCTCTCATGGACACCGGCCGAGACACCTTGCCCGAGCGGCGTGCCATCGAGCGCAGCGCTAATACCTTGCTCGTACATTGCGTGGCCGGCTTCGTGCAGCGTTGAGAACAACGCGTCGCCAAGGTCGTTCTCGTTGACGCGGGTGGTGATGCGGACGTCGCCAGCGGAAAGCCGGGTGCTGAAAGGATGGTAAGTAAGGTCGAGACGGCCGCGCTTAAGATCGTAGCCCAGACACTCTGCTACATGCAGGGCAAAATCGAACTGGACTGCTTTGGCGAAAGTTTGCCGCAGACTTGAGTCGTCTGCGGCAGGCTGCTCGCAGATCGCGCGCACCATCGGGATGAGCTGAGGTTTGAGCTCGTAGAACAATTTGCGGATCGACGCGGTGGTCATCCCCTCGTCCGCGTCGTCGATGTGCGGATCGGCGACGTGTTTGTAGGGCGCAAAGTAGGCGGAATATTCGCGGCTAAAGTCTAGTGTCCGTTCTAGATAAGGTACCATGGTCGCGAAGTCGTTAGCCGGCCGCGCTCTTGTCCATGCATCGTACGAGGCGGAATTGTGCGCGGTCGCGCGCGCAACATGGTCCGGCGATATCTTGATCTTCTTTTGGTATTCGCGGCGTGCGACTCGGATTAGGCTTGCATGGTCTGAGTCGTAAGGCAGGCCCTCGCCGTGGTGAGCGAGCGCATCGATTAGCTTACCAAGCGCCGGTGCGACCGCCCGCTCGTGCGCCAGACGGCAGAGCATCGCGCGCTGACGGCCTCGGGCACCGGCGCCACCTTCCGGCATGTAGGTGGCCTGGTCCCAGTTGAGCATGTCGCCGGCAGCGTTCAGATCGCTGATCTCGCGCAACCTTCGCTTAAGCTCTACGAGCATTTGCTCCACAGAGCGGCGGTTGCGCGCAGGCTTGCCCGGCGCCCTCTGCGAGCGGACTGCAGGCTTCGGTTTACGAACCTGTTGCACGGGTCGACGGAGCTAGCGCGCCGCTACCACCATGATCTCGACCTTGTAGTCGGGCGACGCGAGTTTGGCTTCAACTGTCGCCCGCGCTGGCGCATTGCCCGGCGACACCCAGGTGTCCCAGACCGTGTTCATTTCAGCGAAATGCGCCATGTCGGTGATCCAGATATTGGCAGAGAGGAGCTTAGTCTTGTTGGTTCCGGCCATGGCCAGGAGGCCATCATCTGGGATAGGATACTTTTGGTCTGCTCGGCCGTGCTTTTGTTTTTCGGACTATCGGCAACAATGCCGGCGAGATAGACGGTGTCACCGTGGATCACCGCTTTGCTCATACGTGGCCCGGTCTCATGACGTTCAATCTTCATCGCTGATCCTTTGTAGAAAGTATTTCTCATCGAGATACAATCTAATCAGAGCATATAGGCCAAGACTTTGCCTAGTGGGGGGACGGGTGATCGTTTATCGACGTCCGCTTTGGGTTATCAGGCGACATTCAAGCGTGTCGACGGGATGTCCGCTTTGTCCCTCAAAGCAGACATCCGTCAGCGCGATTTGTGCGTCCGTTTTGTGCCGATAGCGACCGGTTAGACATGCTCACATATTGCCGTGCCCGCGCTTGATGGTCTGCCGGATTATCGGTGCGGTGACCTGATCGGAGATCTGGATGTTCCAGATTTCGCTTTCGCCCTGCGCGGCGAAGTCGGCAAACAGCTTTGGGATTATCGACACATCGCGTATCTCGTGGCCGCGCAGCCCGAAGCCACGGGCAATGTTTTCAAGCGCGGGCCGCCCGAACACAGCCAAGCTATCGTCGAGGCCGTCGGCGCGCAGCTTGTGAAACTCCGAGCCGTAGCCGCCGTCGTTCATCGCGCAGATCAAGATGCGAAATCCGCAACGCTTGAGCGTCTCGAGTTCCTGGATGTGGAACAAGAGCCCACCGTCGCCTTCGAACAGCACGATCTTGCCCTCGCTGCCTTGCCGGCGCGCGGCCGCAACCCCGAGCGCATACGACAGGCCGTTGCCGACCGCGCCAAATTCACGGACGGTCGTGTAGCGCTCCGCCGGCCGGCCACGCATCTGGGTGTTGAAATAGGCCTGATGGCCGCTGCCGCCGACAATGTCCCAATCCTTGGGAACGACCGCGTCGATGGCCCGGATCACCTCGCGTGGATCCAGTGTCCCAGGCGCGATGTCGAATGGCATTGAGTCCGCGGGCTCGGTCGCGATGCGATGCGCGAGCTCTTTCGAGCGTATTGCCGCCGCCGTCGGTTTGCCGACGCCCAATTTCTTGTCGAGGCCGGTAAGGATTGCCTCGACGCCGACGAGAGCATCTGATCTGAGATAGATGTCGGCGGCCTTCTGCCCATCGCGCAAGCCGCGCGGGGCATCGTCCAACTGGATCTTGCAGGCCTTTGTGAAGTAGTGCCCACCACCGACGTAGTAGGATAGGCTCGTTCCGACCGCGAGCACGACGTCCGCGGACTCGTACATCTCTCTGCCCAACGACGTGAAGTAGCTGCCGGTGGTGCCGAGCCCGAACGGATGGTCGTCGAAAAGACCGCGCGCCGGCAGCGTGTTGGAGAGCAAGGCGCCGCAACGATCCGCAAGCTTGATCACCGCGTCGCGCGCCCCGGACCACAGCACGCCACGGCCACCGAGAATGATCGGCCGCTTTGCTGTGGCCAGCCGCGCGACGGCTTCGGCCACGATCTCGGGATCGGGCTGCATGCGCCCGACCATTGGCTGATAGATCGCCGAGGTCTCGTAAGGCTGGTTGGCCATGTATTCGACCTTCTGTAGGTCGTAGGGAATGCCCAGCACCACCGGACACCGCTCGTACTTGGCGATGTGAAAGGCCTCGCGCACGTAGTCCATCATGCGCGGCACGCTGTGCGCGGCGATGTAATGCGCCCCGGTCGCCGTCACCAGGGGTGCTTGGTCGATGTACTGGTTGTAGAACTTGGCGTTGATCGGTGACTCGCCGGCGAACACAACCATCGGCAGGCGGGCGCGAACCGCGGCGGGCAACGCCGTCATCAACTGGGTCACGCCAGGGCCGCATGTGACCGAGGCAACGGCGAGCTTGCCGGTTGCTACGTTGTAGGCAGTCGCCGCCGCTACGGTACAGTGCTCGTGCCTGACATGGACGGTATGCACGCCCGGCAGTTTGGCAAAGGCGGTGGACCAGTGCATGTTGCCGTCGCCCATCAGGACGAACTGCGTGTCTATTCCCTCCGCAAGGAACGCTTCTGCGAGGGCCTCGTAGAGTTTGGGCATGGGCGCGACACTACTTGGATTATGAGGTGATCTGGTAGGCAACAAGCATGCCCGGCAACTCTCAGTCAATTCAATTGAGGCGCTCGTTTTCCCATTAGGCTAATACCCGACCATGTCGCCAACGGGTCAAATGCAAACAATGCTTCGATCAAAAAGCTTCGATCAAAAATGAGAGGCCCGCTTTGCCCCCAATAGCGGACATCAGTTGAGTGGCCCGGAATGTCCGCTAAGTGCCAAAAGCCGACGTTGGCGGGTCTATTCGGCACGTTGCTGGCGACGGGAGCGACAACGATCGGGCTTATCTATTGCTGTGCTTGTGCTGCCTTGGTCGTTCCACGAGAAAATACTTGAGAAGAAATCCTCCAACCCATCCGTGAAGAGGGCCGCCGCAATTAACGCACGCTATCTCGGATATTGTCTGTTTAACTGGGGCTTCGACCCTCACGATTCGATATTCGGCTCCGCAATGCGGACAATCAAAGGGTGAAGGCGGGAGATTACCATATTCGTGGAGCGTAATCTAATTCGTGGAGCGTAATCCAAAAGAGTCCAACCCTCAACTCGCGAAAAGGGCCGCCGCCGCTACGCACGCCGTCGACGCCGGATGGCGTGCCGAAAATTTCAGCACTATGCATATTCGCGAATCAGATAAACGGGCGGCAACCGGATTAGACAAGTTTCCGGCTGGCTACTCTAGGCCTCGGTCACGGGAGCGACCGGGGCCTTTTGTTGTTTTTACTTTGTTCCAAGCAAATACAGTCTTGTCAGAAATTAATTCAAAGCTGGACGCTTGTCTTTCTTGTATTTACTTTTTGGTCGAGCGTCCAAGGCGACGCGTTTAGCGGCAGTAGACGCCGTCACGAGACGTTCATCAAAGGCATTCAGGCTAAGGATGTTGGATGGAAGGGGCCCTCTGCAGTCCCCGATCTGGCCTCGATAGAGCGAGTGTTGCGGCTTTTTCTTTGAATGATTGGGGGCTCACGGTGGGCAGAATTTATCGGTCTTGTCTGATCCTCGGTTTAATTTTTGTGTCCCCCGCTCTGGGCCAGTACGTTGCGGTGATTCAAGCTTGCAATCGGGACCTTGTGGAATTTTGCGCCCCCGATCGCCCGGACGGATTTCACCTAGCTAAATGTACTGAGGCGCATTTCCAAGATTTCACTGAGTCGTGCAAGACAGCGCTGGTGAAGATCGCCTCGCTGACTGCTGCCTGCGGCGCGGACGTCCATGAGCAGTGTCCCGGTGTAAGGCCCAATGCAGGTCGCGTCTTACAGTGCGTCAAACGGCACTTCGCTTCCCTCAGCGACTCGTGCAAGGACGCGATCGGTCACGCCGCTGAGCGCAAACTACGAACCCATTGAGCACGAGGATTCGTAGGCAATGGGCCTGCTAAATCGGAGAAGTCTCAGAAGGAGACTCGGCCACCCCACGCCCGCTTTGGGTCATTAGCGCTTTACGTATAAGCAAGGCGGTCAGTGCGATGGTGATGGTGCCCGTGACGGCGGCGGCGCCGCGGGCGTTGGCTTGCGTGCGGCGGCGGGAGGCGGCTCTGGGATGGGTTGTGGCGTCTCCAGCACGGACGACGGAACAGCGGTGCTTTCGGGACTAGCCGATTGCTTCGTCCAGCCAAGCTGCTGCACCCAACTGTTGACCATCTGCTTGGCCTCCGGTGACCAGCCAAGTTCCGGAGCCTTGGTCGCGATTATCTGCTTGGTTGTCTCACCGTAAGATTGCCAAGCTAAGGTGGCCACAACACCAATACCCATCGCGACTAGGTAGCGCACAATCCCTCGCGAGCGTCGCCTTTTTATTGCGCTTTCAATTGACTGGAGACGAAAGTAAATCGCCCTTCGCTCGGAAGACTCATAATCGAGGTGTCGCGAAAGAAGGGATTGTACATCCTCAGAACCATGCAAATCCTCCACAAGTCTGGGCTGAAGGCTTGCATCTTTAACAATGGCACGTATCTGCTCCTCGAACTGATTATCAAAGTCTGTTTTCGCGGCCATTTCATCAGCAGGGGTCATTTGCGCGAATCCTTGCCTCTTTGCGCTCCATGATTGCCGAAACCAAAGCTAGAGCAAATCCATGGGACACAGTTGGCGATCTTAGGCCTTAGTCCAACCAATTCAGAGCAAACAATGTCTTGATAGACCTTGATTTAGATCAACAACGCACCAGCTTCCTAAGCCTAACTGGGTGGCCGCCGGAGCGCTTTCATTTTGAGTTGGCAAGCACCGCAGCAATTGATAGGCGCTGACCCTTGCAAACGCTGCGCAGGTTTTTGGACGATAGGCTGACCAGGCAAGGTATTTGGATTGCGGGTGCCTAGCGCGGACTCGCGTGGCGAGGGACTCGGAGTCGCTGTATAATCAAGCCGAGGGCGGAGGGGCCCACGCGCATTTCGTCGAGCGACGGAGGTCCGCCATGAAAGTCAAAGAGGCGATGCACAAAGGCGTCGATTGGGTCAGCCCAGATACCCCTGTCACGGAGCTTGCAAAATTGATGCGAGACCACGATGTAGGCGCCATCCCGATTGGCGAAAACGATCGCTTAGTTGGAATGGTCACCGATCGTGACATCGTGTGCAAAGGATTGGCACAGGACGACTTCGATGCGCGCGGCGCTACCGCGCGTGATGTGATGACCGCAGAAATCCATTGTTGCCGTGATGACGATGATCTCGCCAAGGCGGTACGCCACATGGAAGAGCTGAAGGTTCGCAGGTTGCCGGTGATCAACAAGAGCAAACGCATGGTCGGCATCCTCAGTCTCGGCGATGTCAGCCATACGGCATCCGTCGAACTGCTGTCGGAATGCATTAAGAGTGTTTCGGCCCATCACTAAGGGCGAGTTGGTTGATTCTCTGAGAGCTACGGCGCCGCTCGGGCCACGCCGCAGAAGCGGACCGCCACGGGCTTGCTTGAATTGATTATTGCAGCTTTGCCGCGCACCGCAGCAAAAGCTGATTGTGAGCACTCATTGCGGATCAAGACGAAGAACATGCTTCGTATTGTCGACAGACCAAGACTTAAAGCGCGCAAAAAACGATTGACCAAGCAAAAGTTGTCCCTCCAACGGAAGGACGCTCGCGTTGACGTTTTCGATGATCACGTCTCCGATCTTCAACGCCCTAATCGTAAAGGTAGGTAATTTCGACTTCGAACCGTCAGCCAAAACGACCGTTCGTTGGCCGGTAATGTCCGAGTCTTTAACGGTACCTGTCCGCACAAGCGTATAATAAACATCAGCGGGTATAGTCACGTAACCCGCGCCGCTATCGACTGCAAAATCTAGTGTGATAGCGCCGTTGATCTCAACCGGCACGATAAATATTCCTGAGTCTTCTTTAAACGGCACTTCCACTGCGGACGATGACTTTTTATTCTCGACTGGCAATAACGGTGGCGTGGTTGTAGCGAGCTTCGGCGGACCAGCCTCGGGCGGTGTCGCGTCTACTGCGGGAGCGGGCAGCAAATTCTCGGGGGTGCCCTTTGTCCAATGGGCTGCCGCATCCTCCGCCGCCTGCTTCAATTCTGCCGGAAGCAGCCTGTGTGCCTTGATCTTAATTTCCAGCACATCCGCAGAAAAATTGTCAGCTTGACCGCACGGCTTTGTGTCCCCAGAACTATAACTAATGCCTCGTGAGCTATCGTAGTCTACATTTGATTTTCGACTCCACTCACTAACCTTTGCGAGCAAATTCCAAAAATATGCCTGTGTTAGATTCTCTTGGACAAGGGTGCCGGTTGCATACACATTGGCAAGCCGTGCTTGCGCGATGCAATTATCGTTTCGAGCAAGTCGCAAATGGGAATCAAACGCCGTTTGTGGTGCTGATTTTTCCTGCTCTTGCGCGATCAGCAAAATAGCCCACTCAAAACCAATCCGTGCAGCCTCATTTAAAAATTGTTTAGCTTTCGCCTGATTCTCAGGAACGCCGCGACCGTAATAGTATTTTTCGAACTCTTGACGAATGTCGTTGTCGGGGGCACCGGCGAGAGATGCCTGTGCACAACCAACGATACCCAAGGCCAGGCTAACCCCGTATAGGGAAAGGAACCTGTGCATGTCCGAACCCAGACCTATCAGTCGGCTCTTCAGCGTATAGCATTTCCGATCATCGGATTTTGGAAAAACTTTGATTTTGGGGCTTGGCGATGGCCGTAGGTCCAACAGAGTTTGGTTATCCGGCTACACCGGATTTCGGATTGGGGACATGTCTTCTCCGCCGTGAAGTGGCGTTCACCCCAGTTACACGGGATGCCGCCGACCGCTGGCCTTTTTCTTTGCAGCGGGTCGTTCGTGGCGACGACGTGTAATTGGCGCGAATGACGGCCGCAAAAGATTCTTTCCCGCCACAGTCGACCGATAGAGTTTTTATTCGCTCCTGATCGCCCCCACCAAACAAGAATCTCTTATTTTTTTGGTCACATTGACTTTGCACGATGTGATGATGAGATCGATCTCGTGGTCATTATTGATCGGGTCGCTTGCACCGCGAAAAAAGCTGGAACGCCGCCCAAAAAAGCGAGGAGCCACCAATGACACACAAACTGAATAGTCCGCATGAGTGGCTGCTCGAAAAGGCGCAGCACTGGAACACGCAGACGCTTTACAGGGCGCTTAGCGGTCTAGCTTACCGGCTGGACGGCCAGTCGATTCGCGACCTATTCCACTCTGAAATGGACAGCGACGGCTATTTTGACAAGAAAACAAAATCAGATGTGGACGCGTTCGATGCGGAATCTTGGGGGAGTCACCGCTGGCATACATAACGGTTAGGTGACAGACCCGATCTCTCGACGCTCCAGACACGCATGGATCTCCTTTACGGAATATCCGGCTTCTGCGTCGGCGTACTCGTAGGCATGACCGGCGTTGGTGGCGGCTCGTTGATGACACCGCTGCTCATCTTGCTGTTCGGAGTTCATCCAACTACGGCGGTCGGGACCGATCTGCTATTTGCCGCTTCGACCAAAGCGACCGGCACGGTTGTCCATGCCGCTGCGCGAACGATCGATTGGATGCTGGTCTCCCGACTTGCGATCGGCAGCGTGCCAGCAACAATCGCGACCCTGGTCCTACTCTCCAGATTCGATCTCAAAGGCGTTGTGGCGCAACATGTCATCACGGTCACGCTCGGAGGCGTCCTCCTTCTCACCGCGCTATTCCTGATTGCAGGAAGAAGCATTCGCACACTCTATGCTGACCGCCTGAACAGGCTCGATCCTCGCACTGCCGGCCTTTTCACTATCGCTCTTGGGCTGACAATGGGTGTTCTAGTCACCATCACTTCTGTTGGGGCTGGTGCGATTGGAGTCACGGTTTTGCTGCTGCTGCACCCGAAGATGCCCGCCGGTCGTATCGTGGGATCGGATATTGCTCATGGGGTGCCGCTAACGCTCCTGGCCGGCGCTGGTCATTGGTATCTTGGCTCTGTCGACTGGAGCCTCCTCGGAAGCCTATTAGTCGGCTCATTGCCCGGTATCGTTTTCGGCAGTTATGTCGCAACCCGCGCTCGCGACGCCGTGGTTCGCATGACACTTGCCGGCATCCTGGTCATTGTCGGCGTCAGGTTGTTGGGCTGACCAAAGTCTCCTCTGGGTCAGAAGAAGCACACATTTCGGAGTGTTCAACCGACGTCCGCTTTACTCCTAAGAGCGCATATGGGTTGGTTTGCAGTCACGGAGTGCCAATCGAACCTTCGTCTTTTGTCACCGCCACCCGCCGAAGGAGCTCGTATGCGAACTGCGAAAGCGATTCGTCGCGCGCGCCCATGACTACGATGCGATCGCCACGACTGGCCGACCTGACCAGCATGTCGCCACAGGCGCCGCGGTCTCGAAAAGCAAAGGCCTTTCGCCCACACCGCTGGATTTCGCAAACGATATCATTGCTGCCGACGCTGCGGTCGACCGTGCCGCCGAAATAAAGGGGCTCGGGCATGACCAGAACATCCTCATCGCGTAGCCCGCTTGCAAAGCAGTCCACTAACGCATCCCTCATCAAACGAATCGGGCCGTAGCCATGGGGCTGAAACATCAGCAGCAAGCGGCCGGGAAACCCATGCAAGGTTTCGAGCGTGGCCGATATCTTATCGGGGTTGTGGGCAAAATCGTCGATCACTGTTATTCCGTTTGCGGTGCCCACGACCTCCAGTCGACGACGGATGCCCGTGAACTCGCGGAGATGGGCCGCGGCTGCCGCGAGAGACACACCGCAGGCCTTTGCAGCACTGAGAGCGGCGAGTGCGTTGGCCACATTGTGCAGCCCCGGCACTTTCAGGTCCACCTCGACGACCTCACCGGTCTCACGCGCCTTCACTTGGAATCTGATTCCAGCCGGCGATCGAACCGCCGGCGACGCAATGAGATGGGCTTGCCCGGAATTTAGACTGTAGGTGATTGCCTGGCCCGGCTTCAGATCGACCAAGAGTGCCGCGGTTTCTGAGTTATCGAGGTTCAACACCACCGTCTGCGCCTTGGCAATGAAATGGCGGAAAAGGATGCGCAGCTCATCCAGCGATTTATGGTCCAAGGAGATGTTGTTCACGACTGCGATGCGGGGTTCGAAAAGCGTAATCGAGCCGTCGCTCTCGTCCAACTCACTGACGAAAAACTCGCCCTCACCGATCCTAGCGCTGGCAAAAGGCGAGCCCACATCAATGAAGTTCTTCATATCGGCGCCATTCATGATTGTCGGATTCTTTCCGGCGCGGTGCAGGATCCAGCCGAGCATGCCGACCGTGGTAGACTTACCGCTCGTGCCGGCCACGCCGACACCTAAGCCGGCGGAGTTGAAGAGTTCGGCGAGAAGCCTCGCGCGAGTGGTGACGGCGGCACCAATACGGCGGGCGGCTTGCACGTCTGGGACTGTCTCCTCCACAGCAGCGGACGTTACCAAGATCTGACTGGCCCGCGTAATGCCACTACCATCCTGGGGATGGAGCAGCACACCACGGGCACGCAGAAAATCGAATCTTTCGGCATTTCGCCCCTGGTCGAGCGCCCGATCAGAACCCTCGACTCGTCCGCCGCTGGCTAGGGTGATCAGAGCGAGCGGGGTCATGCCACTACCGCCGACCCCGCAAAAAAAGTAATCTTTCAGTGGAGGCATTGGCGAAATCTAGAAGGGTTGCCGATGAGGTGCAACGCAGGCTGGGCGCTTGGATGAGCAAAGCGAGGCGCAGGATCGGCGTAGTCGCGCCGGCTTCGCGCGTGTCTCCGGAAGTTGCAGAGAGAGTGCCGACGTTGGCCAGATCGCTGTACCCAGACAGGACGCCGGAGATCGTCTTCCACCCGCAGTGCTTCGCTTCGCACGGACATTTCGCTGGAAACGACGAAACGCGCGGACAGGCCTTCCTCGACGTCGCCAATGACGAGAGCTACGACGCAGTGTGGTTCGCGCGTGGCGGTTACGGTTCCTGCCGCGTGGTTGAAGCGGTCATGTGCAGGTTGACGGAGTCATCCAGACGAAAAACCTACCTGGGCTACAGTGATGCCGGTGTACTGCTCGCTGCCTTGTACCAGGCAGGATTCAATGCCGTAGCGCATGGTCCCGTAGCGCAGGACATCCTCCGAGATGGGGGAGACGCGGCGGTTGGGCGAGCCCTCGCCTGGATGGTCGATCGGTCGCCAGAAGCGTTGGAGCCGACGGTAAGCCGTGTGAAGCTGACAGCAGCATTTAACATGACCGTCCTTAGCCAGTTGCTTGGCACGCCGCTGCAACCTGACCTCGGCGGACATGTGCTCATGTTGGAAGAGGTCGGGGAGGCAATGTACAGGATTGATAGGTCGCTATTTCACATTACCAGTAACGCCAAAATCAGGCGGGTATCTGGCGTCATGCTTGGCCGTTGCAGCAGCATCACCCCGAACCAACCCGATTTCGGAATGAACGAAGAAGAGATTGCCCGTTACTGGTGTCAGAGGTCAGGGATTCCATGGTTGGGACGCGCTGACATTGGGCATGACACCAGCAACAAGATTGTACCCTTCGGAACAAGTCGCGAGATATGTCGATCGCATCCTTTGGGGTGAAAAAGCCAGATGTCTAGTGCAGTTGAATATATTTTATTGGGCGATATTGGCGCTACCAATGCAAGGTTCGCACTTTTATCGAACGGAAACCTGAAAACGATCCATAGCTTTGAGGGGGCAAAGTTTGGGCAATTTACGGATGTACTAGCGATGTTTATAAAGGAACATTGTCGCCCCAACCAAATTCATCGGACACTCCTTGCTGTTGCAGGTCCTGTAAAAGATGAGCGGGTCGTTCTTACAAACTCCACTTGGGTAGTTGATGCCGGTGAACTGCAAACGGCTTTCGGCTTTCAGGTTCGAATCGTCAACGACTTCGAAGCGGTTGCTTTTTCTCTACCCAGCCTTACGTCTAACGATCTCACGGCAATAGGAGGCGGTAGACCCGAGGCAGGAGCACCGATGGCTGCGCTCGGTCCAGGGAGTGGATTAGGTGTCGCCTGCCTGATTGGCGGCTCGGAAAAGGGTGTGGTCATCGCCAGTGAAGGAGGCCATGCAACATTGGCAGGAACTTGCGAGCAAGAGGATCGCATCGTGGATCACCTGCGCAAACGCTTTGGCCATGTTTCAGCCGAGCGAGCCATTTCTGGCAGCGGCTTGGAAAACATCTATCAGGCGATTGCCGCGCTTGAAGGATTGGATGTCCCACCTCGAAACGCGACTGAAATTACTAGGACTGCCCTTAGTGGTGAGTGTCAGCTTGCCAGGCGATCGCTGCACACATTCTGCGCTTTTTTGGGCTCGTTTGCCGGCAATGTAGCGCTGACTTTCGGGGCGCGAGGCGGACTCTATATCGCAGGCGGTATTTCACCTCGAATCTTGGATTTTATCGTTCAATCGGAATTTCGTAAACGGTTTGAGGCCAAGGGAAGGTTCCGGGAGTACCTAGCAGCAATCCCGTCATACGTAATTACTCACCCAGCAACCGCGTTGATTGGCTTAAAATCTTTAGTGGAATCTGGCGCGAGCAATCGCGCCACCTATTCTGGGAACGGTTTGTGACAGCTTCGATCGTTCAGTAATCGAGCGCGTCGCACATTTGGACGCTGCATGACGGGAACCAGAGCTGACAGGAAACTTTGTATGCCCAGCAAGAATGCGCTCTACGCTCAGTCGGGTGGACCTACCGCGGTGATCAATGCGTCGGCGTGCGGCGTGTTGCAAACTGCGCGCCAACATCCGGAAGAGATCAACAAGGTTTATGCTGGGCGCGACGGCATCATCGGCGCCCTAACCGAAGATCTAATCGACACCAGTATTGAATCCGAAGCCGCTATCGCCGCCCTGAAACATGCCCCCGGTGCGGCGTTCGGGTCCTGTCGATACAAGCTTGCGTCGATAAACAAGAACCGCGCGCAGTACGAGCGCTTGATCGAAGTTTTTCAAGCCCATGACATTGGGTTCTTTTTTTACACCGGCGGCGGGGACTCGCAGGATACGGCCTATAAAGTCAGTCAGATTAGCGCCATACTGGACTACCCGATGGTATGCGTCGGGATTCCAAAGACAGTAGACAATGACCTTCCCATTACTGACTGTTCACCGGGCTTTGGTTCAGCGGCGAAGTATCTCGCCACCTGCCTTCGGGAGACCGCGTTCGATTTGTCGTCGGTAAGTCGCACCTCGACGAAGGTGTTTGCCTTGGAAGTGATGGGCCGAAACGCTGGCTGGATGACCGCTGCTTGCGCGCTCGCCGCTGAACAGAAAGGCGACGCTCCACACGTTTTGCTGTTGCCCGAGATTGCATTCCATGAGGGGCGGTTCCTGGCCAAGGTCGAGGAGGCCGTAGAGCGGTACGGCCACTGCGTTGTCGCAGTCTCAGAAGGGATCAAGGGACTAGACGGCGAGTTTCTTTCCGCGGGTGTAAAGGACGCCTTCGGCCATGCACAGTTGGGCGGCGTTGCGCCAATCGTAACTAACCTGATTGGCGACAAGCTCCGCTATAAGTGCCATTGGGCGGTGGCTGACTATCTCCAACGGTCGGCGCGCCACATTGCCTCCGAAACGGATGTCCAGCAGGCTTACGCAGTCGGTCGCGCAGCAGTGGAATTTGCAATCGCCGGGAAGAACGCCGTCATGCCCGCGATCCGGCGGCTTAGCGACTCGCCCTACCGCTGGGACATCATCGAGGCGCCTCTCTCTGAGGTCGCCAACCAGGAGAAACTCTTGCCTCCCGAGTTCATCAGCGCTGATGGCTTCGGCATCACTGCGGCAGCCCGTCGCTATTTGGCGCCACTCATTACTGGCGAAGCCTATCCGGCATTTAAAGCTGGTCTACCCGATTATGTGAGATTGCAGAACGTGGCGACGCCAAAAAAGCTCGGGAAGAAGTTCGTCGTATAAAGCGTGTGGCCGGGCCTGGTCCGCTTCGCGCGGCAATGCCATCCGCGGTGCGTACAGCCTTCGCGGTTCTTCCTCGCCGCTCGACGACTCGGCGCGGATCGCCCGGCTGATCAAAACTTTCTAGCGCTTTCTTTCAGGGTCAATTTAACGTTTCTTGCAATTAGCGGACTCGAACTTAGAATTCTTTTCCAACCACAAGATGATCAACCGAGATAGCACCACCGCCGTGCACCAGGAAATATAAAGCGGCCACGGTCCACAGTAGCGTGAATTCGATACCCATCTTGTTCCAAAAAAATCCACCCACTCTCCAGCGTTCGTAGTTCGTCACGATGAGAAAAACAACTATTGGGCAGGCAGCGAGGCGAGTAAACAATCCAACCGCGAGCATAGGACCAGCCACGAGCTGCGTGATTAGAATGGCAGGCGCCCAGAATTTTCCGGGACGATAGCCGTCGCGTTCGAGTTCATCCACGAATTCTGTCAAATTATGCGACTGCCCACCGGTTGATGGAAACATCCCGAACGCACTGCGCAGCCCGTGGGGGACCAGCGTAAGCCCCACCACGGTGCGCAATAGCATTTCGGCCCAGGGAAAGAGCGTTTGATATAGGGAACCGAGTTGCGGGAAAAAAAGGGGTGTTGGGTCATCCATCAGAGATCTAGCGCCCGCATGGCTTCTACTTCGCACGTCGCGCGGCCGCAGAAGAGCAACACATCAGGTGCCGATCAACATGTTCAAGCGTCCGATCGTTTTGACGAAGTCGTCATTGCTTAACATCAATGCTCCTTCAAAGGGGTAGTCGAGCATTCTGACTAGGATAAAGACCAAAACTACTGACGTCGTGAAAACTGCCGTGAAAAAGAAATGCCCTATTCGCGACTCGACACCCGCAAACAGTACAAACACGACTAAGACAAGACCATAAAACGATAGAACTAGCCAAATAATAATTGGCAAACCTTGGTTTGCCTGGAAAATCCGGGTCTCCCTAAATGCATGGGCCTGGCTCAGCAAAGCCAGAATTTGACCCTGGATGGCCGGATCATTTGGTTGCCCAACATTCAAATTTCCCGCAGCTTCTATAATTGCTTGAAACGCAACTACAGCGTTTGGGCTTGCCTCTCGGTGCTGTAGCGCCGGCCACTCGTCACTTATCACCACCTTCGAATAGTTCAGGATAGCTTCCTCAACGCCCCGTCCGTGCCTGTCCGGGAGTTGGTGCGCCAGCAGTGCGGCTCCGTGTAGTGCCCCG
>Ga0182035_10000275_pt1 | contig 22817 bp, 17 predicted proteins | sample flu12Cox44000170_FD_125969 | JGI IMG/M metagenome (GOLD analysis project Ga0182035, IMG submission 125969) | Lab enrichment of tropical soil microbial communities from Luquillo Experimental Forest, Puerto Rico - flux4day.12C.oxic.44.000.170 | ecosystem: Environmental > Terrestrial > Soil >...
GCCTCCTGTCCATCCTGCACTTCCAAACCCTCATCGCCAGCAAAGCAGCGCGAATAACCACAGCCGCCGCCAGCCGGCCTGTCGTCGAATTTGGCTCCCGCCGGGCTCACGGCATAGAAGCTGCAGTTTTCGCCGCTCGCGCAGCCTGCATTGCCGGCTGCGCAGGAACATCCAACACCTTCGCAGGTCATTCCTTCGGCATCCCCGTTTATGGAACACAGGCGCACTCGTGGGTCATGGCGCACGATGACGAAACCGAAGCTTTCAGTAATTTCCTCGACGTTTTTCCGGAGCAGTCGACTCTGCTCGTGGACACCTATGACGTTCGCAAAGCAATCGACAAAATCATTACCTTAGGTCGTAAACCCGGTGGCGTGCGGCTCGACAGCGGCGATGTGCTGGCCGATAGCCTTTGGACTCGGCGGCGGCTTGATCAGGCTGGCTGGAAAGATGTGCAGATTTTTGTCTCCGGTGACCTGGATGAGAATCGAATCGAGAACCTGCTTCACAGCGGGGCGCCCATCGATGCCTTCGGTGTCGGCACGGCGCTTTCGACCTCTGCCGATGCGCCGTATGTGGGAGTAATCTACAAGTTAGTGGAAGTCGAACTGGATCACCGCATCCGGAGCACGGCAAAGTTTAGCGCGGACAAGAAGACCTATCCAGGTCGCAAGCAGGTCTTCCGCCTCGCGAGCGGAGAGAGAACTTACTGCGGCGATATTATTGGCCTGGAGGACGAGACATTCCCGTCGGCCGAACCGCTGCTCGTTCCCGTGATGCGCCGTGGACAGCGTCTCGAAACAGCCAGGCAGGATCCCTCAAGTGCAGTCCGAATGGCTCAGGCACGGTTCATGGCTGACAAAGCACGGCTGCCGAATCGCCTCTTAACCCTTGGAGTAGCGGACCCGCCGTATCCGGTGTCCTATAGCGCGCGTCTGGAAAAGCTGTGTGAACAAGCACGACAATCCTTCACCGAGTCGCCGTGCACTTGAATCCTAGAAGCTCATGGTCTCACCGAAGACGATTTTGTGGGGGGTGGATGTTCAGGTTGACTTCATGCTTCCTCAAGGGAACCTCTATGTTTCAGGCGCGGAAAAGATTGTCGCGAACATCGATCTGCTCGTCGACGCGGCGCGCCAAGGTCGCGTCTTTTTGATTTCTTCAGCTGACGCGCACAGCCCGCACGACCCGGAACTCCGTCATTGGCCCCCACACTGCCTGAGAGGCTCTCCTGGTGCCGAACTTTTGCCCGAAGCATGCGCCTCGCCTCGGCTGCTCATCCCCAACCGAAAGGGATTTGCTCTTCCGGAGGACCTTGGAACCTATCGGCAGGTCACACTCGACAAAAACACGCTCGACGTTTTCGACAATCCGAACACAGACGTGCTTCTTGCCCGGATGAATCCTGCGGGTTCGCCCGCTTTTGCATCACATCCACAATTCGTCGTCTTTGGCGTCGCTACGGAATATTGTGTCCGCAGTACGGCTGAGGGCCTGCTTCGCCGCGAGCGCTCAATCTCCCTAGTCACGGACGCTGTGTGTGCCATAAACGAAGACAAAGGACAACAGGTCCTCCATGACCTGTGCTCGCGGGGCGCGAGACTCATCGCTACCGAAGAGGCTCTAGCTCTCGTGAGCCCGCCGAGCCGGTCCTTTCGACGAAAAATTGTTCATCCTTAACCCGAAGGCTCTTGCCTCGCTACGTGGGTGTGATGAGCCTCACAGAACAGGAATCGCGCCAGCAGTATAAGAGCTCTGTGGACCCAGCAATTCTTTGGGCAAGCTTTGAGTGGACGATGCAGAACAACCATGTTGAACAATGACCGCGTTCAGCCTGTCGCCCGGCAGAACTTGGTGGATTTGTTTCGGGAATTCTCAGGATCGCCGACTGAGTTTCTTCAATACGACAGCGGGTATCGCAACTGGAAATACACATATGCCCAGGTGAGCTTCGCCGCGCATCATTTCGCGGCACAGTTAAAAGACAGCAATATCCGTAAGGGCGACAAGGTCATCTTCTGGTCCGAAAACCGGCCCGAGTGGATCGCCGCATTCTGGGGCTGCGTCCTTGCCGGTGTAATTGTCGTTCCCATCGATTACCGGACGTCACTTCGTTTCTTGCGTCATGTTCAAGAGCTGGTCGATGCTCGGGTGATTCTGGCCGGAGAGGAAGTTCCGCTCACTGCCTGGGAGGAACAGCCAACCGTTTGGAGACTCTGCGACCTGGAATGGCCTTCGCAAGAATGTGAAGTTCCCGCCGCCCAGATCGATAGAGATGATGTTGTCGAAATTGTGTTTACATCGGGTGCCACCGGCGAACCCAAAGGGGTCGTGATCACGCATGCCAACATTCTGGCCAACATCGTATCGCCAGCGCGCATTATTTCTGCATACCGCAAATGGTTCCGGCCACTACTGCCATTGCGCTTTCTAAGCTTGATTCCTATGAGCCATTTGTTCGGGCAAGTGCTTACGATGTTCATTTTGCCCTTGATGCCAGCTACCACGGTCTTCATGCATGGATACAGCCCGCACGAAATCACGCGCCAGATCCGCAGCCGGCGTGTGTCGGTGGTTGTCGCTGTGCCCAGAATCCTCGAAGTGCTGCGGAAACACATCCTCATCGAATTCCCAGAGGCTGCTGATCTTTCTTCTTCTAGGTCCCACTGGGTCTTCCGCTGGTGGCGATACCGCCGCCTGCATTGGTCGTTAGGCTGGAAGTTCTGGGCGTTTATCGTGGGAGCAGCACCGCTCGCAAAAGAACTCGAGGGGTTTTGGTCACGTCTGGGATTCGCAGTCATCCAAGGCTATGGGCTTACCGAAACAGCGCCGGTTGTGGCCTTCAACAATCCGTTTGACATCAGGGAAGGTACAGTCGGCAAGCCTGTCGAGGGCGTCGAAGTAAAGATCGCACCGGATGGGGAGATTCTCGTTCGCGGAAAGAGTGTCACGCCAGGCTACTACCGGGCTCCCGTTGAGACCGCGTCAGCATTCAAGAATGGATGGTTTCACACCGGGGATATTGGAAGATTTGATGACACAGGCCGCTTGGTGATTCAGGGGCGCAAGAAAGAAGTGATTGTCACACCGGAGGGGCTCAACGTATTCCCTGAAGATGTGGAAAACATTTTGAACCGCGTGCCGAGTGTGCGGGAATCCGCAGTAGTGGGCCGGGATCGCGTCCATGCGGTCTTGGTTCTGCGCAACAGCGGCGACCCGGAAGAAATAGTCCGCCTGGCGAACGAGCGACTCGAAGGCCACCAGAGAATTCGAGAAGTCTCCTTATGGCCTGGGGACCGCCTGCCGCGCACTGAGGGCACGCAGAAGCTGAAACACGGCGAGATCCAGGCGTGGGTGGAGAAAAGGCGCCCGTCGGAAGCAATAGTCCCAGCCAAAGATACACTCATCGGCCTTCTCCAGAGGTATACGCGGGACAGGAACGTCACGCCAGAGACAGCTCTCGACCAGCTAGGGCTGAGCTCTCTCGATCGAGTTGAACTCATGTTGGATCTCGAAAAGCATTTCGATATCAGCGTCGACGAATCGGTATTAACAGGCAGCCACGCGGTTTCCGCACTTGAAGAAATGAGCGTCCATCGTGCCGCTCCGGTATTTCCGGCATGGAACCGGTCCTGGCCTGCGAGAGCGATTCGCAGCACAATGCTCTCTACGGTCTTCTTGCCTTTCGTCCGAATGTTCGCGCATGCCAATATTTCCGGCCGCGAGCATTTGGCTGCGTTACGGGGACCTGTCATTTTTGCGCCGAACCACCAGAGCCACCTGGACACACCATTGATCCTCTCTGCTTTGCCCGCCCGGTACCGATGCCGCGTCGCGCCAGCAATGTGGAAGGAATACTTTGACGCGCACTTCTCTCCGCACCGCCACACGCGCAATGAACGGTTTCGGGATAGCCTCCTGTATTGGTTGGTCGCATTGTTCTTCAATGCGTTTCCTATTCCCCAGACCGAAGCTGGCGCGGGCGAATCGTTGCGCTACTTGGGAGAACTGGTTAGCGACGATTGGTCCATATTGTTTTTTCCGGAAGGCGAGCGAACGGAAGCTGGAGAGATCAAGTCCTTTCAGCCGGGGATTGGCTTGATCGCGGCGCGGTTGAAGGTACCCATAGTTCCTATTCGATTGCGAGGTGTAGATAAGATTCTCCATCGGCACGCCCATTGGCCACGCTCGGGCCGCGTGGACCTGGCTTTCGGTGCGCCCAGGTTGCTGAAAGGAGAGAATTACATCGCGTTAGCGAAGGAACTAGAGGACGCTGTGCGCACGCTGTAGAGCGCCTGCAATGCAGAAGCGGTATCAGTAAAGAAAAGAGAAGGGGCTGAATTGTGCTAGATAGAACATGGCTGCTGGCCGCATGGGTAATCTGCGCCACAGGCGTTTTCCTTCTGTTCCTTCGTCATCCGCGCATCAGCGAACTATTCCGCCAGCACATTCCCTACAGACCGCAACGCCGTCTATTTCTCGCTGCCATTAGTTTTGTTCTGACGTTTCGCTGTCACGCGTTCACTCGCTTATGCCAATTACCACCATCTTGGGCCCTTCCATGACATCTACATCCGCGGACGACACATCCATCACCTCGTGTGGGGAATCCTCCTTCTCCTTGGAGTAGGGTACGGATGGCTGATCGAGACCGGGGCAGGTAGCGCGTCATCCTCCGTCCTGGCCAGCCGAACCATGGCCCTGCTCTACGGCGCCGGTGCGGCCCTGACACTCGATGAGTTTGCGCTCTGGCTGAACCTTGAGGATGTCTACTGGTCGCAGGAGGGTCGAGCGAGCATTGATGCAGTGATCCTGTTTGGAGCCCTGCTTTCGGCCGGGATCTGGGGGCGTGGTTTTCTCCGTGCCCTTGGACACGAGGTTTTGCATCTTCTCAAGCGCGGTAAGTAATTCGAAAGATCGGATGCCTTGCCTGTTGCCTTAGCTCTGCATCAGTCCATGCTCTTTGTAAGCCGCAGCGCAGCTGTGATTTGGGTCACAGCATCGGTGAACGACTGTGAGCTATATGCACAACATCGGAGGACGGCAGGCCCCGAGCGAAAGAGAAGTTCTGGTGTTGGACAGATTCGATAAGTCTGACCGGCACAGAATTCAATTTCAAAAGCTTCTGCAAGGAAGCAAGCAAAACTCGACCATGCGAAGGCTTGCTGTCCTTCGCTCTGAGGCAGCGGCCAGACAGGTAGCCTAAAGGAAGCGCCCGGGAGCTTCGATGCGGCGGCCCGTGAGGGTCGAACGATCTTCAAGCCGGCCGCTGCCTCTGATTTCTCAAATCACACAAGCGGGAACGAGGCGAATCAACCAGCCGGGTGTGTGAGCTTGGCACGCCATAGCCGACATGCGTGCTGCCGTTCATTGTCCCCTCGCTCTTGCTTCTTGCTCGAAAAGTGCGAGTTTCGCTAGCGTGTCTGGCGAGACCAAATGCCCAACAATGCGCCCAAGGCTTGCCAACTTGGTATTCACCTGAGTTCGAAACGGGAGAGGAACTGACGGGGAAAGGGTCAATATCGGAAATTCCGGATTGAGCAAACAGTCACTGATGAAGACGATGCCGATAATTTGGAAGAGACTCGTGAGTCCAGATGGGAAGACCTGCAAGCGCTGCGACGCTACGTACTGGGAGATGCAACGCGCGGTAGGCAAACTTAGGAAGGCGCTTCGCCCTCTAGATGTCGAGCCGACACTCGAAACACGGGCGATAGACCAAGATTCATTTAAGGCAGATCCGTCTGAGTCAAACCGTATCTGGATCGCTGGAAAACCCATGGAGGAATGGCTCGGCGCGAACGTTGGGAAGAGCCGTTGTTGTTCTGTTTGTGGAGAATCCGAGTGCCGCACACTGGAAGTCGGTGGAACTACTTTCGAGACTATACCCGCGGAGCTCTTTATAAGGGCAGCTCTAGTCGCCGCCTCTACGTTATTTGGTACCACGAAGGACGACCCAGGGCGATAAACTCTGCCAATCGGAAGGTAGTTTGGAAAGCGTCAGCGGATTCAACCCTTGACGCACACTACCGGAACGAGCCGCGCGACGCGACGCGCCAAGCCCGCTTGCTCGGCGGCCTCAGCGACGGCGTTCACATCTTTGTAGGCCCCCGGCGCCTCCTCGGCAACGCCGCGATAGGAACGCGTGCGTATCAGAATGCCCTTTTCGCCCAACTCTTCAATCAGCTTGCGTCCTTGCCAGAGCTTCGTCGCTTGTGTCCTGCTCATAGACCTGCCAGCCCCGTGGCAGGCTGACGAGAAGGACAGTTCCTCGCTATGGTTGGTGCCAATTAAAATGTAGGACTCCGTCCCCATCGTTCCGCCAATCAGGACCGGCTGCCCCGCCCCTTGTAGCGAGGACGGTAGTTCCGGATGACCCGGGCCGAAGCTGCGGGTTGCCCCTTTGCGATGAACGAACAGCTCCCGGCTTTCACCATCGATAACGTGCCGCTCAATCTTGCAAGTGTTGTGCGATACGTCATACAACAACGCGAGTCGCGCACTTGGAATGACTTCGACGAAGGCGCCACGAACGAGATGCGTGATAATTTGCCGGTTCGCCAAAGCGCAATTCGTGGCGGCGCGCATTGCGCCGAGATACCGCTGGCCAAGCTCAGAGCGGATGGGAGCACAGGCAAGTTCGCGGTCCGGAATTGGCCCGAAGCCCTCGCTCACCATCGTTTTCAGGTAGTCTGTCCCGACCTGATGGCCGAGGCCTCTGGAGCCGCAATGGATGCTTACGACAACGTCGTCCTGCTGCAGCCCCAACATAGCAGCGATCGAAGAATCAAAGATCTCTGCGACTCGTTGTATTTCCAGGTAGTGGTTGCCCGATCCGAGCGTTCCCATCTCGTGAGCTTGTCGCTTTTTCGCTTGTTGCGAAACGAATTCAGGCCGCGCGTCAGATGCACTTCCGCCTTCTTCAATGCGCTCAAGATCTTGAGGAGTCCCGTACCCCTGAGCCACAGCCCATTGCGCGCCACCGCGCAGCATCTCGTCTATCTCGTTGCCCTCGAACTCTATCGCCCCGGTGCTGCCGACCCCAGCAGGAATTCTCCTGAACAGAGCGTCGGCAAGAGTGGCTTTGTGTGGTTCCAGTTTGTCGACCGTGATCCCTGTGTGCAGCGCGCGGACTCCACAGGAAATGTCAAAGCCAACCCCGCCGGCCGAGATGACTCCTCCCTCTTCGGGATCGAAGGCGGCGACCCCGCCAATAGGAAAACCATAGCCCCAGTGAGCATCGGGCATCGCGTACGCCGCTCGTTGGATTCCGGGCAACGTGGCAACGTTGGTTAGCTGCTCGCGAACCTTTTCATCCATATCGCGGACTAACGGTTCGCCCGCATAGATAATGGCCGGTACGCGCATCTGCCCGGTGGGCTCGATGTGCCACTCAAATTCGGAACGACGCGTTAGCGCCTGTGGATTCATACGCGCTCCCCTGGCAGTCTCAGACGTCGATTACGCACTGTGCGACCCATTGGCCCTGCTCATCACGTTCCACTCTAAGTGCGGTGACCGTGGCCCCCTTTGCTTCAACCACAATCTGATGGCGTTCGGGGTCCGCCTTCTCCCCAACAAGCGTGCCGATCAGCGAGCATCCTGAGGTAAGAACACGAAACTTCCTGAATAACATCGTGCGCACGTCCATTTCGTAGACGACCGCGTTGAGCCAACTCACCAGCAGCAGCTCGAGATCCGGCGCGTCACAGTGCACTTCAACCATCTCGTTTGGCGCAATATACGAAGGGTCGGCCACAACAGCTGTCAGGGCAAGCGCGGCTTGCTCAAACGCTTCTTCGATAGACTCTCCGAATCCACGCACCCCGATATCCGAACCATGTGAAAAGTGTTCCCATCGGGCCATACTCTCAAGGGATAACACGCGATGTCCTCCGCCACCACTCCGCACGAATCGCAGCAACCACGGATTGATCTAAGCAAACGCTGAGTACTCTTTCTTCTCAAACTCCCGCAGCCAAGCTCCCATTCCACCGACTTCCTGCAGCCTTCGCCCGGCTTCCGCGGACACAACTTCTAGCGACGCGTTGTTGCGTCGCACTAGGTCTGGGAATACATCGCGAAGCGCTACGCTCTTCCGCTCCTTGCCGCAGGATGGGCACACAGGGTCTGAAGTGCGGTCCGCCCATGAGCAATTCACGCACTGTTGCAAGCTTCCGTTCAATGACTTCATCACAACAACACTTCGGATCTTCCCTTGTTGGAGCTGGACTAAAGTTGCGTCGACTCCTACCAGTGCATTCCGCCTGTCAGCCAGCAGAGCGTCGACCGAGGCCATTTCGTGCTTTCGCTCATGGTCGACGACAACCGGTTCGATGCGATCAAGCAGTTCAGTTTGAGATACCCAACCGAGGGCTTCCTCGATCAACACTATGTTTTGCGCGAGACTTGACGGGATTTGTTTCTTAATGGCCTTCACCATTTGGGCCAACCCAACCAAGAACACCGATTCTAACTGCTCTGAGGCACACCAGCGCTCGATGCGCTCAGCGATCTGCTGGTGGTAGTGCGCGTACTCTGCAGCGCGGTGGCGCTCAAAGACATCCCGATTCGTCCCGCGAGAGAGACGCACTCCAAGACGTGCTACCGGACCCATTTCTTTCCTTTTTGAAGGCTCCAGGCGGAACTCCTTTTCCTGCAATTCAAGAACTTCGCCCAGCCAGTAGAGGAAAAATCGAACGCGCTTGCGGCCAGTCACCACGATACCGTACGGTTTATGTTCCTCTAGAACCCACAACAACTGCGCTAGGACTGGTCTGCCCTAGTGGACCTCGTCTTCCACGGGCACCTGGAGCCGAAAGACTTCTTTGCGCTTGCCTCCGGCAAAGATCACAATCCCCTGGCATCGCGGAGGGTGATTTTGCAAATAGGCCTCAGTCTCGAGCAATTGTTTTCGGAAAGGTTCTTGGTCGTCTAGTGAGAGTGTTTGAGAGATCGTCTTGGCTTGAGACTCCAAACGAATTAGATAACCTGGCTTGAGCCCTCGGTTATCCTTCTTTGCTTGGTCGGTGTCCAAGTAAACGCTCAGAACCGGCCCTGCGAATGCAGGAAGTGACTTGATGACGCTGGGTTTCAACATGGGTACCTCCGCGCCATACGGACGTTTGCAATCATTTCGCCAGGGAAACAGCTGTCACTGAGGTTTCAGGGTACGGCTGAACACCTTTTCTCTATGTCACAACCTCGCAAGAAACTCCTTCCAAGGCGTCGCTGCGAGCGTCTCCGTTGTCGAATGACCGTAAGCGCGGATGATCATCACCGCTTTCTCGATTTGTTTTGGGTCATTTGTCTCCACGACATCAACGACATCGAACCGGCCGAGAGTGGCATAGCTGTGCCTCCACTCGAGTCCCCGGCATTCACCCTTGACTTTATTCGACACGGTTTCGGCCAATTTTTTAAAATCTTTTGGCTCTCTAAAAGCATCGGGGGAAAATCGGCTGAGGATCACGTAAGTCGCCATACGAGACCTCCTTTAGTTTTCATCCGAGGAGTTGCGGAAGGTAAGGTACTTCTCCAAACCATCGGACGACTTCATCTGCATTGGAAAAAACAATAAGCCACTCAAGCGTTCCGGGACCGATGGAGAAGGGGATAGGAGCTCCGGTCGTGCGAAGACGAGTCCACGGTGACCGACTTACTTCTGCGGCGCCGGGTTCCTTCATCGGCATGCTCCCTCAATCTGGAGGCAGGAATTTAAGGGCGGCGGCAGGCTACGAAATACCTCCGACCCGCTCGGGCCGGCGCGCCGAAACTCCCGGGCGTTTCGTCTTTGCTTCCTGCCTTGTCCGCCGCCTCACGTCGAAGGATGAAAAGGCCACGACTGGTCAGACCTTAGTTGTTGCTTCGCATCACATCGGAAGGCGACCAAGGGGAATTCCTGTGCTCTCGGATTTTTTCAATCCTTTGGGTCTTGGAAACTCTTTCCCATCGCCCTCTCCATCCTCCGATAGTAGCTTTTTAGCAAGCGGCCCCCGCAAAAAGCTGTGACGCATGTCACTGCCCTTAATGACAACCGTTACGGGGCCGGCCGTAGCACTGGGTGGTGAGCTCCAACAGCGAACACAACTAACTTCTTGAGCTTAGCTGCAGCCATGAAGTATCTCCGACTCCAGCGCTTCAGAGACAGCCAGAGTTCCGTGCACTGGGTGCCAAACGCAGATGGACGCTTCGTATTACTGCAGAAGACCGCGAGCCACCTCTCAAGCAGCGCGACAACTCAAGACGCGGTTGTAACAGGTACCGACCCTAGCTACTTCGGCACGAAGCCTTTCATCCGCTATTTCCGATGAGCTGAAATTCCGAAACATAATTTGCAGTGGGGACCCCTTGAAGGTTTCCCTTCATCCACTGCTCTTCCGCTCCAAAAGGATTGATTGATTCATTGGACGAATTTCCCTCCTGTCACCCCGCGGTCTGCCAAGAATGGCCATTGGGCGTTCTCGCCACACGCCGTCTTCCTCATACTTGAGAGTGTAGATGTAGAGAAGCATCCATCCGGATTGGAGAAGCCTGTTCACTTTTTCCCTGCCGCGCGCCTCGAGATTGTGCCCTGTGAGCTCGGCGATATTCAGCTCCCAAAGCGGCACAACGGGAAGCGTATTGATTGCGAGGAGCTTTCCTTCCTCCTGGACATGGTGTTTTCGGCTTGTCATGTTTCTTCCCGTGCCGCGCTCCGGCTTGCCCTTCTAAAAAAGACCGCTACGGGGCGCCGTGCGAAATCGGGGCGTGACCAGGGTTTGCGGCGTTTATAGGAATTCGCCAATTCCAGAAAGATGCCGACGTCGCGGTCGAGATCGGATTGCGTTCCGTCAAAATAGAAGTTGCGGATGGGAATTCCGGCATTGTCACGACTCACGCGAGGGTAGATGGCTTCGCAAACAACGCCGTTCATGCAGGTGAACGGACTGATGTCGATGACGCCATCGGCACCCTTCCGGGCGAAGTAGACGGCTTTGCCAGCGTTCACGACCATTTCGCCGTTTGCGCCCAGAGGAGGCAGATAGGGTTCTGCAAGAGAGAGGACTTCGCCCATTTCGGCCGGCTCTTCATAGCCGCGAAAATCTTCTCGAAAGAGAGCCGCCAACTCGTGTTCATCCTTGTGCTGGAGGTGCGTCCGGACATGGGCCGTCAAGGCTTCTAGAGAGAGACTCCTTCCACGGAGGTGCAGCGTGCGGAATTGATCGTCGTTGACGTACCAGATCCACTCCCCAACGTCGTTGAGCCACACCTCGGCGCCAAATTCTTCAAGCTTGCGAATGAGTTCCTGGTTGCTGAAAGTATTGAGGCGGCAGAAAATTTCTCCCACGACGCCAATGAGCGGGCGATCCGGATCTCGTTTTGTTTCGAGCGCGCGAAACTTGTTGCGGACATTGCACAGGCAGGCCTGAATCGCTCTCATCTGCTGCGAGCCCGAACGATAAGGAACCTCGAGGGTCTTGGAGAGATGAGCCAGGCTTTCCTCGTAGAGTTGATCGGCAGAGCCACGAACGCATTCGTAAGGGCGGGTCTTCAGGAGCAGTTTCGTCAGGATGTCGGAAGAAACAATGGCGCGCCATGCGCCGCGCACATATAAAGAAGAGGCCTCACCAAAGTTGCTGTAGCCCGTTTCGCAGGCGGGAGCAAGAAGCGTCACGTCCGGGTAACCCTGCGAGGCGAGCATGGATTTGATATACGGAACATACTGGCCGAAGCGGCACGGCCCCTGGCCGGTGACCATGAAGAAAGCCACTTTGGTTTGATCGCTGCCTGGCTTCTGCAAGATTTTCAGGAAATCGCCCACGGTTAGCCGCAGCGGAAAGCACTCTTCGCCACTGGTGTGCCGCCCACCCAGCTGAAGTGTTTCCTGATCGGCAGGAGGTATCACTTCCGCATCGATGCCGATCGAGCGGAGCACAGCGGCCAATGTGCTTGCGACTCCCGTAGCCATTCGCGGGACCCAGGTCTTCTTTCCGTTGAGCGGATGCGCGAGCGGCACCCGCCGCGCATTCTTTACGCTGTGGAGGAACATCGGAGCAATCCTTTGCTGTCGAGATAGGCCTCGCAGCGAGTCAGATAGCCTGCGTCATTGCCGTGTCCGTCAAACTGAAGAACGAGGAAAGGCTCAACGGCGACCTCGCGGAGGAAGAATTTGACGAAGGAGTCCGGGCCGCATTTGAAATTCGTGATGTAAATGGTGTGGAAGTTCGATCGCTCCCGGGCAAAACGTCCGGCGGAGAGGATGCGGCGGCCCGAATTCCAGAACATGTTCGGATGGAGGGCGTCCACCGGTCTATCGTCGAGAGGGAGAAAATCCAGTGGCAGAACATTGACGCCGTAAAGCTCGCGCAATTTGCGCGGAACGTCACAGTTAGCACTGCGGTCGTAAATGTTGTAGGGACGCCCTACCAAGAGCACCGCGGGTTGGTGAGTTTCGTCCAAAATAGCGCAAGCCTTTCGCCCTTCTTCGAGCAATCTCGCCTTGAATTCGGCCTGAGCCGCATAAGCTGAGTTTACAGCTCGATTGTTTTGCTTTCTCTCAACCCCCAGGAGTTTGAAGTAACCAGAAAGCTGCTTTTGGACTTGTTTGCGCCCCAGCCGGAAGTAAACGGTGGGCGCCAAGAACCGCACTGCGTCTTCGGACAAGTCGGGAGCAGAACGAACGACGAACGGTAGCGTTTGATTCCACGGACAAAGGCTTGAAGCAACCGGAGACTCGGGAGCCTGCATGTCCATGACATTCGGAAGAAAGACATAATCCACGGGCTTGTGATTTGGGCTCTCCTTGAGCAGTGCCTCCACATGGCCGTGCGCAATCTGAACGGGAAAGCAGGGCTCGGCAACGCTGAGTTCGACGCCGCGTGTGGCAATTAAAGAGTTGGTGGGACCGGAAAGTTCGACCTGAAATCCGAGGTCTTCGAGATAGCGGCGCCAGAAGGGGAAGTGATCGAAGTAGTACATGGCCCGTGGAATGCCAATGCGGGTCTTCCCGGAAAGGCAATCCGAATCAGACTCGAGGTAGTCTCCGCGAAGCGCGGAATCGCGGAACGCCAGAAGATCTTCGATGACAGGCTTGCGCTCGGTGCGAGCGCGCTTGCGAAATTTGTCGGAGCATTTGTCGCCCCAATAGGTCTTGTGACCCTCGATGGTAATTTCCTTGATGTCACAGGAATTGCAGCAGGCCTTGCAGACAAACTCGCGGGTTTCCAAGCGTGTATGGTCGAGATCGAAACCACGGAAGAAGGAGCCGGGCGCGCCCGCGCGGCACGGTTCGGCATTACCGTTCGGGCGGACTTGCTCCTTTATTCGCGCTTTGGCGCGAGCCCTCTCTCGCGCGATGAGTGCCATCCCGATTGCGCCAATGACGCCGTTGTGAGGTGGAACGATAATCCGTTTGCCGAGAATCTGGGAGAATGCCGCTGCAACTGCATCGTTGTAAGCAGTGCCGCCCTGAAAATAAATCACGTTGCCGATTTTTCGGCCACGGACGACACGATTGAGGTAGTTGAGCGCAACGGAGTAGGCAAGACCCGCGGCGAGATCTTCAACGCGGGCCCCGCGCTGCATGGAAGCGGTGACGTCGCGCTCCATGAAGACCGTGCAGCGTTCTCCGAGACGGGCGGGAGATTGCGATGAAAGGGCCATTCGGGCGAATTCGTCTTTGATCTGAATCCCTAAGCGCTCGGCTTGTTCTTCGAGAAAGGAGCCGGTGCCGGCGGCGCAGGCCTCGTTCATTGCGAAATCCACTACAATTCCTCGGTCGATGGAGATGAACTTGGCGTCCTGGCCGCCGATTTCGAAGATTGTGTCTACGCCAGCGGCTTCTGTAGAGCCGTCAGCCTCGCCGAGTGCAGTGGCCGTGCGCTTCTTCACTAATTTGTCGTGCACGTAGAGCGCACCGGTCTTGTGGGCGGTGATTTCGTCGTTTACGGTGTCTGCGCCCACCAGTTCTCCAATTAGCTCCCGGCCGGAGCCTGTGGTTCCGACACCGCGAACTTCGATGCGGGAACCAAAGAGGCCCTCGATTTCCCGAAGCCCATTGCTTACAACTTCGATGGGACGGCCAACGGTGCTTAGGTAAATCTCGTGGAGTAAGCGCCCGTCTTCGTCGAGAAGAACGAGATTAGTGCTGACGGAACCAATGTCAATTCCAAGGTAAACCGGAATCTTCGCTTGATCCTCGGGAATTGCTTCCGTGCAAGAAGCGTCCGGGTGGTTCCGGAGAAGCAGCACGTTATTCAGAGAAAGGGGGTCGTAGGTGCTCTGGGGAGCTACGGCAGCGCCACGGTCTTGCCAGATGGTCAGGCGGGGCGAGGCGGAGTTGTGATCCTGGCTTTCCAAGAGGGCACATCCGATAGCGCCCAGCCAACCATAGACCTGGGGTACAACGATTGAGCCGGGCTGCAGACGAAATGCGTCAAGAAGGGCTTGCACAACGCCGGAGTTCTGGGAAACCGCGCCAATCAGAGCCACAGGAGCGACAACGGGCTTGCCGCGGACGATATTGCTTTTGAAGTTTCGCGCGATGGCTTCGCACAATCCTTTGAGGACTTCGTCGGTCCCATAGCCCTTTTGTTGGGCATGAATCATGTCGGACTTTGCGAAAACCGAACATCTTCCCGCGATTCGCGCAGCGCGCCGCGCGCCAGCAACCACCTGTCCTATGTCTTGTACCCTGTATTTCAAGCGCGATGCTTGCTGGTCGAGAAATGATCCGGTGCCGGCGGCACACTCGCCATTGGTTGAATAGTCGCAAATGCCTGCTGGGGTGACATGCCCGCGCGAGTCATTCGCTGAGGAGTCGTACTTCCGGTCGCTCAGGAGCAGGTATTTCGAGCTCTCTCCGCCGATCTCAAACACCGTACGCACGTCAGGGAAAAGAGTGCCGACAGCACAGGCTATTGCTCTGAACTCATTTTCTCTGCGCGCGGCCAAGGCTTCGCCGATTAAGCGACAGCCTGAACCTGTCACACGAATGCTTGTAATTGAATTACGAGGAACAAACTCACTGAACTCAGTTAGGAGACGGTCTACGCTTTGGACGGGATTTCCCAACGTGCGGCAATACTCGGAGACGACGATTGGTACAGATAGACAAGCGGCCTCTCCAGAGACGGTTTGAAAACTCTTGCTTCCCTCAAGGAGCTCGCGGAAGTTATGCGACCCTCCGGCGACAGAAACCGCAGCGAGTTTGACGCTCACACTGCCTACATCGATCCCTACGACCACGCCCATCATCCACCCCTCCACAAGGTGGCACCTTCAGCTTTCTCACGTGCTTCCGTAGGTCCCTCAAATCGCACACAGCGCGTAGCCACAAGACTGGCAGGCAACACAAGCAGAGGCTTCCGCCATCGTTCCGCCGCATTCCGGACACTGCTGAACGCCTAACGGGGCGATCTCCTCCACTTCCCCCGCGTGCAAAACCTGCTCACCTTTGCAGCCGTCCCGAAAGACCGTGACCCCCTTGCAGCCCAGTTCGTGAGCTAGCAAGAACACTCTTTTGATATCCTCGCGAGTGGCTGAGCGCCGAAGATTCACCGTCTTGCTTACGGCATTCTCCACGTGTCGCTGAAAAACCGCCTGCATCCGCACGTGCCATTCGGGTGCAATGTCATGCGCGGTTACAAAAACACGTCGAATGCATTCGGGAATTTCTCCTACATTCCGGGCACTCCCGCTGCGCGAGACAGAACGCCGAACGCTCTCACTCAAGTAGGGCGCGGCCTTGGCCTCGAACAAAGGGTGAAGATGAAACGTTCTTGGCTGGCCAAGGACGTTGCGCACGTATGAGAGAGCAAAGATTGGTTCGATACCACTGGAGCATCCGGCAATGAGACTAATCGTGCCCGTTGGCGCGATCGTGGTGACCGTAGCGTTGCGCCGCTGGATGCCTTGTGCGGCGAAGATACTATGCGGATAGTTCGGGAACACCCCGCGCAATTCAGCTAGGTGGCATGATTCAGCGTTTGCTTCTGAAGCGATATGCGCGATCAACTCATCCGCGGCAGCCAGCGCTTCCGTTGAATCGTACGGCAGCCCCATTTGGAAAAGCAGGTCGGCGAATCCCATAATGCCGAGACCGATCTTGCGGTTCGCCAAGGTCTGTTCTTCGATCTCCCGAAGCAAATAATGGTTAGCATCAACCACGTCGTCCAGAAACCGCACGGCAAGACGAACCACAGATCGGAGCCGCCCGAAATCAATTTGCGAATCCCTTACAAAATTCGCGACATTGATCGACCCCAGGTTACAGGACTCGTACGGGGACAACGGTTGCTCGCCGCAAGGATTGGTTGCTTCAATCTGACCCGACTCAGGCGTGGGATTATGCCGGTTGATGGCATCAAGAAACACCAAGCCAGGGTCGCCGGTCTTCCAGGCATAATCCACGATCGTGTCAAAGACAAGGCGAGCATTCAAGCGCCCTACTTGCTGGCCGTTTCGAGGATTAATCAGTGGATACTCCGCGCTGCGCCGGACGCAATCCATAAAGCCGTCCGTGACAGCGACAGAAATATTGAATGTGGATAGATTCTCGGCTTCCCTTTTGGTCCAGATGAACTCCAGCAGATCGGGGTGATCGAAACGCAGGATACCCATGTTAGCGCCCCGTCGCGCGCCCCCGGAACGAGTCGTCTGACAAGCATAGTCATAAAGCTTCATGAACGAGACCGGACCACTCGACTCCCCCCGCGAGGAGCCAATGGGGTCACCGCGGGGCCGAAGCCTGGAGAAGGAGAACCCGGTTCCGCCACCGGTTTTCTGGATCAAGGCCATCACTCGGAGTCCAGCAAAGATAGAATCCATGGAGTCTTCGATCGGGACAACAAAGCATGCGGAGAGCTGCGCACCTGGGAGACCGGCATTTACCAGCGTTGGCGAATTGGGAAGAAAATCAAGGTCTCGCATCATCCGGCAAAATGCGTCAGAAGTCTCGTGCACCCGGCTTGACGGAACGCCTCTCCGTTCTGCACCTGCAACATGCCAAGCCACTCGCGAAAACATCTCCTGTAGCGTCTCAAGAGGGTTCCCGGAAGAATCCGTCAACAAGATTCTCTTCTCCAACACGTCTCGAGCGATATCTGTGGCTAAATTGTCCTGCTCGACTTCCATTAAACCGGCCTTATCGGCGTTTTCCGACTCAAGCGGCGCCTCTGGCTAACACGGTTTGCGGCACTCGACGTTGGTCGATAGCTCGGTAAGTTCTCACGACCTCATCCGTAGAGAGCTCGGGCCGTTTGCCGATCCCCGGTGCCTCCGCTCGTAGGAGTAAGTCATCCATGGAAATTACACCTGCGAGCGTTCCGTTTTCTCCAATTGCCGGCAGGCGGCGCACGCCACCCTCTTGCATCCGCTGCAAGGCGATATGAACATCATCATCCGGCGAACATGCGAACAGCCTGTCGGACATCACTTCGCGAACCGTGACTTCCCCGGGAAGACGATTGCGCGTTCCGAGAGCGATGCAAATGTCCCGATCGGTGACTACCCCGACGATCTTGCCGTCTGCTCCCATGACGGGAAGAAATCCGCAGTTTCCGGTCCACATGAGTTCCGTCGCGGATCCGAGATTCGAATCGAGTTGGCAATAATACGGTGTCCCCATCATTGCGTCTTTTACTTTCATTGAATTTCTCCTTCTTTTTTCCTTTTGGCCTCATTTTGGCCCCGAATCACCTCGACCGAACAATGGGCATGAAATGCCACGTGCTCCGACACGCTCCCCATCGTCAAGCGGTCAAAACCGCGCCGTCCGTGAGAACCAAGAACAATCATCTGCGCGCCCCATCTTTGAGCTTCTTTCACGATTACTCTTTCAGGGCTGTTCAATGGAAAGGGCGTTTCCGAACTCACCTTCGCATCCAGGTTGGCCAATATCCTCACACCTGCGTCAACGAACTCCTCTGCAGCCTTGAGCGCGGAAGTATTGAGCTTCTCGATCTCGGTCGACTCGAAGTATGGAAATACCGTAGCTGGCACAAAAGACTCGGGGACGGAGATCACTTTTACCTCACTGTTTTTCGGCCAAGGACGATTTGCCACAGACCGTAAGGCTCTGCCTGAGTATTCCGACCCGTCGGTCGCGATAAGAATTTTCATCCCCTCTGTGGACAGGGCTTTCCCCTCGTTCGGCAGCGGCCGCACGATTTCGACGGAGCATGTTGCCCGCCGGAGAACAGATTGTGCGGTGCTGCCGAGAAGCAACCGAGTCACCAGGTTGAGAGCGTTTGAACCTACCATCACCAAGTCCGCTTTCCAGGAGGCAGCGCTGTCACCGATTGCACGCCGCGGATGTCCCAAAACGACATCCGTCTCGGTCTCCCAGCCGGCGTCAGACAGGCTCTTGGTCAGGTTCTTGAGCACGGAATGGGCAGCATCTTTAGCTCTTTGCAGCGAGATCGGCGCTTTGACGAAGCGAAAGGGATCTAAAACATGGAGCAAGAAAAACGTCGAACCGGAGGGCCAAGGACGGAGCGCCGCTTCGTGGATAATCGCGGCGCAGGGCGGTGTTGCGTCCAGCGCAATTAGGATTCTCATGCTTTTGCCTTCTTCCGGAACCCCGTCCAATTCTCGTTACAGCCAGACGCCGCATGATGTGACCTCAAGCACCGTTTGGCGTGATCCTACGCACAGCCATCGATAGTGCAACTGCTAAAAAATCGTCAGCAGAGAGACACATTCATGAAGATTCTGCTGGCAACCGATGGTTCGACATTTTCAGAAGCGGCAACGCAGTTTGTCGCCTCACAGTTTCGCGCAGAAGGAGCGGAAGTACGGGTTTTGCAGGTCGTAGAACCTCTCGTATTCTCCACTCCTCCTCAAATGGCACCAGGCTACGCCCCGGAAATGGCAGAGAGACTCCAGGGTCGGTTGAAGCAAGCCAAAGAGGTGGTCGCACGCACCGCGGAAAGCGTGCGAAGAGCAGGGTTCAAGACAGATTCGCTTGTCGCAGAGAAAGAGATTCGAACTGGAATTCTTGACACTGCCGGCGACTGGCGCGCAGATTTGATCGTCCTCGGATCCCACGGAGAAAAGGGCTTGCGGAAATTCCTCTTGGGGAGCGTCGCTGAGTTTGTAGCGCGCCATGCGCACTGCTCCGTCCTGGTTGTGCGGGCAGCGCGAGACCGCTGAAGTGATTTCATCCTCTCTGCGCGCAGGAATTTGGCGAGCTCTTGGGCAAAGATGCCGATGGCTCCCACACTCAGCAAAAGTCAAAGGTTCAAGGAAGGTCTTCTCTTTACGTCTCTTGCGGGCGGGTTTTCCGGAATCGATAAATGGCTATTGCGCAAGATCTACGAATCAGTGGGTCGTCCGCCAATCCGGCTCCTGCTCGGAAACGGTGCCGAAGTCGCGTCTATGGATTCCTTGCCCGTCGCGAGAATAGTGATCCACGACCGCAGAACGCTCCTCGGTTTAATTCCCGATCCGGACGTCGGCTTTGGAGACGCTTACAGCGAGGGACGCATAACGGTAGAGGGAGATCTGGTTGCCGCGCTCGAGGCCATCTACCGATCCATGTCAGCAATTAATTCTCAAAGCTGGTACAGCAGAATCGCTTCGCAGTGCATGAGTTATGCACAGAGAAACTCCTTACGCGGCGCCCGCAACAACATTCACCGGCACTACGATTTGAACACCAATTTCTTTCGTCTCTGGCTCGACCCTCAACTTGTCTACTCCTGCGCTTATTTTCCTACTGCTTCAACGTCTCTCGAAGAAGCGCAAGTGGCGAAGATGGATTACATCTGCCGGAAGCTGAACCTCCAGCCCGGCGAACGTGTTGTGGATGTAGGGTCAGGGTGGGGCGCGCTTGCTCTGCACATGGCCTCGCGCTACGGCGTCACAGTTCGAGGATTCAGCATTTCCCATGAACAGATTCTCTGGGCCCGCCGCCGCGCAAAGGAACTGGGATTGGAGGACCGCGTAGAGTTCATCGAAGACGATTACCGGAACATCTCAGTCAAGTGTGATGCGCTTGTATCCGTAGGAATGCTCGAACACGTTGGACCCGAGCACTACGAAGAGATGGGGAATGTCATTCATCGCGTACTCGACCATACCGGACGCGGCTTGCTCCAGTCTATCGGGCGCAATCGCGCGCATCCTTTCAGCAATTGGACCAGGAAACGCATATTCCCTGGCGCCTATGCGCCCACGCTGCGTCAAATGATGGACATCTTTGAGCCATGGGAATTTTCAATCTTAGATGTTGAGAACCTCCGGCCCCACTATGCCCGTACCTTGGAGCACTGGCTGGCGCGATTTGAAGGCTCCAAGAACGACGTAACTGCAATGTTTGGCCCTGAATTTGCGAGAACCTGGCGGCTCTATCTGGCCGGAGCCATTGCTGGATTCCGGGCAAGCACGTTGCAAGCATTTCAAATTGTTTTCTCCCGACTGGCCTGTCAGCGGATTCCATCGACACGAGCCCGTCTCTACCGAGAGAGGCAGCTCGAAGCGCGGAGCATGAGCGACGCCGACGATTCTGTTTGGGCAAGCCTTGGGCTTGCAGGACACTGAGTATGCCGCGCGCTTCTGGTTTTCGAATTGGCAAGGTATCGGGCATCCCGATCTATCTTCATCCGAGTTGGTTTGTCATTTTTGCTCTGATCACGTTCTCATTGGCCACGCAATTCACTCAGCAGCATCCGGGCTGGTCTCACCTACAGCATTGGAGCCTGGGAACCCTGACGAGCCTTCTGTTTTTCGGCTCGGTTGTGTTTCACGAATTGAGTCACAGCGTCGTAGCTATTCGTTATCGCATCTCTGTGGTCTCGATCACTCTCTTCGTATTCGGTGGTGTTGCACGCATAGAACGCGACCCGGACAGCGCCAGACAGGAATTCAACATTGCCATCGCTGGCCCCCTTTCGAGCTACTTCCTGTCCGGGGTGTTCTGGCTTCTCTGGCGGCTCTTTCCTCAGCGTGAAATGGTAGGGGCGCTCACTTTCTGGCTCGCCTGGGTCAATTTTGGCCTTGCAACTTTCAATCTCGTTCCAGGGTTCCCGCTCGATGGCGGCCGAATCTTTCGCGCCCTCGTCTGGGGTGTTACAGGTAGTCGTGAGCGAGCAACACTCTTTGCTGCTCGCAGCGGCCAGTTTATCGCCTACGCGATGATTGTCTTCGGCTCCTGGCGCGCCCTTACTGGGAATCTTATCGGTGGCTTGTGGATTGCTTTCATCGGCTGGTTCCTGCTCACCGCCGCACAGGAGAGCGTGGTCCAGGCAGCCGTCCGCACAGCGCTTGCGGGTCTACGCGCTTCTGACGTGATGAGCCACGAAATCCCCATGGTAGCCAGGGACGTTTCGCTTGAAGAATACGGCCAGCAGGTTTTGCGCACGGGCCGACGATGCCATCTCGTTGTGTCTGACGAGCAGCTTGTTGGGCTGATGAACGTTCATGCACTCAACAGCGTACCCCGTCAGGAGTGGCCCTTTACATCCGTGCAGGCCGCCATGATACCGCGCGAGAAGATTTTGTGGGCCGCGCCCGATCAACCGCTATTACCGTTGCTCGAACGAATGCTGGCGGCTGACGTCAATCAAGTGCCGGTAATGAGCGAACCCCCCGGTGATTCTTCTCGTTCGCGAGTTTTAGGCATGGTGACGCGTGACTCGATCCTGCGGGTAATCCAGACTCACATTGAATTCCGCATGCCTGCTGCCGCCTAAGCAGCTTGCATATCCCGGACCAACCATCCTGTTTCCAACTGATGCCCCACAGGATCGAGCAACACCGACAAGTACAGCGGCAACCTGCTGCAATCCTTCAAGAGATCGGATGCGGTCGATAAATCACCTGTGCGAGAGTCCTGCCACGGACTCACTCCATTTCTCCATGTCCTACGGCGGCCTTCTTTTTCTCCTCGGGTAGTTCGGTCAGCGTCGCCTCAGCCAGAAGCAAAACGCTCGCCACGGAGACAGCATTCTCGAGACCGATCCGCACCACTTTCGTGGGATCGATGATTCCGGCTTCGGCCAGATCGACATATTCGCAACGAGAAGCATCGAAACCGTAATTTCCCTTGCCACTTCGCATGCGATCCACTACCACCCCGCCATCCACCGTCGAATTCTCGGCGATCTGCCGTGTCGGGGCCTCAAGGGCACTGCGCAAGATCAACAGACCGGTGCGCTCATCGCCGGAGCACTTTGCCGCCTCGGTCTCAACGGTATCAATCAGCCTCAGCAGGGCGAGGCCGCCGCCGGGCACGATTCCCTCGGCAAGCGCGGCTTTTGTCGCGCTAATAGCGTCTTCAATCGCTTCCTTGCGATTTTTCATTTCTGTTTCCGAAGGTGCCCCGACGCGAATAACTGCGACACCACCTGAAAGCTTCGCTAGGCGTTCCTGCAGTTTTTCCTTGTCGTACTCGGAAGTCGTCTTTTCGACCTGTTTGCGCAGTTCTGCGCAACGCCCCTGAATCGCAGACTTGGAACCGCCACCCTCGACAATCGTAGTTTTCTCCTTGTCGATGACCACCCGTTTGGCATGCCCTAGCTCCTTCACGCCGAGGTTCTCCATTTTCAAGCCAAGCTCTTCGGCAATCACTTGACCGCCAGTAAGAATGGCGATGTCCTGCAGCATATCCTTTCGTCGATCGCCGAAACCCGGTGCCTTCACAGCGGCGGACAGCAGCGTACCCCGCACCTTGTTGACAACCAGCGTTGCCAGGGCTTCCCCCTCCACGTCCTCGGCAATGACCAGCAGCGGCCGGCCGGCCTTCGCAACCTGTTCGAGGAACGGGAGCATCTCATTGAGACTCGCCAATTTCTTTTCATGAAGAAGAATCAGCGCGTCTTCCAGCACCACTTCCA
>Ga0182035_10000277_pt1 | contig 22795 bp, 19 predicted proteins | sample flu12Cox44000170_FD_125969 | JGI IMG/M metagenome (GOLD analysis project Ga0182035, IMG submission 125969) | Lab enrichment of tropical soil microbial communities from Luquillo Experimental Forest, Puerto Rico - flux4day.12C.oxic.44.000.170 | ecosystem: Environmental > Terrestrial > Soil >...
ACTGGGTCGGCAGATACTCCTGCACGCAATCGCGCCGTTCCCGTGACGCCAAGTGAAATTGCAGCGTCTGCGATCGATGCCGCTAAAGCCGGCGCCGCAATCGTGCATATCCACGTTCGCGACCCACAAACGACGCGCCCGAGTATGGATCCAGCACTCTATCGTGAAGTGGTGGAGCGCATCCGTGCGAGCGGGTCCGACGTTCTTATCAACCTGACGACTGGCCCCGGAGCGCGCTTCATTCCCGGGCCGGACAACCCTCTAAGCCCCGGCCCCGGCAGCACACTATCGTTGCCGGCTGAGCGAGTCCGTCATGTCATCGACCTTGCCCCAGAAATCTGCAGCCTGGACATGGGTAGCATGAATATGGGCAATCAAGTCTTCATGAACACGCCGCCTCATCTCGAAGCAATGGCGATATCGATCCGCGACGCGGGCGTCATGCCTGAGTTGGAAGTTTTCGAGGCGGGCCATCTCCTGCTCGCGAAACAGATGATTGAGACTGGCCATATTAAGCCGCCCGGTCTGTTTCAAATTTGTCTTGGGATCTCGTGGGGACAGCCCGCGACACCGGAGGCTCTGATCTACATGCGCAGCCTGCTGCCGGCGGGTTGTGTCTGGTTCAGCTTTGGGATCTCGCTGCACCAATTTCCCATTGCTGCGCAGACTATTCTACTCGGCGGCCACGTGCGGGTTGGGCTGGAGGACAATCTCTATTTGCAAAAGGGCAAGCTAGCCCCGAGCAATGCCGCACTTGTAGAAAAAGCCGCTGAGATCATCGATATTCTAGGCGATCAGGTCGCGACGCCAGCGGAGGCCCGACAGATGTTGTGCCTAGAAGCAAGAAAATAGCCTCACCTCCGATAGAGTCTGTTATCGGAGGCAAGCGGATGTCCGCTTTACCCCAAAAGCGGACTGTGCAGTGCAACTAGGGATGTCCGCTTTCGGCCAAAAGCGGACATTTGCGTCGCTTCATGCGGCATCTAGTTCTTCGCAGCGGGCACCGACGTTGGTGCATGAACGATATTGGTGTGGCAATCAATGCAGGTCACGGAGCCCTGGCGCAGCAGCGCGTGCGACACCCGTCCGTTTTCGGTTGCCGGCGTGATCGCGTTCGCGTCGTGGCAACTGCGGCACGTCACACTGTTTTGGGCACGCATCTTTGCCACGACCTCCGGGGCCATTTCGGCCCGGCGAGCCTCCCAAAGCTTGGGGTCGCTGTGCGTTAATTCAGCGATGATGTCGTGAATACCGGAGGAGACGTGCGTGTAAGTCTCGATAAACCAGTTGGTCTTCGGAATATGGCAATCGCCGCAGCTCGGCCTTACTCCCCTACTGTTGGCAAAATGCGCCGACTTCTGGAAATGGGGATCGGCGATTACGAATTTCATCGAATGGCAGGAGGTGCAGAACGCGATGGTCGATGTGTAGCTGTTGAATGAAATGCTGGCGATGATCGCGCCCGCACCGACAACCGCGCTGATTGTCAGCGTAGTAAACAGCCAACGACGATTGATCCGCATTTCCGCGTCCCTGCCCGGCGGCCAGTTTTTACTTGGGCTCGTTCTGGTTGCCGTAACGCTGGCGATAGAACTCCTGGATTTGCTGAAGTTGATCCTTGCTCATCCCCTCCTTGAGCCATTTATGGCCGGGCTGGCTGTAGACATATTTGTCCAGCAGTTCCTTCGCGAGCTGCTCCCCGGCCACTTCCTTCACTTCGGGAATGAAGTGCAGATAGAAATTCTTGGCGACATCGTAGACGCCGTGCCACCAGGCGTAGTCGGGACCGGACATCGCCGCGCCATGCCGCGCACGCCGCCCTTCGTGGTGCCAGAGCTCGTAATAGGTCCACTCCAACTTCTCATCCATCTGCGCCGCCGTCAGCTTGTTGGCCTTGTAGAGCTCCGCCATGATCGCGGCGGCCGGCTTTGCAAATTTGTCGTTATACAGCTCAACAAGGTTGTCGAACTGCTGGTAGAAACCCTCGACCTGGCCGCTGGCATGACAGTTCGTGCAGACGTCACGCATGCGTTCTCGCCGGTCCTGCCAGGTCAATACTTGCGTAACTTTCTTTGTCTTGCCGTCGCTGCCCTTGCGCTCGTCGCCGACCTTCGGCAACGGTTGGCCCTCAGGCACGTCCATTTTCGAAAGATCGTCGAAGACCACCATGTTGAGCTTGGTGGAGATCGCCGGCCGCAGTGTCCAGCTGATGCGCTCGCCGACGTCATGCGTTGCGTCTTGGCTGCGCGTGGCGCCCATGTGGCAACTCGTGCAGGACGGCGCGGCGGTATAGTCGATGCCCGGCTTCCATGACTTGCGATCGAGGTTGAGCTGATCCTTGTTGGCCTCGAACAGGATGCCGTGCTTGGATTCCTTGTAGACCTCCATCTGCGGATGGTCGGGGCCGAGGTGGCATTTGCCGCAGGCCTCGGGCTGGCGGGCCTGCGCGACCGAGAACCGGTGCCGCGTATGGCAGGCGCTGCAGCTGCCCGCGCTCCCGTCAGGGTTGATCCGGCCGATACCGGTATTTGGCCAAGTCGCGGGATCGAACTTGCCGTTCGGCAGCATCTTCACGGTCGAGCCGTGGCACTGCAGGCAACCGACGGCAACGGCCGGTGGACCACCGACGACTTCGCCGAGGAAATTGTCGAGCGAGGCAAGAATCTCGCCGGCCTTGGCGTGATGGCTGCCTTTCTGCTGGTCCACTTCGTTCTGGTGGCAGCCTCCGCAGTCTTTCGGCGACACGATGACGGCGATCGTCGCGCCGTTATGCTCAAAGGCATCACTGTCGGTTTTTTCCGCCTTGTGGCAGTCGTAGCAGCCGACGCCTTTTTGCCCGTGGGCGCTGGCCAGCCATTCCTGGGCAAGCCCTGGATTGAGCGCGCTATGGCATTGGAAACAGGTATCGTTTTGCTTTGCGTTTTCGCTGCGCGCCGCGGCTCGGCCCCGCTGGGCCATAGCCTGATCGATGCCACAGATCAACGAAAATCCGGTAAGCAGTGCTGACGCGAATACTATGGACGCCAGGCGCATGCCTGCCTCCTCGCTTACCGTTGGTCTTGCTTTAGCTCCCAAACCTTCGCGCGTACACGCAGCGTCATCGTTACCATCACTGTCGGTTTTGGGTCGGCATTGACAAATATCAACTCATGTCCGCTTTGGGTCAGAAGCAGACATGTGCCACATCCCTGCTCGCGGAATTTATTGAGCGCTAATTCCCGTGGTTGACTGGATGCGTGTGACTGGCGGTGGGTTCCACGTTCCAGTGAGCGCCTCCGATTCCGGCGCATACATTCGCAGGAGCAAGTTGAATGCTGTCTTCGGCGCGGGAAGCCACTTGGCTTCGTTGCCCGCGCCGGGAGCGCAACAGCCCATGTCCGCTAAGGGCCAATGGCGGCCCATCGGAATGCCCCATTCAGAGTAAGCGACCGTCCGGCCTGAAGAACGGAAATGGTCCCGGGAAGTCACCGATCGACACGTGATGCGTGATCAGGTTGCCGAAATTTCCACCGGCGAACCAAGTATGCAGTTGAAGGGCCGGCGGCTCGACCTTGAGCGAGGGCGGCAAGCTTTCTTCGAGGTCGAGGACGACCGCATGGTTCGGTGCCGGGCAGATCGTCGCAAGGCATCCGGCAAATTGCGTCACCGTCGCACGGTGGACGTGGCCGGCAGCTACCAGACGCGCGCGTGGATGCCGCTGCAGAATGTTGCCGAGCGCCTCGGCGTTTCGCAAGTTCTGCACGTCCATGTGCCGGATGCCGGTGACGAAGGGCGGATGGTGCAGAAAGATCAGCGCCGGCCGCGTTGACGATAGAGCGAGCGTCGCATCGAGCCAGGCGAGCGTTGCGCCGTCGAGCTCGCCGTGCGGCTTGCCGGGTACACTCGAGTCGAGCAGCACGAGATCGAGCGGACCGATCGCGTGCAGCGAATTAAGCGCTCCGTTTGGTTGCGCGTAGCCGCCCTTGGGCAACGCCGCGCGCATCAGCGCTCGGCTGTCGTGATTGCCGGGAACGGCCGCAAAGCCGATCTCTAGCGGCGCCAGCAGGCGCTTGAGATGCTCGTATTCCTCGGCCACCGGCGTATCGGCAAGGTCGCCGGAGATCACTACCAGCTGCGGCCGCGGCCTGATGCGGTTAAGTTCGGCGACGCACCGCGTGAGCGCCGCCGCGGTGTCGACCTGGCCGTAGGCCAGCGCGCCGGGGGCCTTGATGTGCAGGTCGGAGATCTGAGCGATTAGGAGGGGTGCGTTCATGCTTCACCCTTCGGCAAAAGCCGGATCGCGGAGGGATCGACCGAAAGCCCAACCCGGTCTCCAGCTTTCACCATCAGCGTATTCGGAATATCCACCATGATCGGCCGCTCCGCCGCGCCGCTTATGGTCAGGCGCTGGCGGTCGCCGGTGAAACTGACACTAGTCACCTCGCCAGTGAGGCTCGCGTTCTCCGCCGCGACAATGGCGATCGATTCCGGGCGCACCATCGCGAGGGACGGCCCTTTGACGCTCGTCTTCTCGATCGCCAGCCGACCACCGCGCAACGTTAGGGCGCCGGCGCCGCTCACGCCTTCCAGAATGTTGGCGGCGCCGACAAATTCGGCGACGAAGCGGTTCGCCGGTGTGAAATAGATGTCACGTGGCGCGCCGACCTGCGCGATCGCGCCTTTGCGCATCACTACGATCCGGTCGCCGAGCGCCATCGCTTCGGCCTGATCGTGGGTGACGTAGATGGCTGTGATGCCGAGCGTGCGCAGCAACTGGTTGAGGTCGCTGCGCAGCCGCTCGCGCAGCGCCGCGTCGAGCGCGGTGAGCGGCTCGTCGAGCAGAAGTACGCTTGGGCGCACGGCGACGGCACGCGCTAGCGCTACGCGCTGCCGTTGCCCGCCGGAAAGCTGGTCGATGCGGCGATGCTCGAGTCCTTCAATGCCGGTGAGCGCAACCAGTTCGGCGACGCGCGCCTTACGCTCCTGCGCTGACCCACCGCGGAATTTCAACCCGTAAGCGATGTTCTCCGCCACATTCATGTTGGGAAACAGCGCGTAGGACTGGAACACCATGCCAACCTTGCGCTGTTCGATCGGCACATCGGTCACGTCGGCATCGTTGAAGAAGATCCGCCCGGCGGCGTCCGGCCTTTCGAGCCCGGCCACCATGCGTAGCAGCGTGGTTTTGCCGCAGCCGGAAGGGCCGAGCAATACCATCGTTTCGCCACGCGCAATATCGAGCGATACCGGCTCCAGCGCGCGGGTGCCATCGCCGAACGTCTTGCCACAGGCGGCGATGCGCACTGCGACGCCATGAGGCTCGCTCGCTTGCGCCTTCATTTGCGTACCCCGCTGGCCTCACCCCAGGTGGCGAACATCTGCATTGCGATCAGCAGCGGGATGATCATGAAAAAAAACACCAGCGTATATGCGGACGCGACTTCGAGCCGCATTGAGGCATAGCTGTCGGCAAGGCCGACCGGCAATGTTTTGGTTAGCGGGGTGTGCAGCATCCAGGTGAGGTTGAATTCGCCAAGCGACAGCGTCACCACCATCAGCGAGCCGGCGAGTATTCCGGGGCGCGCATTCGGCACGATTACGTCGAGAAAGCGCCGCAAAGGCGACGCGCCGAGCGAAGACGCACTTTCGTCCAGCGTCTTAACGTCAATCGCGGAAAAAATCGCCATCACCGAGCGCACCATGAACGGCAGCGTGAACACGACGTGGCCGGCCAGAATGAACAACCAGGACCGGCGGAAATCCGAGAAGCCGTTGTAGGTCAACAGCAGCGCCAATGCGATCGCGAGGCCGGGAATCGCAAGCGGCAGAGTGATGATTTCCTCGATCGCGCGCGCCAATCGTCCGCCACGCACGTGCAGCCCGTAGGCCGCCGGGATACCGATAAGCAGCGTGACGACTAGGGTCGCACCGGCGATCAGGAACGAGCGGCCAATCGTGTCGGCATAGAGGTCCCAGACCTGCACGATCCACTGCAGGGTGAAGCCCGAGCTGATGCCGCGGAAGTAGTTTGTCGTAACGCCGGCAAGCATCGACAGCGCAGCGGGCACGATCAGGAACGCCGCAACCAACAGCGTGAACAACAACTGTCCGGCAAAGATTAGGCGGTCCCGCATCGCGCTATCCCGCCGCCGCAACGGAATTGCCGCCGAACGATCGCGCCAGCGCGAGCACCGCCCAGGCGACGAGGCCGAGCCCGACCGACAGCGCCGCCGAGATTGCGATGTTCGCCGACAGGGTGAACTCGGTGTAGATCAGCATCGGCAGCACATCAATATTGGTGGCGAGTGTGAAGGCGGTGCCGAAGGCGCCCATCGCGGTCGCAAAGGCAATGGCACCGGAGGCGACGAACGCTGGGCCCAGCGCCGGCAGGATGACGTCGCGGTGGACGGCCCACGGTCCCGCGCCGAGCGCGCGGGCCGCTTCCTCCAGGCTAGGGTCGAGCTTCTCGACTGCCGCCATGATGGTGAGGATCACGCGCGGAATGGAGAAATACAGGTAACCGAGAAACAGGCCCTGAATCGTATAGGCGAACACAACCTTTTCACCCAACACCCTCAGTGTCAGGTCGCCGATCAGCCCCTGGCGCCCGGCGAGCAGGATGATCATGAAGCCGACCACCACGCCCGGAAAGGCCAGCGGGAAGGTCAGCATCGCCACCAGCACGGAGCGGCCCAGAAATCGCGTGCGTTGCAGGAAGAGGCCGGCAACGGTGGCGACGACGAGCGAAACGATGGTGGTCCCCGCCGCCAGCACCACAGTGTTGATCAAGGTTGCACGGTACCGCGGCTCGGTGAGGATCGCGGCGTAGGCGGCAAGGCCCTGCGGCCCGCTGCCGCCCACGATCATCAGCCGCACCATTGGCAGCACGAAGAACGCCAGCACCACGACGGCAAGCGGCAGCAGGCAGAGCCAGGCGAAAGTCTTCAGTCGCATGGAAAGAAATGGTGCTCCGAGGTCGGCCAGAGCACCATGATGCATCATCGCACTTCAGCGAGATAGCGGTCCACAAACCCCTTCTGCACCGTCGAGAGCTCGCCCCAGTTCACGCTCTTGGCGCGCTCATAGTCCCTAGCCGGCAGGAAGCGCTTCGACACTGCGTCCGGCAGCGGCACGTTGCGCGCTGGGTGCAAATAGGCGTTGGTCCAGATCGCCTGGCCCTTGTCGGACAGCAGGAAATCGAGCGTCTTCTTGGCCTTCTCCTCGTTGGGCGCGTTCTTTACCAGTCCCTCGACGTAGGGGAACGTCACGCTGCCCTCACATGGAATGACGAACTCGAAATTGCCCTTCTCGGTATATTTGCCGCGATAGGCATTAAAATCGTAGTCGAACAGGATCGGAATTTCGCCGGACACTACGCGCGCATACGACGTTTGTTTGGGTACAATGGCGCCATTCTTTGCCAAGCCCTTGAAGAATTCGATTGCCTTGTCGAAGTTCTTCTCGTCCCCGCCCAGCGCCTGATTGACAGCGACTGCGCCGACAAAGCCTACCGAGGCGGAAGACGGATCGAGATAGCCGACCATGCCCTTGTAATCGGACTTCAGCAAATCCTTCCAGCACGCCGGCACAGGCTTGCCGCCGAGCGCATCCTTGTTCACGAACAGGCCGAGCGTGCCGTAGTGGATCGCGTACCAGTAGCCTTCCGGATCCTTCAGGCCGGCCGGAACGTCGTCAAAGCCCTTCGGCTTGTATGGCTCCAGCACGCCTGCCTCTTTCGCTTTGTAGCCGACGTCGACACCCATATAGGCGATATCGGCGACAGGATTGCCTTTCTCAGCGATCAGCTGCGACAGCGTCTGTCCGGAATTCTTGTTGTCATGCGGGATGTCGTAGCCGAGGTCAGTTTTGATAGCCTTGAGCATCGAAGCCCAGTCCGCCCATTGCGGTGGGCAGTTGTAGCAGATCACGTCGGCGGCCTGTGCCGGACTGCGCAGCGTCAGAGCGGCGAGCGCAACAAAGGCAAGACCGAGCAGCTTGATTTTCATGGGTTTTCCTCCCGCGCGAGACATTTGTGTAGTCAAGGGTTGGCGCCTTGGCTTTTTCGACACGATAGTATTGCAGTTAGATGACAAGCCACACCAATCAGGGCGGACGCTTCTGTGACATTCCCAGCAAACGCGTGGCTTGCTGCAGCAACAAATAATGACGGTAGATCATTTGGATGCCGCCGCAGAGCAGTTTGTGGCGACAAAGAAGCCTGGTCATAACGGCCAGCAAGGAAGTGCGCTGCTGCAGTACCTGTGTGCATTCTGTGAAAAAGTGGATCAAGCGGGTTAGGCGCATCGCACGACAGAAGTGTTCGACCGCCTCGACTTGGACTAGCGCCCAGCCACCCGTGTAAAGAGCCACGGCGTCATCGTTAGGCAACTCAATTGGACCGCATTCCGCTCTTTAATGGTTAGAGCGACCCTACCGCTAAGAATTCAAATGTCCCGCTGCACGAAACCAGTGCACCGCGTCTTCGATTCCTTGAATATAGGGACGGAAACGGTAGGACAACTCCCGCTCGGCTTTAGTGGAAGTAAAGAACATGCGATCTCTCGCCATGTAGAGCCCATCTAAAGTGGCGAATGGCTCACGTCCTGTGATGGCCGCCACCCCTTCGGCGACAAGCGCCACCGGAACTAAAGCACGCCAGGGAAGTCTTATCCACGGCGCCTGGCGGCCCACGATGCCGGCGATATCTTTCAGCATTTGCGAAAACAAAACGTTTTCACCGCCAAGGATATAGCGCGCGCCGATTTTTCCGGAACGCAACGCCGCGAGTTGACCACTCGCCACGTCGTCTACATGGACAAGGTTGAGGCCCGTATCGACGAACACTGGAATCCGACCTTTAGCCGCTTCCACGATGATGCGGCCGGTCGGCGTTGGTCGCGCATCGCGAGGTCCGATCGGCGTCGAGGGGTTGACGATAACAGCTGGCAGACCGCGCTCGGTCACCATCGAGTCGACTAGGCGTTCGGCCGCGATCTTGCTTTGCTTGTACGCGCCGATTGCTTCACTTTCGGGTAGGGAAGCGGATTCGTCTGCGATGCCGCCTTGGCGCAGGGCAATGGTGGCAACACTGCTGGTATGAACGATCCGCTCGACGCCCCCGTCTAAGGCCGCCTCCATGACGTTGCGAGTGCCATCAACGTTGCTGGCAAAAATTTCTTTCGGATTCGGGGCCCACAGACGGTAGTCAGCGGCCACATGAAAAACGTACCGCACGCCTGTCACCGCACGGTTGACCGCTCCACGGTCGCGCACATCGCCTTTGAGAAATTCGATGTCCAGACCAGCGAGGGTGGAGTACGTATCTCTCTCACGGACGAGCGCGCGGACCGAATATCCGGCCTCGACGAGTTTGTGCGCGACAGCCGAGCCGACGAACCCGGTTGCTCCAGTGATCAGAACTTTTTCGTGAGCGCTCATCCGTCGCAGGTTTCGCCATGCGGGGCATTCGCGCTCCGCCGGCCCTCCAGCGAATCAGCATCGACCCCCTGAGGGTTAGCCCGCAAGCAGCTTCTGCGTTCGATCATTCAACCTCTTGATCAAGCCTTCGGCGCCACCCGAAGCGATAATCGAAGCAAATTCGTCGCGACGCGTAGCCAGATCGCTGATGGTGCCATTGAGGTAGACGTCAATCACTTTCCCGCCCCGAACCAGATAGTTGATAGTCACAGTGCGGCCGCCCGGCTGCAACAGCTTTGTCTTGACGATTTCGCCCCCACCGCGCGGCTCAGGTACCGATTTCGGGTCCACGACGAAGCTTTCGCCGGAATAGTCCTTAACCTGACTTGCATAGTCGGCGATGATGAACTTGGCGAACGCCTCGCGCACAGCGCCCTGTTGTCCAGGCGAAAACGATTGCCAGGCGGGCCCCACCGCCAGCCGGGCCATTGTCGGAAGATCGAAAGCGGAGGTGATTGCTGGCGTGAAGCGCTTGTCGCGCTCGCGAACACTCAAGCGGCCCGCTTGCTGGATCGTCGGCATTAACTGCTGATAATAGCTTTGGATATGCGTGACGGCCGCCGATTGCGCATGCCCACGGCTCGGAACGACCAAGACGCCGACAGCTATGGCAACCGCAATTGCATGACGTAAAGCGTGGTTGGATTCACTCATTGTGATTTCCACATCGGATCGCCCCCGCTAGCTGGGCACCGTGGTGCTTTCGAGTTGTGGTTATCAACTCTGGTTTTGGCAACGTTATTGGGATTGGATTGAGGCCCCGTCAAGACGCAGGCGACAGCCTGAAATGAATGTGCTTTTTTCGCAAGTTCGATGACCAGGACCACCAATCAACTAGCAATCAGAGGAACTACCCAGGCCGTGCGGTTCTCGACCCGACACGCATGGTTTGTGATTCTTGCATTCCTATTCGTTGCGATCCTATCCACTGCCTATTTCGCGGGCCACTTCGCCATAACGACTGACAGCAACCAGCTCCTATCAAGTTTATTGCCGTGGCGCCAACAAGAGCGCGCACTCGATCGCGCCTTTCCCTGGAGAATAGATCAGATCCTTGCTGTCATTGACGCCTCGACTCCGGAGGCTGCTGAGGAAGCGGCAAACACACTTACAGAGGATCTTTCACACTACACGGACGTGATCCGAACCGTCACCCGCCCGGATGGCGGTGAGTTTTTTGCGCGGAACGGCATTCTTTTTCAATCTCTAAATGAAGTACGCCGCGATGCAAATGACCTCATCGGCGCCCAACCATTCCTCGGGACTCTTTCGGCCGATCCAACCTTACGAGGCGTTCTTCGCACACTGTCGCAGTCGGTCGAGGGATTGCGGCTTGGAAAGACAAAGCTCGAGGATCTGAGACCGGCATTCACGGAAATCGCCGACACCTTGGAAACGCTGTCGAGCGGAAAGCATCCGGCATTCTCCTGGCGCAAGTTGATAACAGGCCGTACGCCCGAGCCTTCGGACCTTCGCCGGTTCATCAACATACAGCCCATCCTGGATTTCAATGATCTTCAGCCCGGGCGCAAGGCGACCGCAACGATACGCGCGTCAGTATCGCGCCTCGGGCTGACGCCCGAGCGGGGCGTGAAGGTACGCCTGACAGGATCTGTGGCCCTGGCCGACGAGGAATTCTCGACAATTGCCGACGGTGCCACATTGAATGGCGTCATCACTCTTTCGCTTGTCCTTCTTGTGCTTTGGCTCGCGCTGAGTAAGGCCCGGATCATTCTAGCCGTATTTATCAATCTCTTGGCGGGTCTCATCCTAACAGCCGCCGTCGGACTCTTAATGGTAGGGACCCTCAACCTCATTTCGGTCGCGTTCGCGGTGCTGTTTGTCGGGTTGGGCGTCGATTTCGGCATCCAGTTCAGCGTGCGTTACCGTGCTGAACGATTTGAATCACACGACCTCGAAAGCGCCCTGCTCGGAACGGCGAAAGGGTTGGCGAGTCCCCTTATGCTGGCGGCCGCATCAATTGCTGCGGGCTTCTACTCGTTCCTGCCGACGGCCTATGTCGGTCTGTCCGAACTGGGATTGATCGCCGGAACGGGGATGATCGTCGCGTTCGCAACGACCGTAACCCTGCTACCGGCGCTGCTCGCCGTGTTCAAGCCTCCAGGCGAACCCGAACCGATCGGTTACGCCGCGCTTGCACCGGTCGACCGGTTCCTAGAAACGCAGCGCAAATGGGTTGTCGGCACGACGCTCGCAGTGACAATCCTTGGCCTGCCTTTACTCACAGGTCTGCGATTCGACTTCAACCCACTCGATCTGCGGTCCCGAGACAGCGAGTCGGTGGCGACCCTTCTCGATCTTATGGCCGACCCTGACACGAGTCCGAACACGCTTGATATTCTTGAAGGAAATGCCGCGCGCGCTTCCGCACTTGCCGAGCGATTGCGACAATTGCCGGAGGTCGCACACGTCGTGACGCTTCAGAGCTTCGTACCAAAGGACCAGGAAGAGAAGCTCGCCATTATTGACGACGCGAGCTTCTTCCTACGCAACACGGTCGACCCCGACCAGATCGAGCCGAGACCCACGCCGGCTGACACTTTGGCTGCGATCGAAACGACGGCCCGTGACCTGCGCAATGCGGCGGCTGATTCCGACAATAGCCCGGCCGCAGTTCAAACTCGACGCCTCGCCGACGTCCTGGCCGCACTAGCAACGCAACCCCAAGCTAAACGAGAAGAAGCTGAACGCGTTTTTGTGATGCCGCTGACGACGACACTGCGTCAAGTGAGAAGTCTGCTCACAGCGGAGCACGTTACAGTCGACACGCTTCCCCAATCGTTGACCCGACGCTGGGTCTCGGCTGACGGACTGAACCGACTAGAAGTCGCGCCGAGCGGCGACGGCAACGACAACGACACCTTAGAACGTTTCGTCGCGGCTGTGCGCGACGTCGCGCCCGATGCCGCCGGAAAGCCAGTCTTTGTCATCGAGGCGGCAGCGACAATCGTCAAAGCATTCATTCAGGCCGCGATCTGGTCCGTAGCGTCTATCGCACTCATCCTGTTCATTACGTTACGGCGCTGGAGTCACGTCGCGCTGACACTGGTGCCTCTGCTCGTCGCAATCATTGTCACACTTGAGGCCTGCGTGCTGACGGGGCTGCAGCTGAACTTCGCCAACATCATCGCGCTGCCGCTTCTTCTCGGCGTAGGCGTAGCTTTCAAGATTTACTACATCATGGCCTGGCGTTCCGGTGAGCGGAATTTTCTGCAATCAAGTCTGACGCGGGCGGTCATCTATAGTGCCTGTACGACTGCAACCGCATTCGGCAGCCTTTGGTTCTCACATCACCCAGGTACCTCCAGCATGGGCAAACTGATGGCGCTGTGTCTGGTTACAACGCTGGCGGCTGCTGTGCTTTTTCAGCCCGCGCTTTTGGCGACGCAGGTCAAGGCGAATAGCAGTAAACAAACCGCGTAAAATCTACCTCTGTGACATAAAAGTAACACCCTAAATTATCGGCTCTGCTACTTTTATTGAACTGGATCTTATTGGCGCATGACGTCCGACGTTATGCGGCGTCTGTCATCGACTCCGACAAACTCGGGTGCAGGGATTGAAAAAAGGGGCGAGAAAGTAGATGCCTTGCCGTCAAATCTGGGGCAGATGGGCGACAATACTCGCGTTGCCTGTCGTTGTGGCTGGTTGCGCCTCCGCCCCAAGGGACGCGTCGTTACCCCTTCAGGATCCCAACGAACACGTCAATCGCCAGATGCTGGCAATGAATCAGGAAGTATTGCGCCCTGTCGCGAACGCTGTGCAAACGGTCGTCCCGCGCTCGGTGCATGATCGTCTGCACGATTTCAATTCAAACTTGAAAGAGCCGCGAATCTTCGTGAACAATTTGTTGCAGGGCCGCCTCGAAGCTGGAAGCAAGACGGCTGCGCGTTTCGCCATGAACACGACATTTGGCCTCGGTGGTTTGGTTGATCTCGCGAGCCGTCAAGGGATCACGCAGCAAACCGGCGATTTTGGTCAGACACTGTTTGTCTGGGGTGTTGCCGAAGGACCTTACATGGTGCGGCCTTATTGGGGTCCTACGACGACGCGCGATGCGGTCGGTGATTTCGTCGATCGCTTCGGCGATCCAGTCGGTCTCCTCTTCGGAACGCAACTGGGTATCGCGATCACCACTGCAGCCCTTGATACGGTGGACAGACTTGGTCAACTGAAGATGGCCGAGGACGCGTCAATCGATTTCTACACGTTCTTGCGTTCGAGCTATTACCAGACACGGCGCGCGGAACTGCGTGAAGCGCTTGGCTTGCCGGGCGTCGTCGACTCCCCCGCCACCGCGCCCGATGAAGTTGCGCAAGCGGTCTCGCCGAAGACCGCATCGGCAACCGCCCCTACCCGCCGTTCCGGCGTAGCAAATAATGCGCCTCGAGCCAGTACCAAAAAAACAGCCCAGGTAAGCCCAGAAGCAACTCGCGCACTCGCTTCGACAGCGAGATAGCTAACCCTATCTCAGCCGGCAGCCCGAACAAGGTACCGAACAGGACGAGCCCACCCTCCTGAACGCCAATTGCCGCGGGCACCATGAACGCCGCGGCGCGTACGCCAGACGACAGGCTTTCAATGATGAAGGCATCAGTAGCACCGAGAGGCTGGCCGAGACACCACGTCACAAGCCAGACTTCGCCGGCGCCGGCGACCCACCCAATGAGGCGAAATAGGTTCGCACGCCAGAAGGCTGAACCGCTGCGGTAGGCCATAACGACCGCATCGTCGATCGCCGATGAATTTTCTGCGAAAAGATAAACCCATTTCTCGGGTAACATGTCACGCGCGAGTCTGACAAAGCGCGCGAACATGTCCTTGTGCTGCAGCACGACAAATGCTGCAACCGCCACGACAAGCGTGCCGACGCCAGCCAGCACTCCGGCTAACACCTCGAACGCCGCGTGTCCGGTAGGCCGAAGCAGAAGCAGCGTAGCGCCGGCCATGACAAAAGCCAGTTGCGTGACGACACCAACCGTTGTGTCGACAACCATACTCGCCGCTGCTTGCGAGCCTGGCACGCCGCGCAAGTGAATCAGGCGCGCGCTCGCTATGTCGCCCCCAATGTTGGCGACCGGCAAAAGTGAGTTGATTGATTCGCGAATCCAGCGGATCCAGGTGACGCTGATAACGCCCGGACGGTTCGTGGGCGGCAACAGCTCGCGCCACGAAAGAGCGGAGAAGAGCATCGGTACGATATGGTAGGCAGCTATCGGCACGAGCCACCAGCCGATGACCAGCATGGCATTGGCCACTTCACCGGCACCGCTGTACGCAATCAAACAGATGACAAGCGCTAGGCCCAAGAGACCTGCGATGATGAATGAAACAGTAATGGTCGAACTCCCGTCTTGCTCGGCACCGAACGCTGCAAGAATAGACGCGCCATTTGTGGTATCAACGCCGCTGTTTAGTCGAGGAAAATCGCAGAACCGATGGATCGAGATTCACACAGCCTCAGTCCGAGCGCACCGATCATTGTTCTTTTGCCGGATCAGTCGACGTTTGGAGAAAGCGGCGAACCGACAGTTCTCGGGCTCGGGCTCGCGCGTCGCACAGCTTTAGCTGCCCGCCGCGCCGGCTACAGCCGAGTCTATTTTCAGGCGCGAGATCACGCCGCACCACAGGGCGTTCCGACCATTTCCGACTGGCGAAGCCTTGCCGATGATTTTGCCTTACAACCGGGTCCATTGATCATTGTGCATGCGGCTATTCTCGCCGAACCCGACTGGCTCGAAAAACTTGTCGGCATCTACCTTGCGCCCGCAAAGTGGGCGGCCATACCGCGCAAGATGATCGTGTTTTCGGGCCCAGCGGTTAACGATGCCATTGCGGTGCTGGAGGCGCATAAAGGCGCCCATGACCTGACTTCGGTGCAGCAACGGCTGACGCAATGCTTCGGAGCGCCGGCCGCAATTCCTGCGGCGATCGATCCGCTAGTGGTGACGACTCCGGTAGATGTCGAAAACGCGGAATGGCGCTTGCTGCGCCGACTCGTGAAGGATACCGACGGGTTCATGGCGCGGCACGTAGAGCGGCCGATTTCCTTGCGAATTGCCCGCCGTCTTGCGTCCACTGGGATTATGCCAAACCAAATCACATTGCTCTCTGTCGGCATTGGTCTGTCCGGCGCGCTCTTTTTTTTGTGTTCACAATGGGTCTGCCAGACCGTTGGAGCCCTTCTTTTCCTTGCACATTCAATCCTGGACGGCTGCGATGGTGAGTTAGCTAGGCTCAAGTTTCAGGAATCGCGATTTGGCGGTGTCATCGACTACTGGGGCGACAATGTTGTTCACATCGGGGTCTTCGCGTGCATGGCCATCGGCTGGGCCTTCTCCATTGGGGCATTGTGGCCATTATTGTTTGGCGTCGCGGCGGCCCTCGGCAATCTGGGGGCAGCCGGGTTGGTCTATTGGCGGGTGATGCGGCCGAACAAAACCGATGGTCCGCTTTTTACCTCGGTGGCGACTGAGCCTGGCCAGAGTCTCGCCCGAATGCTTGATGCCGCTTCGCGCCGCGATTTCATCTACCTCGTGGTCATTCTCGCCTTGTTCGGAAAATCGAACTGGTTTCTCGTTTTGGCTGCTGTCGGCGCGCCGGTATTCTTTTTGCTCCTGCTATTCCTTGCCCTGCGTGAACGCGTCCAGGCGCGTATAGTCGGTCACTAGTCCTTGAGAGGCAATCGGATGCCGCCGCCGGCACTTGACCTCTGGGCAAGATCGATCAGCCGCGCACACAATGCAGCTTCGTCCAAGTTGTTCCTGCCCCCGCCCACGGCCGCCCGCTGAAAGTCTTTCGCTACGCCGACGAACCAGTCGCGATGATGCGAGCCTTGCGACAACGGCGGGGGGCAAGACCAACGGCGTTCGCCGTTTCCCGAGTTAAGAACCACGACATCGTCGACGGCTTCGACAAGCCCATGGTCGCCCACAATTGTGATGCAATTGGCGCGTTCGTCCGCTGACCATGTGAGATAGATCTCGGCGCTGCCGGCTTCTCTGTCGAGCGTGACCGTCGCTGTATCTTCGATCGGCCACTCACGAAACCGACGCTTTTCGAGCAGGGCGCTGAGGCCGCAAGGAAGGCCGAGCCACCGGACTACGCAATAAAGCGCGTGCCAGCCATGATCAAACAATATTCCACCGCCGGCCACTACTGGATCGGCGCGCCAGTTAGTCCCGTCGGACGTCACGGTGACCGCTGGCTCTCTGCGCAAGGTCTGCCAGCGAACAGTTCGCACGGTGCCGAGCGCACCTTGGTCGACAAGCGTCGAAATACGCTCGCAAATCGGCGCTTTGAGCCAATTGTGGACGACATGAACGGTGCGCCCACTGGCCGCCGCCGCGGCCGTTACCACTTGCGCATCCTCTAACCGCGTCACGAGAGGCTTTTCGCACAGCACGTGGAGACCCGCATCTAGCGCGCGTTTAGTGAGCGCCGCATGGCTACTCGGCGGCGTGCAGATATCGACGAAATCGAGTGCCTTGTCGGACAGCAGATCGTCTACGCTTTCGTGCCATCGCCCCCCAGGGCATGCCTTCAGAAAGGCCATGCCCTGGTTCGCAACCGCGTCAGTCGCAGCGACAATCTGGACGCCTTCAACGGATCGCCATCCCGGCAAGTGGCCTTTCGCGGCAACGTTTCCGAATCCGATAAAGCCACCGCGTAACACTGCAACCTCAGTCCAGCCCGATTTGTCTTGCGATCGCACCAAATGACTGGTCGAGGATGTCGACGCCTTGCAACGCTTCGTCTTCGGTGATCACCAGCGGCGGATTGATGCGAATGACGTGCGAATACGACATTGTGACCAGGCCGCGTTCGAGTGCTGCATGGAAAAGTGCGCGCGTAATGGTCTTGTCCAAAGGTACCTTGGTCTTGCGATCTGCCACTAACTCGACACCGATCATAAGGCCGCGCCCGCGCACGTCGCCGATGAACCGATATTTCTCCTGCAGTCTCTTAAGGGCATCCAGCATTATCTTGCCGACACGGGCGGAATTTTCGACCAGCTTTTCATTGACAATGGTCTCCACCGCGCCAAGGCCGGCGGCAGCAGCTAGCGGATTTCCGCCATAGCTGGACGAACTACCGCTTGGCTCGCCGAATGGCGTGGCAGACATAAGCTCGTATGACGATGCGACACCGCTGAGTGGGAAACCACCGCCCATCCCCTTGCCGATCGTCATGACGTCGGGCTTGAGGCCGAATTGCTCGGACGCCCACATTGTTCCGGTACGCCCAAACCCGGTCAGGATCTCATCGACAATTAAAAGCGCGCCAAATTCGTCAGCGATCTCCCGTACGGCCAGAACGAAATCATCCGGCGGGATGACGTTGCCGGCAGTTCCCTGCATTGGCTCCATAATGAGCGCAGCAACTTCGTCCTGAGTCTCGTTCTTAATGACGTTGCGCAGATGATCGGCGCAAGCGAGACCACAGGAAGGATGCTCAAGCTTCCAAGGACAGCGATAGCAGTTTGCGTAAGGCGAGAGGTGCATTCCCGGCGGAAAAGGGCCCTGGTGGTTGCGATAGTCGCCGCCCAGTAAACCCATCACGCCGGCAGTTTTGCCGTGATAACCACCCCAGAAACCGACGAACTCGAATTTCTTCGTGGCGGATTTGGCAAGCCGGAAGGCCGCCTCAACAGCCTCGGCGCCACCGGAAAAGAGCTGAATATGCGTGATGCCTTGCGGCAGGAGATCACTCACAAGGGCGAGGAAGCGTGTCCGAGCCTCCGTCGTGAAGCTTCCGAAGGTGGACCGCGTTAGTTGTTCGCTGATGCGCTTCACGTAGTGCGGGTGACAGTGGCCGACGCTGCCGACCGCGATGCCGGCGATGAAATCGAGATATTCGTTCCCGTCGACGTCATAAATTGTGCAGCCTTGCGCGCGATCGACGGCAATCTGTGAATAAAGGGCGATCGATTGCAGGCCTGGTGCCATCGCCTCGGCTTCGCGGTCGAACAGCGCTTTCGATCTTGGACCAGGCACGGTGCGCCGTTCGGCACCGTCTTTTTCCGCCGGCGCGATATTCCGGGACGCCGTACCTTTCATGACTCAACTCCCTCACGCGATACGAGACGTACGCGACGTTCGAAACGCTGCGCCAAATGATCCGCTATGGCCTGTGCCGCGTGGTCGCGGTAGCGGGCATAACTCGGCCAAGCATTGATGTCGATAATCATTGCCTTGCCATTTTCCTGGATGACTGCGTCGCCACCAAAAATCTCTAGGCCGAGAGCGGCCGCAGCAGCAAACGCCACCTCCCGTAGATGCGAGACTTCGAAAAAATGCCCGAGCATCCCCTTGTCACGATGATAAAACCACTCGAACCAATTGGCAGCCTGTGACGCTATTTCGCTTCTGACCCCGTAGAATTTTACGAGATCCCCCGCGACGTGGTTCTGGGCAACTACGAATGGAATGCCGCGTCGCGCGAATCGATTGAGCGCCTCATGCCATCCTGCATCCGACGCAACATAAATGACGTCGGAAGGTTGCGTTGCATGAAAATCATAGCGCTTGACCCAGAGGCCCGTCGCTGGCCTGGATCCGCACACATTGCTAGCGACGACCTGGCTGACCGGCGCCGGGACATGATGCTGGGCAAAAAGCTCGACCATCCGATGGCGGTAAGTGTTGCGGATCGCGCCCGGTGAATTCACGACCACCGAGCCCGCATTCTGTGCATCCGCAAGGCGATCAAGAACTTCCGTGCACTCGCACATAACGAACATGTTGGCGCAACGGGCGTCGAGCGCAGCACAAGCGTCGACCAGTTCAACGGCGAAGCCCCGCAGCTCCAAGGCATCGGCGACGGATCTCATGATGGCGCGATCGTCGTCGACGCGGCCCGGCGAGTGATCGAGCTCTCGGTAGATGCCCCGGCATGTCTTGGCGGACCCACTCATCATTCGGACGTCTCGCGCTGACAGTCTATCCCGGCTGCTTCGGCGGCCGTGATGTCACGGGCGCGGTCGATGTCGAATACGCAAGGCAGAATCACCCCGTAAACAGGCTGATTGTCGGCGACCAGCGTGCCGAGATAGTCACGAAGCCTCGCAAAAGCGGTCGCGGAATCGGCAGGCAGTTGCTCTGGCAGCCGATAGAGGCCTGCGGTCACGTGAGTACCCTCGCATCCTCCAATTTGCCGGATGCGCCCGTCCGACTGATCCAAAGTGACCCACAGCGGATTTTCGTCATCGACGTGTTCGGTCACGCCGAGCACCATCGGTGTGTTTGCCGGAAAAGCAGAAGCCGAGCGCACAAACAATAGGAAATCGTCAATTGGCATGATCGAGTCTACCGTCGTAACAACTGCCGGCGCACCGGCCAGCCGATCCGCGACAAGCCGGAATGTTGCGCACGAAGACGGAGTGCTCCGAACAACCACGTCGACTTCAAAATCGCCGGTATGGTGCTCAAGCCATTGGCGGCAATCATCGCTCGCTTCGTTAATGACGATCGACAATTTCCGAATACTGGCTGCACGAAAGCGCTCAAGAGTGTGATCAATTAGCGGCCGTCCTGCTACCCGCACCATCGGTTTGCTAACGCGAAATCCGTCTGCCCTCAGGCGGGTTCCCTCACCTGCGGCAATAATACCGCCCCGCAGTGCGGATGGCCGGGTCATTGCAGGACTTTCGCAAGTGCCCGCAGGTTGGTCACGGCGGGCTGCGCATGCTGTTCGCTTTGCGCCGCTTGGACATCTTGCGGGGCGATCCAGATAAAGCGCATGCCCTTGCGGCGGGCCCCTTCCCGATCGCGACGCAATGAATCGCCGATGAGTACCGTTTTGTCCGTCGTCGCACCAAGTCTTTCGAGAGCCTCACGGAAGATTGGGGGATCAGGCTTTTCAAAGCCCACACAACAACTATCCACCATCACCTTGAAAAAATTGCATAGACCGGCACCTTCACAGACCGCTTCGAGATTGCCGTAAAAGTTCGACACAATGCCGAGACGAAAGCGCTCGCTCAGCGTCTTCAGAACCGGGCGATTGCGCTCAAAGGCGGTTTCGGAGTCTAACATGAAGCCTGATGCAATCCGCTGGCCGCGGTCGCTGCCGCCCTCCGATATTTTTCCAGCACGACAGCGGGAAAGTTCTCTTTCAAGGTTGACGGTCAATGCGTGGACTGTTCCTGCGAGATCAGTCGTGGGCGGCAGGGTTCCAACAAGCGGGTCATCCGCCGCATAGTAAGCGATCGCGAACGCATCGTTTGCCATGTCCAGCCCGTCAGCGCGATAAAGCGCGTAAAAGCGCTCCTTCCAGGCCACGCCGTCAGCGTCGAGTGTGCCACCGAAGTCGAATAGTAGCGTTTCAATCGGCCCGTTCATCACTATGCGCCTATGCGCTGAGCCGGTTACGATGCCATGCTGGAATCACAGCACGACTTCGCATAAAGGGCGGACCTACGAACGTCGCGAGCTGGATAAGATCCTCGTATTCGCTTCGTCTCCAGGAAGTTCAAAGCGACGGCCCTCAATAAAAGCGTCACAAGCCTCAAGCGCAACGCTATCGCGCAGCTGTCGTGGCGGACTTTTCATGTAGTAAGCCGAAGGCGCTGCCAACGGACCCGCTTCGCCGCGGTCGAGCGCCAGCTTCGCGCAACGAATCGCATCGATAACAACGCCAGCGCTGTTCGGCGAGTCCTGCACTGACAGCCGAAGTTCCAACTCGATCGGCGCGTTTCCAAAGCCGCGCCCTTCCATCCGGATGAAGCAGACTTTGTTATCCTGCTGCCACGGCACATAGTCCGACGGGCCGATATGGATATCGCGCGCATCTAGTCGTTCATCCAGTTGCGATTGCACGGACTCCGTCTTGGAAACCTTCTTGAACTTAAGCCGACTTCTCTCGAGCATGTTAAGGAAATCGGTATTGCCGCCGGTGTTGAGCTGGTAGGTGCGATCGAGACCAACGCCGCGGTCGCCAAAAAGCCGCGCCAACGCGCGATGCACGATGGTTGCACCGACCTGGCTTTTGATGTCGTCCCCAATGATCGGCAGCCGGGCATCCCGGAATTTTGTCCCCCAAACCTCATCAGAAGCGAGGAAAACGGGAACGCAATTGACCATGGCAACACCAGCCTCGAGGCAAGCCTGCGCATAATACTTGACCGCGCGTTCTGAGCCGACTGGGAGATAACACACGAGCACCTCGGCGCCCGACGATTGCAGTGCAGAGGCAACGTCTGTCGGTTCGAGATCGACGACTCGGAAGGCGTTGTCATCCGGATAGTCGATCATGTGCGCCGCGACACCGTCGAGAACTGGGCCTGCTTGGACAATCACGTTTGAAACTGGCAGGGCGCTTTGAAAAATGCGAGTGCAGTTAGGCTTCGCGAAGATTGCTTCTTCCAAGGGCCGGCCGACCTTTCGTCGGTCGACATCGAAAGCCGCGACGAACTCCACATCGCTGCAAAGATAACCGCCGATCGACTGGCGCATGATTCCGTCGACCGAAGAGCCCGTGCGATCCCTATAGTATTCTACGCCTTGCACCAGCGAACTGGCGCAATTGCCGACCCCGGCAACGGCCACCTTGATATTTTTGCTCATGCTGAAAACCCCCGAAGAGTTATATTGGTCGGTCACCAGGCCAATGACAAGTCACGGCGCCGCGTCACGCGGTAACTGTGTTGTCCGAGAGACAGGTGGAACTTCCTGCTATTTTTCCACTGTTGCCCCAAGGCTTTCTTGGCGAGGGCTTATAATCGGGTTCGAGCGGGGCTGGGGTTTTCTCCCGCTTGCGCTTGCGTGCCTTTTGATCCGACGAAGCCCCGCCCGATTGGGGCGCGCTTCTTAAAGGCGAGCGCCGAAATGGCAGGCCGCGCTTTGTCCCCTAGAGCGCGGCCCTCTCGTCTGAGTACGGCCACCCCCGTTATGCGCCAAGCGCGCTGTCCGCTTTGGGTCAAAAGCAGACATGTGCAGCGCACTCGCCTATGTCCGCTTTATCCCCCAAAACGACATTCTATTTCCGAAATGGCTCTGGCTTTTTGCTGGCCTATCGTTCATTTTTTAATCTGGGAGGTCCTATGGGGATGTTGTCATGAAGAGCGCATTTATTCTTGGCGCTGCGGCGCTGGTTGCTTCTTGCGTGTTTGCACAGGACGCCTTTGCTCAGGGCGATGGCTTTCGTGAGGCCCGCTTCCGAGCCGCTGCTCCCGGATATATTGGCCGTCCGAAACCTCACGTGGTCATACGCCCGAGGTTACGGTGGGGGGCCCCGCCTGCGTTAATTTATTACCCGTACTTTGATCTCCCGTACGTGGCAGTTGGAACTCCCCCATTCTATCTTGCAGGTCTTGCAG
>Ga0182035_10000278_pt1 | contig 22731 bp, 20 predicted proteins | sample flu12Cox44000170_FD_125969 | JGI IMG/M metagenome (GOLD analysis project Ga0182035, IMG submission 125969) | Lab enrichment of tropical soil microbial communities from Luquillo Experimental Forest, Puerto Rico - flux4day.12C.oxic.44.000.170 | ecosystem: Environmental > Terrestrial > Soil >...
CCTTCCGCTTTTTTTTAAATTCAGCCCCCTTCCGGTGGGAAGTTTGAGAGATGAGATGACGGCGATGTGTGCTCGGCAACGCTTCCCCGTACGAGAACTCCTGGTCATCGACGGTTCACGCCGCTCTTCGAAAGCCAACGCTTTTTTCACAGGGTTCGGGTCGAACAAAAGGATTGCTCTGTACGACACATTGATAAACAACCATCCTGTACCTGAGCTTCTCGCCGTGCTGGCTCACGAAATAGGTCACTTCAAGCGAAAGCACAGCACTCAGCATTTCATCGTCGGTCAACTGAACCTGCTTCTGATGTTCTTTGTAGCATCCCTTTTTGTGAATCGTCCCGAAATTTTCGCGGCTTTTGGCGTAACAACCCCATCTGTCTATGTCGGACTGACGCTTTTCTTCATCCTGATCAAGCCCGCAGCCATTTTGATTGGGGTCGTCGCCAACTACTGGAGCCGGCTGCATGAATTTGAGGCGGATCGGTTTGCCGCAGAGGCCATGGGAGATCCGAACCCGCTGATCCAGGCATTGAAGCGGCTCAGCAAAGACAGCTTGTCAAATCTGACGCCTCATCCGCTCCTTGTCGCATTGCACTTCACACATCCCAGCGTTCTTGCCCGCGTACTGGCTCTTCGTAGGGCAGAAAAGGGAACGACTTCGCAGACGGCTCCTGTTGGTTAGTGGAAGGCACAAAGACATTTTCACTACAGAGGCACAAAAGGCGTAAAGGTCGGAATGGGTTAGAATTGGCGTCAGGTCGGTGGTACGCCTACCGAACGGCGAAGGCTGAAAGGAGTTCGGGATGCATTCCATCGACTTAGCTAGTTGGAGCAATTTCTCCTGTCTCATTCGAGCACGAGCATTTGGTTGCGGCTACGCCGCGCTGTGCCTCTGTGGTGAAATTCCCCTCTGGGCTCCCCTCAAAGCGAGTGCGTGCTCGATCTCGTGCACGACCTTGTCTTGCACTACCTTCATCCGCCTGTAGCCTCGCTGGGTTTGATCTTCGAACCCCGCCAGATGCAGCAGTGCATGAACAATGTAAAGGTGTATTTCTTCTGCAAGGCTCGTCGAAAACTGTTGTGCATGCCGCTCCGCAGTTTCTACGCTGACGAAAATCTCACCGTGATGAAACGTGATGACATCTGTAGCTTCATCGACCGCTAGAAAATGCCGGTGAATCCGCCTGATGCGCGCGTCAGACACGAAGAAGACGCAGATGTCGTCCGGTAAAACGACCTGCCGGTTGCGCATCCGGACTCGCGCCACTGCAACTTCGGCAAACGTCTGGCAAGCTCGCAAATCGAGTCGTCTCTTGCGCTGCCGATTGACTAACTTTATCGCCGGATTCACGCGGCTGATGCGGGAGGAAGATTGCGCAACCTCCTGCTTTCCAGCTCCGCACGCTCCTCATCCTTCGGATATTTGATCCGGGTATGCAGCATATTCTGGATCGTGAACCGGAAAGTCTCCCCTACGACTTTAAGTTCGCGCAACGTAAGATCACACTCATCCAGTTGACCCTCTGCAATCCGCTTGCTAACGATATCATTCACCAATTGCTCAATTTTTTGAGGTGTCGGCTTTTCGAGGCTCCGCGAAGCGCTCTCGACGGCGTCGGCTAAGCTGATAATCCCACTCTCACGAAATTGAGGTTTCGGTCCGCTGTATCGGAAGCTTTCTTCACGCACCTCCGGTATATCCTCTTCCCGGATATTCATGATCTTGCCCCCCTCGCGGGCATCCTGTTGTTGTTGAATCGCGCGTTTATAGAAGTATGCAACGAGGGAGGTCCCGTGGTGTTGTTGGATCACGTCAATGATTTGCTGATTGAGACCACATTTAAGGGCCAGGTCGACGCCTTCCTTCACGTGCGCAATGATGATGAGCGCACTCATCGTGGGCGCCAAATCGTCATGTGGATTATCCTCCCCGACGATATTCTCAGAGAAATAGTTCGGCTTTACGAGCTTACCGATATCGTGAAAGTAAGCACAGGCCCGGCACATAGTGCCGTTGGCTCCAATTTTATTCGCCGCGACCTCGGCAAGGTCCGCGACAACGTCGCTGTGGTGCCATGTGCCCGGGGCCTCCAGGCTAAGACGCAGCAACAAGGGATGATTGCGATCAGTCAACTCCAGCCAGGACATTTCGGTAGTGATCCGAAAGGCGGCTTCAAGCATCGGCAGCGCACCGCTAACGACCATTGCCGTTACAACTCCGGTGAGAATCGCTGCTGCCGACTGTTTGGTGAACATGGCGAAATCCATGTCATTAATCTGGAACCACGGAATCGTGATGATTCCAAAAGAGACGGCAAGAATCCAGGTCGCCAACCCCACATAAAGACCGGCTCTCAATAAACGGCTGCGCCGCCTGACCTGAATCGTAACGAAGACTGAAATGAATCCGCTAATCAGGCTCATCACGAGCAGAAACGCATCCACTCCACGAAAAAGAATTGAGCTCCAAAGGCTCACGAAGATCGCACCGTAAATTCCGTGATTTTTCCCAAGAAGAACCGATAAAACCAAAGGCGCCAGCGCAAAGGGAATTAGCAGCACGCCAAATTCTTTGGGAACGCCGCCCTGACTTTGGGTGGAAATCACCATCACGAGTTTCGCCACGCAAAGGTGAAAGAGGATCACTCCAAAAACGAGACCAACGCCGGAATTTCGCTTGAACGTGGCCGGGTGGTTAATCCAGAGCTGCGCCACTGCAGTAACGAAAATCAGCAGCCCGATCAGAAAATACTTTGCGGGGTCGGGATGCTCTCCGGAAAAGATGAGCAGGGCCAGGACCAGGACAAACACCCCAAATATTCCGGCTCTGACCCATGCGTTCGATTCCAGTTTACGCATCCACTCATTCTGAGAGGGTTTTCGCCGGATTTTGCTGCAAGCGAGCCCCTTCTTTACCAACCTTTTGCGATGCGAGGATCCAATCATGGCTTATCTCCGGCTAGCTCTTTTTCGCACCAGCACGATGCGCCTCATAGGCGCGAATGATCGATTGCACGAGAGGATGCCGAACCACGTCGCGCTCTGTAAAACGCGTGAATTGAATACCGGGGACGGACTCCAGCGCATGCATAGCCTCTATAAGCCCCGAAGTCTTATTCGCCGGCAGATCGATCTGCGTTTGATCCCCTGTCACGACGCATTTCGAATCGGCTCCAAGGCGCGTCAAGAACATAAACATCTGTTCGGTTGTCGTGTTTTGCGCCTCATCAAGAACGACGAATGCGTGATTCAGCGTTCGGCCCCTCATGTACGCGAGCGGCGCGATCTCGATGACCCCTCTATCCATGTACCTTTGTATTTCTTCGGCCTCAAGCATATCATACAACGCGTCATACAGGGGACGCAAATAGGGGAATATCTTCTCCTGGAGATCGCCCGGCAGAAATCCAAGTGCCTCCCCCGCTTCAACCGCCGGACGCGTCAGGATAATCCTTTTGACCTGCTCCTTTCTGAGCGCGTCCACCCCCATCGCCATTGCGAGGTAGGTCTTGCCCGTTCCGGCCGGACCTACTCCGAATACGATATCAAACGCCTGGATCGACTGTACGTAGCTTAGCTGCTGCTCGCTTTTTGGAACAATCGGGGCCCGACGAGCCGGCGTCAGAACCTTGTAGCCGGCAAGCTGCCCCAGAGGCTGGCGACTTCCCTCGGATACGGAATCCAGCGCATACTGAAATTCATGCCGCCGAATCTGGATTCCGTGCTGTCGCGCCTGCTCCAACTCGCGGAATACTTTGCGCGCCTTTTCTATATTCGGCCGTTCCCCTTCCAACCGCAGCCATCCATCGCGTGTCGTCACTTTCACTGCCAATTTCTCCTCGAGAGATTGCAACAGCTTCAAGTCATTGGCGTACAAATTCTGCAGCGCCCGCGCATTGTCGAACTGAAGAGTCTCGGATTCAAACATCGAGCAGGGATAGGCACGCATTAGCAAAGCAGGTTTTCATAAAGAACCCTGGCGAGGCCACGCTTCAGACCAGCAAGATCTAGGGGTAGCATCGTAGGTCGGCAGCGGTATCGACCTGAAGAAATGGTCTCGCTTGGGGAAAAAACTCTACTCATCTTCAATCAGTTTTGCCTTTCAAAGATTCTGGTGAGGTCAGGTATCATCGCGCTTTTTATGATCGCTGCCTCTCTATTTGAATCCATAAACCATTGCCCAGGTAGTCCGCTCCTTCGGCGAACTCGTAACTTCCACAATCACGTAGTAAGTACCGGTCGCGGGCGCCGTAACGCGGGCCGCTGCAAATCGTCCCTTTTGCCAGGAATCGCTCTCGATTAACCTCCCTTTCCCATCATAAACATGAATCGCAACCCGGGCGTTGTCTACGTCTGTCCCCATGGCAAACCAGTAGTCGTTCCCTCTAAAAAGCGTGTGCGGAATAGCTTTCTCCTCCTTCACCCCTAAATCGCCACCCCATTGATCGTCCCGCACTGTATAGCCTTGTTTAGCATAAGGACTGATTGCTTCGAGCGCGCGAGAAATCGCGTCATCGATAGTTGCGTTCGCGTGAGAGAATGCTCCGAAAACGCCTAGAAAGATCAGAAATCGTCTCACAAATGTTCTTTTCTTAGGCGCGCGAATCGATGGCCTTTACCATCTGTCCTGTAATTTCATTGATTCGCTTGACTGACCCAGGGGTGATCTTCTGGTTGATAAGCGGGGAAATTTCGTTCAGACCTCTTTGGATCTTGTTCACCAGTTGATTGTTTCGCAACCGCGAAGGCATGCCGGCGATTCGCTTTTGGAAGTAGATCAACAAGTCAGGTTGATTCAACAAATCGGCGCCATCATCGGAGTATCGTTTTCCGACGACTGATGTTAAGACTTCCGTTCCTCGTATCCAGCCTCCGAGACTGACCAGATGCGCCAGCTGGGAATCCCTAAGCTCTATCATCGCATTCTTGACGTCTGTCAAAGCACCGTCCAGTTCGCGCCGGACCGCGCCCCAGTCCCCTGCATCGGCCTTCGTGACAATCGAATTTGTCCGAGATAGCACGGTCTTCTCGACCCCGATAGCTCTTGCCAACTCCAGAACGCCTCTGCCGACTTCTTTCACCCGCGCTTTATCCGCGGCTTCAACGGCAACAAAGCCCTCGGCCACAATCGAGCCAAGCAGAAGAGCTATCTGGGCGCGTTCGCCGCGAGTGCCTACAACCGGGTCCCGCAATTCACCTCGCCAGTTAGGAGCCCCTAATTTGTCAAGCACGTTGAAGACCTCGCTCGGCAGTGGCACGACTACGTCATCCAGCTGAGTAGCGGGAAATTTTCGGAGATCGATCTGACTGGGCGCCGATTCACCCAGGCAATGAAAAGATGCAACGCAGTTCGCAGCGATCACAAGAGTTCGATACCAATTTCGATTCATTCAAAAAATACTCCAATCCGATACTGTACAGCGGACAGCCAACAAACCCCGCCTCGCAAAATCGGATCTGTTGATTTTCAAGCTCAAAGAATGCGCCCATCCTAAAAGCAATTTTTTCTTTGAGCAAACTCAGTTTGCAGTTACCGCTTGTGAAACATGAATCTGGTGCGAGTGGAAGAACTTGTTTGCAAATTTTCCAGCAAACGCGTTCTGGTCATCGGCGATCTCATGCTCGACGAATTCGTCTGGGGGCGTGTATCTCGGATTTCGCCTGAAGCACCGGTCCCGGTCGTCGAGGTTGTCAGAGAATCCTATTACCCTGGCGGAGCCGCGAACGTCGCCAGGAATGTCCGCGAATTCACGCCCTCAGTCTCTGTGACGGGATTGATCGGCGCAGACACTCACGCAACAAAGCTGCGCACGCTGTTGGCCGAAAACGGGATAGGCCTGGGCGGGCTGCAAAGCGATCCCACCTTTCAAACCATCGTAAAAACCCGGATCATCGCGCGACAACAACAGGTTGTCCGGGTCGACCGTGAAAGACCCCAACCCCTCTCCGAACCAGGTCGGAGAGAAACCGTTCGCAAGATTCGCGAATCGCTTCCCGAGATCGATGCAATTATATTTGAGGATTATGGAAAAGGCCTCTTGCAACAGGAATTTGTGGACGAGGTGACCGCGTTGGCGCGTGCCGGAGGCAAACTCGTTACGGCAGATCCCAATCTCCATAATCGCCTTATCTGGCGAGGAATGACTGCCGTAAAACCAAATCGCAGCGAAGCTTTTGCAGCCGCAAATCAAACTTGGAAAGAACCAGGACCCGACCCCTTGCGAGATACCGCACTTTTGCGGGTGGGAGCCGAGTTGCTCCGGTTATGGAGCCCGGAACTCCTCCTTATCACGCTAGGGGAGCAAGGAATGATTTTATTCAGCCAGCGCCAACCTCCATTTTATGTGCCTTCCCGCGCTCGGGAGGTGTACGATCTCTCCGGGGCGGGCGATACGGCAATCGCACTTTTTACCCTGGCACTGGTCTCAGAAGCCTCCCCCATTGAAGCTGCTGAAATATCGAATCACGCAAGTAGCGTGGTTGTTGGAAAATTAGGAACAGCGACGCTTTCCCCACAGGAACTTGTTGAGAGCTTCCGGAATAGCGGTAAATGAGTGAGGTTGTGGGTATAATTCCCGCGCGTTGGGGGTCAACTCGGTTCCCGGGAAAGCCGTTGCATGTCATCGCGGGCAAACCCTTAATTCAGCATGTCTGGGAACGTTGCAGGGAGGCGGACTGCTTCGATCGGGTAATCATTGCGACGGATGACCTGCGCATCGCCGAAGCCGGCTTTGGACTGGGAGCTGAAATCGCTCTGACCTCTCCCGATCACAAGAGCGGAACGGATCGCATCGCAGAGGTGGCAAAAAAACTGAGAAAAGCATCGCTCATTTTCAATATCCAGGGAGATGAGCCCCTTATCGATCCATTACTGCTGGAGCGACTGGTGCGCGAGGCAGAACGGAAAAAAGAAATCGAAATCATCACGGCAGCCACTCCCCTTTCGCCCGATGCGTCCTTAAATGAGCATAATGTCAAAGTCGTCTTCGATTCCAGCGGCAATGCGCTCTACTTCTCCCGCAGCCCTATCCCATTTCATCGGGCGACTGGCAATATCGATTTCTATAAGCATCTCGGCGTTTACGGTTATCGCCGAAAAGCCCTGCTGGATTTTGTCAAATGGAGGCCAAGTCTCCTGGAGCAGGCAGAACAGCTCGAACAGTTGCGCGCTTTGGAAAATGGGATGAAGATTCGCGTCATTGTTTCTAAGTCAAACTCAATCGGGGTAGATACACCCGAGGACGCAACTGAGGTCGAGCGCCTAATGATGAGCGGGAAAAGCGAATGAAATACATTTTTGTAACCGGCGGCGTGGTCAGTTCGCTTGGCAAAGGCTTGGCCGCTGCGGCGCTTGGAACACTGCTTGAGCATCGCCGGCTCCGTGTGATCATGCAAAAGTTTGACCCGTATTTGAATGTCGATCCTGGAACGATGAGTCCATTTCAACACGGAGAAGTCTATGTACTAAGCGATGGCGCCGAAACCGATCTTGATCTTGGACATTACGAACGCTTTACGAGCTGCGTACTCTCACGGGCAAACAACGTCACAAGCGGGCAGGTTTATGAGACGGTGCTCGCAAAGGAAAGACGCGGTGACTACCTCGGAAAAACCGTGCAGGTCATTCCGCACGTGACCGACGAAATCAAAGGGCGCATCCAAAGACTTGCTAAGGAGCAAACAGGAGACGTCATCATAACGGAAATCGGCGGGACGACAGGCGATATCGAAGGTTTGCCTTTTTTAGAAGCCATTCGTCAGTTTCAGCTCGAGGTGGGGACCGAGAACGTAGTCATCATGCACGTCACTCTCGTTCCTTATATCAAGGCTGCGGGTGAACTAAAGACCAAGCCTTCGCAGCAAAGCATTGCCAAGCTTCGCGAAATTGGACTTCAGCCTCATGTACTACTCTGTCGAACCGAGAAGCCGCTCGATCTTGAGGTGCGCCAGAAGCTTGCGATGTTCTGTAATGTGCCGCTGCACGCCGTCGTTGAAGTAAGAGATGTCGATCATACCATTTATGAGCTCCCTCTCACCCTGCAGGATGAAAAATTGGACGAGACAATATGCCGTCTCCTCCGGCTTGAAACACCTTCCGCGGAAATGACTGAATGGCGCAAGTTCGTCCAGCGCGTCATTTCGCCCAGAAAACATCTGAGGGTAGCCGTCGTCGGAAAGTATATTGATCTTCAGGATGCGTACAAAAGCATTTACGAATCGCTGACCCACGCCGGCGCCGCTAATGATTGCGGGATCGAAATTCTGCGCATCGACGCCGAGGACATGGAGGGCATTGAACCGGCGAAATCGCTCGGCACAGTCGCAGGCATTCTGGTTCCTGGGGGATTCGGTGACCGCGGTGTGGAGGGTAAAATCGCCGCATGCAGATACGCCCGAGAAAACCGTCTTCCATACCTCGGTCTTTGCCTCGGCATGCAGGTCGCAACCATCGAATTCGCGCGCAATGTGTGCAAATTCAAAGGCGCTAACAGCACCGAGTTTGAAGAACACACTCCGCATCCGGTAATCTGCCTTTTGGAAGAACAAAAAGAGGTAAGAAAGAAGGGAGCCTCAATGCGGTTGGGCAGTTGGCCGACGCATCTCATACCCGGCACGCTGGCACAGAGAGTTTATGGCGCAAAACAGATTACGGAACGCCATCGACACCGGTATGAGTTCAATCTGAAATATAAAGAAGCGATGGAAGAAAACGGATTCGTGATCTCAGGGACATCGCCTGACGGGAGGCTGGTAGAAGTGGTGGAACTAAGAGATCATCCCTGGTTTATCGCTTGCCAGTTTCATCCCGAATTCTCGTCGAAGCCGAATGCCCCTCATCCTCTATTCCGCGGATTTATTGCAGCCTGCCTGGCGCATTCCGAATAGAACCCGCTGAGACCTCGCACACAGGTACGCCGAGGCCCTATTCCACGATCTGAAGCACCACGGACTGTCCCGACCTTGAAGCCGCGGCATTCAATAGATTTCTCATGGCGGTGATCGTGTGCCCGCTTCGCCCGATCACTTTTCCAACATCAGCTTTGCGCATCTCCACCTTGAAGATCACTTTGCGGCCCTGCTCCACCTTTCGCACGAGCACCTCTTCGGGAGCGTCGACAAGCTGACGGATGACGTACTCGAGAAAGCCCTCCACTGGATTTTACGAGGTCGAGACAGCGGTTGAATTCTTCTTTCGAGCTTTCAAAATCATGCTCGCAACGGTAGCGCTCGGCTGAGCACCGTTTCGCACCCAGTACTCCGCGCGACTCAAATCGAGGCTGAAATTCTCTCCGGTCTTTTCCGGGTCGTATTTTCCGATCGCCTCGATAAATTTCCCATCTCGCGGACTTCTCTTATCCGCAACGACTACGCGGTAAAAAGGTCGGTTCTTGGTTCCTTCGCGCCTTAATCTAATCGAAACAGCCATATTCAATGTTGAGCACCATGTCCCCAGAATCCTTGAAAAGCAAAAGAGAAGTTCCTGCAGCTTATCCCCTGGCGAGGCCGCGCCTCAGACCGGCGAGATCCAAGGATCTCAAGGTCGCCTTGGGGCAGCGCCGATGGGGTGAAGCGGCCTCGCTCTTGCAACCAGTTTTGCTTTTCAAGGATTCTAGCTACTTTCGTTCAGCTCCCGGGACTCGGGCCAGCATTTTCTTCAGTTGTCCCGCGTTCTTCATCATCTTTCTCATCTGACCAAATCTCTGAAGAAGCGTGTTCACTTCGGTCACGGAAGTCCCGCTGCCTCGAGCGATCCGCAGCCTCCTCCGCGCATTCAGGACATCCGGGTTCTTGCGCTCGCCAGGAGTCATGGACAGCACAATAGCTTCTACTCGCTTCAGCTGTTTCTCGTCGATCGAAAAGTTTTTCAGATTGCTCATCCCGGGCAGCATGCCAATGACATTTTCCAGGGGACCCAGGCGGCGAAGCATTTTGAACTGGGATAGGAAATCGTTAAAATCGAAGTTCGCCGCCCGAATTTTCTTTTCGAGCTGTGCGGCTTCTTCTTCGTCCATTGCCTCGGCGGCTCGCTCAACCAGACTGACCACGTCGCCCATGCCCAAAATCCTTCCGGCAAGCCGCTCAGGATAGAATGGTTCGAATTGGTCAACCTTTTCGCCGACTCCGGCAAATTTGATTGGACGCTGCGTCACCTCCCGCATCGAGAGCGCAGCGCCACCACGAGCGTCACCATCGAGTTTCGTCAGTACCAAGCCCGTCAACTCGAGGGCGCTCTGGAAATGTGTCGCAACGCTGACCGCCTGCTGGCCGGTCGCCGCGTCGCAAACAAGAAGAATTTCCTGTGGCTTCAACAGCTCAGAAAGCCCCTTCAATTCACTGATCAAAGCCTCATCTATTTCAAGACGACCGGCGGTATCAAAAATCTGCACGTTCCCATGCTGCGTTTCCGCCCAGGCTAATGCCTCCTTTCCAATGTTCTCTAAATTGGTTTGACCAATCTGTGGCTGGAAGACTGGCACACCCACCTGCATCCCTAACGTAGCCAACTGGTCGATAGCTGCTGGTCTCCGAAGGTCGCATGCGAAGAGCAACGGCGCCTTTCCCTGTTTCTTTAGATAGAGCGCCAACTTCGCTGCGGACGTTGTTTTTCCCGCACCGTGAAGACCCACCATCATGATCCGTGCGGGTTTGCTCAAATTTAGGGGTTCATTGCCCCCTCCGAGCAGTTGTGTCAGTTCGTCATAAAAAATCTTTACGATTTGCTGACCGGGTGTAACGGAGCGTAGAACCTCTTGTCCAAGCGCTTTGCCTTTTACCTTAGCGACAAACTCTTTTGCGACCCGATAATGGACGTCGGCCTCCAATAACGCTAAACGAACCTCGCGAAGCGCTTCGTTAATATTCGCCTCCGAGATAGTTCCGTGACCGCGCAGGTCTTTGAAAACGTCTTGAAGCTTTTCAGAGAGCTGCGAAAACACAACTATGCCCCCCGGGCAGCTTGTTTTGGCGCCCCGTTTGCCGCGGGATCAACCGTAAAGTTCCAACGCGTTTCGACGCGTTTACCCTTGACCCTTGCCGACAAAATAACCGTATACGTTTTGGGCACCAGATTCTGGGTGAATTCGTAGGACACCAACTTTGTTTGCGGATCATACTTTGCGGGAACGAGTCCGTATCCGCTGACACGCATCTCAACCGAGGCCGGTTCGACCTCTCCCATCGAGGCTAGGTTAGCTTTGATCACCGGTCTGCTATTCGCAATTCTCTCCTCGTTCATCGGTTGCGTCACCATCGCAGCAGCCGCCAGTTGAGTCGCTTCTGTTCCGGGTGCCACCCCATCGTTGGCGCCAAAATTCAGTGCCATCTTGAAAACGTCCGGATGCATCGATTCCACAGCATAACGCCCAAGCTGATCCGCAGGAGCATCAATACCCATGTGCTGACCGTAAACGGTGAATAATGCCTGGTACCCGGCGTCCATAGCCATCTTTCGGACAACTTCGTTATGCGTTCCGTACGGGAAAGCGAATGCAACAATTTTGATGCCAAGCTTTTGTTCAAGGATGTCCTTAGACGTATAGATTTCGTTGTGCAGCCAAGCGGCATAGTCCTGACCCTTGGGCCCATGCCGCAGATCACGGTGCGACACGGTATGGCTTTCTATGTCAACTCCGGCATCGCGCATTTCTTCTAGCATTGCCCAAGTGATCGATTTGCCGCCGACACCGACATAATTCGTGTAGATAAACATCGTGAACGGATACCCGAACTCCTTTAAAATTGGCCACGCAACGTTATATCCCGATACATAGCCATCGTCGATGGTGATAACCGCGCTCTTAGGAGGTATGGATTTTTCTTCCCGGCGCCACGCCATAAGATCCTTCATTGAAATAACTTCAATGCCCGCGTCCTTCAGCTGTTTCATTTGAGCCCGAAATTCAGCCGGAGCAATCGCCAGCGCATCGTGCGGGTTGTCTTCGAAACGATGATAGCAAAGCACCATCACCTTGGCCGAACGATCAACTGCAGGGATGGGAGTTGCTGCCGCAGAAGGTGCGGCAGATGCCGGTGAGTTCGAAGCCACTGCGACACTCGGAGTCGCCACGGGTGGCTTTTCTTCGAGCTTCGCAAGGGTCGAACTTTTCTTACAACCCGCCAGCAAAAGGGGCAGGACAAACAAGAGCGCGAGAATACGACGATGCATACCGATCACTAAGGGCGCAGATTATCACGTTCTGAAAAATTATAAAGTCTGGCCTCGGGTTTTTTATCCGATGCTTTCAATGGGCAATGCATTACATATTATTAGAATGTTATGGCTAGCGACTACAATCCTACATTCCTGAACTTCTGCTCAACGTGACGAAAATGTTGCTCGAGCGAGCAGAGGCCATCCAGTTCTGCAGGCGAAATCACCGATGTAATTTCCGACACTTTTTTGACTTCGGTCAGAAAGTCCTGTTGGCTATTCCACGCGGCCATCGCCGCGCGCTGCACCGCTTCGTAGGCAATTTTTCTTTCTAAGCCCCGTCGAGTCAGCTCCAGTAAGATGCTTTGGCTGAAGTAAAGACCTTGCGTAATTTCGAGATTCCTTCGCATGTTCTTCGGATAAATCTGCAACCCCGAAACCAGCTTTGTCAGCATTGCCAGCATATAATCCAGCAGGATGCATGAATCCGGCAAAACAATCCGTTCCACACTGCTGTGGCTGATATCTCGCTCATGCCACAATGCAACATTCTCGAATCCGGCAACAGCGTTTCCTCGAATCACTCGGGCAAGTCCGCTCAACCGCTCCCCGGTGATTGGATTCCGCTTGTGCGGCATCGCGGAACTGCCCTTCTGGTCCGGACTAAAATACTCTTCCTGCTCCAAGACCTCGGTTCGCTGCAGATGGCGAAATTCTGTCGCCCAGCGATCAATGCTTGAGGCGATCACAGCTAGATGGGCGCTGAACGCAGCATGGCGATCCCGCTGAATTATTTGGGTGGAGAGCCTGTCCGGCTCGAGTCCGAGTTTTTCGCAGACTGCTGCTTCGACCTTCGGATCAAGGTGTGCGTGAGTTCCGACTGCTCCGCTCAGTTTCCCGACCGCAATTTCCGACCGTGCCGCACGCATTCTTCGCTCAGCACGCCCGAACTCGTCGTACATCAGTGCCATTTTCAACCCGAACGTGATTGGCTCGGCATGGATCCCATGACTTCTGCCAATCATGGGAGTGTACTTGTATTCGCGGGCCTTCCGCGCGACCTCTTTTCTTAGATCCCCGATACCTTCAAGCAGGACATCAGCCGCAAGACAGAGTTGCACCGCCAAGGATGTATCGAGAATATCTGAAGAGGTCAGACCTTGATGCATCCACCGCGCTTCCGGACCTACCGAAGCCGAGACATTTTCCAGAAAAGCTATCACATCGTGATGCGTTCGCTTTTCGATCTCAAGGATTTCAGAAGTCGAGAATCTCGCGTGCTCCCGAATGGCCACAGCATCAGCCTTCGGGATTTGGCCGAGTTCAGCCATCGCCTCACAGACCAGAGTCTCGATCTCTAACCAGATGGAAAATCTCTTCTCATCGGTCCAAATCTCCGTCATCCGAGGCCGGGAATATCGTGGGATCACCTGGGGACCTTAAAGTCGCTTGCGAAGCACTGAAAAGTACTATTTGCAGCCACTGTTCCAGACAACTCTCTCTCCGAGAGAATAAGTTCAAAGAAAAGAACAATCTCTGGAAAGGCTCTTCTTTCTAGCCGGCGGTCAAACGCTTGTAGATGCCGGAGGGGCGTTGCCTGCACCTGGGCGTTGTAAGCAACGCCGCTTGCCTGGGTCAGTAGGGTCGGATCTCGGAGGCGACCGGTTTTACGGTGACGTCATAAGTTCAGAGCGAGCAATTCTGACGGTCCGCTCGGAAATCGGACCTACCGCCGCCTTCTCCGGCCAGAAACCAACTCAAATTTCACGGGGCCGACGGAGCGGGACGCCCTCCAGACGATCGGTCAGCAATGGTCCTCCGGTAACGACAAATTGGTCGGCATTGCGAAACCGCACGACTTGCGACCGCCTCCCTCAATGACCGATTCCCAGTTCCTCGATGCAAATCTCAGGGTGGCGTTGGAAGCAGCGTCAGTTTGATGAGACCTCTAGCGGACTCTCGCCCGAACTTTTCGGCCATTGTTCATCAGTCGAACTTGTCCTGAAGCCAGAAGATCAGCTACCGTGGCAACGGTCTCTTCCTGAGAATGGGAATAGGAACTGACAGCTAAAATCAGGTCTCCCAAGCACAATGGCGCCTTAGCAGTCTTGCGTCTCTTAATCATATATTCCTCCAAAATTTTCATCTCGTGCCACGGTCCACAGGGCTCGGAACATACCCTCTCCCCAAAGACACTTATTCTATATACGTTTCCACATATAGACTCGGTTACCGTCCGGAACGTTTAAATTTATCTTCGGACCGCCTTTTCGATTTAGGTTGCGAACAGTGCTCCCACGGTTGAATCATTTCGGCTTACACCCTATGGATTGGATCGCAAAACCGTTAGATATCATCCTGCATCTCAATTTGTACCTTGGCCAGTTGGCTGATGCGTATGGTTCCTGGATTTATGCCTTGCTCTTTCTGATCATCTTTTCTGAAACGGGCCTCGTGGTGACACCTTTTCTCCCGGGCGACGCGTTGCTGTTCACGGTTGGCACGCTCACAGCCGAAGGAGGGCCCTTGAATTTGCCGCTCATTCTGACCCTGCTGACCGTTGCCGGCATTCTGGGGCATACTGTGAACTATTGGATCGGTTCGGCGATCGGTCACAAGCTTTTCAACAATCCGAAGAGCCGAATCTTTAAGCGCAAACATTTGGACCAGACACACGCATTTTATGAACGGCACGGCGCGAAAACCATTATGCTTTCCCGATTCGTGCCCCTGATTCGCACGTTTGCACCCTTCGTGGCAGGAATGAGTTTGATGAGTTACAAGAAGTTTTTTGCCTATAACGTCGTTGGCGCATTCGTCTGGGTCTTCGGCCTCGGGCTCATTGGGCACTTCTTCGGCAACATCCCGTACGTACAGAAAAATTATTCACTGGTGATTCTCGGTATCGTCATCATTTCGATGATTCCGCCGGGCGTTGAGATTTTGCGCGGCTGGCTCGGGCAGAGCAAGGCTTAGCCCACTTTTGATTTGTGCGAGGCGATTCGAAGACTCTCTCCGGGATTACGATCGCTTTGCTAGGGTCCGATCTCCGAGCGGACCGCTCAGCCTTGGCCTCTCTGGGCTTGCGAATTGGCGCCCTCCCCTTTGATTGTTGATCCGCTTTACGGTTTATTGATCTTGCCATCCTGTTATGAGCAAGGTCGCAAATATTCAGGCTGACGTTGAGCAATTGGGGCGGCAAATATTCGACTTGGCCGACAAAGACTGCAATTCTCGAAGCTTATTCGGTAAAAAGGACCTCTACAGTCGCTTGATGGAGTGGTCGATGCAAGATCCGCTCTTCAAGACGCAAATGTTTCGATTCGTTGATGTTCTTCCGAACCTTCGGTCCGCGGACGAAGTAGTGAGCCATCTCTCCGAATATCTGAACGACACGAAGACCCCTGTTTCCACTTTTCTTCAGGGCGCACTGCGCATCGGGAGCTTCATTCCTCCGGTATCTGCAGCCATCATCCGCAAAAATATAGTTGCCATGGCAAATATCTTTATTACCGGCGCGGATAATAAGTCCGCTCTCCGGAACCTCCGCAAAATCAGCAAAGAGGGAGCCAGATTCACCATCGATATCCTGGGCGAGGCAGTAGTAGGCGAGCGTGAAGCGGACGATTATGCAAGGCGCTATCGCTCGCTGCTCGATTTTCTCGCGGAGCATACGCAATCCTGGCAAGCGAGCACTCCCATTCCGGCGAATGAACCCCCATTGGTCAACATTTCGATAAAGATTTCGGCGCTTTGCGCCCGCATTCACAGTTCCGATCCCGAGACAAATATTGCAGCGATTCTGTCACGACTAAAGCCAATCGCTCTGCGCGCAAAAGAACTCGGAGCATTCATCAATCTTGACATGGAAAGCTATGGGCTCAAAGAGCTCACCCTCGAACTTTTCAAGCGCCTCGCAGAGGAACCGCAACTGAGCGACTACCCGCACCTGGGCTTCGTTATTCAGGCTTATCTGCGTGATTCCTATCGGGACACCGAGAAGATGTTAAAGTGGGCCCAACAAAGAAACAGGCAATTCACGATCCGCCTCGTCAAAGGGGCTTATTGGGACTTCGAGAAGGTCTTTGCCGCCCAAAGGACTTGGGAGGTTCCGGTTTATACCTCAAAGATCGAGACGGATGCCAACTACGAACGAATCACCCGGCTGATTCTGGAGAACCGCAAATACGTCTATCCGGCCTTCGCCTCGCACAATGTGCGAACCATTAGCTGCGCGGCGGCTTACGCCCGGACGCTGGGGCTCGAGCCTGGCGACTACGAGTTCCAGATGTTGTACGGGATGGCGACAGCGATCAGGCGTGCCCTCCTGAGTCTTGGGTATCGGGTCCGCGAATATTGCCCCATTGGCGAACTTGTGCCCGGCATGGCCTACCTCGTTCGCCGGCTGCTTGAAAATACGTCAAACGAGGGGTTTCTGCGGGCAAGATTTGGCGCAAATACGTCGATAACGGAGCTTCTGCGCGATCCTGCTTCACAATTGACGGCAAAAGGCGGCCCCTTGATCCCTCCTGCCGATAATGCCGCGACCACCAAATCTGTTCATCCCCGTCCCACTCCTTCTGATTCGGTTGCCTCATTCACCAATGAACCTCCGGCCGATTTTACCTCTTCTTCGGTTCGTAAAAAGATGGTGCTGGCGCTCCAATCCATCCGCAGCAAATTTGGCCGCTCCTACCCCTGCATGATCGCCGGAAGACCCCGCATTTCCCGCGACCTGTTGCGCTCCCAAAATCCAGCCAGACCCGAGGAGATCGTCGGTTTGATCTCGACGGCTGCCCCCGGGGATGTGGTGGACGCGGTCGCGGTGGCAAAGCGCAGCTTTGCCAATTGGAGCAAGACCGTCGCAGAAGATCGCTGCCACTTGATTGAACGTCTCGCTGCAAAGCTGAGACAGAACCGGTTCGATCTTGCTGCATGGGAAGTGTTCGAGGCCGGCAAGAATTGGTCCGAGGCAGATGCCGATGTCTGCGAAGCTATTGACTTCTGCGTCTTTTACGCCCACGAAATGCGGCGCTTAAGCAAGGGTCGATTAACGCAAGAGACCGCGGGCGAAGTGAGCATTGAAAGCTATTTGCCTCGCGGAGTGGGAGCCATTATCGCTCCGTGGAATTTTCCGCTCGCGATCCTTTGCGGCATGACTGTAGCGGCTTTGGTCACCGGAAATACTGTCATCATCAAACCGGCTGAACAGTCATCGGTCATTGCTGCTCAATTCATGAACTTAATGCAGGAATCCGGCCTGCCGGACGGTGTCGCCAATCTGCTCTTTGGAAATGGTGAAACCGTTGGTTCGCTGCTCGTAGTGCATCCAGACATCGACTTTGTCGCATTCACCGGTTCCCGTCAGGTCGGCACTGAGATCTGGCAAATGGCTGGCGTCACCCATCCGAATCAGAGGAACTTGAAGAAGGTCGTCTGTGAAATGGGCGGAAAGAACGCGATGATCATCGACACGGATGCCGATCTAGACGAGGCCGTGCTCGGCATCATTCAGTCCGCATTTGGTTATCAAGGACAAAAATGCTCTGCGCTCTCGCGCCTCATTACGATCGGGGAAATCCACGAAGAGCTTGTTCCCCGGCTGACAGAAGCAGCTGCGGCACTCAATATCGGGCTTCCAGAGCATCCCAGCACCGACATCGGACCCGTAATCGATCAGGCGGCGTTCCGAAAGATCCAATCTTATATCGAAAACGGCAAACGCGAGCATACGCTGAGTTATCAGGGACATATTCCGAGCGAACTCAGAGGTTTTTTCGTTCCGCCGACAATCTTTACTGATGTCGACCCTGCTTCACGGCTCGCCCAGGAAGAAATCTTCGGGCCCGTTCTGTCGGTTCATCGAGCTGAGGATCTTGATAAAGCCCTCAAAATTGCGAATGACTCCCCCTTTGCTTTAACAGGAGGCCTCTATTCCCGAAGTCCTCGAAACATCGCGCGGGTGCGGTCGGAGTTCCTCGTTGGCAATCTGTACATTAATAGACCGATCACTGGCGCAATCGTCGGACGCCACCCTTTTGGCGGATTCAAAATGTCGGGGAGCGGCACGAAGGCGGGCGGTCACGATTACTTGCTCCATTTCACTTTCCCGCGAGTCGTAACTGAGAACACTTTGCGCCGTGGATTCGCCCCGGAAATTCAGCGGCAATCTTCAGCTGATAGGGGTTGAGGAGACAGAATTCAGAAGACAGAATTCAAAATTCAGAATTCCGAACTCCAAACCCCGAACCGCGAACCGCGAACCGTGAACCGTGAACGGCGAACCGGGAACCGGGCTGACTACGAGATTCCCAGCTACCTCATCACAATCACCCAGATGTCCGTTCTGCCGGCCCAATCAAACAACTGCTCGGCGAAGGGCGGCGCGACATGAATACAGCCGTGCGACGGAGTGTTCGGATCACCCTGATGAATCGCTTCGCCGCCAATGATAGAACAGGGAAAAGTCCATGTTCCGTTTGCCACCGCTCGAAGGAAACTCACTGCTGCTGTGTTGGCGGAGCCGACGCGACGTCATTGGGAACACACCGGTAGAGGACAAAAAACCGGGGCGCCCACCTGCTATCGGGCTGATGCGCAACGCCACATTCCCGTTTTCGTACGCAGTAAGTTGGCGATCAAATAAGTTAACCAGGATGCTGCGGCCGTTGGGACTCTCAGCTTGTTGGTTGTCACCCGGACCATCCTGCGGCAATTTCGCGTTTGTGATCGGTCCGACTACCCCGTCGACCTTGAGACCATTTCGAAACTGGAACTCCATAACGCGCCCAACCGTAAGCGGGCCGAACGTGCCATCGGCGGGCAACCGCGGTAAGCGTGTGGGTCCGGCAAAATTCAGGGCCACCTGAATTTGTTGAACAACGGGACCGCTATCGTTATACCGGGAAGGATGCATAGAAACGGGGAATTTCTGGTTCTTTACACCATACGGGGCCTGGAAGTCATTTCATTTTATCTCGACTCATCTGCAAACAGTTCTGCTTACTAGGGATTCCGGCTGGAGCGCAAGATCCCATAAACCACCACGGTAACGAAACGCCCATCCTTTATGACTTCGTCACGGAGTACTCCCTCGCGCACCAGGCCAGCCTTTTCCATGACTCGCCCGGAGGAGTGGTTTCCCACAAAATGTCGAGCCGATATTTTGTGATATCCCAGTTCCGCAAAGCCATAACTCAGAACTGCCTTGACTGCCTCGGTGCAATATCCGCAATTCCAGTATTCAGGCCCAATCCAGTATCCTAATTCGGCGCGGTTGAAGGGACTCGCCCGATTGAGCGATATCGCACCAATCAGAAACCCATTCATCAAGCAAATTGCAAAGATAGCGCATCGCTCTTCATAAAAGACAGTTTGGTGCGTCGAGATCCATGATTCTGCGACCCCCTCGCCATAAGGATAGGGAATAAGCAAAGTTGTCTCATAAACTCGCCGGTCTCCGGCCAGTCGCCTGACATCGGGCGCATCAATCAAGGAGAATGGCCTTAGGATCAGGCGCTCGGTGCGGAGTGTTTTCTGCACTAACATGGGCGAAAGGCTCAACTAACCTCGAGCCGTTGCAAAAACAAGAGAGTTGTTTTCCAAAGACCGAACCCGGCGTACAGTAGCACCCTGTCCGTGAAATAACATGCCCCTCCTAGGCTGCATAGCAGACGATTTCACCGGTGGAACAGACCTGGCAAGCAATCTCGTTAAGAGCGGCTTTCGGGTGGTGCAAACAATTGGAATTCCGGAAGCTTTCCTTTCGCTCGATGAAGTCGATGCTGTGGTCACCGCGCTAAAAACCCGCACTAGCCCGGTTGAGTTCGCCGCGAGCGAGTCCAGAAAGGCGCTGGAATGGCTCAGATCCCTCGGGTGCCGGCAATTCTATTTTAAATATTGCTCAACGTTTGATTCAACGCCTCAAGGAAACATTGGGCCCGTGATCGAAGTTCTGTTGAGGGAGTTGAACGAAGCATTCACGATCGCCTCCCCTGCTTTTCCCGACAATGGGCGGACGGTATACCGCGGCCATCTTTTTGTCTACGATCGGCTCTTGAACGAGAGCGGGATGCAACACCATCCACTCACGCCAATGACAGACCCGAACATCGTTCGCGTCTTGGCCGCCCAAACCAGTTTATCCGTCGGCTTGCTACGCTCGGAAACGATTCGTCAGGGTGAAACAGCCGTCAAGACAGCTTTTGAGATGCTGCAAAGTCAGGGCATCGCCATAGCAGTCACCGACGCCACATCCAACGACGATCTCGTGATTTTGGCCAGGGCGGCGAGAGGAATGAAATTGGTAACCGGAGGCTCCGGTCTCGCGCTCGGTTTGGGTGAGAACTTTGGATTGGGCGATCGACCGGCGTCAACCTTTACCGCGCCACCTGGCCGGCGAGCGATCTTGGCGGGAAGTTGTTCACAGATGACATTGAAACAGATCGAACGAGCGAAGGACCACTTCCCATCATTTAAGATCGAACCGCGAAAGCTCCAATCTGATTTTGAAGCAACTTTTGAAGAGGTCCTGCATTGGACGCGCGACAGATCGTCATCCCCTGTCCTCGTATACACAAGCGCCACTCCGGGCGAGCTCCTCTCGGCCCAGAAGCTGATCGGAATCGAGCAGGCCGGAATTCTGTGTGAAAGATTCCTCGCATCGCTTGCCGTGAGACTGGCCAATGCCGGCTACTCGCAATTCATCGTTGCCGGTGGCGAAACCTCCGGGGCGGTCGTCAAGCAACTTGCGGTCGATTATCTGCAGATCGGGCCCGAAATAGCACCAGGCGTTCCCTGGACTGTTGCATTCGGCGAAAAACGCAAAATTGCCCTGGCGCTCAAATCGGGAAACTTTGGATCGGAGCAGTTCTTTGTCGAGGCTTGGCAACTCCTCGATGCGAGCATATGAAACGCGAACAACAACTTCGAGAACAGATTGTGGAAGTCGGATTGAACTTGTATCGCCGCGGGCTGAGCCCTGGGAGCAGCGGTAATATCAGTGTACGCGTGGAGGATGGCTGGCTCATCACACCAACCAGTTCTTCGCTAGGAAAGCTCGATCCCGGCGTTCTTTCCAAGCTGGATTGGAACGGAAATCTGCTTTCCGGTGAAAAGCCAAGCAAAGAAGCCTTTCTCCATCTTGCGATGTACCGGAAAAGGCCGCGAAGCGGCGCTATAGTGCATCTTCACAGTACGTTTGCTGCTGCCGTCTCATGTCTTGACGGCCTCGATTCTAAAAGCTGCATTCCACCGATCACGCCCTACTTCGTGATGCGTGTCGGGAAACTGCCGTTGTTACCTTACTATCGACCGGGAGACAAATCTCTAGTGGACGAAATCGACAGGTACGCTGCCAGACATTCCTCTGTTCTTCTGGCAAACCACGGTCCCATTGTGTCGGGCATAGATTTGCAATCTGCGATGTATTCAGCCGAAGAGCTGGAAGAGACTTCGAAGCTTATGCTCTTATTGTACGGCCGGCCGATCCGTACGCTCGACCAAGCCCAGCTACAGGAGCTGCGCGAGGTGTTCGGGGCTGAATGGGAATCCTGAAGCACGCCCGCCGAAATCTTTTTATGCCTGAACTTAAGAAAATTGGATTCGCGGGGTTGGGTGCCATGGGATTTGGTATGGCATCGCAACTATTGAAAAACGGATTTCACGTCGCGGCGGTCGATACGCGGCCGGAAGTGAAGCCGCGCTGGATCGATGCCGGTGGCGCATGGTGTGATTCGCCCTCGGCAACTGCAATCGATGCAGAGGCCATCGTGGTAATGGTCATCAACTCGGAGCAGGTCGATTCAGTGCTTTTTGGAGGCAAAGGCGCTTTGAAACATTTGCGAAAAGGGTCCGTCGTAATCGTCACCAGTACAGTGTCTCCCTCGTACAGCAAGGGCTTAGGAAAACAGCTTTCAGAAGCCGGCTATCTGTATCTCGACGCCCCGGTAAGCGGCGGCGTGGTTGGCGCGGAGTCTGGAAATCTATCGATTATGGCGTCGGGATCCGACGCCGCTTTTGAGGCAGGTGAACCGCTGCTCAAGGCCATGGCTACCAAAATCTATCGCATAGGAGCCGAGGCTGGGCTTGGCTCGGTTGTAAAAACGGTTAACCAACTGTTGGCTGGCGCGCACATCGCTCTTGCAGCCGAGGCGATGGCTTTCGGCGCAAGAGCCGGCGTAGACCCGAACGTCCTTTTTGAAGTAATTTCGCACAGCGCCGGTTCTTCATGGATGTTTAACAATCGTGTACCGCACATGCTGGCCGGCGATTTCACTCCCCGCAGTGCCGTTAACATATTTGTGAAGGATCTCGGCATCGTTCTGGATGTTGGCCGAGAGCTGAAATTTCCGCTGCCGATGGCGGCGCTGGCGCATCAAATTTTCGTTGCCGCTGCTGCAGCCGGCCTGGGAGCACAAGACGATTCCGCCATCGTAAAACTGTTTCAAAATTTGAGTGGAGCCTCGGTGTCTCAAAAGCACTAACTTCAACGCAACTGTTGGTACTACGGCTGAGGATTTGTGATCAATGCAGGCCAGGTCCTATCTCCGACGAGCGCCTGATATTCTGGGCTCGCG
>Ga0182035_10000282_pt1 | contig 22557 bp, 18 predicted proteins | sample flu12Cox44000170_FD_125969 | JGI IMG/M metagenome (GOLD analysis project Ga0182035, IMG submission 125969) | Lab enrichment of tropical soil microbial communities from Luquillo Experimental Forest, Puerto Rico - flux4day.12C.oxic.44.000.170 | ecosystem: Environmental > Terrestrial > Soil >...
AATTTGGACGTTGTCGAGAAGCACACCAGGCAAAGATTCGCGAGCCCATAGTGACCTTTGGCTTCCTCGCAACTCCCCATATCCATTTACTTGTCCCGAGCAAAGAGCAGACGGGGCTCTGCCGGTGTTCGGACACGGACTCACGTTCTCTGCTCCTCGAGCCGCCCTCCGGCGAGCTTTGTATTTCGCTAAGCAGCTCCAGCGAAATAGACCTACGGTCTACCAAAGGGCTCCTGCCCTTGGTAACAGTGGTTAAGTAGTGGCGCTCCCATCCGGCCTGCCGACGAATGACCTCAGTTAAGCTGCTCTGCAAGAAATCCGGGAAAGCGATTCTTGCAAAGTCCCATGTTCTACGAGCACATTCTTTCCCCTTGACTTGATTTCACAGCGAGTCGTATAGCCTATGGAAGAAACGGATTGCGCGAGCGAGGTCCACGATGAGCCCACTTTCGGTGCGAGTTTTGCGATTGTTCGGCGAGATGGGGAAAGAGCGGCTCGATCTACATGCGCTATTCGAAGCTGGCGGCAATGAGCCAGCAGAGCGTGACCGCGTGCTCGACGCCATCGATGAATTGCTGAACGCGGGCATGGTGAAAGCGTGTGGCAGCGATTTCTACGAATTGACAGATAGCGGGAAGCGCGCCATCGCCCAGCGGTGAAAGCGAGAGATGGCAAGGGCATCTTCTCTTTCTTGAACACTGCGCCGAAGCGTCACCGAGGCGCGGGAGGCCATGTCGGATGCGGCCCCGGCTGCCAGTCAGCGACCTGCGTAGCTGGACGCCAGACCAAGTCCAGACGGCGCCAATTGTAGCGACTCGCTTCTTTCACGCATCCGAGAACCATCAACGTTCACCCAAGCTTTCCCGTAGGCATCTCCTGTGGACGTGACACCGGGAATCTCAGGGCCTCAGGTCACGGGCTCGCGGTTGGATTTATCGCAGCGATATGATTTTTTTGCCAGCCAAAGAGTTCTCCGTTTTGCGGGATGCGCGCGTTGTGGAACCCCAAGCTGATGCTCGGAATGTTGACGCTGCGATGAACGGAGGCACGTTTCCGCGTCGCCTCGAAAATCCTTGCCTCCAGGACTGCAACATGGCTTTGGAATGTCCTGCGGGTCTCCGCGCTCACGGCGGCCCTGTTTGCGATCAACCTGGTTGCCACTTTTGGCCGGCCACCCGTGGCTACGCCATCCCTTCTTGCTGTGACCACCGACTGCGATTCCCGAAACGCGATGAGCAAGGGGAGGCGAGTCGGATCCGGCTCTCAACGACTCCTTGCTCCCCGTTTCGCTGATTTCTTCTCCTTGTTTTGGGGCCGGAGAAGTCTAAGGGCCGCGCCTTTGTGAATTGCGATATGGTCGGTTTTATCGCTCTTGATGAAATATTGCGGCTCTTCCTTCGTTGCGTGGTGTACGTAGCCTTTGAACCGCACGTCCGAAACCACCGTCTTCAGAATTACGCCGCGGACGCGGCCTGCCTCCGAGTTCCATTCCACGTGGTCACCACGTTTGAACGTCTTAGCCATCCGACTGGCAGTAATAGTGAGCGAGAGCCATCGATAGTTCAAGATTGCACCCGTAATGGGCCGCGCAAGGAGCACAATGCAAGCCACAAGCGGCGATGTCTTGTATGCAGTTACGTTTCATCGTCCTCGGCCTGCTACCTGACCGCCAGTCGCACGGTGATTTTATGTCCCTTTCCGTCCAAACTCGCGCCGCGGGCGGAAGCTGAAGCAAACCCCATCCTGCTTGACGTGCTTGGGCCCGCGGCCTAACATGCGCCCCCATGACAGTTCTCGATACCCTCCGTTCTCCTTTGAGTTTTTTGCAGAGCAGGCTTCCTGATATCGAGCACCTCGACACTCTCGAAGCGGAACAGCGGTGGTGGAAGGTTGAAGGTCGAGCCATATCAGCCTCGATTGATCGCGCCGGAACGCCATGGTTGCGCATGTTCGATCAATCCGGAAGGCGCGTGGACGAAATTCTCTACCCTCGCGAATACCAGACGATTCTGCGAAGGGGCTACCAATCCGGCGTGGTCTGGCGCGCACTGGAAAAAAAGTCGCTCCTTTCGACGTACCAATTGATGTACACGATCTCGTTCTTCGATCCCGGAGTTTGTTGTCCGTACACGGTGACGCTTGGCACGGCTGTTCCTCTTGCGAAATATGGGAGCGCTGAATTGCAGGAGCACTTCCAGCCGCACCTGCTGCGGAAGGACGATAGCTCATGGCAAGGAGCGACGTGGATGACGGAGATCGATGGTGGGTCCGATTTGGGCGCGAGCGTAAAGACGATAGCGCGGTCTGCCGGCGACCGCTGGCTGTTAACCGGCGACAAGTACTTTGCAAGTAACGCTGGAGCGGAGTTGGCGGTTGTGGCCGCTCGGCCGGAAGGAGCTTCGCGGGGCGTGCGCGGCCTCGCGCTCTTCCTGGTGCCGCGGTATCGCAGAGACGGCAGTCTCAATTACTTCGTTCGCCGAGTGAAAGACAAGATCGCCACCCGCTCGGTTCCTACCGGAGAAGTGGAATTGCGAGACAGCCAGGGATACTTACTCGGGTCGACGGACACAGGAATCTATCTGATTTTGGAAGTTTTGAACCTCTCGCGCGTTGCAAACAGTGTGGTCAGCGTTGCCCTGGCGCAGCGCGCAATGGCGGATGCGCTGGCGTATGCGGAGTGCCGCACCGCGTTTGCTAAGCGGATTCTCGATCATCCGCTCCTTCGGCATCAGTTTGAAGCTCGCCTGAATGCGCTTCAATCTGCGTTTGCGCTGGCGTGGGAAGCTGTCCGGCTCCTCGACGAGGTATGGATGGAACGGCCACCATATTCCGATCGCTATCATTTGTTCCGGCTGGTAGCCCATCTGGCGAAATATTGGACCGCCGAGTTCGCTGCCGACACGGCGAAATGGGCGATGGAGGTGCACGGCGGGCTCGGCGTTCTGGCAGAGTATGGCGTGGAGCGGTGGTTTCGCGAAGCCATGATTCTCGCAATCTGGGAGGGAACTTCACACCGCCAGATTCTGGATGGACTCGAAGTGATGGAACGAAAGCGAGCCCACAAAATGCTTTTTCAACATTTGAATGATACCGCACCGAGCAAAGAGCTCGTGGGTTTGGAATCAGAGATCGACCAGCACTTGAACCGGTCGGCGGATGAGAAAGAAGCTCAGGCAGAAGTCCTCTTCAGGCGGCTTGCCGTTCTTGCGGCCGATCAGCTCTCATTAAAATATCATCGATAATCCCAACCCGCGTCGAGCGAATCTCACGGCGCGGAACCCAATTTGACGTAAGCTTCTATCATGTTAGAGTAACTCTTGCAATTTTGTCGTGAGACGATTTTCGCGTTTCACGCCGTCGAGGAGAACAACCGAAAATGCGGCGAATGAGAGTCGCCCGAAGTGAGCCGCTTGCCCCAGGGCGCGTAACGGCCGGAAGTCTCGCGAAGTCAGGGCAACCGAGACGCCTTTCCCGAGTCGCTGGACCAAACAGCAAAGAAACCTTGGGCCTCCGTGAGCGCAAAAAAGCGCGGCTGCGTCAGCAGATCATTGATACGTCGATTCGCTTGTTCCGCAAGCACGGTTACGAGAACACCAGGGTCGAGGACATCGTCCAGATCCTCGAAATCAGCCAGCCCACCTTTTTCCGTTACTTCCCAAGCAAAGATGCCGTGCTGCGCGAAGTCGGCCGCCGCGGTTTCAGTTGTATCAAGGAGCATCTCGAGACGGAACTTTCAAGCGACGTCACAACGGCCGAACGATTGCGGCGAATGTACGAGAGCATGGCCCGCGAAGTGGAATCGGACCGGCCCTTGTGGCGAGCCGTGGTGCTTTCCGGAGCGATGGATCCCGTGCGCTCCCCCGAAATGCGGCGCCCCGAAGAAATTGCGGTAAGCCTGCTGAGGGAAATCCTCGCCGAAGGCCAAAAGCGCGGCGAAATCACAAAGGCGTTTCCGGTGGCGCATCTCGCGGAGTTCATGGAGGGACTGTATACGACGGTGGTCCGACGCTGGGCTGTGGACCTTTCCGGGCCACACAGTTTGAGCGAACGAGTCCGCAGTGCACTTGCGTTTTTTCTCAAGGGCGTACAGTCGTAAGCCCACCGGGCGGAGAGCAGCTTGCTTCCTTCCGCCTTCGACTTGACAGTTGTCCGACGCAAGTATCGCCTGCAGCTGGCATGTTCGGGTGCCCTGCTCTTGCTCTCGAAGCAAAAGCCATGAAGGCTGCCGTCCTGCATGAATTCAAAAAAGCTCTCGTGATCGAGGACGTCGCCCGCCCGCTCCCGGACGCGAACGACGTGCTCATCCAAGTGGACGCTTGTGGTGTTTGTCATTCCGACCTGCACGTCGCCGATGGAGACTGGCCTCAGTTCACCCCGCTCACGAAAATGCCCTTGATACCCGGGCATGAAATCGCCGGCCGCGTCGTTGAAAAAGGCGAAGCGGTTCAAGAATTTCAGATTGGGGACCGCGTCGGCGTCCCGTGGATCTATTGGACCTGCGGCGAATGCGAGCTCTGCCGCGAAGGAAACGAAAATCTCTGCGCACGACAGAAAATTACAGGGGTGACGGTGGATGGTGGCTTCGCCGAATTCATCAAAGCCCCCGCGAGCCACGCTTTGAGGATTCCGGATGCATTGCCAGCGGCAGAAGCCGCGCCCCTGTTTTGTGCCGGCGTAACGGTCTATCGGGCTTTGAGACAGGCGCGAATTTCTCCCGGGCAACGGCTGGCCATCTTCGGAATCGGCGGTCTCGGCCACGTTGCTGTGCAAGTCGGGAGGGAGATAGGAGCGGAAGTAATAGCAATTGACGTCGCCGACGACAAATTACATCTTGCTGAGGTTCTGGGCGCAGCAAACTGCCTAAACGCCGCGTCGACGAACATCACAAAAGCGCTGCGCGCAAAGGGTGGCGTTCACGTTGCGCTGGTCACTTCCGCGGCCAAAGTTGCTTATGACACAGCATTTGCGTGTGTCCGTCCAGCGGGAACACTCCTTGCCGTCGGCTTGCCGGCGGAAAATATATCTTTTTCACCCATTCTGATGGCTGCCAAAGAAGTGCGCATCCAAGCAAGCGCGGTCGGGACACGCCAAGACCTCCGCGAAGTGTTGGCGCTAGCCGGCAGGGGAAAAATTCACTGTCAGGTCACGACACATCCCTTGTCCGATGTAAATGGGATCATGGATCGACTGCGTAGCGGGCAAGGGTCGGGCCGGATGGTGCTCTCCTTTTCCTAAAGGGCCACTTCTGCTCGTTGCGAGTCCAGGGTCTTGAAACTTGGGCAATCCGCTTAATGCCGATCGACCGGGAGCTACTTCGAGATCCGCGGATTTCGGGAATTCCGCCTTTTCTAAATTTCGTATTGACGTTAGTTCGTAAAATGTGATACCGACTATCACAATCTTGGATGCTTCTTCCCGGGAACGCGGGATCGAAATCTTCGAGACTCTCCGGTCCCCGCTCACTCGTGAGGTTCCTTCCTAGTCGAGGACGGTGGCGGCAGCGTTCGAGACTGCCGTTGGTGCAGGGTAATGGATGGGGACGATACGCCTGGAATCCTGACAAACCAGGGTCTCGGGGCCTCATGAACCAGGAGGAGCTATGAAGTCGACCTTGTTAGCAGTTGTGGTCCTTGCGGCGGCGTGCTTGCCTCCGAGTAGCGATGCAACGCCTGCGCAGGGTGTGGGTGCTTCGGCGGACATGACCGGAACGGTCACCGATCCGACCGGCGCCGCAGTGCCGAATGCGAAAGTAACGGCGACCGATCCTGAGAAGGGCGTGGAACGCAGTGTGATGACCGACGAGCACGGTTTCTACCGGGTTTCCGGCCTGCCGCCCTCAAGCTATAAGGTCAGCGTCGAACACGCGGGTTTTCAAACCGAGACAGCTACCGGTGTGGTCTTGACCGTGGGGCAAACCCTGGTCTTCGACCTTCGTCTCCGATTGTCGGCAATGTCGTCCCAGGTGGAAGTGAGTGCCGAGACTCCCATCGTCGAGACCGAAAGAGGAAGCCAAGCGAATACCCTTACGCAGCAGTACCTGGACGACCTGCCGATCGACCGCCGCGACTACCTCACCTTTACATTGCTGATGCCCGGCGTGTCCAATTCCACGCGGCTAGCCGACGATCAAGATTTTCGCGTCAAGCAAACGCCGCAAAGCGGTCTCTCCTTTTACGGCAGTAACGGCCGCGGCAACAGCGTCACCGTCGACGGAGCCGAGGCCAACGGGGATTCCGGTGGCGTTCGCCTCACCGTCAGCCAAGACGCTGTCCAGGAGTTCCAGGTCAATCGGAGCAATTACGGCGCGGACTTGGGCGGCGCGAGCGGCGCCTCGATCAACATCCTTTCCAAGTCAGGCACGAACGAAGTGCATGGCGGTCTCTACAGCTATTTCCGTAACGACGCCATGGACGCGCGCGACCCCTTTGCCTTCAGCCAGGCGCTCCAACCCGGCCAAGTATTCAACCCATTAGCCCCCGACACCGCCGGCACTCCGATCAAGAACTCCCTAAGCCGCTACCAATACGGCGGCACGCTGGGATTTCCCATCAAGAAAGACAAGACCTTCTTATTCGGCGCTTTCGAGGGCCTGCTGCAAGACTCGCAAAATGCCGTGCCCTTGCTGACGAGCACGAGCACCCTTCGTCCCGATGCCACGCAAAAACCCATTATTGGCGGGCTCCAGACCTTGGCGACTCAGTCGGGCAACCCAAGCGTCCCCTGCCTGAGCGGCCCCATTGGTGCTGCCGTCGCCGCAAAACTTGGATTACCCGCTCCTAATCCGACGACCAATGTGCCCGCCGGAACTTGCGCCGCGATTCTTGCCGGAACTTTGACCCTCAATCCCGCGGCGTCTCCCTTGAGCGCCTTCCTGATAGACCAGTTTGCAACCAACGGAGGCGTATTCAACTACAACACCCGCCAGTACCTGGCCTCCGGCCGCATGGACCATCAATTCAGCGAAAACAACCATCTCTATCTGAGCTATCGGTTTGGCCACGATCTCGAGGAGAACCCGGATGTGCAATCCCTGACAGGCTTTTCGGCGGGCAGCTCGATCCACAATTATGACCACAACATTCAGCTCGGGTGGTACCACACATTTAGTGCGAAGACGCAGAACGAGCTCCGGCTCCAGTGGAATTACGACAGCTTCAACGTAATTCCCAATGAGCCCGGACAAGTCGGGCTGCAGATCGCCGGATTCATCAATAATCTGGGAACCAACATCTTCTTGCCGAACTTCACCATCACCCGCCGCACCGAGATTGCCGACAACCTGACCATGACCCGCGGCGCGCACACCTTGAGATTGGGCGGCTCCGAGCTACTCCGTGGGAACCACAGCGAGTCTCATACGTTTTTTCCCGGCCGTTTTGTGTTCGGCTCCTTGCCGGGAAACTTGCTGAGTCCTTGCCTGACCACGCCTGTGGCCTGTCAGCTTTCTGCTTCCGTGAATGCGGCACTGCTCAATTCTCTGCAGTCCGCCAATTTCGGCGTGCCGCAGGTCTTTCAGCAGGGTTTTGGGAACGCCGACTACCCCGCTTATACGCGGCCATACACTGCCGTCTATCTGCAGGATTCGTGGCGCATGGCAACAAATTTTACTCTCACCTACGGCGCTCGTTATGAAGTCGACTCGGAGTATCTGCCCGTCAGCACCTACTATAAAGATGTTGGGCCTCGCGTTTCTTTTGCTTGGGACCCGTTCAAAGACCACAAGACGGTAATCCGAGGCGGGTACGGGATTTTCTTCGGGCCCATTGATACGCAGATTCCCCAAGTGGACCTGAGCCTGGGAGTTTTGAACAAGAACTACAGCACCGTGGAGAACCAGAACAACAAGTCGCAAGTTCCCGATCAAGTGAATAATGTCGTGGGGACATGCGGGATAAGTTTTGGACCGGTGCCGGTCGTTCCCGGAATGGGCACGAGCCCTTGCCTGCGCTTTATTTCCATTTATGTGGATCCGATCTCTCCAACGCCCTTTGCCCCGACGCTTAAAACCGCCCCGCAAGTGTTCCAGGGGCTCTTCGCTCAGGGGCTGATTCAATGCACCACTCCCGCGCCCGGCAACGCTGCTTGCATCACGCCCGCGGACGTAGCAAAGTTCGGTATCTTTGTCGCGAACAACGGCCCGCTTTCGCCGCTGACCGTGCTATTCAGCAATCCGCCGAACTATAAGCCGCCCTACTCGCAGCAGGCTTCGTTTGGCATTGAACGTGAAATCGCGCCCGGTTTCTCTATCTCTCTGAGCGGCATCTATTCGCATACGCTCCGGCTACCTGTGGCCATCGACACGAATCTCTTCGAAGCACCGTTCACAGCGGCTCCGCTGGCAAATGGAAAGATCGTCCAGTATCGCAACTGGAACGGGTGTGTGCCTCCCGCGGGGCAGCAGACCTGCGCAGCGCCGGCCGACCCGCTCGGTGGCCAAGAGGTAATTGTCAGCGGACCCAACGCAGGCAAGAGTGTCTTTACCGCCGGCTACCCGTGCGCAAATCCTTTTGCCTGTTTTGTGAACCCGTTGATTGTGCAGAACAACCAGTACACGGCTGCAGCGTCGGCGCTCTACGAGGGAGGAATCCTGGAAGTCAAGAAACGCTTCAGCAATTCCTTCACGGTCTTGGGGAATTACACTTACAGCAAGGGTTTCGACACCTCCACGGATTTCAACAGTGACTATGGACCGCAGGACCCGACCAATCTGGGCCTGGACCGCGGCCTCTCGGCGTTCGATGAGCGCCATAAGGTGGTCATCGCCGGCGTGTTCGACAGCCCGTGGAAGAGCCCGGTCATCTCGGGTTTCCAGCTCGCTCCGATCTTCTCTTACAACAGCGGACACCCCTTCAACCTGCTTGCCGGCGGCGAGGTCAACGGAAATAATCACACCACCAACCAGCGGCCCATTGGCGCTGGCCGCGACACCGGCCTCGGGCCGAGCTACACCACGTTCGACATGCGCCTGAGCTGGCATCACAAAGTCCAGGAAAAGGCCACGCTACTGCTCACCGCGGAAGGGTTCAACATCGCGAACCACACGAATTTTGCCAGCGTAAACAACGAAGTGGGGCCCGTTTTCGGGTTTGAGCCGGGCTTCACCACTTTCAACGTGCATGGAAGCAGGCTCTTATCGCCGAGCCAGCCGCTCGGCTTTACGTCGGCATTTCCAAAACGAGAAATCCAGCTGGGTCTGCGGCTTACTTTCTGAACGAGCAAGGGAGCGGCTTCGCCGCCGGCACGGACAGCGGATGCGAACTCTGCCTTGCGCAGGACTGCCCTTGACATGAATACGGTAGAGCGCTTGCGAAGCAGACCGCGTCAGGTTAAGGCATCCGAGTGAATACCAAGAAGCTTTTCGATCTGTCCGGGCGCGTCGCCATCATCACCGGCGGCTCGATCGGCCTCGGACGCCAAATGGCCGAGGGCCTGGCGGAAATGGGAGCAAACCTGGTGCTTTGCGCGCGCAAGAAAGAACCCTGCGCGCAGGCGGCTGACGAATTAAAGCAACTCGGCGTCAAAACGCTGGCACTTTCCTGCGACGTCAAGGATCCGGACCAAATTCGCGAGGTTGTCGAGCAAACCGCCTCTCAGTTCGGCCGCATCGACGTCCTCATCAACAATGCCGGCACCGCCTGGGGTGCTCCCGTTGAGGAAATGCGTTTGGTGCATTGGAACAAAGTCATCGAGACGAATTTGACAGGCACATTCCTCTTTTCTCAGGCCGTCGGAAGATTCATGGTGCGGCAACGCCGCGGGAAGATTATTAACATCGCATCGGTAGCGGGCATGCGGGTGCCCCGCCGGAGTTTCAGGCCATTGGGTATCACTCGAGCAAAGGCGGCGTCATCGCCTTTACCAAAGATCTGGCCTGTAAGTGGGGGATTCATAATATCCAGGTGAACGCTATCGCCCCCGGGTGGTTTCCCACGCGTATGTCCGAGGTGATGATCGAAAGAAATCGGGACGCGTTTCTAAAAAAAATTCCTCTCGGCCGCTTTGGCAGCGACCACGACTTGAAAGGCGCTGCCGTGTTCCTTGCCTCGGACGCTTCTGATTTTGTCACCGGGCATGTACTGGTGGTTGATGGAGGGCAAACCGCCTGAGGCGCAACTGGCGATGAACATTCCCCTGACACCGATTCGCTTTCTTCGCTACGCGGAGCAGCAGTATCCGCAACGAACTGCGGTGGTGTGCGGAAAAGAACGGTTCACCTACGCCCAATTTGCAGAGCGCGTAGGCCGGCTTGCCGGCGCCTTGCGTGAGTCCGGCACTCGGCCTGGAGACCGCGTGGCCTTTCTGAGCACGAACTGTCATCGCTTGCTCGAGGCCTATTACGGTGTTGTCGAGGCGGGAGCGGTTCTGCTGCCGTTGAACATTCGGCTTGCCCCGCAAGAGCTTGCTTATATCCTGAATGACTCCGGGGCGTGCGTGCTCTTCCTCGAGAGCCAATTCCTCGAATTGGTCGAATCTTTTCGCTCCAAACTCACAACTGTCAAGACCTTCTACTCTCTCGACCGAGCCCCTCAAGATGGCTGGATCTCCGCGCAAAACTTCGAGGCGCTCCTTTCCAGCGCGCCCCCGTATCGCGCCGACATCATGCAGATCGATGAAAACTCTCTCGCCGAGCTTTTTTACACCAGCGGTACCAGCGCCGAGCCCAAAGGCGTAATGCTGACGCACCGGAATATCTACTTGCACGCCCTTAACGCTACTTTGGCTCTGCACACCGACAATGAATCCGTAGAACTGCACACCATTCCGCTGTTTCATGCCAACGGCTGGGGCGTCGCCCATTTTCTGACGCTGCTTGGCGGCAAACACGTCATGGTTAAGAAATTCGACCCGCCCGAGGTTTTTCGGCTCATCGAAGCCGAGGGCGTCCACCATTGCAGCCTGGTCCCCGCCATGGCTACCGCGCTCGTGAATTGTCCGGAGCGTGCGAAGTATGACTTGAGCAGCTTGAAGCGAGTTACCCTCGGCGGCGCCGCCTCGTCCCCCACCTTGGTACGCGAAGTGGAAGAAAACCTGGGCTGCGCCTGTTTTTCAGGGTACGGCCTGACGGAAACCGCGCCCGTGTTGACCATCTCTCCCATGAAGCCGGAAGTTCACTGGGAAGGCGAGCAGCGATATGTCGGGCAGTCGATGACCGGTTACGCCATCCCCGGTGTCGAACTGCGCGTCGTTGACGCGAACGACCAGGACGTGCCGCGCGACGGACAGTCGATGGGTGAAATTATTGCTCGAACCGATGGCGTCCTCGAAGGTTATTGGAAACAGCCCGAGGCAACGGCGGAAGTGCTTCGTGGCGGGTGGTTTTATACCGGCGACATGGCCACCTGGAACAAGGAGGGGTACGTCCTCATTGTAGACCGCAAAAAGGACATCATTGTCAGCGGCGGCGAGAACGTTTCGTCACTCGAAGTGGAGAAAGTTCTTCTTTCGCACCCGGCGGTTCTGGAAGTCGCGGTCTTGCCGGTGCCAGACACGACCTGGGGAGAAGTGCCGAAGGCGCTGGTCGTGCTAAAGCCGGGCGCCCACGCCAATGAGAGCGAGCTCATCGATCATTGCCGGGCGCGCCTCGCCCATTACAAGTGCCCTCGCTCGATCGAGTACCAGGAGAGCTTGCCAAGGACGGGCACGGGAAAAATCTTGAAAAGAGATTTGCGAAAAAAATATTGGCACGGCAGAGATACGCTTCGCCCGGAGTTTTCGTCCCCGGGAACAGGCGATGCGTCGTCAGAGCCGAAGAGTAGTTCTCCTGAGACTCCGGCGAAGCGAGCCGCACGAAACGACTAACCCGCGGTGCGCAGTGAAACAAAGGAGTGCCAGAAAAATGGATTTGAACCTCACGCCGGAAGAGGTCGCCTTTCGCGACCAGTTCCGCGCCTGGTTGCAGGCCAACGTTCCCAAGGACTGGACGGAATGGCGCGAAAAGCCGCTGGATGAATCCTTCCCGTACTTGAGAGCCTGGCAGCGAAAACTTCACGAAGGCGGGTGGGCAGCGGTTTCCTGGCCCGCAGAATATGGTGGCCGCGGCGCCACATTGATGCAGCAAGCGATTTTCTGGGACGAAATGGCGCGTCTTGAAGCGCCGCCGATGGCCAATGCCCTCGGTCTGGGCTTGATCGGCCCAACGATCATCGCTTACGGAACCGCTGCTCAGAAAAGGCGCTTTATTCCGAAGATTCTCAGCGCCGAAGAGATTTGGTGCCAGGGTTTCTCCGAGCCGAATGCGGGATCTGACCTTGCCGCGTTGCAAACCCAAGCCCGGCTTGAGGACGGACACTATATCGTCAATGGTCAGAAGGTATGGACCAGCTACGGCTGGGTGGGAGATTGGTGTGAGCTCGTCGTGCGCACGGACCCAATGGCTCCCAAACACAAAGGTCTCACGGTTCTTCTTGTCGATATGAAGTCGCCCGGCGTCGAGGTTCGCCCGTTACGACAGATGACCGGCGAGAGCGAATTCAACGAGATTTTCTTCCGCGATGTGCGTGTTCCAGCGGAGAACGTTCTCGGCAAGGTGAACGATGGCTGGAATGTCGCCGTCAGCACTCTCATGCACGAGCGCGGAGCGTACGGCGCGCGCCTCATCCTGATTTTTCAGCGCAATATCAACCGGTTGATCGAACTCTCGCGCTGCATACAGCGCAATAGCCTGCCTGCGTCGCAGGATCCCGTCCTTCGGCAAAAACTCGCGCAATGCTATGCCGAAGTCGAAATCATGCGCTTGAACCAGTTGCGTGCCTTCAGCCGGATCACGCCGACGGGCGCACCTGGTCCGGAGGGCTCGATTCAAAAACTGTTCTGGAGCGAACTCAACCAGCGCCTGCAACAGCTCGCCCAGGAACTGCTGGGACCATATGGCCAACTGCTCTCTAGCGACGCCCACGCCATTGACAAAGGCATCTGGTCCTACGGTTATCTCCGTTCGCGCGGAAATACCATCGAAGCCGGTACTTCCGAGGTCCAGCGCAACATCATCGGGCACCTCGTTCTCGGTTTGCCACGAAGTTATTGAGGATCATGGCTATGCAATTTGGACTGAACGAAAGCCAGCAATTCCTTCGCGACAGCGCCCGAAAATTCTTCGCCGGCGAGTGCCCAATCGCGGAAGTCCGCCGTCTCATGGAAACGGACACCGCATTTGACGCGAAACTGTGGGCCAAGCTTGCCGAGCAGGGTTACACCGGGATTATTTTCCCCGAAGAATTCGGAGGTGTCGGCCTTGGCATTGTCGAGCTGATCTTGTTGATGGAAGAAGCTGGCAACGCGCTGCTTCCGGGTCCCTTTTTCTCCACCGTCGTCATGGCGGGGGCTCTGTTGGACGCTCTCGCCACACAAGATCAAAAAAAGAAGCACCTCGCGCCAATCTGCCGTGGAGAGCGGCGCTCGACAGTCGCATTTTTAGAGGCGGAAGGGAGCTGGGGCCTTGCCGATGTCCGCCTGACAGCCGCCAACGGCAGGCTCCTGGGCGAAAAGCTGTTTGTCCCGGACGCCGCCGTTGCCGATTGGATTCTGGTTGTCGCTCGAAACGGTGTTTTCCTCGTTGATTCGAAAGCACCGGGTATCCGAGTCGAGCCGATGCGGAGCATGGACCTCACTCGCAAACTCTATTCCTTACAATTCGACAACACACCGGCGGAAAAGCTCGGTGAAACCACCGGCTTGTCGAGGCCTCGCGCTATCGCCACGGCCGCGCTTGCCGCCGAAATGGTGGGCGGCATGCAACGCACGCTCGACATCACCGTGGAATACGCGAAAACCCGCAAGCAGTTCGGCAAACCCATTGGCATTTTTCAGGCCGTGCAACACCAGTGCGCCGACATGTACCTGGAAACGGAGAGCGCTCGCTCCGCGGTTTACTACGCGGCCTGGGCTCTCGAGCATCACGCTCCGGATGCCGCCGCCGCTGTTTCCATCGCCAAACTTTACGCGAGCGACGCGAGCCGCACGGTGGGCAATCGCGGGATCCAAGTTCACGGCGGCATGGGCTTCACTTGGGAAAACGACCTTCACCTGTATTACCGGCGCGCGAAATCTTCTGAGACCATGTTTGGTGACGCAACTTTTCATCGCGAGCGGCTCGCGCGGCTGATCATTGATGTCGAGGCGCTTTCCGCCGAGAGGGCTTAGCGTAGTCAAATCAAGACTGATCGGATGGAGACCAGTCGAGAGGCCGTCATGGGAGATCTGGTGCAATTCACGCAGTCCGGGAACATCGGCGTCATCACCATCAACAATCCGCCGGTAAACGCGTTGAGTCCCGGAGTGCCGGAAGGAATTTCGGAGTCCATCGACCAATTGCAAAAGGACGACCGACTGAAAGCCGCCGTTCTGATCGGAGGCGGCAGTACCTTTATTGCGGGCGCGGACATCAAGGAACTTGCCAAGATGGCTTCAGGAAAGCCCCGCGGGGCCGGTCTGCTTCCTCTGCTTTCGAGAATTGAAGATTGCCGCAAGCCGGTCGTCGCTGCCCTTCACGGAACCGCATTGGGCGGCGGCATGGAAATTGCCATGGCCTGTCATTACCGCGTTGCCGTTCGAAGCGCGAAGATCGGTCAACCCGAAGTGAAGCTCGGTATCATCCCCGGCGCTGCGGCAACGCAACGCTTGCCGCGGCTCGCAGGCATCGCCAAGGCGGTCGAGATGTGCTGCGAGGGCAATCCTGTTGCCGCACAAGAAGCATTCGAATTAGGCATTGTCGATCAACTCATCGATGGCGATCTGTTGACCGGCGCAGTGGCTTTTGCTCAAGAGATCGCGTTCAAGCCCGCTCCGAAAACGCGCGAACGCCATGACAAGCTCGGCGCGCCGGACCAGAACGCACCCATCTTCGCCACTGCCCGCGAAAATGCCCGCAAGAAACAGCGCGGCCAGATGGCCCCGCTCGCCGCCATTGATGCCGTGGAAGCCGCAACACGATTGCCGTTCGACGAAGGTTGTCAAGTCGAACAGGAGCTTTTCGCCGAATGCCTGGTCTCTTCGCAAGCCAAGGCTCTCATGCACGTCTTTTTCGCCGAGCGCGAGGTTGCAAGAATCCCCGACATACCGAAAGACATGCCACCGACTCCCATCAAGACCGCCGGCGTGGTTGGCGCGGGTACGATGGGGGGCGGGATTTCCATGGTGCTCGCCAACGCCGGAATTCCCGTGCTGCTCAAAGAAGCAGATCAGGCCGCTCTCAACCGCGGCATTGCGGGTATCCAAAAGAATTACGCCAACTCCGTCAAACGCGGCCGCTTCACCGGGCAATTCGTGGAGGAGCGACTCAAGCTGATCCAGCCAACCCTGAGCCTGGACGGATTTGCGAATGTGGATCTGGTCATCGAAGCGGTTTTCGAAGGCATGGCGCTGAAGAAAGCAGTCTTTGCCCAGCTCGACAAGATCTGCAAACCCGGAGCCATTCTCGCCAGCAACACGTCCACCTTGAACATCGACGAGATTGCTTCCGCGACCCAACGGCCGCAGTTTGTCATCGGGACGCATTTCTTCAGTCCCGCGAACGTCATGCGCTTGCTCGAAATCGTTCGAGGCAAAGCAACCGGAAAAGAAGTCATCGCCACTTGTATGCAGCTTTCAAAAAAGCTCGGCAAGGTCGGAGTGCTGGTCGGCAACTGTCGCGGCTTCGTGGGCAACCGCATGTTCCATCCTTACGTGCGCGAGTCGGTGTTTCTTTTGGAAGAAGGAGCGACGGTTCAGGAAGTCGACAGCGCGGTCTACGATTTCGGCTTGGCCATGGGGCCACTGGCCGTGGGAGATCTCGCGGGACTCGATGTTGGCTGGCGAATTCGCAAGGAGTACCGCCATCTTGAGAAACCCGGCATTCGCCAGCCCTTCGCGGGAGACCGTCTTTGCGAAATGGGACGATTCGGCCAAAAAACCGGAGCGGGGTGGTACACCTACGACGAAAATCGGCGCGCCATCCCCGATCCGGAGGTAACTGCTCTTGTAAGGAAGTGGGCGGCGGAAGCAAAAATTCCTCAGCGGCGGATTTCCCGCGAAGAAATTGTGGACCGCTGCCTCTACGCCTTGGTAAACGAAGGCGCGCGCATCCTCGAAGAAGGCTACGCACTGCGCTCCGGGGACATCGACATCATCTACATCAACGGCTATGGCTTCCCGGCCCATCGCGGCGGACCAATGTGGTACGCGGATGCCGTGGGCTTGAAGAATGTTTACAATCGCGTTCTTGAATTTCACAAACAGCACGGGGAACTCTGGGAGGCCGCGCCGTTGCTCAAGCAACTGGCCGCACAGGAAAGGACGTTCGCCGAGTACAGCAAAGAACAGCCCGCCACTGCTTAAAGCCCGATCACTTTCGAATGACGGGTTTCTTGTCAAGAGGCCGTGACAATGTTTTCTGCTTCAAGCACACTCTTTTGTCGGGTAAGGGATGGGGCGTTTATATTTAATTCGGCATGCGCAGGCCTCCGTTCTATCGCAAAACTACGACCAGCTCTCCCGGCTGGGCGAAAAGCAGGCTCGCCTGCTCGGGGAATACTGGGCTCGCCGCAACGTCGTTTTTGACCGCGTTTGCAGTGGACCGGCGCTCCGCCATCGACACACCGCACAACTCGTCAGCGACGCTTATCGAACCGCCGGCCGCGACTTCCCTCGCCCGACGATCGCTGATGAATTCGACGAATTCCAGGGAGAAGCAGTGCTTTCCGAGAGTCTTCCTGAACTGCTTCGAAATAATCCCAAGATTCGCGAGCGGCATAACGCCCTCGAATCCTCGAGCGACGATGTCAGCAAACGTGCTAATTTCCAGCGCTTGTTCGAGGCCGTAATCTCGATGTGGGTCAGCGGAGCAATTGCGCCACCCACCGCGGAGTCCTGGCGGGACTTCTGCGCCCGTGTGAATCGCGGCCTATCGGCGTTTCTTGTCAAATCCCGCAAAGGGGAAATCGCCGCCGTCTTCACCTCCGGCGGGCCCATCAGTGTGGCCGTCGAACGCGCTCTGCATCTTTCCGCGCAAGACACGCTGCGCGTCGCCTGGATGTCTCGAAACTGTTCGTTCAGCGAATTCCTATTTTCGGAAGAACGGTTTACGCTCAGCTCCTTCAACGTTTTTCCCCATCTGGACGATGAAGCTCTACTCAGCTACAGATAATTGCGAGCACAGGCGAAGATGACCGACTTTCGCGACAAACCCGCTTCCATTCGGCCCGGGGAGGAGCTCGACGTCAGTAAGCTTGAGTCTTTTCTGCGTTCCCATTTTCCCCTGGAGGCAGAACATCCGAGCGTCTCGCAATTTCCGAGCGGCCATTCGAATCTTACGTATTGCGTTGAACTTGGTCGTCGAAGCATGGTTCTGCGCCGGCCTCCTTTCGGCAGCAAAGTCAAGTCGGCTCATGATATGGGGCGCGAGTTCCATGTCCTCTCGAAACTTCACGATGCCTATCGGCCGGCGCCCAAGGTCCTGCTTTACTGCGACGATTCCTCCATCCTCGGTGCCCCGTTTTATCTGATGGAACCCATCAGTGGAATCATTCTTCGCAAAGATCCTCCCTCGGACCTTCCCTTCACCCCGGACACTGCTCACAAACTCTGCGAGTCATTTATCGACAATCTCGCGCATCTCCACGGCATCGATTACGCGGCGATTGGCCTCGCCGATCTCGGCAAGCCCCAGGGCTACCTCGAGCGTCAAGTCCGCGGCTGGATCGAACGCTACCACGGATCGAAGACTCACGATCTCCCCGAAGTCGATCGAATCTCGTCTTGGATGCAGCAGAACATGCCTTCTTCGACTTACGCCACGCTCATTCACAACGACTACAAATTTGACAATGTCATTCTCGATCCCGACGACCTCAGCAAAATCATTGGCGTCTTGGATTGGGAGATGTGCACGCTCGGCGACCCGCTCAGCGACCTGGGAACTACTTTGGCTTATTGGGTGCAGGCGGACGACTCGGACGACTTGCAGAAACTGCGCTGGGGACCGACCGACTATCCCGGCAGCCTGACACGGAACGAGCTGGTCCAGCGCTACGCTCAGACCGCGGGCCGCGATGTTTCGAATATGGTCTTCTACGTAGTCTTTGCGCGCTTCAAGGTCGCCGTCATCGTACAGCAGATTTACTACCGCTATCACGTTGGGCTGACGAGAGATTCCCGCTTTGCCGTCATGCCGGACGTTGTTCGCACTCTTTTGCGCCATTCCTGGCAAGGCGCACAATCAAGGGAGATCTAGTCTCGAAGTTCGCCGTTGTGGCCTGCACGAATCCGGCAGCCGCTGCTCATTTGTAATACCGTACAATCCACTCCGCTATGCAGCACGGCTTTTCACTTCCTTCGCATTCCACGGAACAGGAAAGCACAACTTCCTCGGCGTCTCCGCGGTCCCGCATGGCAAGCAAGGTGAGACGGCCACGAATTCTTGAGCCTGCGCGCACAGGGCAAGGAAAGCGCACCCGGTTCAGCCCGTAGTTGATTGCCAGCCGAGTGCCGCCAATTCGAATGGCATCCTTCATGAGATGGCTGATGAGCGAAAGGGTCAGGAATCCGTGAGCTACGGTTGCATGGTAAGGGGATTCGCGCCGGGCACGCTCGGGATCCACGTGGATCCACTGGTGGTCCTCGGTCGCCTCCGCAAACTGGTTTATTCGCTCCTGGGTAACTGCCAGCCATTCGCTGACGCCGATTTCCTTTCCGACGTATTGCTGTAGTGCCTCGAGCGTTTCAACCGCGAGTACCCGCATCGTACCTCCATGGAAGGTAAGCTCTCCGCTTTGAAATGAGCCCGCAACTATTGAGCCGTTGATTGCGCCTTGGGCTTGCTCCATTTCCCGAGCTCCCATTTCGCGACCGATTCGGTATGCACCTCATCGGGTCCGTCCGCCAGCCGCAGCGTGCGCACGTTGGCCCAAGCGCTTGCGAGAAACGTATCCTCGGAAACCCCGGCTCCGCCGTGCGCCTGGATTGCGCGGTCCAGCACCTTTAGCGTAACGTTCGGCGCAATCACCTTGATCATTGCAATTTCCGTGCGCGCCGCCTTGTTCCCCACCGTATCCATCATGTGTGCGGCTTTCAGCGTCAGCAGCCGCGCCTGGTCGATTTCCATCCGCGATTTCGCGATGTCCGCGCGAATCGCTCCCTGTTCCGAGAGGGTCTTGCCAAACGCCACGCGCGACAGTACGCGTTTGCACATCAGTTCAAGTGCGCGCTCCGCAACGCCAACGCATCGCATGCAGTGATGAATCCGCCCCGGCCCTAATCGTCCCTGTGCGATTTCAAATCCGCGGCCTTCGCCCAGCAATAGATGCGATTCCGGCACGCGGACATTTTCAAAGGTAATCTCGGCGTGGCCGTGCGGCGCGTGGTCATACCCGAACACTTTCAGCAATCGGACTATTTTCACGCCGGGAAAATCCATAGGCACCAGAATCATCGATTGTTGTTTGTGCACGGGAGCGCTCGAGTCCGTCTTCCCCATGAAGATGGCAATCTTGCAACGCGGATCGCCGCCGCCGGAAGCCCACCACTTCCGCCCGTTGATCACATATTCGTTCCCCTCGCGCGCGATCCTCGCGCTGATATTGGTCGCATCCGAAGACGCCACGCCCGGCTCGGTCATCGCGAAACACGAACGAATCTCTCCCGCAAGCAGCGGCTTCAACCACCGTTCCTTCTGCTCCGGTGTGCCGTAACGGACCAGCACCTCCATGTTCCCGGTATCGGGCGCAGAGCAATTGAAGACCTCCGGCGCCATCGCGCAGCGGCCCATGATTTCGCACAACGGCGCGTATTCCAGGTTCGTCAACCGCGCGCCATTTTCGTCATTCGGCAGGAAGAGGTTCCACAATCCTGCCGCGCGCGCCTTCGGTTTCAATTCTTCGACGATCCTCGTTGGTTGCCACCGGTTGCGCCCCGTCTCCTCGTAATAGCGAGGCTCATTGGGATAAATGTATTCGTCCATGAAAGCCAGCAAGCGGCCCACGAATTCCTTCGTCTTTTCGCTGAATGCAAAGTCCATTGGGTATGCCTCAGACTCACCTCGGGCTTGCACCTACGGCCCTTCACTCTTCCCTGGTCTACGGCTCACGGTCACACCGTCGGCCTAGAGAGCCATTTTCGCGGGATTATATACAACGGCCCCTGGCGAAGTCACTGTCATGTGTAAGTGACTATCAGGAACTGCCCATCGTTGAACCAGCAGTGCGGCCAGTTCCCAACCCGGGCACAGGCGCACTCTTTGCTATTCAAGGGAAATGCGGCGCGTATACCCGAGGCTTCACAATGAAGCATTCCTTGACCTTCCCTGATTCGGTGCAAACGAACTTTCGACCACCGCAACCGGGCGCGTTAGTTCAAACGCCTATCCACCCTCACTGGCCTCACTGGCCTCACAGGGCTTGCTATATCCGAGAGTTGATTCTATTGTCAGAGGCAAAATTCGTTGTCCTCTAGCCGAGGAGAAAATGCAATGGACCTTCGTGGCCTCGCGAATACATCGGTGATTGGCGTTGCTTCCCTGTTCATGGCGATTGGAGCCTTTTTTGGCTCTGCGGGATCTGCCCGCCCGCAATCCTCCGCCACCTCGAAAAACGCGGCGGCAGAGTCACCGCCAGCGGCTTCACCTCTTGGCGCGCCGAACAATCTCCCTGATCCCTACCTTCCCGGAATGAGCTGGGGCCAACTCCCAGACGGGAGGAAATGGGGCTCCACGGCCGGCATCGCCGTCGGCCCGGACGGCAACATCTGGGCCATCGATCGCTGCGGAGCTCACGGTTCCCGCGGCACCAACTGCGCCGACTCTCCGCTCGATCCCATTCTGGAATTTGATCCCTCCGGCAAGTTCCTGAAGAGCTTTGGCAAAGGAGTGTTCGTAAGTCCCCACAAAATTACGGTTGACCACGACGGCAATCTCTGGGTTGCCGACAACGGCATCAAAGACGGCAAGGGCCAACAGGTCTTCAAATTCGACCAGAACGGCAAAATCCTGCTGACTCTTGGCAAAGCCGGAGTGTCGGGACTCGGTTTGGATACCTTCGACCAACCTACCGAAGTCGCGATTGCTCCCAACGGCGACATTTTCGTGGCCGACGGCCACGGCGAGAAAACTACCGACAATGCCCGCATCATGAAATTCGACGCACACGGCAAGTTCCTCAAGACCTGGGGCAAAAAAGGAACAGGCATCAGCGAATTCGATTGCCCGCACACTCTGGCTTTCGATTCGCAAGGCCGCTTATTCGTCGGCGATCGCCAGAACAACCGCATCCAAATCTTCGATCAAGATGGGCATTTCATCGCCGAATGGAAGCAGTTCGGCCGTCCCAGCGGCATTTACATTGACAAGAACGATGTGATCTACGTGGCCGATTCCGAGTCTCGCAATGGCGAGCCCGGTTATGGGTACAATCCTGGCTGCCGCCGCGGCATTCGCATTGGCAGCGCGAAGGACGGCTCGGTGAAGTATCTCGTGCCCGATGCCGCACCCTACCCTGCCGCTGCCGATTCCACAGGACCGGAAGGCATCACCGCCGACGCCGGCGGCAACATGTACGGCGCGGAATTCACCATGGACGTGAAAAAGTACGTCCGCAAGTAGCCCTCGGATGAACTTTGTAGGGGCGCAGCACCGCTGCGCCCTCGTCTCATGTCACGAAACCGGTGTGCGAGAGGCCTAAATAGCAGGCCGAATTTCGCCGGGTTGGCCGCAATCGCAATGGTTGCACTCGCAAGACCTATAGAATTCGCTTGCACATGAATCGTTCCCGGCTGCCGGGAGCCCACAGGTGTCCATCGCGCCAAAGTGCGAGCTGATGCACGGCCATTTGTAAGGCGATGGCTCGCCGCGATAATCGAACCCGGTCCCGTCAAAGCCGCCTGCAAGAAACTCGCGCTTCGCATAGATTTTCCACCAGTCTTCCATGCTCACGACGTAACCGAGGAAATTGATGTCATAGGAGCTGACATATCCTTTTCCCGGATCATTTTTGTAGATGCCGCGCGTGCTGAAATCGCTCCCGGTTTCCGTCCCGATGGTTGGTTGCTTCGGAAACTGAGTGTGAAACTCATCGATGTTTTTGGCCATGTCGCGCCCCGCATTGTGCCCGCCTGCGTAATTGAAGCCTTGCCCATCCACCACGGCAGACGCGCCTTTGCCCCAACCCCCTTTCATCGCCAACGTCACCGGCCGCAAGAAGCTCGCGGCGAGTCCACTTCGCGTTGAGCATTTCGCATCTCCTTCGGCACGCAGTTTCCGTGCGAATGGAAATGCTAGTCTAACGCGCTATCTTATTTATCGCTGAATCGATGGAATTCCCCGGATGTGAGCGCGCTCGAGCAGTCTCACCTACCTCTGCAAGTCCATTTGGATCAACACGCGCCCGGGACCTTGCTGCAGTCAGGTCCCTGGCACAACCCGAGGGGCCGTTCTCGGCGCAGCAGCTCAAAGGCCTCTTGAGGTTTGATGCCCTCCGGTACTTGTCGAAAGTCGGTATCGATTTCGTTCTCTCGCACGGCGATGGTCTTGAAGAGCAGCGCTTTTCCATTCATCTCGATATCCAACGTGGTCATCTCCCAGTGTCCCGGTCCCAG
>Ga0182035_10000286_pt1 | contig 22260 bp, 16 predicted proteins | sample flu12Cox44000170_FD_125969 | JGI IMG/M metagenome (GOLD analysis project Ga0182035, IMG submission 125969) | Lab enrichment of tropical soil microbial communities from Luquillo Experimental Forest, Puerto Rico - flux4day.12C.oxic.44.000.170 | ecosystem: Environmental > Terrestrial > Soil >...
CCCGCAGGCGGGTTTTTTCCGCCGACCATGCGGGGCCAACAATGCAAAACACCAGCAGGAGGGAGACGCTTGCGGAAAAAAGCGCATGGCAGCGCCTGCGGTTGGTGGGCATGAAAGACAATCTCCTGAGTTCCCGAATCCTTACCCTATGATGAAGATTTTGACGCAAAAGATGCTGCGGACACAAGGTTTAGGCGCGGCATGCGGTGAGATTTTCAGGCTGGAGCCGGCTGCTTCCCTTCTGCGCGCGCGGCCGTTGGCAAATGCAGCATTTCGAGGATGATTGCAGCGGCGCGCTCCGCGGCGGAGCGGGTATCGTGCGGATCGGGAGAGCGGAGGAGCGACTTCGCGCGGTCGAATCCCTTCAACATGGCGGCGCGCGCGGCACCATCGGGCAGGATTTTGCGGAGTTCCGCGTTGACGTTTGGCGGGGTGAAATCGTCCTGCACGAGCTCCGGAACGATTTTTCCTCCAGCGATCAGGTTGACCATGGCGAAGTAGGGAACCTTGATGCGCGGCTTGCCCAGCGCATAGGTGAGGGGGGTAACGCGGTAGACCATGACGAAGGGAGTGGACATCATGGCGGCTTCGACGGTCGCGGTGCCGCTGGCCACGATCGCGGCGCGGGAATGATGCAGAGCAGGGAGAGATTCGTCGACCAAAGCGATGCGGGAATCGCCGAGTGCGGCTTTCAGGAGGTTGCGGTCGAGAGTGGGAGCCACAGGCAACAGGTATTCGAATTCAGGGCCGAGCCGTGCGGCCGACTCCAGGATCGTGGGCAGGATCATGCCGACTTCCTTGCGGCGGCTGCCGGGCATGAGGGTGATCCAGGGCTTGTCGGGGTCCAGGTTGTATCGCGTGGCGTAGTCTGGGTGCGTCACGCTCGGGATCAGTAGCTCGGCCAGCGGGTGGCCGACAAACGTCGCGTCAACTCCGCGGTCGCGGTAGAACTGCTCTTCGAAGGGAAAAATCACGAGCGCCTTGTCGACGTATTTGCGGATCAGCTTCACGCGTCCCTGGCGCCAGGCCCAGAACTGAGGGGCGACGAAGTAGACGACAGGGATTCCGCGCTTCTTCATTTGCCTCGCGACACGCCAGTTGAAGGCGGGTGAGTCGATGACGACGGCGATATCGGGGCGACGACGGTCAGCTTCTTCGATCAGGCGATGGAAGAGACTATAAATTTTGGGCAGATGGCTGAGGATCTCGATGATGCCGACAACGGCGAGGTCTTTGGCGTCGATGACCGTGTCGCATCCGGCGGCGCGCATGCGCTCGCCGCCTACGCCGAAAAATTCGAGGGTGGTGGCGTGGTGGCGGATGGCTTCGATGAGCTGGGCGCCGTACATTTCGCCGGAGGCCTCTCCGGCGGAGATCAGGATGCGCACGGGGATATTGTAGCGGGGAGGTTCTGCTTCGGTCGCTTGGGCCCGAAACGTCAGCCCCAATTCCAGATGAACGTGAAGATGCGTGCCATAACCTTGCAAAAATCCCTGTAAATCAGCAGGAGGATCCCCGCGAGCCATGCGTAAAAGCCGACACAGAGTTCCCCGTTTCTTGCAAGAGCAACGCTCAATAGAAGAAATCGAACAATCGCACCCGAACAAAAGACCAGGAAGCGCGGAGCGCGGTCCAGAGCAAACAAAGCGATGAATGCAGATACCAGGGGGTTGACCCGACCAACCACGAAGGCGAAGTCCTAAGACAGCGCTATCGAGGCGCACTGCCATCCCGGATCTGTCAAACCGCATGAACCACGATCCGCCCTTCTACCTGCGGTAACGGCGGGCACGAAGAAACTCACAACGTAGAATTAAGAGCCCGCAGCAGAACACACCCCATGCGGCAGTCGATCGCGTGACCGCGTCGCTAGTTTGGACTTGGTCGACCGTTTCGAACATCAGGCAAAACCTATCCCCCTCGTCGCCGCTGCTCCAGTTACCAGAGCGTTGTGGAATTTGTGGGCAGTCAAAATGCAGCCGCGTCCAAGATCGCCGCCGCAGGACAGGCGAGGCGCCTGTCCCTAAACCATCCGTTAGTCGTCGGGGTCCGTGGGGGGACGTCGATCGTTCAGAAAGAAATCCGCTTTCAGCGGGGACGGCACGAAGTGGAACGTCACTGGCGTTTGCGTGAAGTCAAAGCAATCGGAGAAATCGTCGGCGGGCGAATCAGCATAGTGGAGCGAAGGCAGGCTGTAAGTCTCTTCGATGAACTTGAGGATGCTGCCAAAGTCGTGCGTGGCATGGGAAATGTACGCCGCCTTGGCGTAAGGAGAGACCACGATCAACGGCACCCGAAAGCCATAAACGTACCCGGAGCCCCAGCTCGTGCCGTCGTTGATCACCTTCGGCGCGACATGATCGTACCAGCCGCCCCAGTCGTCCCAGGTGATGAAGATGGCGGTGTCGGCCCAGTAGGAGCTGTTGCCGATCGCGTTCACTACCGATGCGACCCAGGAAGGGCCGGAACCGTCGTTGACGCTAGCGTGGTCTGAAGTCGCCCCGGTAGGAATGACCCACGTCACCTGTGCGAGTTGTTGGTTGGCAATGTCGGTCAGCACCTGTTGGGGAGGAATGATGACGTTGTTCCAGTCCGACCCCGTGCAGGTGAGTACGCCGCTGACCGTCTGTGGCTGGCACATGTGCTTGATCGCGTCGGGTTCGGTCCAGATCGAGCCCGCAGAGGGCGCGTAGTAGCGCCAGCTGATGCCAGCGGAATTCAGCAGATCGGTGATCGTGGGGTGCTCGAAGCAGGGGTACTGCCGCGAAGAACCTTGCCCGCTGGGATCGACCATGACTACGAGTTCCCCGGGAGGTGCGATGCAACCAGCTGGGCCGAGGTTGGGATTTGAAGCGGCAAACAGGTTGCTGGTCGCGGTGGGCGCGGAGGTTCCCGAGATGATGAACTGGTGCGCGGGAAAGCTCGGGCCTTGGTTGGTCTGAAACATCCGGTCGCCGAAGGTGTACTTCTCGGCCAGTTGGAAATAGGGCTGGACATCGGAGGTCTGCACAAACGTGAACTGCGGCTTGGCGGGGCAGTTGGCTGCTGGGACGCAAGGGACGCGGTCGGCGCCGTCCATTTTGCCGCTGTCATACATGGCGTAAAACGAGTCGTGACTGTGGCTGAGATCGAAGTTGGTCGCCAGGCCGATGGGAACGAGGGAGACGGTTTGAGCTTGAGAGTTCGTTCCACTCTGAACAATGTCAGCTCCGCGGCCGATGAGCACCTGGTCCTGAAACAGGTTATCCGGGGTGCGGTTCTCCTGAAAGATGATGACGACGTGCTTGATCTTGCCGGGTGGCGGCGGGTTGCCACCGGAACTCTGGGTGCTGCTGCTGCCGCCACAGCTATTGAAGATCAGTAAGAGCGAGACAGAGCAGAGGACTGAGCCCGAGAGCAGTGCAACCGCAGGCTTTTGCATATCGAATTCCTCAGGACTGGAAACCGTTTCGATTCAAATGGCCCGCTCACACGCAGCCCCACATTTGAACACGGGGTCGAAAACAAGGTTGCATTGAAAAGGCCAATTGTTTGTCCACCGAATCGGGAAGGAAAGCTAGTCGTCGGCGCTGGCGGTGACTTCGGGGCGGCCGGAGGTGGGGAAAGGAACTTCCTGGTCTTTGTACTGCAGCTGGTAGAGCTTGTAGTAGACGCCGCGCTGGGCGAGCAGTTGCTGGTGGGTGCCCATCTCGCGGACTTTGCCCTTGTGCATGACGATGATTTTGTCGGCACGTTGCACGGTCGAAAGACGGTGGGCGATGATCAGCGACGTTCTCCCCTGCACCATACGGCTGAGCGCCTCGCGCACGCGGAATTCGGTTTCGGTGTCGACGCTCGATGTGGCTTCGTCGAGGATCAGGATCTGCGGGTTGTGGGCCAGCGCGCGGGCGAAGGAGATCAACTGCTTTTGCCCTGTGGAAAGCGTTGAGCCACGCTCGCGAACTTCTTCGCCAAAGCCTCCGGGAAGGGTGCGGATGAAGTCGGCGAGGTTGACTTCCTCGGCGGCACGCTCGACGTCCTGATCGGCGATCCAGTCGGAGCCGAGACGGATGTTTCCACTGACTGTGCCGGTGAAGAGGAAGGGATCCTGCAGCACGACGCCGAAGCGGCGGCGCAGGTCGTTGAGGTCCATTTCCCTGATGTCGACGCCGTCAATGCGAATCGCGCCTCTCTGCACGTCGTAGAAGCGCAACAGCAGCGAGATCAGGGTTGTCTTGCCGGCCCCGGTGTGTCCGACGACGGCGATGGTCTCGCCGGGCTCCGTGGTGAAAGAGACGTCCCGTAGTACCCAGTCAGGCTCGTTGGCGCCCGATCCGTTGCCGGCACAGGAGTCGGTAGAAACCGGTGCGGCGAGACTGTCGGCCGAGGTGCCGCGCACTCCGTATGTGAACCAAACGTGATCGAACTCGATGCGGCCCGGGCCTTCGGGCTTCTTGGTGACGGCGGGCGACTGGATGTCGACCGGCGTGTCGAGCAGCTTGAAGATGCGTTCGCTCGAGGCCATCGCGCCCTGCAGGATGTTGTATTTGTCGCTGAGGTCCTGAATGGGGCGGAAGAAACGGAGGGAATACTGCGTGAAAGCGAAGAGAACGCCGATGGTCGCGGTATCGCGAATCAGCCGGACTACCGGGAAGTGCCGCAGGCTGAAATTGAACGCCATGCTGGCAATCGGCACGTGATAAATGACTTCGCGTCCGCCGAACCAGAGGATGGTCGCCACGGCGATCTGCGAGAGAATTTCAACGACCGGGTAGTAGACCGCGTAGGCCATGATGGCGTCTTTGAACGCGACCATGTGGCTGGCATTGATGTCGGAGAACTGCCGGAAAGCGCGCTTCTCCCGGTTGAAAAGCTGCAACACCAGCATCCCCGAAACCGCTTCCTGTAGATAGGAATTAATGCGCGCAATCGCAACGCGAATCCGGCGGTAAGAGTCGCGGACTTTTACGCGGAAAATCATCGTCGCCCAGGTGATGAAGGGCAGCACGGCGAAGGTCATGAGCGCCAGCTTCCAGTTCATCACCATCATGATGGCGATGATGCCGAGCAGCACGAACACATCTTCGAAGATCGAGACCACGCCGGCGGTGAACATCTCGTTGAGCGCGTCGACGTCGGTGGTGACGCGCGTGACCAGGCGGCCCACGGGATTCTTGTCGTAGAAGCCGATGTGCATGCGCTGCAGGTGCCGGAAAATCTGGCTGCGCAGGTCGAACATCACCATCTGGCCGGTCCACTGCATGTAATAGGTTTGCAGAAACTCGAAGAAGAACGTCAGCACCAGGCTGCCGACATAGAGGGCTGCAATTTCCGCGATTCCCTTGAGTGGTTCGGAGCTCAACCACCGACCGAGGATGGAGCTTGCCCCCGGGGTGCGCGCCAGATACTTGTCGATGGCAACTTTGGTGAGGAAGGGCCCAAGGACGTCGAGCCCGGCCTTCAGAATGATGGAACTCAGAGCGATCGTGACCTGCCACCGGTAGGGGCGGAGGTAGGTCAACAGGCGCCGCATCAGGCGGCCGTCGTACGCTTTACCCAGTACCTCTTCATCCTGATTGGCCATAGCGAAACTGCTGTAAACAAGTATAGATGGCGGGGGAAGGGGCAAAGATGGAAAAAGGTCAGGAGGCTCGCGGCGGGCCGCTGCCAGCCGGCGGCTGATGGAGGAATCAGCGCCGTACTTTTAATTCCAGTTTGGGCGGGGGCAGACAGTTGTTCCTGGCCTGCTCTTCATGCAGCTTCACGCCTTTCCTTACTTTCCGCATGTCTTCCAGCCACTGCACCAGTGGCACGATGCTGTCGTGAAAGGACTCCCAGGAGGAAGTCACCGGGAACGTGAGGTTCTGCCAGTAGCCGGGGCGATGGACGCTGAGAATGAGTTGCAGATCGTGCTCGGCTTCGGGGGGCTTGACGATCTTGTCCTGGGTGAGGTCATTGAGTTCGTCGGCCGAGAGCAGATGCTGCACGTGCTCTAGCTCTGCCGGTGGCAGGTTTCCCTCGAAGATCTCCGTTTTCTGGGCAGTGTCATGTTCCAGGTGATACTGGCCGTCCCCGCGGACCAGCACGCACATGTTCTCGGTGGGCCGCACGTGCACCAACCGCATGAGATAGGGGTGGGATGGCGCCTCAGAAGATTGAGTCAAGGCGCACGGCGTAATGCCTAGCCCGAACAACGCCAGCAGAACCAGACGGCATGAGCCCACAATGGGCGAATTCTAGTGCGGAGCCGCGCCGCGGGCTATACCTTTCTAGCGACGGTTGGGTGACCGTCGTAACACCAGCGCCGAATTCTTGGACCCGAAGCCGACACAGTTGCAGATGGCGTGTTCGATCTGGGCTTTCCGGCCGGGGTCGGGTACGTAATCGAGGTCGCAGTGCGGGTCGGGCTGGTCGAGGTTGATGGTCGGAGGAATTTGGCCCGAATGCATGGCGATCAGCGTGGCCGCGAGTCCGGCAGCCCCACAAGCGCCTTGGGCATGGCCGATCTGCGACTTTAGGGCGGACATGGGGATCTTCGTTGCTCGCTCCCCCAACGCCAGCTTCACGGCCTGAGTCTCAACGCGATCGTTCATTTCGGTCGAGGTACCGTGGAGGTTCACGTAGTCGATGTCCCCGGGGTTCAGGCCGGCTTCCTCCATGGCCAACATGATGGCGCGGGCGGGCTCTTCGGGGGAGTCGCTCATACGGACGCGATGATAAGCCTCGCATGTCGAACCATACCCGGCAATCTCAGTGTGGATTCGGGCTCCACGGGCACGGGCGTGCTCGTAGTCTTCCAGCACGAACATCCAGGAGCCTTCGGCGAGGACGAATCCGTCGCGATCGGCGGAAAACGGGCGGGATGCGCGCTCCGGGTCGTCATTCCAGGATTGCGTGAGCGCGCGCATGAGCGAGTAGCCTTTGATGATCCCGGGCGTGATGGGGGCGTCAACACCGCCGGCGAGGAACAGCGGCTGCGCTCCGGCCTGGATGTGCTGGTAGGCGTAACCTAGCGCATCGGTCGATGAAGTGCATCCGGCGGTGACTACGTGGCTGTATCCGCGGAAGCCGAAGCGCATAGAGACCTCGCTCGAGATTGTCCCCATGGTTCCGCTGGGAATGCAGAACAGGCTCACCTGCTTCACGTGACCGGAATGCCAGAGGCGGTACTGCTCTTCGGAGAACTCCTGCGCGCCGCCACCCGAGCCGAGGATTATGCCGATCTGTCTTTGCTCGTCGAGGTTCATTGCGCTGTGTTCGAGGCCGGCATCCTGCAGGGCTTCAGCGGAGGCGGCCATGGCGAGCGGCACGACGCGAGAGACGTGTTTGCGTTCGCGGGCATCGACCCAGGCGAGTTCGTCGAAGTCGGGGATCTCGCCGGCAATCTTAACGGGCAGGCAGCAGGGATCGAAACGCGAGATGCGCTTCACGCCTGATTTGCCAGCCAGGACAGCAGGGGCGAAGGCATCCTTGCCAATGCCGTTGGGGCTTACGACGCCAAATCCGGTAATGACGACGCGTGGAAGCATGAGGCCCTCATGTGTTGTGGCGATCTGTCCTGCCGTTGCAAACAGAGATAGAGTTATACGCTTCAATGGGATAATCGAGCAGGATGCCAGCAGGGATCTACATTTCGGTTCCTTTTTGCCGCACCAAGTGCACGTATTGTAACTTCGCCTCCGACGTGTTCTCGCGCGCGGTGTTTCAGCGTTACGTGGATCGCGTAGGTGCCGACATTCAAGGTACGCCTGATGTGGTACGGCAGATGGGCGGCCTTCGCGAGGACGAAATCGATTCCGTATATCTGGGAGGAGGAACGCCCACAGTATTAGATTCTGCACAACTGGAGCGGTTGTTTGTCACGGTGGGGCAAGTTTTTCGTCTGCTGCCTGAGACGGAGATTACGGTGGAGTGCGCGCCGGGCACGCTGAAACAGGAGATGATCGGGACGCTGGTGCGGTGCGGTGTGAACCGCGTGAGCCTGGGCGTGCAGTCGTTTGTGGACCAGGAAGCGGCGGCCGTGGGGCGGCTTCACAAGCGGGAGACCGTGCTTGAAGACATCGTGCGGCTGCGCCGGGCGGGGATGGCGAACATCAATGTGGATTTGATTGCGGGGTTGCCACACCAGAGTTTGGAGAGTTGGCGAGAATCTTTGGAGTCGGCGATTGCCTTGGGCGTGCCGCACGTCAGCGTTTACATGCTGGAGGTGGACGAGGATTCGCGGCTGGGGCGTGAGCTGATCGCCGGCGGAACACGGTATCACGCACACTTCGTGCCGGATGAGGAGCTCACAGCAGACCTGTACGAGATGGCGTGTGAGCGGCTGAACGCGGCGGGAGTGACGCAGTACGAGATTTCCAACTTTGCGCGCCCGGGGTTTGAGTCGCAGCACAACTTGAAGTACTGGACGAGGCAGCCGTATCTGGGATTCGGGGTGGATGCGCACTCGATGCTGCTGGCGGCCAGTGGAGAATGCCAGGCGGTTCGATTTTCGACTTCGGACTCGCTGGAGGAGTATGTGGCCGGCGCGGCAATGAAGCGGACCGAAGTTTCACGGCAAGGGGCGTTGGAAGAGGAGTTCTTTTTAGGATTGCGGTTGAATCGGGGAGTGGATCTGGAAGAGGTGCGGGCGAAGTTTGGGGGATTCGTGGCGACGGAACTGAGCCCCTTGCTGGTCGACCTTAGCTCGGTGGGGTTGATTGATTGGGAAGGAGATCGGGTTCGGCTGACCGGGCGCGGGCGCTTGCTGTCGAATGAAGTGTTCGAGCGCTTGCTTGCGCCTGGAGGGACGGGCGTCTCGCCCGTTCCGGCCTGCGGCGACCCTCCGGCAAGCTCAGGGCAGGCTGCCCGCCGCTCCACTAGCTAGGTCGTCGGCGCAGCTCGCATCGAGGATCATCCGTCTCTGAATTCCGCGCTATAATCCCGGCGTCAACCTGGACACGTGGGGTGCTCCATGGGTCTCTATTCGCGGTACGACGGCGCGCACAACCATCCTGTCAATCGCGCGCTGCATATGATCGCCATCCCGGTGGGATTCTCTTCGCTGATCGTGGTCTGGTATCACTGGGTAATCGCGTTGCTGCTGATTCTGGCGGCGTTTGCGCTGGCATGGATCGGGCACTGGATCGAGGGGAACAAACCGGCCTTTCTGACGAATCCTTTGCATGTGTTTGTGGCGCCGGTGTGGATGACGCGGAAGATTTTCGGCGTCGAACAGAAAAAGTCATCCTGATCGCGAGAATCTTCTAACCGTTCGGTCGGTCGGAGCGAGCATCCCGACCTCGCTCAAACGAGCCAGCCGTGCGGGTTTCTGTGTTTTCTGCTTTTCTCTCCGCAGGTAACTTTTCTCATCGTCAAAAGACATGCTCTAATCGAGGTGTTCGTGCTGCGCGTGCGGTTTCTGTCCCACCCAGTTCGCAGCTTCCCAAAATCTGAAACAACAGCGGCGGCGGAGGCATTTTGGATTTCCTGCTCAACGAAGAACAGCTCCAACTCAAGAAGAGCGTTCGCGAATTTGCGGAACGCGAGATCCTGCCCCACGTGATGAAGTGGGACGAGGCGGGCGAATTCCCGCTGGCCACGATCAAGGAACTCGGCAAGCTTGGCCTGCTGGGCACGATCTTTCCGACCGAGCTCAACGGGGCGGGAATGGGCTATGTCGAGTACGTGACCGCGATCGAGGAACTGTCGCGGGTTGACGGGTCGGTTGGCATCATCGTCGCGGCGCATACTTCGCTGTGCTCGAATCACATTTTTCTGGCGGGCAACGACTGCCAGAAAAAGAAATACATTTCGAAGCTGGCCACGGGAGAGTTCATTGGCGCGTGGGGGCTGACCGAGCCTTCTTCCGGGTCAGATGCGGGCAGCGCGCGCATGACTGCTACCAAGGCAAAGGGCGGATGGGTGCTCAGTGGCACCAAGACTTTCTGCACCAACGGCCACTATGCCGATGTGGTGGTGGTGATCGCGGTGACGGATCGTACGGCGCACACCCATGGGCTTTCGGCTTTCATTGTGGAGAAAGGGACGAAGGGATTTCGTCCCGGCAAGAAGGAAAACAAGCTGGGGCTGCGGGCCAGCGACACCGCGGAATTGGTCTTCGAAGATTGTTTTGTGCCGGCCGAGAACCTACTGGGCCATGAGGGCGATGGTTTCATCGATGCGATGCGCATTCTCGACGGCGGACGCGTCTCGATCGCCGCGCTTTCTTTGGGGATGGCGGAAGGCGCTTATGAGGCCGCGCTCAAGTACTCGAAAGAGCGCAAGCAGTTCGGTAAGGCAATCAGCGAATTTCAGGCGATCCAGTGGAAGCTGGCCGACATGGCCACGGAAATCGAAGCGGCCAAGCTGCTCACCATGCAGGCGGCCTCGATGAAAGATGCAGGGATGAAGACGACACAGGAGTCCTCGATGGCGAAGCTGTATGCGAGTGAAGTCGCCGTCCGCTGCGCCAACGAAGGTGTGCAGATTCACGGCGGGTATGGCTTCATCAAAGACTATCCGGCGGAGAAGTTCTATCGCGACGTGAAGCTGTGCACGATTGGGGAAGGGACCAGCGAGATACAGCGACTGGTGATTGCGAGGCAGTTGCTGAAGGATTAGGTCACAGGTGACAGGTGACAGAGCTTAGGCGGTTGAGACTCGTTGTGAGCATTCCTTTCCCCACCCCTGGAGGTCTTAAGGCACTCGAGGTCTCTCGACTTCGTTCGGCTCGTGCCTCACTCCGCTCGAGATGACAGTGCTGGGTAAGAGCGGAAACCTGATTCCTGCTTGTGGACTCTTACTTGTGACCTGCCCCCCGCTCTATTCGTACCGCAACGCCTCAATCGGATCCAGTCTGGCGGCTTTGATGGCCGGCAGCATCCCGCTGACAATCCCGACAAAACTCAAAATTATGGTCGAGGCGAGCAGCGTGCCAGCTTCGATCTTCAGGTGAATGTCGCCTTCGCTGGCGTCGGTGGCGAATGCGCTCCATAACGTCAAGGAACCCACCGACCACGAGACCAGGTATGCCAGCGCGACTCCGGCAAGCCCGCCAAGAAATGTGATCACGAGCGCTTCCGACAGGAACTGGAAAAGGATATGCCACCGGCGTGCGCCCAGGGCTTTCTCGACACCGATCTCGCGCGTGCGCTGGGTCACCGAGACCAGCATGATGTTCATCAGGCCAACACCGCCGATGCCCAGGGTGAGCAGGCCGATGAAGCCGAGCAGGATCTTGATGCCGGTGGTGATGATGCGCAGATCGAGAAGGTCGGTGAAGACATCGAAGACGAAGACGGCGCGCTTGTCCTTGGGGTCGTAGCTGTGGTGGGCAGCAAGCGAATTGCGCAGCGCTTTCACCACCCTCTCGTGATCGCCTTCGTACTCCATTACGATGGAGGTCAGATATTGCGTGTTCTTCAGGTCGCTGATACCGCTGAAAGGAACGTACACGTGGCCGTTCAGGTTGTCGTCGCTGTTGTTGATGACGTGCTTCAGGACACCCACGATCTGGTAGGAGATGCCGTCAATGCGAATGCTCTCGCCGATGGCGTTCTGTCCGGAAAACAGCTTCTGCTTGATGTCGGCGCCGATGAAGGCCACGCGGGTGTGGGTAAACTCGTCGGCTTCGCTGAAGGCGCTGCCGTCGGCAAACCCCATGCGCCGCATTTTGGAATAGTTGGCATACACGCCGCTGACCCCGTAGTTGCCGTTCCTCGTGCCGTAAGCGACCGTGCATTGCTTGAATACTTCAGGCGACATGCGCTTGAGCAACGGGACTTCGGTCTGAATGTGCTCGAAGTCCTTCATGGTGAGCCTGACTTCCGCGCCCGCCTTGGTGCCCCCAGCCTGCATGGAGGTGCGTCCGGGGAAAATGAAGATCAGGTTGGTTCCGAAGGAGCGGAAGGCCGCCCACAGTCCCCGTTCGAAGCCGGCGCCGTAGGCCAGCAATAAGACGACCGTGGCGATTCCCCAGGCCATGCCGAGCATGGTGAGAAAACTGCGCCGACGATTGTGCCTCAGGGCTTCGTACGCCTGTCGCACGATGTTCGAGATCATCGACTACTCCTGGCGCAGAGCTTCCACCGGAGGCAGAAGCGCGGCCTTGCGCGCCGGATAGAGGCCGGCGCTGATCCCGGCGAGGGCAAGCGATCCGATGGCAGCCACCGCGGACAGCGGCACGATGCGCGGCGTGTCGAATCCCTCTGGCGAGGGCAACAGGGCGAGTCCGCCGACGAAAGCGAGAGTAATGGCCAGGCCGATTCCGCCACTGAGGGCAGTCAGGAACGCTCCTTCGATGAAGAATTGAGTGAGGATGTTGTGGTGCGTGGCTCCGAGGGCCTTGCGCAGGCCGATTTCGCGGGTGCGCTCGGCCACCGAGACCAGCATGATGTTCACGATTCCGATGGCGCCCAGGCCGAGCGTCACGAGTCCCACCACGCCGAGGAAATAGTCCATCGCATTGAAGATCTTGTCGACCTTCTGCGAGTTTTCGATGGTGTCCCAGTCTTCGAAGGCATCTTCCAGCTTGGGGTTGAACTTGTGGCGGCGGGCAATGATCTCGTGGACTTCGGCTTTCGCGACCATGTGTTGCGATTTCACCAGCGGCCGGTAGTTGATGAACGAGATGGCGTTCTCAGCGTTGCTGCCCTTGAGCGGAAACAATTCGCGCATGGTCTCGATGGGCACGAAGATGCGAGCGTTGGTGCCGTTGTTGCCGTCCTGACCTACCTTGGCCAGCACGCCGACGACGTCGAAGCGAATTCCGCCAATCAACATGCTCTCGCCGACGGCCGGGCGTCCGGGAAAGACGTTCTTCAGCAGCTCCCAGCCAACGACGGCGACGCGGCGGTGGTCCGTGTTGTCCTGATCGTTGAACCAGCGTCCGGTGCCGATGGGCACGTTGCGAATCCGACTGTATTCCGGGGCGACGCCAAAGACTTGCCCGGCGGTGGAACCGTATTCGCTGACCGCGCGGATATCTTCGCGGTTGATAACGGCAGAGACGGTTTTCAGGGTTTGTGCGTCGTTCTTGATGGCGAGGTAATCGTCGTACGTGAAGTGATAGGTCTGGCCGGATTGCAGGCTGCCTTCGACGGCGGGAATGCGTCCGGGAAAACAGAACATGATGTCCTGCCCGAGGGTTGCCAGTTGCTTGGCCTGACCGCTGCGAAAGCCCTCGCCTAAACCGACCAGCAACAAGAGAGACCCCACGCCCCAGGCGATCCCGAACATGGTGAGAAACGAACGAAGCTTGTGTGACCACAAAGTGGCGAGGGACTGCCGGATGATGTCGAGGAACATCTGCATGAGCTTACGCCCCCAGACACCTGGGCGGTGCCTGGGGGCCCCGGGTTCAAGGTTAGGCGGGGGGTCTCATGTCCCGCCCGTTGGCTACTGCTGGAGATACGCGGAGACGGGCGCGAAAGTTCCGGCAATCCCGCGGAGACTACACAGGGTTAGACTCCGTTCCTAGACAAAGGGTTAGCGGGTGCGGACGGGGGTCTCGCGAGCCTGCCCTGAGCCCCGGCGGGCGGGGACGCCCGCCGCTGGCCGCGATCCTAGACAAAACATCAGGCCGGCTCGGTCCGCAATTGCTGCTTGGGTGGCGGCGTTACTCGCGCTCACCTTCTCTGACCTGCCCGGTCTAATCGTTCCGTGCCAGCCGGGTCTCAACCCAATCTTGAACAACCGCTCCATTGATCAGGAGGACTTCCGTGAACAAGCGACACACTGTGCTCGTGCTTGGATTGATCGTGCTGCTCGCGGCCACTGCTGCGGTCGGGCAGTCGACGCAGCTCAACCTGCCCCGCGACAGCCAGCGCGCCTCGGTGACGCAGCGCGTCGGCATCACCGACATTACCGTGAAGTATCACCGTCCGCTCGTGAAAGGGCGCACCATCTGGGGGAAGGTGGTTCCCTACGGACAACCCTGGCGCGCGGGCGCCAATGAGAACACGACCATCACCTTCACCGATCCGGTCAGCGTCGAAGGAAAGCCGCTCGACAAGGGTACGTACGGCCTGCACATGATCCCGAACCAGGACGAGTGGATCATCGCCTTCTCCAAGATCAACACCGCGTGGGGAAGCTTTAGCTATAAGGAATCGGAAGATGCTTTGCGAGTGAACGTGAAGCCGCAGGCCACTGAATTCCAGGAGGCATTGTTGTATGCCATCGACCAACCGACGGAGAACTCCGCTGTGTTGACCATGCGCTGGGAGAAAGTCGCGGTACCGATGAAGATCTCCGTGGACGTGCACAGCATTGTCGAGGCCAGCCTTCGCCAGCAACTGCGCGGGCTCTCCCAGTACACATGGGACGGTTGGGATGATGCAGCGAACTACTTGTTGGCGCAAAAATACGACATGGATGAAGCGCTGGAATGGGAGAACCGCTCGATCGGCGCCGAACCGCGCTTTGAAAACTACATGACCAAGTCGAAGATTCTGGAAGCCATGGGCAAGACGCAGGAAGCCAAAGAGGCTCATGATCGGGCGGTGACCATTGCGACCCCGGTGCAACTGCATCAGTATGCCTTCCAGCTCAAGGGCGAGAAGAAGGATGACGAGGCATACGCGGTGTGGAAGAAGAACTTCAAGGAGCATCCGGAGTTCTGGTTCACGCACTCGGGGATGGCAAGGGTGTACTCGGCGCAGGGAGACTTCGCCAATGCCGTGAAGGAAATGAAGCTGGCCGAAGCAGCTGCTCCAGAACAGAACAAGGTGTTCATCGACGCGGCGATCAAGCGGCTGGAGAACAAGGACGATATCAACAAGTAGTTTGGAGCTACAGCGCCGGCGGAGGCAAGGAATTGTCTCCGCCCTTTCTCTGCGCGCTGGCACCCGGGGTGGGAACCCTCGCCGCTATTCTTTGCTGGGATTGCCACATGGTATGAAGAATGGTGCTTCGTATCCGTATGCGGTCCGGCCTGCATTTTGTTCTGGTCCTTCTGCTGGTTCAGCCTTCCCTTCCCGCGCTGGCGCGGACCAAGCCCCGACCCGTGACACTTGATCGCGATTACGCCTCGGCACTCGCCGCTGCCGACCGCTTTCTGCACGCATGGCAGACGCAGGATGCCGAGTCCGGATTGCTTCTGCTAACCGACCGGGTGCGGCAGCATACCGATGAAAATCAGCTGCGGGATTTCTTTTCCAGCGAGCGAAGCCTGAGTCCCGGCTTCGAGGTTGGTCGAGGAAAGAAACTTTCCGGGATGCGCTACCAGTTTCCGGTAGCTCTTTTTCCCGGTGACAACACCCATCCGCATCACGCCACGCACCCGCAGGCGTCGGCATTGATTGTGGTCCGGATCGGGCGGGACGACTGGGCCATCGATAAGCTTCCCTGAATTCCCATATCGGCAAAGGGTTGACGGTGTCCGACCCACAATGGACCGGGTTGTTCCTTCCAAGTTGCATGGAAATGTTCTCGGTCCGGCGTTCCGTTTAAAATGATCTCCTCGTGAAGAAGTGATTTTTGGGTTCACCCATCCCCCCGCCGACGCTGGTGTGTTTGCCTCGGCATAAATTCGGGAGTCATTGCGCATGAAACGCATTCATAAAGTTGCAGTTCTGGGCGCCGGAACCATGGGCGCGCGCATCGCTGCTCACTTTGCCAACGCTGGAGTTCCCAGCTACCTGTTCGACATCGTGCCACCCGATGCGGACGCTCCTGCGCGGAACAAGATCGCAGCCGCTGGGCTCGACGCGGCGCGTAAATCCAAGCCCGCTGCGTTCTTCGAACCGTCGCTCGCGAAGCTGGTGACGGTGGGCAATTTCGAGGACGACCTCAACAGACTCGCAGAAGTGGACTGGATCATCGAAGCAGTGGTCGAGAACCTCGAGATCAAGCGCTCGCTGCTGAAAAAAGTGGACGCGGCGCGGAAGCCGGGCACGATCATCACGACCAATACCAGCGGCTTGCCGGTCGGGAAAATTGCGGAAGGCTTCCCCGACGATTTCCGGCGCTCGTGGTTCGGGACGCACTTTTTCAATCCGCCACGCTACATGCGCTTGCTGGAACTGATTCCCACGCCCGATACCGATCGCGGCTTGCTTGAGGCGGTGGCGTGGTTCAGTGACGTTCGCCTCGGCAAAGGCATCGTGCATGCAAAGGACACGCCCAACTTCATCGGCAACCGCATCGGGACCTTCTCGGTGCTGAACGTGATGCGACTGATGCAGGAGATGGACCTGACGGTTGAAGACGTGGACGCGCTGACCGGCACGCCGGTTGGCTGGCCGAAATCGGCGACGTTCCGCACCATCGACCTGGTCGGGCTCGACATCCTGGGGCACGTGGTCGCCAACATGACCAGCAATGTGCAGGACGAACGCCGCGAACTGAAGCTTCCCGACTTCTACAAACGAATGCTCGAGCACAAGTGGCTCGGCGATAAGACCAAGGGCGGGTTCTACAAGAAGTCCCAGGGCACAGATGGAAAAGAAGGACGGCTCGCGCTCAACTGGAAGACGCTCGAGTACCATCCTCGGCTGAAGCCCAAGTTCCCGGCTCTCGATATGGCAAAGAACGTGGACGAAACCGCGGCGCGAGTGCGGATGCTGCTGGGGATGGAAGGCAGTGGTCCGCAGAAGGCAGACAAAGCCGGTGCCTTCCTGTGGGCGGCGCTGACGGAGTTGTGGACATACGCGGCGAACCGCATTCCGGAGATCTCGGACACGGTGGTGGAGATCGATCGCGCCATGAAGCTCGGCTTCAACTGGGAGTTGGGACCGTTCGAGTTGTGGGACGCGGCGGGCGTGGAAGCCACCGTCGGGCGCATGAAGAAAGAAGGCAAGCCCGTCGCGGAAAATGTCGACAAGCTATTGGCCTTGGGCAAGAAGACCTGGTACGACGAGAATCTGGCGACGGCGTCCGCCCGATCCTATTTCGATCTCAATACCGCTCATTGGAAGCCGGTTGCGGTTCCCGAAGGCGTGTGGTCGGTCACGGTGGCCAAGAAGTCGAAGGGCGTGGTGAAGAAGAACTCGGGCGCGTCGCTAGTGGATTTGGGAGATGGCGTCGCTTGCATCGAGTTCCACTCGAAAATGAACTCGCTGGGGGCGGACATCATCCAGCTCATCTCGAAGACACTCAAGCCGGGCGGCCCCGGCGACAACTTCGACGCATTCGTCATCACCAATGACGCGACCAATTTCTCGGTGGGCGCGAACCTGATGCTGCTGCTCATGGCGGTGCAGGAAGAAGAGTGGGACGACGTGGACATGGTGATCCGCCAGTTCCAGGGCATGACCCAGGCCATCAAGTTTTCACCGAAGCCCGTGGTCGTGGGTGCTTTCGGCCTCACGCTCGGCGGCGGCACGGAGATCTCTTTGCATGCTCCGGCTCGACAACCGCATGCCGAGCTTTACAGCGGGCTGGTGGAAGTGGGCGTGGGACTGCTTCCCGGAGGAGGCGGCTGCAAAGAGCTGCTGCTGAGGGCGGTCGACAGTGCGAATTCGATACGTCCAGACGGGCGGGGCGAGTCGGTGGAATTGCTGGAGGCAATGAAGAAAGCGTTTGAGACCATCGCCATGGCGAAGGTGGCGACTTCGGCGGAAGAGGCACGCGGGCTGGGCTTTTTGTCGAAGTCCGACCATGTCACCATGAACCGCGAGCGCGTGCTCTCAGATGCCAAAGCACGTGCGCTCGAGCTGGCGCGGCGCGGCTACGAGCCTCCGGTCATGCGCAGCGATATTCCTGCCCCAGGAGAAAGCATGCTGGCCACGCTCAAGATGGGCGTCTACCTGATGCGGCAGGGCGAATACATCAGCGACCACGAGGTGAAGATCGGGAACAAAGTGGCGGAGGTGCTGTGTGGCGGGAACGTCACACCGGGTACTCCGGTGAGCGAGCAGTACATCCTCGATCTGGAACGCGAGGCGTTCAAGTCGCTTTGCGGCGAGAAAAAGACGCAGGAGCGGATTCAGTACACGCTGAAGACGGGGAAGACGCTAAGGAACTGAAAACTACGAGGGCGAGACGCCCTCGCGACAGCCGGCGGGACGCCGGCGCTACAAAGCAAAGCGCCGGCCTTAATAGCGGAGTGGCCGGCGCTTGTTGTGCTTTGCTCGAAGGGTCGTTATTTCTTCGTTTCCTCCTTGGCGGTCTCGGCGGCGTTGACGACACTCTTTTTTGCCGAGGCGGCTTTGGCGACGATGGCTTTCGGCGCCCAATAGTCCGGGGCGGCGGCCACGACGTTCGCGGGCGGATTGCTGAGTTCGGGCAGGAAATGGTTGATGACCGACTCCGTGTTCGCGACGATCTCGGAGGCAGCCTTCAAGTAGTGGGCATAGCCCTCGTCTCCCAGAACCTTTTGCAGGGATGGGCTGGAGTCAAACGTGGCCATGCTCTTGGCGAGCTGGGTCACGTAAAAAACACCGCCCTCCTGACCCGCGACCGCTTGCGAGACCAGGATCGTTACATCGGGGCTGCTCTTCTCGCGGGCGGTCTTGATGTCCTTCAGCAGCGCCTCGTAAGCGGGGCCCTGCCCTGGGCGCACGTGAATAATGGTCGTGCGCAGCCAGCGCGATTCACCGAGCATCTTGGCCATCGCGGCGGCGTCGGAGGGCGCGTTGCTACTGAGATCCCAGCGGCGCTTGCGGATTTCGGAACGGCTACTTGCCAGTGTCTGGTTAAAGTCCTGGAAGAGTTTTTCGGAGGCGGCCTTGCCGAGAGATTTCTCGACGGCGGCCGTAAAAGCATCGCCGCCCTTCTCGGCGGCACCGTAACTGTCACGCATGCTGACGAAGGTCACACGATTCATGGGGCCGTATGCAGTTTCCATCGCCAGCCACTCGTCACCTTTGTTCTGACGATTGGCAGCGGCCAGCTTTTTGTTGGTGGCATCGAAGTCGGCACGTTTCTCGGGTTTTACTTGCGCGGTGTAGACATCCAGATATTGATCCTGAGCATGGACAGCAGCGAACGCAACCAGCAGCATCACGACCAAAGCAGTCCACGTGGCCCTTTGCCTCATAGATTCCTCCTTGGTGTAGTTGGGATTTTCGCGAGTCCGGTCAGCCGGAGACACGCTACTCCGCCGGGCGTACGGCGTCAACGGCGAAAGAGCTGTGGAAAGCTGGGAGAAGGCCCGTCTGGAGGCGGACTCCGCCCTGCTTCGTTTGGCGCGCGCGTCGGAATGACAAGATGGGAAGGGTTCGGAATGACGACGTTGGGAGGGAGAGAACCATGACAAGGGCAAAACAGGAAGCATAGGATGGAAGGGAGAGTTGCTGGGCTTCGCCCGGCCGGGCAGGCGAGTGCGTCTGCCCTTACGTGGTTGGTGCAGAAGGGCAGCCTGAGGAAAGTAGCGCCAATTGTTTCTCGAACAACGAGCGACAGAACTGGGAACTGATCTTATGAGAGACGTTGTGATTGGGTCGTCGGTGCGAACACCCGTTGGTCGGGCGTTCAAGGGGACGCTGCGAGCGACGCGTCCGGATGAAATGGCGGCTGTGGCGATCAAGGGGGCTCTGGAGCGCGTGCCGCAGGTCGATCCAAGAGAGATCGAGGATGTCATCCTCGGCTGTGCCATGCCGGAAGGCGAGCAGGGGATGAACGTGGCCCGCATCGCTGCCTTGCGGGCTGGACTCCCGGTGGAAGTTTCGGCGCTGACCATCAACCGCTTTTGCTCGTCGGGATTGCAGGCCATCGCGCTGGCTGCCGAGAGGATCCTGGCGGGCGGCGCGGAGATCATTGTGGCCGGCGGGACGGAATCGATGTCGATGATTCCGATGGGCGGCAACAAGATTTCGCCCAACCCGTGGCTGGTGAACCACTACCCGGATGCGTACCTTTCGATGGGTCTTACTGCGGAGCGGCTGGCGCAGCGGTTTGGAATCACCCGCCAGCAGAGCGATGAGTTCTCCTTGCACAGCCATCAAAAGGCAGTGGCGGCAATCCAGGCTGGCAAGTTTGCCGATGAGACCGTGGCGATACCGGTGAGTTTCGTGAGTCCCAATGGTAAAGACGGGCGCGGGCGCCCATCACTCCACCACAACGAAATCGCTTTCAAGCTCGACGAGGGCCCGCGGGCGGATACATCGCTGGAAGCGTTACTTGGCCTAAAGCCCGCATTCCAGCAGAACGGCACGGTGACGGCGGGTAACTCGTCGCAGATGTCAGATGGGGCGGCGGCGGCAGTTGTGATGTCCGCCGAGCGAGCAAAGCAGCTGGGGATTCCGGCGCTAGTGCGTTATGTGTCGTTCGCCACGGCGGGATACAAGCCGGAGGAAATGGGGCTGGGTCCGGTGTTCGCCATTCCGAAGGCCTTGAAACTGGCGAGCCTGAAGCTGAGCGATATCGATGTGATTGAGCTCAATGAAGCCTTCGCGGCGCAGGCTCTGTCAGTGATCAAGGAAGGCGGGCTCGATCCGGCGAAGGTAAATCCGAATGGGGGCGCCATCGCGCTGGGCCATCCGCTGGGGTGCACGGGGGCAAAGTTGACTGCATCGATCATCCGCGAGTTGAAGCGCCGGAAGGGACGTTACGGAGTGGTAACGATGTGTGTAGGCGGAGGAATGGGAGCGGCGGGAGTGTTTGAGAACGTGACTTAGCAGCGAAAAATCTCAGCCGCTCGCGCGGTATCGGCTGGCAAGAGTCTCCGCCCCACACAAAAAGAAAAACCCGCCGCATCTCCGCGGCGGGCTTTTTCGTTTCCAGAGTCTTGCGAACTACGACAGGCTCAGCTTGCGCCGGATCGCTCCAGCCAAGCCGATCAACCCGGTGCCCAACAGGCTCAGGGTGCCCGGTTCGGGAACCGTGAGGCTGGTATCCCCGCTCTCCAGGGCCGCGCTTCCGTTAAAGAAGCCCTTGCCTGTGTTGACCGTAAGCTGAACGGTCGTGCCCACCACGCCGTTCGAACCCGTCAGGGTGCCGGTCAGCGTGTAGTTGTGCGTGCCGTTCTTCAACGTCGTGTAGGACCAAGTCGCGCCGCTGTCGAACGTGCCGCTAAACAGGACCCCGTTGGGGACGCCGTTGCTGCCGTTGCCGGTGATGACGAAGCTGCCGCCGCCCGCCAGCGTGCCGCCAATTTGCGCGTTACCGCTGGTGAATGCACCGGTGGTGAAAGTTACGGAACCCAAGTTCGATCCCACTGCGCTGCCATAAGAAATCAGGACAGAGCCCGAGAGGGAAAGGCTGCTCGAATTACCTGTGACCGTGCCCCCTTTGTTGCTGACGCCGATTTGGCTATCGGCAAAGGCTGCCAATGGCAGGGCCAGTGCCAGAACAGCCAGCAATACCACTTTCTTAAACATGAATTTACCGCCTCCTAGGAAGGTTCCAAAATCCGGCCTCTTCGGGGGATGAGACCAAGCGGGTGCTTCGTATCATTTGCCTCTTGCGAGTAAGAGGGAGAGATACTGTGACACCCGCGCTCTACTGAGCACACGCCGTGCCAAAAATTGGGGGAAACAATACTTCTCTTATCAGGCAGTTACAGATGGTAACGTTACCTTGTTGATACTAAAGATGAAAAGCACTGCGCAGGAACGCAATTTCCACTGTCCGATTCCGAACAGACCAGAATCCGTGCAGGGCGCCGCAAGTGGGCGAGCAACGCAGAAAGCCCCAGCTTCGTGTGGTTATTTTTTTAGTTAACACCGAATTGACCTGAGCAAAGGGCGCAAACTGCCTTGTGGAAAACATCGTGGGGTTCGTGGGTAAGGCTTTTAACGATCTAGGGACACTCTGAATAAGCACAGTTTCTAAATCAACTAATATCGGTTTCAGGAAAGGTCGGCCTCTGGAACCTTGTTTGGCACCGCCGCTCGGACCGTTGGATCACCCCAAGATGGTCGATGCTACGCCGCCAGCAGCAGTTTCTGGCGACTGACAAACAAGTTGACCAGCGCGCAGGTGACGAACAGGCGGTGCCCATTCTTCTTCAATCCCCGGTAACGCACCTTGACGAATCCGAACTTCAGCTTCATCACCTGAAACACGTGCTCGACTTTGGCCCGCACCTTCGATTTCCTCCGGTTCTTCGCCCAGGCCACGGCATCCACGATCTGACCTTTGTAACGACAACGCCTTTGCCTGTAGTCCCGCGCTCGGGGCGCGCACTCGCGAATCACCTCGGTTTGTCCCTGATAGGCTCCGTCACCCCACACCCGCGTCTCTTCCCCGTGCAGCAGATCGGGCAACATCGCCCCATCGGAAACGTTGGCCGCTGTCGCCACCGCGGTGTGGATGATCTTGCTCTTGCTGTCCACCCCCACATGCGCTTTCATCCCGAAGTACCAGTTCTTCCCCTTCTTCGCCTGGTGCATCTCCGGGTCCCGGCTCTGGTCACGG
>Ga0182035_10000289_pt1 | contig 22108 bp, 17 predicted proteins | sample flu12Cox44000170_FD_125969 | JGI IMG/M metagenome (GOLD analysis project Ga0182035, IMG submission 125969) | Lab enrichment of tropical soil microbial communities from Luquillo Experimental Forest, Puerto Rico - flux4day.12C.oxic.44.000.170 | ecosystem: Environmental > Terrestrial > Soil >...
ATGCACAATTGCCGGTTCGCCTTTGCGGTTCACGTGATGGCTGTGCTGGGATTGCAAAAGGATCATTGCTACCCCTCCTCCCGGCTTGCTGAGACAGTCAATACAAACCCGGTGGTCATCCGGCGTATCCTTATCGAACTGCAGCAAGCCGGGCTCATTTTGACTTTGCGTGGTCCACACGGAGGTTCAGTTTTGAATCGCAAGCCTGAGCGAGTGACGCTTCGTGAGATTCGCAGGGCCGTAGAAAAAGGCCGGGTCTTCGGCTCGCATCCAAATAAGCCTTCCAGGAAATGTCCGGTTGGGAAAAACATCAACAGAGTCATGATGGCCGTTGCGGATCGCGCCGGAAGAGCGCTTGAACGAGAACTGGACAAGATAACGCTTGCGGACGTGCTTCGCGAAATGCACGAGCCTGAAAGTTCCGCTTGATTTGTAACAATTTCGGTTACCTTTATCGCTCTGAATCTTTTGGAGGATTCCACTATGCTCTACGATTTCAATCCGACCTGGGTTCAAACCCTTGTCAATAATTCAACCGGCAATCCCCCATCCCTCAGCGCGTCCCCGAACGACTCCGAATTGCTGGACGCTTACTCTAAGACCGTCAGCGGTGCCGCAGCAGCTGTCTCTCCAGCCGTTGTCAATATTCAGGCTAAAGCTCTCAAGGAAGGCAGGCGCGGCGAAGGCGGTGGCAGCGGATTCATCATCGCCCCGGACGGATTCATCCTGACAAATAGCCATGTCGTTCACGCTGCTAAAGCAATCGAGGTAAATCTCCCGGATGCGCAATCCTTCAGCGCAACGCTGGTCGGAGAGGATCCGGAAACCGATCTTGCGGTAATTCGTATCGATTCGGCTCAGCTTCCTTACCTGGTGTTTGCCGATTCGAACAAACTTTGCGTGGGACAAATCGCCATTGCGATCGGAAGCCCTTTTGGTTTTCAACAAAGCGTTACCGCCGGAGTCGTGAGCGCGCTTGGCAGGTCGATGAGAGCGCAGTCCGGCCGGCTGATGGATGATATCATCCAGACCGACGCAGCCCTCAACCCAGGCAACTCCGGAGGCCCTTTGGTAAACTCCTCGGGCGCGGTGATCGGCGTGAATACGGCAGTCATTCTGCCCGCGCAAGGACTTTGCTTCGCGATTGCCGCCAACACAGCGCAACTGGTTGCCGGACTGCTGATTAGAGATGGGAAAATTCGAAGAAGCTACCTTGGTTTGTCCGGGCAGAACATCACGATCCATCCGAGATTGGTTCGATACCACAAGCGGGCAAAAAATCATGGGATCCTGGTGGCAGGGACTGAGGAGGGCGGACCGGCGGAACGATCCGGTCTAACCGAAGGCGACATCATTATCGCCTTCAAAGGTTCACCGGTGTACAATATCGACGATCTTCATCGCGCGCTTGTTGGCACGGAGATCGGGATCGAATCCACTCTAACTGTCATCCGCGGAACCGAATTGGTGAATTTGCTGGTGGTACCGCAAGAGCTTCCGCCAAGAAGCTAGCTACTAGCCTGCAATGAGCGCGCCGCTTTTTACAACGCGTGATTTTTGCGGGCTAGACTCGATGCACTAGCCTAGCCTGGAAATCGTGGTAGGGCGAGCCGCGTTCGGGACAAAAGCTTTCGACACCGAGTCCCTTTCACGCCATTCGGGGCCAAACCTCCGCCCTGAGTCCGTAGGGTCTTGTGTTTACTCTCATTATTTCGTTGAACAACTTCGCGGGTTTGGTGATCTCTACGACTGTTGCTAGAATCCTTGAAAAGCGAAATCGATGGCAGATGACTTTCGAACAAAATATTCGGGCGGCTGAAGGTTACGCGGATCTGGGGATGTATGATGAGGCTCTGGCGGAGTTGGATGAACTTGATCCGGAGGAACAGGATCGTCTCGAAACGCTCCGCATGCGAGTAGAAATCGTCTTGCGCAAACGTGACTGGAGGTCAGCGCTTCAATTGAGCCTCAAAGCGTGCCAGCTCTATCCCAACGAATCATCAGGCTTCATTCACGCCGCATTCTGCCTTCATGAACTCGGACGCACCCACGAGGCAAAGCAAACGCTGCTGGATGGGCCGGCCAAACTTCTGAACGAGCCCGTTTATTATTATAATCTAGGCTGCTACGACGCCGCGCTCGGAAATCTGGATCAAGCAAAGGCCTATTTGCACGCCAGTTTCCGGCTGGATAAATCGTTCCGCGACATGGCGAAGAACGATCCGGACCTCGAGCGGATCAAAGACGAACTCTAGTGAGGACGCGCCTCAGACCGGCGAGGTTTAGGGTATCAAGTCGGGCTGGGAGCAGCGTCGGCGTGGTGAGGCGTCCTCGCTAGAATCCTTGAAAAGCAAAACCACCAATGACCCATGCGCGAATACAAAAAAAGCTTGACTCATCTACAACCAGTTTTGCTTTTCAAGGATTCTAGTGAGGACGTATGGATCTCGAACGGATCACTGAACTTTTTGAAGAGAATTTTCTAAGCTTTGGCGAGTTAGGGGCATCCCTTTGCATAATGCGCAACAATGAGGAAATGATCAACCTTGCTGGCGGCTATTGCGATCGCGAAAAGAACATTCCATGGACAAGAAAGACCCCGGTCTTGATCTGGTCAGTCACAAAAGGGCTCGCTTCCGCTTGTTTGATCCATGCCGCGTGGACTCACGGCATTTCGGTGGATCAAAAGGTGGCTGACATCTGGCCTGAATATGCCAGCGGCGGAAAAGCCGATACGACGCTTCTCCATGTACTAGCACATCAGGCAGGACAGCCGGCGCTTCGCGATGCCTCGATTTCGGTCTTCGATCATGAGGCCGTTGCCGCTCAGCTCGCCCGGCAGCAACCCTTCTGGAAACCGGGCGATGCGCACGGTTATCACCCGCGAACCTATGGTTTTCTTTTGGACGAACTCGTTCGCAGGATCACAAACGGCACGTCGCTGGGGACCTATTTCCGAAAGGTGTTTGCAGAACCGCTAAGTCTTGATCTCTGGATTGGAATACCGGATTCGGTCGCCCCCGGGGTTGCCCCGATTTTCGCTCCAAGAAAGCTGCGCGAATCCGGTGATGAGGAGGATGCGTTTTACGAAGCTTTTTCGCAGCCTGATTCGCTCACACGAAAAGCGTTCCTGACACCGGCAGGACTTAACTTACCTTCTCAAATGAACGATCCAAGGGTCCGCCGCCATTCTTTGCCATCCCGCGGAGGTATTGGCACTGCGGAATCCCTGGCCCGGTTTTACGCCTTACTTTGTTCAAATCAGCTTTTCCCGTCTCAAGTGGTCAATCGGGTTGGTCAGCTGCAGTGCACTGGCCGAGATGAAGTCCTGCGAATTGATACTGCTTTCGGAATTGGTTTCATGAAAGATCCCTTGGTTAATGCTCGTAAAACTCGGAGCATCTTTGGACCGTCGCTTGGTGCGTTCGGGCAGCCCGGATCTGGCGGAAGCCTGGGATTCTGTGATCCCGAGAACGGGGTGGCCTTCGCGTATGTCATGAATCAGATGCAACCCGGCCTTCTGCCAAATGCGAAATCGCTTCGAATTCTAAAACACTTTTATGATGTGTGCTTATAGTGCCGAATTCAGCATTGCAACGCATGGTAAGGGGACTCATGAAGTAACGCTAAGGGTTCAAGAGATTGTCCGGGAAAGCCGAGTCAGGAACGGGCTTGCCACGATTTTCATCAAACATACAAGCGCGAGCCTGATTATTTTCGAGAATGCGGACCCGTCGGCCAGAGTCGACCTTGAAGAATTCTTTGCGCGTTTGATCCCAGAGGAAGCCTCTTACTTTACGCATACGATGGAAGGGTCGGACGACATGCCAAGTCACATTCGCATGGCGCTCACCCGGACTTCGGAGTCGGTCCCGGTAAGCGATGGCCGGCTCAGTCTCGGAACCTGGCAAGGGATTTTCGTCTACGAACATCGCCGTCACTCCCATGCCCGTTCGATCGCGGTGAGCGTCATCGGAGAAACGTCATGAGCCTGACTCCGACCGAACCAACGCTCATCTTATCGGATCTGCATCTAGGTCATCGGGCTTCACGGATCAAAGATCCGGAACAACTTGTTCCCGTGCTCAAAGGTTCGTCCTCGGTCATTTTCAATGGGGATACGGCGGAAATGAGGCATACCACCGATCGCCCCATCGGGCGAAAGCTGGCCGCCGAGCTGGCTCGGATCTGCCATCAAGAGGGAAGGAAGGCATTTTTTGTCAATGGCAATCATGATCCGACAGTTTCAAACATCAATCATCTGGACTTGCATCAGGGTGCCGTGCTGGTCACCCACGGCGACATTTTGTTTCTCGATGTAGCCCCCTGGAGTCGGTCTGCAAAACATTACCTGATGAAGCATCGAGAAATCCTGAGCAATCTTGGTCCGGAAGATTTCACCGACTTCGAGAAGCGGCTTTTAGCCACTAAGCGGACTGCCATCGAACTTCAGTTGGTGGAGCCGGCTGTAACGGATGATCGCTGGCCGGGTCTACAACTCTTCCTCCGCCAATTCTGGCCACCGTTCCGTCCGCTCATGATTTTGAAGGCCTGGTGGGAAACTCCGGCAAAAGCCGCCAACCTTGCACGGGTTTTCCGACCCCAAGCGCGGTACATATTGGTGGGACATACCCATTTTCCCGGCGTCTGGAAGATCGATCCCCGGATCGTCATCAACACCGGTGGGTTTGTTCCCTGTTTTGGAGCCTGCGCCGCAATCATCGATACGAAAAGAATCGAATTGCGGCAAGTCGACTCCCACAAAGGCAAATTTGTGCTAGGCAAACGGCTTGCCGGCTACGCGATCGATCCTCTTCGACCAACGGATGGATTCTAGCGAGGCCGCTTCACCACGTCGACGCTGCTCCCAACCCAGCCTTGACACCCCCTAAACCTCGCCGGTCTGAGGCGCGGCCTCGCTAGTGTTTCATGTGAGAATACAGATTAAAACTCGACTCATCTGCAACCAGCTTTGCTTTTCAAGGATTCTAGGGAGTCATTGACAAGCTCGGCATAAGTTAATGCCGGGTGATCGCCGAGATGGTCCTCTGTGAGCCGCTCGCGATCCTTCGCATAGTTGATCGAATAGAGGCCGAACCTCGGCGTAAAGGATCCCCATTCATAGTTATCGAACAGCGACCAATGTAGATAGCCGATGAGCGGGATCTCCGACTCGATCATGCTCTTGACGGCCGCGACATGCACTCTCAGGAAATGGCTCCGAGTCATCCGGTCCCGTCTTTGCGTATTCTTGTTATCCGTCCTTCGTCTCAGCGCCATGCCATTCTCAGCGATAAGAATGGGTCGGTGTCCGAAATCTTTGCTGTAGTAGTCGCAAAAAAAACGCATGCCGTCCGGCAGAACACGCCAGTCCCACCACTTGCTGGTAACGCTGTTCATCAGCCAGCTACGCAGCGATTTGTTTTTGAATTCGTGATCCCACCAGACCGGATGCCGGAACATGTGAGCGGCGAACGGGTCGTAATAATCAATGGCGATATAGTCAAATGCCGACGGTCGATCGACCGCGTAGAGTTGCTCGACCAAACCGGAAAAAGATTCAGGATCGAATGTCTTGTAGCCCAGCCAATTGCTTATCTTTTTGAGGTAGGCACCGAAGAAATAGGGCACATCTTTCTTCAGAGGGATTCTTGCCGCGCAGAACGCCTGTTCAAACTGGCGTATTTTCGTGAATATGTAGTCGCTAAGATTCGACCATCGGACACCGCGCTCCCGCACGGAAACCAAATCGAGCAACACCTTGTCGGACCAGTACAGATCGCTGCAATAATTGTTAAAAGTAACCATCGGCTCGGGCCAAGCTTGTTCCTCGGCTATCTGATGGATGAGATTGTAGGCCTGGACATGGGTAATCAGTATCTGGCGGTAAGCATCACGCAGTGTTCTTAAACCATGTGTCTTGCGCGCCCGACCCGGGAACTGCGTACCGAAATAGGTGTTCAGCACAAGCATGTTTGGTTCGTTGATTGTGATGTAATAGCGGATCGGAGCAAAACCGTGGCGATCTGTCAGCGCACGATTGACATAGAGCAAAGTCTCTCGAACATAACGACAAAAATGTTCGGTGGTGCTTGGTTCTAGCCACGGATCCGTTCCGAGCCAGGAGGGGTGGACAAAGTGGTGAAGGGTAACAATCGGTTCGAGGCCATTTTGCCGGCATTGCACCAGCATATCGACGTAACGATCCAGCGCGCGATAGTCGAACGAGGGAGGCGGTCCGTGCGCGTCAATGCCCGTGGGTTGCACGCGACTCCATTCGATGCCCAGACGAAAGGCATTGAGGCCAAGGCCGCGGCAACGCGCGAAATCCTCGGGGTAGCGTCGCCAGAAATCGGCCGCCTCGGCCGCCGTCACCACGTCGCCCCTCCGTTCAGTGGCGCCCCAGTTAGTCTGCGGCTGGCCCGGACCATTGTACCCACCTTCAGATTGGTAGGCTGAGGTTGCGACGCCCCAGAGAAAATCATTCATGTTGAACGGACCTTCGTATCACGTTCCTTGCCTGCGCCATTGTGATTGCCTCGGCCTCATCGTCGCTGACTTCAAGCGCTCCGACCCTGTCATAAACGAGGGTTTCAACAATGGTATGTGCCGCGTTGGGCCGGCCCAGTGCGAGCGCATTGCGCCGCATAAGCTCCAGGCGAACTGGATCTCGCAGTAAATTGTCAAGCTTGTACGGAATGGTGGTCAATTCGTTGCACTTCACAGCCACCCCGTCCTCAAGCAGATGATCGCTGTTACGTTCCTCCTGACCCGGAATTGGGCTCACGATGACCATGGGCAGCCCACAGGCAAGCGCCTCGGCTGTAGTCAGCCCGCCGGGTTTTCCGATGAATAAATCGGAAATCTTCATGAGGTCCGGCATTTGTCTGGTGTACCCGAAGATCTTGAAATTCTCTCGATCGCGACCAACCTCCTGCATTACCTTTTCGCGGGTTTCCTGGCTTCTGCCGCACACAACGATCGTCTGGGGCTTGGATCGCAGATTTTTAAGCCGTTGAACAACGAACTCGGTCGGGCCGACTCCTAGTGCGCCGGCCGAAAGCAGGAGAGTTGGACGGGTGGGATGCAGGCCGTGCTCCAGCCTGGTAGCGACTCGATCAATTGCAACGGCAAACGCCGGATCAATTGGGATTCCGGAAACGGTGATCCTGTCCTTCGGCAATCCCAGTTCTTCCAGATGAACCCTGGTTTCTTCGATCGCCACGAAATAGCGATGAAACACCCTGGACAACCACATCGCATGAAAATCCAGGTCCGTGACAACAATCGAGAGGTGGGCATCCAGGAGATTCTTTGCAATCAGATGAGAAATAATGCCGGCCGGCATGAAATGCGTGCAGACAGTGATATGCGGATTGAATTGGCGAATGAACTTTACCAGTGGACCGGTATTCAAGCGATCCAGCATCAGGCGCATTCCGTCGGTCTTCCAAGGTTCGTCGCTCTCCTTGTACCACCACCCGAGGAATTCAGGAGCGTTCTGGACGAGCCGGGCATAAAGCTTTGAATAAAAGTCCCGAAACAGCTTGTTTGTAAAATCAAGCGCATCGCTATGCACCACCTCGCCGACTTTCGGATGCTCTCCAAAAACCTTGGTAAGCGCCTCGCCAGCTCGGACATGGCCGGTTCCCGCGCTGGTCGAAATGATCAAAACTCGCTTCTTCATCGTTAATCTAGCGGCAGAATGTACTAAATTTGGGAAAAAGGGAAATTGCGGCAGTTCTTGTTCGACAAGACACACATAGCAGCTAGGGGTTAAGCTCAGTATGAACAAGGTGCGAGTATGGACCGGTGCTCCTCATCCTTTGGGTGCCACTTTGACCGGCGAAGGGGTTAACTTTGCTCTCTATTCGGAAAATGCGACCGGCGTGGATCTTTGCCTTTTTGAACACCCGGAGGCGGACCATGAGGCGGTCAGGATCCGAATGACAGAGCGGACCGACCATGTCTGGCATGTGTTGCTTCCTGACATCCGAGCGGGACAACTTTATGGCTACCGCGTTTACGGTCACTACGAGCCGTTAGAAGGGCATCGATTTAATGCCTCAAAGGTTCTCGTCGATCCTTATGCCAAAGCGATCACCGGAAAGATCAAGTGGGGTCCCGAAATGTTTGCCTATCCGTTGGGCGATGCTCAAGAGGATCTTACGCGGGACTACAGGGACAACGCAAAAAACGTGTCAAAATCTGTAGTCGTTGATACTGCTTTTTCCTGGGGCAGGGATCAACGACCCCAGATTCCGCTTTACGAGTCGATCATTTACGAAGTGCACGTTTGCGGTTTCAGCAAACTTTGGGACAAAGTCCCGGAGGAGCTTCGCGGGACCTATGCCGGACTGGCTTCTCCCGCGGCCATCAAGTACTTCAAAGATCTCGGGGTAACAACGATCGAGCTTCTGCCGGTGCATGAGCACGTCGATGACGGCATCCTGCTGGATCGGGGCCTCTCAAACTATTGGGGCTACAATTCCATCGGTTTTTTCGCGCCTGAATCCAGCTATTCAAGCAAAGGGGTATTGGGCGGCCAGGTAACGGATTTCAAAGAGATGGTCCGCGAACTGCACCGCGCCGGACTGGAAGTGGTCATCGATGTGGTTTACAACCACACGGCGGAAGGAAATCACCTCGGTCCCACCCTCTCGTTCAAAGGCGTCGATAATTTTGCCTACTACCGCCTGGTGCCCAATGACCGCCGTTTCTACATGGATTACACCGGCTGTGGCAACACGCCCGACACTCGCAACCCCAGGCTCCTTCAACTCATAGCCGATAGCCTTCGCTATTGGGTAACTGAAATGCATGTGGATGGGTTCCGCTTCGACCTGGCCTCCACGCTTGGTCGCGAAGAACATTTTGTCGAGCGAGACGCCGGGTTCTTCGACATTCTTTTGCAAGACCCGATTCTGTCCCAGGTAAAGCTCATCGCCGAACCTTGGGACGTCGGCGAAGGGGGCTATATGGTCGGAAATTTTCCCGTTCCCTGGTCGGAATGGAACGGTAAATATCGCGACTGCGTTCGTCGCTTTTTGAAGGGTGATAACGACACCATGGGAGAATTCGCCTCCCGCATAACTGGCAGTCCTGATCTGTATGAGCAGCAGGGAAAACGTCCCTATGCCAGCATCAATTTCGTAACTGCGCACGACGGATTCACATTGAGAGATCTTGTTTCGTATAACGACAAGCACAACGAGGCGAACGGGGAAGAAAATCGCGACGGGGATAGCAACAACAACTCATGGAATTGCGGCGCCGAAGGACCTACCGACGATCCGGTCGTAAATGAGCTTCGAAGACGGCAGCAACGCAACTTCCTCACCACTTTAATGCTCTCTCAGGGAGTCCCGATGATAAACGCCGGCGACGAATTTTCGCGCACACAACAAGGAAACAATAATACGTATTGTCAGGACAATCCCTTAAACTGGTTCAATTGGAACTGGGACGACGACGCCAAAGCTGTGTTTGATTTTGCAAAACGCATCATCAAGTTTCGGAAGGACCATCCCGTCTTTCGCCGGCCCAAGTATTTCTTGGGACGGCGGATTCGGGGATCCGATGTCAAGGACATCATGTGGTTCAATCCTTCCGGAGCTGAGATGAATGAGCAAGACTGGACAAATGGCTTCGCGAAATGTCTCGGGATGCTTGTGAGCGGATCGACCATTGATATTCGAGATTTTAAGGGTGAACCGATTCACGATGACACTTTCCTTTTGTTGTTTAATGCTCATTACGAACCGCTAACGTTTATCTTGCCAGGACGGGAAGAGATCCGCTGGGAATTGCTTTTAGACACAAGCAAAGAACGGGGCTTTATCAAAACCCGCAAAGTCACCTCGGCCGGCGAGGAAGTCGAATTAGTCGACAGAAGCATCAGTCTATTGAAGCTTTCGGAAGGCGAAGAGAGCTTTGCACGAGAAGAATCCTGGACGGCCAAAGCCGGGAAGGCTCCCTCTAAGGTGCCCAGCAAACCGGCTGAAACAGTGACCAATGGACAATAGATCATATTCTCAAGGGGCCGAAATAGTCGCGGGGGGAGTCTCATTCCGAACCTGGACGGACCGACAGAAACAAGTGTCTGTGGCCATTCTTGCAGAGGATGGAAGCATCCTTCGGGAACTTACTCTTGCCGAGGAGGACGACGGCTACCGCCATGCTTTTGATCCGGCGTCGGCTGTGGGAACACTCTACAAGTATCGGATCGACGGCAAGCTTTTTCCGGATCTCGCCTCTCGCTTTCAACCCAAGGGTGTCCACGGCCCATCGCAAGTCGTTGATGGAAGGTCGTTCGCCTGGACGGATTCGACTTGGGTTCGACCTGAACTTGAGGAGCTTGTCATTTACGAACTGCATGTCGCCACCTTTACCGCTGAAGGAAAATTCACCTCGATCATCGAGCATTTTGAGCACCTCAAACGTACTGGGATCAATGCGATTGAATTGATGCCGATCGCAGACTTCGCCGGAGACAGAAACTGGGGTTATGACTGTGTTTCCATTTACGCCCCCGCGCGCGTTTACGGCTCGCCTGACGAACTTCGAATGCTGGTGAACGAGGCGCATCAGGCCGGTCTGGCGATCCTGTTGGACGTGGTTTACAACCATCTGGGACCCGACGGGAATTACATGAGCATGTACTCCGATCGGTACTTTAACGCTGCGCACCATACCCCCTGGGGCGCGGCATTCAATCTCGATGGCGAAGAGTCTGGTCCTGTCAGGAGTTTTTTTGCTGAGAATCCTGATTACTGGGTCAGAGAATATCATATCGACGGTTTCCGTCTCGATGCGACGCACGCCATTCCGGATGAATCCCCTAAGCACCTCATTCAGGAGATCGCAGAGAAGGTCCAGGCGCGTGGCTCACTGGTGATCTGCGAGGACCCGCGAAATGACCGCAAACTGGTGCTTTCCCGCAAGCAAGGTGGATATGGTTGCGACGCGGTGTGGGCCGATGATTTTCATCACGTGGTTCGCGTGCAGATCACAGAGGAAAGAGAAGGCTACATGGGGTACTTCAAGGGAACGATGAAAGAACTGGTAAAGACGCTCCGCATCGGCTGGCTCTTTACCGGCCAATTACAAAAGGATGGTATACGCCGGGGAACCAAGCCGGGAGACATTGAACCGGAGCATTTCATCCATTGCATCTCCAACCACGATCAAGTCGGCAATCGCGCCTTTGGCGATCGCTTAAACCAGATCGTATCAGCGGCCTCTTATCGAGCCGCATCTGCATTGCTCCTCGTGGGGCCTTACACGCCTATGCTGTTCATGGGGCAGGAATGGGCCGCATCGACTCCGTTTCTCTACTTCACCGATCATCACGACGAACTCGGCAGAGGCGTAACGGAAGGTCGCCGTAAGGAGTTTTCTGAGTTCTCCGATTTTCACGATCCGGAAAAACGCAATCGAATTCCCGACCCGCAAGCTTTGCGAACTTTCCTGGATTCGAGACTGAACTGGCCTGAAGTAGCGGAATCATCGCATCGGGAGTTCCTCGCTCTTTACATAGATTTTTTAAGATTCCGCCGAACCGAGCTCAGGGATCGCCGGCGGCGACGTTGGCGAATAGCCCAGGTCTCGGACACTGCAATAGGTCTGCGTTACCGGCGCGGAAGAGCGGGCGACGTTCTTGTGCTAGCGCAACTTTTGGCGAACGACAGCAGAATTGAATTGGAATCAACTCTGCTTCAGCCCAAGGCGGGGCGAACCTGGCGCCGTGATCTATCCTCCAATGAGAAGATCTATGGAGGCGATCACACCGGGTATTTTGACGCGGAACAGAGACAATTCGTTCTGGCCGAAGCGGAACTGATCGTCTTTTGCGAACAATGACTGGAGGAAATAGGAGATGGCATCTCGACTGCGTATACCAACTGCGACCTATCGGTTGCAGTTCAATCGGCGTTTCACCTTTAAGGACGCAACGAATATCATCCCGTATCTGCAGAAGCTCGGGGTTAGCGACATCTACAGCTCGCCGTTTTTTCGCTCGCGTCCTGACAGCGATCATGGCTACGACGTCAGTAACCACAACGAACTAAACGCGGCAATCGGAAGCCGGGAAGAATTCGACACAATGGCGGCCACGCTGAAGGAGGCTGGTCTGGGCCAGATTGTCGACTTTGTGCCTAACCATATGGGCATTATCGATCCCCGCAATGAGTGGTGGATGGATGTCCTCGAGAATGGCCCAAGTTCGCGGTTCGCACCCTTCTTTGACATTAATTGGGAGCCGCTGAAGCAGAAACTCCAAAATAAGGTGCTCCTTCCTGTTCTTGGTGATCAGTACGGCCGCGTACTTGAACGCGGCGAGTTTCACCTGCGTTTCCGAGAAGGCGCTTTCTATCTCACCTATTATGATTGGGTTTTTCCACTTAACCCGCGAACCTACAATTTCATCCTTCGACCGGCGCTCCAGGAGCTGAGCCGATACGCGGATGAAGATATGTATCTTGACCTGGAAAGCATTCTTACCGCGTTGGAATACCTCCCGAACCGCACCGCTACCGAGGAGGAAAAAGTCCGGGAACGCGCGAGAGAAAAGGAGGTTGTCAAGCGTCGGATCATGCGGCTTTGCGCTGAATGCCCACAGGTCCAAGATGCCATTGAGCTTGCTATCAAAAATCTCGAGGGACGAGTTGGTGATCTGCATTCGTTTGATGGACTGGACGAATTGCTTGATGCGCAGGCCTATCGGCTCAGTTACTGGAGGGTGGCGGCCGAAGAGATCAATTATCGACGTTTCTTTGATGTAAACGAACTGGCCGCGATTCGCGTCGAGAATACGGTCGTTTTCAATACCATCCACAAGTTTATCTTTGAGTTACTCGGAACTGGAAGCGTCACAGGTTTGAGGATTGATCACGTAGACGGACTTTATAATCCCAAGCAATATCTTTCCGACCTGCAGGAGCGTTATTCGGGATTGGTGAAAACCGATCTCACTGATTCGGAGCCGGAATTGTATTTAATCGTCGAAAAAATTCTCGCCGAAGAAGAAAAACTTCGAAGCGATTGGCCCGTATTCGGGACGACCGGGTACGACTTTATGACTGACGTAACACAGCTTCTCGTGGACTCGGCCCACGGCGAGCAATTTTCGAAGATCTATCGGGACTACATCGAGCGTTATGTTCACTTTGAATCGTTGATCTACGAGAAGAAAAAGCTGGTCATGGATGTGGCGCTGGCCAGCGACATTGAAGCACTGGGGCATATGCTAAGCGACGTCTCGGAGCGCGATCGTTTGCACCGGGACTTTACATTCGATTCGCTCAGCACAGCCGTTCGCGAGCTGATCGCGTGCTTCCCGGTCTACCGCACTTACATCACCGCGGAGTCAGGTGTTTCAGAGACGGATCGCCAGGTCATCCTCAGAGCCGTCCGAACAGTCAAGAGGCGTAACCCTGCCATCGACGTTTCAATTTTTGATTTTCTGCGCGATATGCTCCTGCTGGAAAAATTTGAGCATTTCACGGACGAGACCGGGCGGCTGCAGCTTGATTTTGTTTTAAAATTTCAGCAGTGCACGGGCCCTATCATGGCGAAGGGTCTGGAGGATACGGCATTCTATATTTACAACCGTCTGGTTGCGCTCAATGAAGTGGGAGGGACCCCACAATTCTTTGGCATTAGCCTGGAGCGTTTCCACGAAAGAAACCGAGCACGCCTTACCGAAACGCCACACACTCTGGTTGCTTCAACCACGCACGATACAAAGCGAAGTGAGGATGTTCGTGCGCGGATCGCAGTGCTGAGCGAGATTCCCACCGAATGGCAGAATTGGATTTACGAGTGGCGCAAAATAAATTCCGCCCTAAAGCCTAACGTCGACGGAGAGGGCGCTCCGAGCGCAAACGAAGAATACCTGCTCTATCAAACGCTTTTGGGGACCTGGCCACTTTCACCCGACGCTGTTGACCAGACCTATTTAAAAAGGATGCAGCGCTATCTGCTGAAGGCGATCAAGGAAGCAAAGGTCAACAGTAGTTGGATCCAGCCAAATGAGGAATGGGAAAATGCGGTAACTCGTTTCATCGCGGAATTGCTAGAGCCCAATCACTCATTCCGAGCTCAGTTTGAACCCGCCGCAAAAAGAATCGCCTGGCACGGCATGCTGAACTCCCTGACGCAAACGATACTGAAACTCACCGTGCCCGGAGTGCCAGATATCTACCAGGGCAACGAACTGTGGGAGTTCACCCTGGTTGATCCTGACAATCGTGGGCCTGTGGACTACGGTTTCAGAGCAAAAATTCTGGCGGAACTCGAAAAGGAGAACGCGGAATCGCTGTTCGGATCCTGGGAAGACGGCCGAATCAAAATGTTTGTTCTCACGCGTCTTTTGAACCTGCGACGCACCGCATCCCAGCTCTTTCAGAAAGGAAACTATGCCTCTTTCTACGCGGACGGCGAGTTTGCGGATTGTTGCGTCGCATTCTCACGCGCGCTCGGTTCGCAAAGGATTCTTGTCGTCGCGCCACGATTCACTACGCGGTTGAGCAACGAAGATCGCCGTTTCGATTGGAAGGAAACCGACCTTCTCGTCGATTCGGGTGTCGGTGCCATGAAAGATCTGTTCACCGGGCGGACTATCCCAAAAGGATCAGATTCGATTCCGCTTAAGAATCTCGATACATTTCCGTTCGCTGTGTTTCACAATCTTCAGGGATTGTGACCTACGGGCTTGTCGGAGCGGATACAGAAAAAATTTGGCTCATCTGCAACCAGTTTTGTTTTTGAAGGATTCCAGGCGCTTCCCCTGGATTGATCGCGTTGAGGACGCGCTTGCAGCCTACCCGAAAGGCGCCCTGGCCCTGGTCGGGGTTTCTGGAGGGCTCGATTCGTGCGCTCTACTCCATCTGCTTTGCATGCTCGGTTTTGACAAACTGGTCGTATGCCACCTGAATCACAACCTGCGGGGAACCGAGAGTGACCAGGATAGAGATTTTGTTGCAGCCATCTGCCGCAACCTCGGTCTTCCCTTTTACACAGAAACTTTAAAGGAGTTGCCAGACGGCGGTTCCCTCGAAACAGCAGCTCGTGTCGCTCGGTTCGAGTTTTTCGCAGGCGCTGCAAGCGGGTTCGGGTCGACTTCCGTGTTTCTTGCACATCACGCTGACGATCAGATTGAGACATTTCTCTTCAATCTCTTTCGCGGAACGGCCTCTTTTGGGAATGCGATGATTAAATCGGAGTCGGTCATCGAGATCGGAGAGCAAAAGTTGATTCTCATCCGCCCCCTGCTCCATGTTTGGAAAGAGCAGCTCCGTGAATTCGCTGCGGCATTCCATATTGAAAGCCGCGAAGATTTGACAAATTCAAATCGAGCAATGACGCGAAATCGGATCCGACACGAACTGATCCCGGAGATTGAACGGCTCCTTGACCGGCCGATTAAGGCGACTCTCCTCAGAGCCATCGAGGTTGCAGAAAAGGAGGGAGAATTCGTCCGGTCGCAGGTTCCTCATTTTGGTGCCGCCAGGGAACTCCCGGTCCGTGAGCTGAGGCAACTCCCGATCGCTATTCAGCGCCGTGCAATCCATGGATGGCTGCGGTCCAACCGAATCGAGGATGTCGGTTTTGAGGAGGTTGAGGCGGTAAGATCACTGCTCAATAGCCAAGGGGTTGCAAAGATAAATTTGCCCCGAAACGTGTTTTGCAGAAGGCGCTCGGCCCGGTTATTTCTCGAATTTCCGCGCTAGCGCTGTGATGGGCCGGCGGTAGGGTCCGATCCAGTCGATAGATTGTCAAAACGGTTCAAGAATATCTAACGCTTTGCAACTATGAACGACGAAGCCAAACAATTCCTGTTTCAACTCCTCAACACACCAAGTCCGAGCGGCTTTGAAACTGAAGGTCAGAAAGTCTGGATCAAATATGCCAGCCGGTTCGCGGATTCGGTGGAAAATGATGCCTATGGGACTGCCTGGGCCACATTCAATGGGCGCGATCCGAACCTCCGCGTCATGCTCGAAGCTCACGCCGATGAAATCGGCTTTATGATTCAGAACATCACCGACGAGGGCATGCTCTTCGTGAATCGAATCGGTGGCAGCGATCGCGCGCTTGCTCGCAGCAAACGTCTCAAAATCCTGGGAGATCGGGGTCCCGTGTTGGGTGTAATCGGGAATACGGCGATCCACCTTCGAGACAAGGAGCACGACAAGCTTCCGGAAGTGCACGAGTTGTTTGTGGACATCGGAGCGAAGTCAAAAACGGAAGTTGAAGATCGCGGAATTCGTGTGGGGCATCCGGCTATCTACACGGATGCTCCCGAGGAGCTTATTCCCGGTCGCATTGTGGGGCGAGCGATCGACAACCGTATCGGTGGCTTCATTTTGTCGCAGGTGCTCGCCAACCTCGGCAACCAGCAACAGCGGCCGATCGCTACGACCTTAATGGTCAACTCTGTCCACGAAGAAATCGGGGGATCCGGAGCGAGGATGATCGCCTATCGTTTGGAGCCGACTGTCGCGATCATTCTCGACGTGACGCATGCGACAGACTCACCGGGGATTGATCGAAATAAGCATGGGTCGGTCAAGCTTGGCGCCGGTCCGACGGTTTCCCATGGCACTGCAAATCACCCGCTCGTCGTCGACAAAATAATAGCGCTGGCCAAAGAATTGGAGATCCCGCTCCAGCACGAAGCGACCTCACGTACGACCGGAACGGACGCGGACGGCATCTACCCGACCAAGCGCGGCATTCCAAGCGCGCTGGTTTCGATTCCAATGCGGTACATGCATTCAACCGTCGAAATGGTCGATTTTGCAGATATAGAAGAGTGTGTTTCTCTCGTGTCCCGATTTGTGGGTAGCGTGTCGAGCGCAAACGAATTCATCCCGAAGCTCCTGTAGGAGAAGGGGTTTGGAGTTTGAGGTTTGGGGTTCGGGTTTGGGGCAGGCCCCGACAAATGTAATCCTTCGTTCTCGAAGTCATCGTTCGACCGTTCGGGAGCTCGGTCTAAATATTAGATAGCCTTTTGTTTAATACATGTATTGCACCAGAGGGTTTACCTATGTTCTCACTGCGCCCAACGAACTCCAAACCCCGAACTCCGAACCCCGAACTCCGAACCCCGAACTCCAAACTCCCCCATGCAGAGCTGGATTGCTGAGATCGCACGTGCCGAAGGAGGCAAAATCTCTTTTGAGCGTTTTATGGAATTGGCGCTCTATGACCCAAACCACGGGTACTATACGCGTCACATTTCTGAAGTCGGACCTTCTGGTGACTTCGCAACGGCCCTGACGATAGGCGATGCTCTCGTTCAAAGTATTGCAAACTGGGTGCGTGCCGAGGCGCGGCAGCTGGAGCTCCCAAAGTTGAATATTATCGAACTAGGTGGCGGCGGCGGGCAACTGGCGCGTGGAATCCTCTGCACGATTCGCCCGTGGGAGCGTGCGCAATATCAGATTGTCGAAATCTCAAGCCCCCTTCAGAACAGGCAGGAAAGAGCGCTCCGCGGTCGCAAGGTTACCTGGCGGAAAACAATTGAATCCGCACTCGACGCTGCTGACGGCCGAGCAATCCTCATATCCAATGAATTTGTCGACGCGTTCCCCTGCAGACGCTTCGAACGAGCAATCGAAGGATGGCGCGAAATTACCCTGAGTCTGGATGCAGACCTGTGGCGCGAACTGTTGGATTTAACCTCGGGAACGGTTGAAAGCTCCGCGTTTTCGATCGAGTGCCCACGTGGCCAACGAGTAGAAACTCTTGGTTCGTACCGCCACTGGCTGAGGAAAATGACGCGCTTTCTCGATCGCGGCGCGCTGCTGACAATCGACTACGGCGGTTCGCCGGCAGAAGTTTATCGTCACAAACCGCGCGGAACGGTGCGCGCATTTTTTCGCCACGAACGGCTGGAGGGAATGAACATCTACTTGCGTGCCGGCCGTCAGGATCTGACTGCTGACGTCAATTTTCTGGACCTGCGCAATTGGGGTGAAGCGCTGGGATTGGCGACCGTGGATTTCGTCAACCAGACAGAGTTTATCCGCCGCTGGCGTCGGCTCGATCAGAAACACGGCAGCGCGGCAGACGACTACCTTTCTGACGAGAACGCTATGGGAAATGCGATCAAGGTGCTACACCAACGCAAATGATATGACACCGAAGCAGATACTCCTAATGCGTCATGCCGAGAAACCAGAGGATCCCAGAGATGCCCATCTGTCTGATGGAGGTCGAACTCGCGCCGAAAAACTCCCGGCTTATGTTCTAACAGATCTGGGAAAGCCAGATTTCCTCTTTGCATCGGCCCCGTCGAAGCATAGCGTGCGCCCTATCGAAACGATCACACCGTTATCGAACAAGATTGGAGTGCCCATTGACTCTACGATCGCCGAGCAGGACTATCCTACGCTTGCTCAAGGCCTCTTAACCGACCCCAATTTCGAAGGAAAACTCGTACTCATTTGTTGGCATCACGGCCATATCCCGGATCTTGCTTTTGCCTTAGGTGCGTCTGGCGTTGATGTTCCAAATCCTTGGGATCCGAGTGTTTTTAATCTGATTTTGAATTTCGCCTACAGCGATAGGTCTCCACCCAGCGTCACTCAAATCACTGAGCCATTCTAACCTCCCAATCGGCTGAAGCTTTCTAGCGAGGCCGTGCCTCAGACAAGCGAGGTATAGGGGTAGGTTGGCGGCCTGGGAGCAGCATCGGTTGGGTGAAGCGGCCTCGCTCATAGAATCCTTGAAAAGCAAGGCCCATCTGATCACCGATGTACGCAAACGGAAAAACTTGACTCATCTGCAATGAGTTTCGCTTTTCAAGGATTCCAGTCAGAGCATCGTCGGCTAAAGTCGACGCCCGGTCAGCAGCGCGCGCCGGTCACCGTTCGTCATACTAATGATTATTTGATGGTTTGAACGCCCGGAAATGTTCGAGCACCTCGGACAATTCCTTGCCACATTCCTGGAGAAGTTCCTCCCTGAAATGATCTAGAAGAGACTGTCCGTAGTCAGACCCCCAACCCACTTCGTGTAACCGTTCAGCTACAAAGGCGGCAGTAGGGAATTTCTTGATCAATTCCGTCAATTCGGAGGATTGCCTCGCGTTTGAACTGAGATTAATCATATTTCACCTTTCCCGACAGCCAAAAGGGCAAAAACGTTACCTTTGTTCAAGGTTAATCGACTCGAAAAAGAAATAGATAAGCAGTTAGATCTGGTTCCGTCGTCTTCGCCACAAATCCTAATATTCTCATAAAAGCAACAAACGAAGGATGGCCTGCGCTGCCTTTGGCAGAAGCCACGCATGCCAGTTGCCTCCCAACCTCGGTAAGGCGACCAGAGAAACGAACACTTCTTTTCCCTTGAATGTCATATCGGAGATATGTTCCTCTGAACACCAAACGCTTTTATTTCGCCGAGGGCCAGGCAACAAACGCACGATTGATCAGACACAATTTCCATGCAGTACAGTGGTAGAGCGCTCCCATCTAATGGATTTAAATGAGGGCCAGCTAACAGCGGTCAGATACGGGGTTGGCGATGGACGGCCGCATCGGCCCCTTCTGATTATCGCCGGCGCGGGTACGGGCAAAACGGAGACGCTCGCTCATCGCGTGGCGCACCTGGTCCTCAACGGCGCGGATCCCCAGCGGATCCTGCTGCTGACTTTCACCCGTCGCGCAGCGGCAGAGATGACTCGACGCGCCGCATTGATCCTGGGAGAGGTGCGCCGCGAACGTGAAAAAGTTGTGCAAGCCGTCGCCACCGTCGGTATCAGCTGGTCTGGGACATTTCACGGAATTGCGAACAGATTGCTTCGGCTTCATTCATCTGCTATCGGCCTAGATCCCTCTTTTACGGTTCTGGACCGGTCGGACTCAGCCGACCTCATGAATTTGGTTCGCAACGACCTCGGTTTTTCAAAGATGGTAAGGCGCTTCCCAAAGAAGGACACGTGCCTGGCGATCTATTCCCATACGGTCAACACTTGCTGCGAGATCGAGAGAACACTTCGCGCCGCATTTCCCTGGTGCGCCGGTTGGCCCGATCAGCTGAAAGAGCTGTTCCGGACGTACGTCCTTCTGAAGCAACAGCACAACGTGCTCGATTACGATGATCTATTGCTCTACTGGCGTCATATGATGGAGGAACCTGCCGTGGCGGCAGAAGTCGGGGCGAGGTTCGATCACGTTCTCGTGGACGAATACCAGGACACTAACGCTCTGCAAGCGGCGATTCTTCTGCGTATGAAACCGGACGGCCGCGGCTTTACTGTCGTCGGAGATGACGCCCAATCGATCTATTCATTTCGCGCTGCGACAGTGCGCAATATCCTGGATTTTCCGAAGCTTTTCTCGCCGCCAGCGACAGTCGTGACCTTGGAGCAAAATTACCGGTCTACGCAGCCGATACTCGACGCGAGCAATGCAATAATCGGGTTAGCGGCAGAAGGCCATTCAAAACGCCTCTTCTCGACGAAGCCCTTGGGGGAGAAGCCCCAACTCATCAGCGCTGCCGACGAGATGGCACAGGTCCAATACGTGGTTAATGGCATCCTGGAGCACCGCGAAGGTGGCATCGACCTAAAACGGCAGGCAGTCCTGTTCCGGACCGCACACCACAGCGCAGCGCTCGAGATCGAGCTCGCTCGACGAAACATCCCCTTCGTGAAATACGGCGGTCTGAAGTTTCTTGAGGCCGCACATATAAAAGACGTTCTGTGCGTCTTACGTTGGGCGGAGAATCCGAGAGATGCCGTGGCTGGATTCCGGATACTGCAGCTTCTGCCTGGCATTGGACCAAGCGCGGCACGGAACGTGGTTGCGCGGCTATCCGAGAGCAACTTCGCGCTTAAAGCGCTCAAGGGCGTCAGCGTGCCCGCCGCAACGGTGCCACACTGGACTGAGTTTTGCGCCAGCATGGCCGAGCTTGGCGATTCGGCTACTGCTTGGATCGGACAAATAGGTCTTGTTCGTCGATGGTACGAGCCGCACCTTGAGAGGCTTTACGACCACCCGATGGTCCGAGTCGGTGATCTGGAAAAGCTGGAGCAGATCGCTTCAGGATATGCAACGCGTGAGCGTTTTCTCACCGAGCTCACACTCGACCCTCCCGAGGCCACCGGTACCGAAGCCGGAGCGCCACTGCTTGACGAAGACTACCTCATTTTGTCGACCATCCATTCTGCTAAGGGACAGGAATGGGATGTTGTCTACGTTCTAAATGTCGCGGATGGTTGCATACCGTCCGACATGGCGGCGGGTAGCGCCGAGCAAATCGAAGAAGAACGCCGCGTCCTCGGCGTTGCCATGACGCGCGCCAGGTTTCACCTTCGTTTGATCCAGCCTCTGCGTTTCTATCGCAGCCAACAGCATCGCCATGGTGACTCCTATGTTCTCGCTCCGCGTAGCCGGTTCATTCCAGATGACGTTCTCGATCTGTTTGAATGCCGGGCTTGGCCAGAAGAGGCAGTGGATGGCGCGAAACCAGCCAGAACCGACCTATGTGCCGATATTGCTGCGCGTATGCGGGAGATGTGGCGCTGAACACACCACGGAGCCTCGGCCGCATCCCTGTAATGCTTGCTCAATTTGATATCGGTTCCGATCGCCTATCCTACTGAGGCTTATCTATATAGAATCGGTCCGGACTTGTCGCATTTGAGTCTCGGAATATCCCTGGGGGGCGCTCCGAAAGGATTTTGTAGCCGGTCAAGACGAACTCCGGGTAAAAACTGTTCGAAGCGGGCTCGTAAACCGTCTGGCCTGAAAAGTATCCCTGCAAACGGTACTCATAATTGTTGTCGGAACCAATCGCGCTAGCCTGTCGATCAGGAGCGAGGGTCTTTTGCTCATTTAACATCACAAGCTTTGCCATGCTCCACGGTTGTTGCGGTCTTCGGACGTAACCCCAAAAGAAGTAGTTTCTCCGATAGAAGCGCCGGCCCACAAAGTAATTTCCGGGCGCCTCCGCCGCGATCGCCTGATTGAGGGCCGCCTGCGAACGGGCGTATTCGTCCTGCGTCGTCTCGCATCCCCCAAGCCAGAGGACTGCGATCATTCCGATAAGTATTCGCATTCGCCTCATAACAGTTTCTGAACATAGGTTTCCA
>Ga0182035_10000293_pt1 | contig 22018 bp, 17 predicted proteins | sample flu12Cox44000170_FD_125969 | JGI IMG/M metagenome (GOLD analysis project Ga0182035, IMG submission 125969) | Lab enrichment of tropical soil microbial communities from Luquillo Experimental Forest, Puerto Rico - flux4day.12C.oxic.44.000.170 | ecosystem: Environmental > Terrestrial > Soil >...
CCGCCCCACTGCACCTGATCGCCCTTCGCTCGGAGGGTCTCGATCCCGCGGTAGAGCGGAACGGCCCTGGCAATCTCTTCACGAATGGCTGCGGCGCTCGTGAACCGAATCCGCTCCGCCCGCTCAGGCCGGACACGCGCCATGACGTCGCCGAACACGCGCCATTCCGGCCTCGCCGATCCGATCCGGCGGCCGGGGATTTCTGGTGAGAAAATGATGCGCCGCTCGGTCGACGTCTCCGTGCCGCCGCCCTCGGACTCGTAGCGGGTAACGGCCGGCAGCAGTACGACATCGCCCTCGCTCTCCGCGAGCATCGACGACGACAACACGATGTCCTGATGTATGCGGAGGCTCGGCCTGGCCAGCGCGCGTCGGGAGCGAGCCTCTCCTGGAAGCGTCTCGAGAAAGTTGCCGCCGACGATCCAGAAGACATCGACGCCACCTCCGGCCGCCTGATCGATCATCTCGGCTGCGGTCCAGCCATCCGCCGACGGCAGATCGAATCCCCACACGTCGGCCCAGCGCGCCCGTGTGGCCCGGTCGATCGTTGGCACGCAACCGACTTCCGCTCCACCCTGCACGCCCGAATGGCCCCGAATCGGCACGAGGCCGCGGTTCGGACGCCCCAGAAGCCCTCGCGCCAACCCGACATTCACCAGCGCTCTGATGGTGTCGACGCCGTGCGCGTGCTGGGTCAGTCCCATCGACCACACCAATATGGCGTTCGGCCGATCGACCAGCAAACGCGCGAACGCCTCCATGCGGTCGCGGGTCGCGCCGCTCTCGCGCTCCAAATCGCCCCAGTCCGCCGCCAGCGCGCGCGTCCGGGCCTCGTCGAACCCGGTCGTTCGTTCGCGCACAAACGCATCGTCCACGCCGCCCGATTCGATGAGCGCACGCAGTACGCCGACCAGGAATGCCAGATCACCGCCGGTATGCACATGGAACCAGTGATCGGCGATGTCGGTCCCCAGGAGCGCGCTCGAGGGAATCGAAGGGACCCAGTAACGCTCCAGGCCTGGCTCGCGAAACGTGTTGACGACCGCCACTTGCGCGCGGTTCTTCTTCGCGTGATGGAGATACTTGAGGGTGACCGGCTGGTTGTTGGCGACGTTCGATCCGAAGAACACGATGAGATCCGCGGCCAGCCAGTCGACATAGCTGCACGTCGACGCGCCGTAGCCGAGCGTCGACTTCATGGCGACCGTCGACGCGGCGTGACACAGGCGCGCGGAATTGTCGATGTGATTCGTCCCGAGAAAGCGCGCCGACTTCTGGGCCGCGTAGTACACCTCGTTCGTGATACCGCGGGAGGTCAGATAGAAGGCGGCACGCGCTGGATCGATCGCGCGGAGCTTCGCGGCGATCAGATCGAGCGCCTGGCCCCACGAGACGACGCGAAAGCCCCGGTCCCCCCGACTGCGCACCATCGGCACTGGCAGACGTCCCAGCTCGCGAAGCTCTCGCGAGGTCATGGCCGTGAGCGGCGCCACGTCGCCGAGGATGCCCGGATCGAGCCCGGGGGCGGTGTTCAAGCGCATCAACTCGAGCCGAACCATACAGAGGTGCGTGCCCTCGATCGTCCAGTCAGAGAGGCCTGACGTCCCGAGCGCGCAACCATCACACACGCCGTCCCGGAGGATGCGCCAGGCAAACGGCAGCTCCGTGCGGTTTTCCCACGCGGCGCGCGCCATCTCGCGATAGTGATGTGGCTTCTGGCGGCCCAGCCCGAACATATCATTCCGTCGCAGCGACTACGCCCGGATGCGTTCGGCGTGCGCGTAGATGTTGAAGCTGTCTCCGCGGACGAAGCCGGCGAGCGTGATGCCCATCTCCTTCGCAAGGTCGATTGCCAGGCTCGACGGCGCGGAGACCGATGCGACGATTGGGATGCCCGCAAAGAGCGCCTTCTGGACGATCTCGAAAGAAGACCGGCCGCTCACGAAGAGCACGCACTCCGACAGCGGAAGCTCGTCTCGCATCAACCGGCGGCCGATGACCTTGTCCACGGCATTGTGACGGCCGACGTCTTCCGCGGAATCGACGAGGGCTCCGTCAGGCGCGAAGAGGCCGGCGGCGTGGAGTCCGCCTGTATGGTCGAACACCGTCTGAGCGGCGCGCAGACCATCCGGCAACGTCGCCAGCCGCTCAGCCGTCACGACGAGCGACGCCGAGAGCGGATCGACGTCCGACGCCAGTGATTCGATCGTGCGTCGCCCGCACATCCCGCACGACGAGTTCGTCGTCACCTGCCGGCGTTCCGCCAGGGCGTGATCGAGACGCGACGTGTCGGTCAGTGTGACGTTGACCACGTTCTGACCCGAGGGTTCGTCCACCGCCTCGGGATCAGTGCAGTGTTCGATCGTTCCGAGATCGTCGCATGTCGTGATGAGCCGCTCTGAAAGGAGAAACCCGGCCGCGAGCTCCCGGTCGGCGCCCGGCGTCCGCATGATCACGGCGAACGGGCGCCGGTGGAGCCGAATCTCCAGCGGCTCTTCGACAACGGCGCAATCGGCTTCCGGCCTTCGCTCACGCCCCTGAATGCGGACGACGTCGATGCGCCGTGTAGAGGACGTCGAGGAGGCCATTGCTGGATCATAAACCCGTCATGGCTCATAGCTAGAATAGAGCGATGGCGGCCACCTCGTCGTTCGATATCACATCCACCATCGACTTTCAGGAAGTCGACAACGCGCTCAATCAGGCGCGCAAGGAGGTCGGCCAGCGCTATGACTTCAAGGGTTCGACGACGGACATCGACCTGAGTCTCGCCGACAAGACGCTGACCCTGACCACGGACGATGAGATGAAAATGAACGCGCTCTGGGAAATTGTCCAGACACGGCTCGCCCGCCGCCACGTGCCGATCAAGAATTTCAAGGCCGGGGCGAGCGAGCCGGCCGCAGGGGGCAGAGTCCGTCGAGTGGTCGCGATTCAGCAGGGCATCCCGGTCGAGGCCGCGCGCGACATCGTCAAGTTCATCAAGGACAAGAAGCTCAAGAAAGTCCAGGCCGCGATCCAGGCCGAGCAGGTCAGAGTGACCTCGCCCTCGAAGGACGATCTCCAGGAGGCCATCCGCGCGCTGCGGGAACACGATTTCGGCGTGGCGCTCCAGTTCGGCAACTACCGCTAGGAAGCGGCTGAGAAGGCCGCACCCCATCCGCTGGCCGCGCAGCTCAACAATTAGCAACCAGCTCAGCCGTGCGCTGGCGCTGAGCTTGCACGATGAACCCGCCGGTGAGCGATATACGCCGGCCGCTGGCCACTTATCGCGTTCAGTTTAATAAGCATTTCACGTTTCGCGACGCGCAGGGGGTAGTGGACTACCTCTGCGCACTGGGTATTGGGGACTGCTACGCGTCTTCCTACCTTGCACCGGTGCCCGGCAGCCCGCATGGATACGACGTTGCCGACCCCACACGGCTGAACCCGGATCTGGGAAGAGACGAGCACTACTGGGGGTGGATCGACACGCTGCGCGCGCATGGGATGGGTCACGTGCTGGATCTCGTCCCCAACCACATGGGGATTGCGAAGTCAGCCAATCCATGGTGGCTCGACGTCCTCGAGAACGGGCCGAGCTCGAGGTTCGCGCGCGTATTCGATATCGAGTGGAAGCCCGTCAAAGACGAGCTGGCCGATAAGCTGCTCATCCCGATTCTCGGGGATCAGTACGGCGCTGTGCTGGAACGCCAGGAATTGATCCTGGCGTTCGACCAAGGATCGTTCGTGGTTCGCTACCACGACGAGCTGCTGCCGATCGCGCCGGACACTTACGGTCTCATCCTCGAGCCGACGCTCGGCGAGCTCGTGGCGAGCCACCCGGGCGAGCACGCCGACGAGCTCCAAAGCATCCTGACCGCCAGCGCGCATCTGCCACCGAGAAGCGACCGGGATCCCGAGAGCATCGCCGTCCGCGCGCGGGAGAAAGAAGTCGTCAAACGCAGGCTCGACGCGCTCACGAGCCGCAGCCGCGCCATCGGTGCGTACGTCGACTCCTGCGTCACTCGGTTTAACGGCAAACGCGGCCAGCCACGCAGCTTCGATCTCCTCGACGGGTTGCTGAATGCCCAATCGTACCGGCTGGCCCACTGGCTCGTGGCGTCGGAGGAAATCAACTATCGCCGCTTCTTCGACGTGAACCAGCTCGCCGCGGTGCGCATGGAAGATCCGTGGGTCTTCACCAAGGTGCACGGGTTTGTCTTCGACTTGATCCGCCGCGGCGGACCGACGGGTTTGCGTGTCGACCACGTGGACGGCCTTTTTGCGCCGCGCGACTACCTGCAGCGATTGCAGGCAACGATCGGCCGGGATGCGAGCTTGGCGAACCCTGCCAGCCCGGCGGACCCCGCTGACTCCTCGAATCGCACCGACCCGGCGAACCTCGCGGATGCGACCGATCCTGCGCATCCGACCGACGCGGCACACCCCACGAACGCAGCGAGCTCTCCGATCCTCGCCGACTCGGCGAACCCTTTCTACATCGTGGTCGAAAAGATCCTGGGCGCCCGGGAGACCATGCCGGGCGACTGGCCGGTCGCCGGGACGACCGGCTACGAGTTCGCGGCCATGGTGAACAACTTGTTCGTCGACGGCAGGAACGAACGGGCGTTCGACGAGATTTATCGGCGGTTCGTGCGGGAGCGAATGAGCTTCGGCGATCTCGTGTATCGATCGAAGAAGCAGGTCCTCCACGAGACGATGTCGGGCGACATCAACTCGCTCGGCCATCAGCTGAATCGCTTCTCCGAGCGCAACCGCCACCATCGCGACTTCACGCTCTACAGCCTCATCTCGACGCTGAAAGACGTGATCGCCTGTTTTCCCGTGTATCGCACCTACATCACGGACACGGACCCTGTGAGCGAGGCCGACCGCCGCTACATCCGCGACGCGATTCGGTGCGGCAAGCGCCGGTCGACGGTGGTTCCGACGATGGTGTTCGACTTCGTCGAGCGGCTGCTGCTCAAAGAGACGGCGATTTCCGAGCGCCGCGAGTGCGAGGAGCGCGCCCGTTTCATCGGCAAGTTCCAGCAGATCACGAGCCCGGTGGGAGCCAAGGGCGTCGAAGACACGGCGCTGTACAGCTACAACCGGCTCGTGTCCCTCAACGAGGTGGGGTCCGACCCGACGCGATTCGGAGTGGCACCGGCGTCCGTCCACGCCTGGATGGTCGACCGCCAGCGGCGGTGGCCGGCGGCGTTGTCCGCGACATGCACACACGACACGAAGCGCGGCGAAGACGTTCGCGCGCGGATCAGCGTTCTGTCCGAGATTCCCGGAGCATGGAAGGCGGCCATTATCAAGTGGCGCGCATTGAATCGGCGGTTCAAGATCGACGTACTGGGCGCGCCGGCCCCCGATCGCAATGAAGAATACTTTCTGTACCAGACGCTGGTGGGCGTCTGGCCATTCGACGGAGACGTGACGGCCGTCCACGACCGCGTCGCCACGTACATGCGAAAGGCGCTGCGCGAATCGAAGGTCCACACGAACTGGCTGAGCCCCAACGAAGAGTACGAGCGTGCCGTCCGGCAATTCATCGACGCGATTCTCGATCGCCGGCGGGCAGGCGTCTTCCTGCAGTCCTTCGAGGAGTTGCAGGGCCGCGTGGCCGAGCTCGGGATCTACAACAGCCTCGCGCAACTGCTCCTGAAGATCACGGCACCGGGAGTACCTGACTTTTATCAGGGCACTGAGCTGTGGGATCTGAATCTGGTTGATCCCGACAACCGGCGGCCGGTCGACTATACGAAGCGGCGGGCGCTGTTGGCGGATCTTGCCCGCCTCGAGTCGTGTCGAACTCCGGACGCCTGCGCGGAGGAACTGCTGCGCCAGCGCGCGGACGGGCGCGTCAAGATGTTCGTGACGACGCGAGCGTTGCGGAGCCGTCAGGCGCGACGGCCGCTGTTCGAGGGCGGTGCGTACGTGCCGTTGGAGCCGACGGGCGCAAAACGGGACAACCTATTCGCGTTCGCCCGCCAACTCGGCGACACCGTCGCGATCACCTGCGTGCCGCGGCTGATTGCATCGCTGCTTCCTGATACACCGTCAAGGCCAACAGCGGGCCCCATCGGCGCGCAGGAGACCCCCGCGCGCCACCCGCGCTGGGGCGCCGCGTGGGGCGACACGCGCATCGAGCTGCCGGGCCCGGGACATTCTTCCTACGCCCGTCCGTTCGTGAACGCCTTCACCGGGGAGCGCGTCGAAGCCGAAACCATCGACGGGCGTTTGACGATGTCCGTGGCTCGCATCCTCGAGCGCTTCCCCGTCGCGCTGCTGGTTCAGGACTGACCGTTGGTGCGATCGCGGATCGCCAACGTCCAAATCTCGATCTGATCGCGCGTCATCGGCCCGCCTGGCTGTTCCCGCGCATCGCGGTACTTGAGGTTCGAGATGTCGTGCGCGTACTGCTCCCGCGAGAGAAGCGTCCCGTAGCAAACGTCGCTCTGGAGGTTGGGGCGGCTGACCGTCAGCCGCCGGATCAGTTCGTCCATCACCCAGCCCGGCACGTTCTGCCGTTTGTCGGGGTAGACGAAGCCGAACGTGATGAGGTGGCTGAGCAGCACCCGCCAGTGGTCGCCGAAGCGCATCAGCAATCGCGGCCAATCGATTGACGGCCCCGCTTCGCGCAGCAGGTGCGCGATGTCGGCGCCATCGAAACGTTCGCGCTCCTGAACGAACGCCTTCGACCACACGATCTCTTCGACCGGCGTCAATCGAACGATGATGCCGAGCACGTTCGTTTTCGGGGCGTGCTCGAACCACAAATCATCGACTCGCGCGATGCCGTTGCCGGAGGCGAAGATCACGTCGATGACGTGATCGCCGCACCGGATCTTGCCGAGCCAGTGCGGAAACCGGATCGCGGCCTCGAATCCGAGGCGCTCGAACGCCTGGAGCACCCGCGGACAGTCTTCGGGCTTGACGAAGATGTCGATGTCCTTCGTGTCGCGAGGTACGCGCGAGAAGTACGCAAACGCGAACGCGCCCCCTACGAGGAACGGAATCCCCGTGTCCTGGAGCCTCTTTAGGGCGTCGATGTAGAAGTCCGCGGCGGGATCCTGGGTTGCTCGAGCAGTCGATGTTTCCATCGGAGCCTCACGATGACTTCACTGGTAGTCCCGCGCGGTGGACGCCTCCGGCGTCGGTGGCGCGGCGCCCGCCCGTCGGCCCTGCGGCCGCCGCTCCGTCCAGTGGAGCCGCGGTGGGCACTTCAAATACGCGAAATGGCGATCGATCGACGAACGTTCTGGCGAGCAGGGGCATCGACACGTTGTGCACCGGTACTCCAGCTCGGGTCGCGCCGAGCAGGCGCCCCCGATGCGCGTGCCCGTGGAGCACCATGGACACGGGATAGCGGTTGAGCGGCTCCTCGAGGCGGCTGGAGCCCAAAAACGGGTAAATCTCGAGCGGTTCGCCCTCGACGGTTTCCTGTATGGGCGAATAATGCAGGAGCGCCACGAGCGAGCTCGTCCGCAACCGTGCGAGCGCCGACTCGAGCTTGAGCGCTTCGTCCACCGCCTCACGCACGAACTGCTTGATTACGCCTTCGCCCCACGGCGCAAGCGCGTGCTTGCCGAACCCACCGCCGAAGCCTTTGACCCCCGCCACGCCGATGCCGGCAAGCTCGCATGCGTCGCCCTCGAGCACCACGAGACCGGCGTCTCGCATGATCGCCGCGATCTCTTCGGCGTGGCCGGACTCAAAATCGTGATTGCCCAAGACGGCCGCGGCCGGCATTCGAAGCGACCCGAGCTCTTTCGCCAGCACGCGAGCTTCGTCCTGCAGTCCGTAGTGCGTGAGGTCGCCGGCGACGAGCAGCACATCGGCCGATTCCCGTATGCGGTTGAAGATCGGCTGGAAGGCGCCTTGCGACGTTCTCGTACAGTGCAAGTCAGCCAGCGCGGCCACGCGGACGACGGTCGCAGCCATGCGCGCGGATGTTCAAGACGTACGCCATCCGACCCCATCTGTTCGGCCTGAGCCGTTCTCTCGACAGCACAACCGTTCTCGCTGGCGAATGGGTTGCAGGACAAACGCTCCGGACGCGACGCGAACCGCAACCGTGAGGGCATGTCGCCCGGCGTGAAGACTGAGGAGGAGAACATGAAGCAGCTGTGGGTAGGGATGATGGCAGTCGCATGCGCGGCAAGTCTGGCGGCTGCCCAAACGCCGAGTCAGACGACACCGACACGATCGTCTTCACAGAGTGCAGCGAAACAGGTCACAGTGACGGGATGCGTTCAGCGTGCATCGGCGAGCCCGAGCGGGGCGACCGGCACGACCGGGACGACCGGCGCGAGTTCGGCAGAACCGAGCTTCATCCTGACGAATGCCTCGTCAGGCAGCTCGTCGAGCGCAGCGCCCGGCGCCACGGGTACGTCCGGAACTCCCAGCAGCTATCGCCTCGAGGGAGACGATGCGAAGCTGACGCCTCACATCGGGCATAAGGTCGAGATCACGGGAGAGCTCGACAGCATGCCCAGCTCTTCGGCACCGGCCGGATCGTCGAGCTCCGCGAGCGCACCGAAGCTGAAGATCGACACCGTCAGGATGGTGGCCGCAAGCTGCAGCCAGTAAGTCGAGCTTCGGGGACGACGACGAAATAGTTTTGCTGCGAGCAATGAGGAGGTAGAAATCGTCCTTGGGACTTGGTTCTTCGTTCTCGGGACGGAGGACTAAGGACCAAGGACGAAGGGCCCAAGGACTTGCACGGGCCCCGTCTCTAGCAAGAGACGCACTTGTGATTGTTCTTGGCGCCGAGCGATTCGAGGAGCGCGAGCGCCTCGGGCCACGGTTGAATCCGCTGGACCGGGCCGTTGGCCATATCGGCTGTCGTCTTGCCCTCGCGGTTCACCGCCATCACGTCAGCGCCCTTCGACACCAGATACTTGATCATGTCGACGTCGCCGCGCGCTGCGGCATTGTGCAGCGGTGTGTTGCCCTCGTGGTCCCGGGCATTGACATCCACGTGCAGCTCCTCGACGAGGTACTTCACCGCCGCCAGCATCCCTGACGGCGCGTAGCGATGTGAGTTGGCGGCGAACCCTTCGCCGTACCCACTGCCCGATGCGGCGACGATTGGCGGAACGCCGGGCCCCCCGACGGGAATCGGCGGGAGCTTGGAGATGTCTTCGACGTCACGCTGCGCGTCGCCGGTTCGCGGACGCCTGGCGCCCTTCATTGACGGAATAGCCGGATCCGCGCCCTTCTCGGCGAGAAGCCTCATCGCGTTGATGTCGCTCGCGTATGCCGCCCGCCAGAACGGCGTCGCGCCAATCTCGTCGACACCCGACAGATCGAAGTCGTAGCCGGAATACCACACTTTCTTGCGAAGGCGCGCGTTGGGATCCGCGCCTTTGTCGAGCAACGCGCTCATCAGATCGAGGTAAGTCTCCCGCTGCTGTTCGTAGGCGCGCGGTTGCGGATACAGCGCTTTCGGCGCCCACACACAGTTGATCGCGGCGTAGAGCGGCGTCACGCCATTGTCCTCGGCGAGATTCGGATCGGCGCCTTTATCGAGCAGGAGGTTCGCGAGATCGAAGTGACCGTTGAGCGTCGCGATGATGATCGGCGTAATCCGGTCGCCGGCGCTCCGCTGATTGATGTCGGCGCCGCCGTCGAGCAGCGCTTCGACCGATTCGACAGATCCTTGCCGCGCGGCCATGTGCAGCGCCGTGAGACCGCCCTGATAGGCCACGAGCTCCGGGTAGGCGTACTGACGATCGATGCCGGGCGTCCCCTCCCCTCTCCCTCGCCCGCCGCGGCCCTGCGCCGGTTGGGGGCCCCTGCCGCTTTGGCGCTGGAATTGGGCGAATCGCTCGAGCTCCTCCTTCGCGAACGCGGAGAGATCGATGACCCTGGTGGTTGCCGCGGCATCGCCGCCCTTCGCCATCAGCAGCCGAATCACATCGGCCCGACCGTTGGCAGCCGCAAACATCAGGGCGGTCTCGTTCCGCCCGTGCTCCCTGGCGTTGACGTTCGCGCCCTTGTCGAGGAGCAGCTTCACCGCGTCAGGCTTGCCTGATGCGGCGGCCAGCATCAGCGCCGTTGTCCCGTTCACCGTCGTCGCGTTCACGGTTTCGGCGTCGGATCCCGCCCCGACGAGGACCGCCATCACCGCGGTATTGCCGGCCCGGCTCGCCAGGAGCAACGGCGAGTAGCCTCCGAGCCTCGTCGTCGCCTTGGGGTTCGCGCCGGCGAAGAGGAGCATGCGAGCGAGATCCGCGTCGTTCTTCATCGCCGCGTAATGCAGCGCCGTCATGCCGTCACTGCGCGCGGTGTTCACGTCCGCCCCGTTCTTGAGCAGCGTGCGAACGACGTCGCGGTTCCCGGCCATCGCGGCGTCGACGACGCTCATATCTGGAACGGCCGCTCCGAGCAGGGCGGTCACACACAAGGCCATCCCGCCGGTGACAATCGCTGTTTGCCGCATACCTTTTACCTGCCTGAGGTCAAGCCACGGTCGTCGCGACAGGCGCGGCATTCAGGTCGAACTCGCCGGCGCTGTCGCCGAACGACTGAATATCGTCGCGGCCGAGGTTGTGCAAGAGCGTCAACATCACATTGGCCATTGGCGTTCCGTCGGCAGCTTTCAGATGCAGGCCGCCCTTCAACCGGCCGCCCATGTGGCCGGCCAGGAACAACGGGCAGCGCTTGTGGTTGTGGACGTTCGAGTCGCCCATGGGCGAACCGTACAGGACGAGGCTGTTGTCGAGCAGCGTGCCCTCGCCGTCCGGCGTGTTCTTCAGCTTCTCGAGCAGATACGGCACCATGCCGACGTGATAGCGGTTGATCTTCGAGTAATCGAGGATCCGGTCTTCGCGCTCGCCGTGATGCGACGCGGGATGGAAGCCGGTCGTCACCCCGCTCTCCGGGTACGACCGGCTCGAGCCGTCCCGTCCCAGCTTGAACGAGAAGACGCGGGTCACGTCCGACGCGAACGCGAGCACCTGCAGGTCCATCATGATCTTGACGTGCTCGCTGAACGAGTCGGGCACGCCGATCGGCGCGTCCGGCAGCTCGCGCGCCTCGCCGCTCGCATTGCGCGCCTCGACCTGCTGAATGCGCCGCTCGATCTCACGAATGCTCTCGAGGTAGTCCTTCAGCCGCGCGCGGTCCGATGCGCCAAGCTCCTTGCGCAGAGCCGTCACCTGCGTCGTAATCCAGTCGAGGATGCTCTTGTCGGCCCGCCGGTTCGCGGCGCGCTCCTCGGGCGTCGCTCCGACGCCAAAGAGCTGATCGAACACGACGCGCGGGTCGCGCACCATCGGCATCGGCGTGTCGGGCGCCGACCAGCTGACGGTATCCGTGTAGACACACGAGTAGCCATAGACGCAGCCGCCTGCCTGATCCACGTTCTCGATTGAGAGCTGCATGGAAGGAATGGGCGTGTCTTGCCCGAACTGCTGCGCGTAGAGCTGATCGAGCGAAGTGCCGGCCAACACGTCGGACCCTTGCGTCTGCTTGGGGTGCGACTGCGTGAGGAACACGGCGCTCGCGCGGAAATGATCGCCGCCGATCTCCGGAAGGGTGAATGCTTCGGCGTTGCGCACATCCGTGTTGCTGACGATGGTCAGGTCGTTGCGGAATGGCTCGAGGGGGCTCAAGCTGCTTGGCGACAGGTCGAAGTCCCGGCCGATCTTCTCAGGCGACCACAGATTCTTCTTGAGGCCGATCGGCGTGGCGCCGGCCGACCCGTGCACCATCTCCATGCAGATGAGCCGCGTTTTCGACGCCGATCCGGCCGTCTTCGCGAACGCGGTCCCCGCGGGAACCATCGCGTCGAGGACCGGCAGGGCCACGGTGACGCCCATGCCCTTGAGAACGGCACGACGTGACAGATGCTTTTTCGAAATGTAGGACATGTCGTTGCTCCCCGGATCTACCGCTCGCGGATGCTGGCTCCAGGGGCCCCTCCCCCCGGGACGTTCGTCGTCACGCCTTCGATCCTGCTCATCTGGAATGCCGCGCTGTTGACGATGCCCGTCACGAGCGACGAGAAACGGTAGTCGTGCTGGGCGGCCTTCTTGACAATCGCGCGCACGGCGGGCTGGTCATAGTACTCGACCCGCCGGCCGAGCGCGTATGCCATCAGGTTCTCGGTGAAGTTCCGGAGGATGACGTCGGAACGGCCGAGAAGCGCCTGCCGGAGGCTGGTCGGGCCGCTCAGCTCCGTGCCGTCGTACAGCTTGCCGGTCGGATCCACGTTCACACCGTTGTCTTTGATGCGCCACGCACCGATGACGTCGAAGTTGTCGAGCGAGAGACCGAGCGGATCGATGACGCGATGGCACGACGCGCATGCCGGGTTCTTCCGGTGTTCCTCCATGCGCTCACGGACCGACAGGGTCTTGCCGCTGTCGGTCGACGATTTGGTGTCCTCGAACGGCGGAACGTTGGGCGGGGGGGCCGGCGGCGGCGAGCCGAGCAGAACTTCCATGATCCACTTCCCGCGCTGCACCGGTGACGTCCGGTCGGCGACGGATGTCTGCATGAGCACGCTGCCCTGTCCGAGCAGGCCGCGACGATTCTCGTCGCTGACCTTCACGCGACGGAAATCGTCTCCCGTGATGTTGGGAATCCGATAGACCTTGGCCGTGCGCTCGTTCACGAACGTGTAGTCCGCGTTCAGGAGATCCAGGATGTCCCGATCTTCGCGCACGATGCTGTCGAAAAAGAGCTCGGTCTCGCGCTTATAGGCTTCCGCAAGCGCGTTGTCGAACGACGGATACAGGAGCGCGTCCGGCTTGATCTTGTCGACATCCTGGAGCCGCAGCCACTGGGAGGCGAAGCGCGTCGACAGCGCGTCCGCGCGAGGGTCGTTCAACATGCGCCGGACCTGCTTGTCGAGCGTCGCGGGAAGGTGGAGCGTGCGGTTCGTCGCGACCTTCAACAGCTCCGCATCGGGCCCGGTCGCCCAGAGAAAGTACGAAAGGCGCGAGGCGAGATCCCCATCCGTCAACCGGTAGGTGCGTCCGGCTTCCGCCTCAGCCGGCATCTCCTCCAGGCGGAACAGAAAGTGCGGGCTCGCGAGCAGCGCCTGCACGACGGCGCGGATGCCCGACTCGAAGTCCCGGGAGGCTCTGGCTCCAGGCGCCCCCCATCCCTCGCCGAAAAAGACCATCAATGACTCGACGTCCTCGCCAGTCGGTGTCCGCCGATAGGCTTGTCCCGCGAGCTGTGACACGATCCTGCGCGCGCATGGAATCTCTTCGCTTGGCGACAGCGGACGGCACACGAAGATCTTGCGGCGGCTCGGCGTATCGGAGACGCCGGTCACCGTAAACGGGCCCGTGATGCTGAAATCACGCAGGTGCGGGAGCGTGGTGAGACCAACGGCGTCGCCGCTCTCGGTATCCGCAAGCGTGTAGTCGATGGGGGCCACAAGATCGTCGACCGGCCCCTCGAAGCGCTCGATGAACGCAGCCGTCACGTGGTGCGGGCCGGCCTTCACATGAACCCGCGGGGTGGTGAGGTTCATACCCGTCGGGTCCTTTTCATCCATCCTGTAGTCAATATTGAGCAGCGCGACGCGCTCGCCGTCGATGGCGACGTCGATCTGCTCGTTCCGGCTCGACGTGCTGCCGTAGAGACCGCCGGTCGGGATCGAGTGCAGCATGATCCGGAACGTGTAGTCGCCGTCGGCGGGGAACGTGTGCGTCATCGAGATGCCGCCGCGCGTGCCCCAGGGCGTGCCCTCGATGTGGTGCATCTGCGACTGCGTGCGCGGCACCTTGACGGTGAACTCCGTCGGCGATGCGGCCTTGTCGCCAATCGCGATGCTCGAAATCCGGCTCGCGGCACGGAGGTAGCCTTCCATGAGCGTCGGCGACATCGCCTGCACGTCCGCGATATTGTCGAACCCCGCGCTGATCGTGTCGGGGGGAAGGAACGCGTTGACGTCCACGTCGACGTCCAGCAGCTCCCTGACCGACCGCGCATACTCTGCCCGGGTCAGTCGTTGGAACACGCGATGTCCCGGGTTCGGATTGAGCGCGGCGGCGGCGTCGACTTTCGCTTCGAGCGACGCCGCAAACGCCTGCAGGGCGCCGCCATCAGGGCGACGCGCGCCCGGCGGCGGCATCATGCCGGCCCGGAGCTTCCGGATCATCCGCTCGGCGACCTCGGCGTTCTGGTCGGCGTGGGCTGCATCGAAGGAGACAAGCGACAGGCCGCCCGCTTTGCCTTTTTCGCTGTGGCAGCCGACGCAGTACTGCTTGACGATGTCCGGTGACGGGAGTGCGGCGGGCCGAGATGTTTTCCCAGTCTGCGCCACGACGGCAGCGCTGAGCGCAGCCACACCCATACACACGATGGCCAGACGTCGCATTCGCGCCCATCCCCCCGATTTGAGCAACGTTCCGACGAACGCTCTCTGGAATTATAGGGCCTTCATCGGGGCCAACCGCCTCGTTTCCGCACTTTGTGGTCAGTGAATGTGCCCGGATGTCACGAAGTGTCTTCTCGTCGAGACAACCGGGGTTCAGGGAACAACGGTGGAGACCGAAAAACGGTATTCAGTTGCCGCCGCACTGCCGTGACTGGCGCTGCGCAGCGCCAATGCGTAGTGCCCGGAGGTCTTGAACACCGAGGACGGAATCAGGAGAAGGAGCGGCGCGCCGGGGGCCGGAGCCGGTGCCTCGCCAGCGGCGACCACGCCGGCGCTTTCCATTCGCACCTCGTATTTCAAGCCGTCGTCGAACCGGTTGCCGTCGAAATCGACCGCCAGCGTCACGACGCCGCCGGCGGGCGCCGGAACCGTCAATTCCTGGCCGCGAGTCGCGGGCCGCAACGTGAGCGGCGACAGCGCCATCGGACGCGCCAGCTCGCGGCCCATCGAGGTCGCTTGAAACGACTGGTAGCCGGCAACGACCATGAGCGAGGCAGCCGCCGCCCACGGAATCACGATGGCAGGCCGCCACGCGCGCTCGCGCACCGCCCACGGGGTCGTGATGCCCGCGCCCCCGCGCCATCCCAGTCCGGCGCGCACGCCCTCACGCATCTTGTCACCAATAAGCACATCTTCGGCGCACTCGGCACACGAAAAGAAGTGCTCTTCGTACGAATCGCGCTCGGTGTCGGTCATCTCGCCGAGAAGGTAGCGCTCTGAGGCAAGCGTGCTCATCGCTTCCTGATGCTCCATACACCTAGACCTTCCCTTCGGCCACGAACCGTTCCTTGAAATGTGCCTTGGCGCGATGAAGGAGCACGCGCAGATAATTCCGGTCGATCTTGAGCTCCCGGCAGATCAGGTCCTTGTCACGTTCTTCGAAAAACAGCCAACGCAACAACTGGCGTTCCTTTTCCGGCAGCGCCTCGAGCGCCCGCCTCACCATCAAACGCTCCTCACCCTCGACGATGGAGGTCACCGCATCCTGCTGTCGCTCGTCCGGCGGGTCGACATTCTCTTCGAGCGGCGTCGTCCGCGACCCCGCGCGGTAGAGCTCGAACAGCACGTTGTTGCAGACGGCATTGACGAACGCGCCGAGCGTCGCCGGCGTCGCGAGCCCGTTTTTTCGCTTCAGGGATGTCAGCACGCGCGTGAGCGTCTCCTGTTTGGCATCTTCGACGAGCGCTGCCGACCGGAGTCGCGACCTGAGCTTCAGGGTCAGCAATTCCCCGAAATAACGGCTGAAATGGCGCTCCGTTTCCGGGTCTTCGGCGATGAGTCGCTGAATGTAGGCGCCATCGAACTCGTAGCGCGGCAGGTGAGGCAAGGTCTCGTATCGTAGACCGCTCACGCTGACGCTAGCAACGGCCCTTTCTCACTGTTCTAGTGCGATTTGCTCCTAAAGCGTTACAAGGCGTGCACGCCTGCAGGTCACATCGCTCGGGGGACTGGCCGCTCACGAACCGGTCGAGCTTGTCAGCGGGCGTGGCAGCGCGGCCGTGAAAAGCTTCCCCCGCGGAGAGCGCACCCGTGAAACGAAACCGACTCGATCGACACCATTGTCGTGTCGAGCGCTCGTCGGCACGTGGGACCGATTGCTGCCAGGCAAGAGTCGCTAATTCGACCGGTGGGGGAGTAGGAGCGGGGAATGACCGTCGTGAACTCGCCAGACTTTGTCTCGTTCTCGGACATGGACTTGTTGCGGGCGCTGACCTCACGGGATCGTCGGCCCAATCTGCTCGTCGATTGCATCGGCGGCGGCGCAGAGGGCGTCCTAGCTCAGCTCCGCGAGCTGTTGCTCGGACCTATTCATGCTTGCGAGCTGCCCGGCGCCCTCGAGTTGCCGTCAGAGGGCCGCGGGACGCTGTTGCTGTACGATGTCGCGGCGCTGACGATCGCGCAGCAAGTGACACTGTTCGATTGGCTCCAGCACCGCCGCGGCGTCATTCAGGTCGTTTCCGTCACCGAGGAGCGCCTGATGGGAATGGTCTGCGACGGCCGCTTCCTCGAGGGCTTGTTTTACCGACTGAACACGATTTCCATCACCGCACGAGGAGCCCGTTGACATGCTGAGCCCGTTGCCATCCGAACTCACGCTGGTCGGCCGCAGCCGCGCCACCGAAGCGCTTCGCGGCGAGATTCAGTTCGCCGCGCGAACAGACGCCAAGGTTCTCGTCACCGGCGAAACCGGCGTCGGGAAGGATCTCGTGGCCCGGCTCATCCATCAGGCGAGCCGGCGGCGTCTGGCCCCCATGGCGACGATCAATTGCGCCGGCCTGCCCGAAGCACTCCTCGAGTCCGAACTCTTCGGCCACATGCGCGGCAGCTTCACTGACGCGCACCGGGACAAGCCGGGCATCTTCGAGTCAGCCGCGAACGGCACCGTGTTCCTCGACGAGGTCGGCGAGATGAGCGCGCGCATGCAGGCTGTGCTGCTCCGCTTTCTCGAGACGGGCGAGCTGCAGCGCGTCGGCGCGGACCGGGTGCACGCCCGCGTCAACGTCCGCGTGATCGCCGCCACCAATCGCGACTTGCTCGCCGAAATCAACGCCGGGCGGTTCAGGGAAGACCTGTTTTATCGGCTCAACGTGCTTCACATCAACGTGACGCCGTTGCGCGACCGCCGCGAAGACGTTCCCGCGCTCCTCAATCACTACCTCCGCGAGTACGGCCACCGCCACGGCGCTGGACCGTGCGAGTTTTCACCCGACGTCGTCGCACACCTGAGCGCTCATCACTGGCCGGGCAACGTGCGTCAGCTGAAGAACGTGGTCGAGCGCCTCGTGGTGAAATCAACGGGCATGATGATCGAGGTCCAGGACCTTCCGCGCGACCTGGAGCTCGGCTATCGCGCGCCCGCCGCCGAGGGGCCTGCGGTGCCTGCCGACCGATCGGTGGTTCCCGCACTGCTCGCCCGGATGCTCGAGGGGCGCGAATCGTTCTGGTCCGTCGTGCACGGCCCGTTCATGGATCGAGATCTCACACGAGCCCAATTGACCGAAGTGGTGTCGCGCGGCCTCGAGCGATCCGGCGGGAACTACCGGAGCCTCGTGTCGCTCTTCAACATGCCGCAATCCGATTACAAGCGCTTCTTGACGTTCCTGAGCTCTCACCACTGCCACGTCCGGTTCCAGCCGTTCCGGACGACGGTGACGGCGCCTCGCACCCCCGTCCAGATCGACAGAAGCGCGCATCGGTCTGCTCACGCCGTCGGCTTCTGACGCTCTCGGGTTCGGTCAAGTGCGAAAGCCGGTGAGGCTCGTCTCGACCGAAATGGACACGTGTCAGTGAACAGCGCCCCAGGAGGCGTCCGGATCGTAGTGGGTCATCGCGCTGGCGATCATGTCGGTTCGGGGGCCGAGATCTTTCTGCCGAATGATGCCATCCTGGTTGACGACAAATGTCATGACCCCCGAGGCGTCGTACTGGGCTGGCCAGGCGACCAGTGCGAAGCCCGCGGACATCGCGCCGTCGACCACGTACGGTTTCGCCCCGCCAGGCGCATGCGGACCCTGCGCCGTCAGGATCTTGAAGTAGTACCCGTAAAGGGGTAGCGGTGCCGCGCCGCCTTCGGCGACCGGCCGGCCTTCCTCTGCCGCCTGGGCGACCAGGTCGCCAAGCGGGCTGCGCTTTTGCCCATGCGCGACGGCCCAATACAGCCCGTTTTGCTTTCCCAGCTCGCTGTGAAACGTCATCGCATACAGCCCCGGACGCTTGCCGTCGTGCCCATCTTGCGCGTAGCGGTGCTGTGCGGAGAGGTAGGATCGGCAGACGGCGATCACGGCCAGCTCGTTGCGGCCGATCCGGCGGTCGAGCACTTCTTCCTTTCCCGCGGCCGTATCGAATCGCCATCTGGACCCTTCTTTGACCAGAGGGACCGGGAACGGCCACGCTTCACCGCCGATAACGAGCGTCTTGCGGTTCGCGCCCTGATTGACCAGCCGCCAACCTTCGGCGAAGGCGGCCGTGAACACGTCGCGATTTTTGCGGCCGGTCGCGGGGTCGGACGAGGCCGCCAGCTCCTGCCCGTCCGGCGCGAAGATCGCCAGGACTTCGTCGAGGTTCCCCGCCTTGACGGCGGCGGCAAGCGCGCGCACCGCCTCCTCAGGTGTCGCGAACGTTCGCCGTTGTCCGGCCGGCGGCGCAGCGTGCGACACGGATGTCGTCAGCACCGAGGTCGCGATCACCGCCGCGACCAGACAGCGCGCCACATCGCTGAGTGATACGACCCATCGGCCCATGATGATTCCGTTCACCGCCATCTCTCGAAGCGCGATACGCGTCACCGTCTTCTGCCGCCCCCTCTCGAACCGCCCCCGCTCCCTCTCGAGCGCGCACTGCTCCGGCTCTGTTGTCCGCGTGTGCTGGCCGCGCGCTCCGATCGCCCGTTCGAATAGCCTGAGAACGCGTCCGACTTGGTGCCGCTCCGCTCCGTTGCAGCGGTCCTCTGCCCATCACTGTGGCCGCGAGAGTCGTAGTTCTCCGCACCCGTGCTCCTCGCCTGTGTCGCGGCGTTCTGCGCGTCGGTCCGCCGCTGCTGGCGGTCGGCCTGCGTCTGTGGACGGTTCTCCTGGCGCGTTTGTTGCCGCTCGGTCCGCTGCTCCTGCGCATTGCCGGCGCGCTCGCCTCGTTCCTCGGCCAGCTCCTCGCGGTGATCCTGCCAGTCCTCCCGGGCATCTTCCCGCGCGTCGTAGTAGTCGTCCCACGCGTCGTTGTACATGTACGCGCCGCCATGCCATCCGTAGGGGCCGTAGTAATAGTTGTTGTTGACCGCGGCCCCAATCGCGATGCCGGCGGTAAATCCAATCAGGCCCGCCGCCACGGCCGCGTCGGCGCTGCTCGATTCCTGGACGACGACTGTCGACGTGGTGGGAGCCTGGGTGTAGACGACCGTCGGGTTGTACTGAGGTACGTAGACGACCTGCGGGTTCGTTGGTTCGATCACGATCACTTCTTCGCCGCTCGACGTGGTGCGCGTCTCGACCTCCTGTTGGGGGCTGCTCTTCAGGGTTCCCACGTTCCTTGCTTGCGCCCTCAGCTTCTGGATGCTGGCGAAGACCGCGCTCCGATCCGCGGCGAACGCCTGCCCGACCAGCGTCGTCCAATCCAGCTTGCCGGCCATCGTGCTCACGACCTGGGGAAAGACCGCCAGCGCAACGAAGCTTGGCTCGAAACCCGCCACGGCCGCGGCATCCTGGAGCTCACTCCCCTTCAACGTCTGGTTGACTCGCAGCCACTCATCCAGCCTCCGGACGCTGTCAGGGTCCGTCGCGCACATGAGGATCTGCGCCAGCAGCTGGTCCGGATACAGGGCGATCGGTGCGAGCAGGCTGTCGATGTCCCGGGGGGTCTGAACCGCCTGAGCCGCGGAGAAGGCCGGGGAAGTCGTCGAGCCTTGGTGCGCGTGCAGACGGGGTGCAGTGACGCCGGAATGCTGTACCAATCGGGCTCCCAGCAACGCCAGAATCGCGATGACGACGACGATGATCGCGGGCTTTCTCATGTCGCGCGCCTCACTCGGTGACAGCAGCGTGCGTGCCACGCACTGGGACTCCAGGACCGGACGGAACCTGGCGATCCCCAAGGCTTTAGACTACTTCGAACAAGCCTGGCGCGGCCCTCGACGACTCCGCCTCCGGCGGGCCGGAGACGCTCCCGAATGCCGGAGGCAGCGCGGGGCAACGCATCGATTTCAACGCCCGGTTCAATGCGTGGTGAGCCCCTCGCGTCGAAAGAGCGCACACACCCGCTCGACGCGGTCGAGCGTCGGAGGCTCGGTCGTCTCCAGCTTGTACTCCATGCCGAGGGCCTTCCACTGCGTGCGCGCGGTGGCGGGCGTCAGAAACGATGCGTCCCCGTCGTACGGCTCGTAATTCTGTTGAATGAAATCGCGGACGTTGATCTCTTTCTGCCAGAGCCCCGTCCGGAATCCCCGCCAGGGAGAAACGGTCCCCGCCCGTTGGCGGCTCCTGGGTGATGGTCTCAGCCATTGGAGCTCCCGCGCCCTCCTGCCCGTCAAGCGCGGGCCTCGATAAGTCCCAGCAACATCCCGGTGTGCCGGGCAATGATCAGCTCTTCGTTCGTCGGGATCACCCAGGCCGACACTCGACTGCCGGATCGCGAGATCCGCGGCCCCTTTCGCTCGTTCGCGTCGTGTTCCAGGTCGATGCCCAGCCACGCGGAAGCCTCGCAGATTCGTTTGCGTATCTCCGCGGAGTTCTCGCCGATGCCGGCGGTGAACACCAGCCCATCGATCCCACCCAACACCGCAGCGAGCGCTCCAATCTCCTTGGCAGCGCGGTACACAAAGTAGTCCACGGCGAGCCGGGCGGCCGGCTCGGTGCTGCCAAGAAGATCCCGCATGTCGTTGCTGATGCCGGATATCCCCAGCAGGCCCGATTTCTTGTAGAGAATGGTCTCCACATCCTTCGCGGAGAGGCGGAGGTTCTGGAAGAGATACAGAATCACGCCGGGGTCGACGGCGCCTGGCCTCGTTCCCATGCAGAGTCCGTCGAGCGCCGTGAACCCGAGGCTGCTGTCCACGCTCCTCCGGTTCTTCATCGCGCAGAGGCTTGCGCCGCTGCCGAGGTGGGCCACGATCGCGCGTCCTCTGGCGAGATCCGGCGCCACTTCCGGCAGCACGGAGGCGATGTACTCGTACGAAAGGCCGTGGAAGCCGTACCGCTGCACGCCGTCACGGCAGACCTCGCGCGGCAGCGGCACCACTTCGGCGACCGCGGGCTGTCCGCGATGAAAGCTCGTATCGAAACAGGCCACCTGCGGCACGCCCGGAAGCCGCTCGGCGATCGCTTCAATGGCCGCCAAGTTGTACGGCTGATGGAGGGGAGCGAGCGGGATGAGCGTGCGCAGATCGGCAAGGACCTCCGGTGTGACAACGGTTGGGGCGGCGTACTTCGCGCCGCCATGAACGACGCGGTGACCAACGCCCAGGACGCGCGCGCCGCTGTAGCGGGAGCGGAGCCATGCCGCAAGGGCATCGAGCGCGCTCGGTCCGTCGCGCACGCTGCCGTCCATCCGCTCCTCGGCAAGGCGACCGCCTGCGCCGTCCCGCGCTGAGAAGTGCGGAGCCGTGCCAATCCCCTCGATCTGTCCCCGCGATTCTAACCGCCAGGCCGCGGCTTCCCGCCGTACATAGATGGAGAACTTGAGGCTCGATGAGCCGGCGTTGAGCACGATGGTGTAGTCGTCCATAACCTGACCCTGCTAGGTCGTGGCCTGGAGCACGTGCCGTCGGGCGTGGGCTGCGAGCATGGCCACCGCCGCGCTCGCGATTCTCGATCTGACGCTGTCGGCGCGACTCGTCAGGATGATCGGCACGCGAGCGCCGAGGACGAGGCCGGCGCTGTCCGCGTTCGCCAGGAAACTGAGTTGTTTGGCCAGCATGTTCCCGGCTTCGAGATCCGGAACGAGGAGGATGTCCGGATCGCCGGCGATGTCCGACTTGATGCCCTTGATACGTGCGGCCTCCTTGCTGATCGCGTTGTCGAACGCAAGCGGGCCGTCCAGGAGACCCGACTTGATCTGGCCTCGCTCGGCCATCTTGCAGAGAGCGGCGGCATCTATCGTGGCCGGCATCTTTGAAGTGACGGTCTCGACTGCCGC
>Ga0182035_10000299_pt1 | contig 21852 bp, 29 predicted proteins | sample flu12Cox44000170_FD_125969 | JGI IMG/M metagenome (GOLD analysis project Ga0182035, IMG submission 125969) | Lab enrichment of tropical soil microbial communities from Luquillo Experimental Forest, Puerto Rico - flux4day.12C.oxic.44.000.170 | ecosystem: Environmental > Terrestrial > Soil >...
ATTTCTGGTCGACCACGTGACCGTCTGGAGGTGGGTACAGCGTTACGGCCCGGAACTTGAGCGCCAATTACGTCGGCGGCTGAAACCGACCAACGACTCCTGGCGCGTGGATGAGACTTACATCCGCGTCAAGGGCAAATGGGTATATCTGTACCGGGCTGCGGACTCCAGCGGTGCGACGATCGACTTTCTTCTGTCTGCTAAACGCGACGCAGCAGCGGCTAAGCGCTTTCTGGCGAAATCCTTGAGCGGAGAGAACCATCTCGCGCCCCGCGTAATCAATACCGACCAGCACGCTGGTTATCCGCTGGCGATCGCACGGCTCAAAGCCGAAGGCGCCCTTGAGGAGGATTGTCAGCACCGTCCGGTACAGTACCTCAATAATATCCTGGAACAGGACCACCGGGCCATCAAACGTCGGCTTCGCGCAAGTCAGCATTTTCGCTCCTTCTGGGGAGCATGGCGCACGATCGCCGGTTATGAAGCGATTCATATGATCCGCAAAGGGCAGGCGAGCTACAGTGCGGTGGATGCGAAGGTCGGCCTGCTTCATCACTTTATTCTCGGTCTGTTCGCTGCAACGAGTTAAATCTCTCATCATCTATCCCGACATCCCGCTCGACTACAAATTGCAACACAACCCTCGACAGGACCGGATATTTCTTGGAGCGAGCGACAGTGTGATTCGGGTATTCGCCCCTCCGATTTCCAGCGATCTAGGATTCCTCGGTCCTCCCGAGTATTGAGGATATAGAACACGACTTTTCGGAAGATGTTCATTCGTTCAGATGTGACCGGCAGCTAGCGTGCAGCCTAAAGCTGAGGGGATGGGGCGTCGAGCTACTGGATGAATGCACTTATTGCTCATCCTCGTCTTTGGGGGTTTTTAAGAATGCGTCCGGATTGAGTACCAGGCCCATTATTCTGTACTTTCAGGCCATCCCATGACAACAGTTCTAATTGCTCTGCCGCTGGTTGGGAGGGTATTTCTTTAGGCGGCTCCGGCCGCTGTTTCCGTTGCCTTATTAGCTCGTTCATTTGATCAAGCTCTTCTTTGCTACAACGCCGAATATCCATTCACTTGCTTTCTAGAGACGCGATCTGATCCACGCTGAGAATCCAGAGGCGGCCGTTAGGATCAAAGACGACCACGAGATCTGGGCGGCGCTCAGAGAGAAGGACGCTGGATTCTTTTTCGACCTCGATCCAAGAGCCCCCCGTAGTCTCCAGCGCGAACGAGCGGAAGGGGCGCTGAGCCAGGCGATCCTGGATATCCGATAGTTTCATTGCGTCAGAATCGCTTTACAGGGGTTAATCGTCAATGTATTAATGGTTAACCAATGGTCAAACCTAAGATTGCTCCCGCTCGACCAAAGATAAACCGCAACACGGGAATCAGGCTTTTTGACGACCAGGTTGAAAAGATCGACAAACTGACAGTGGAGAAATACAGGGGCAGAATGGATCGCTCTGGCTTTGTTCGTGCGGCGATCGACGAAAAACTTGCTCGCATCGATCAGGGGCTCGAATGAGTCAGACCAGCTGCATCTGCCCATGAAGCTATCGCGCGCTCGGGCCACGATGTGTCCTATGCTCACGCTTTCGTTTAACTATCCGCGCTGATGTTGATCATTTTCGGTTTGGGCCGGCAGTCGCGAGACCGGCTTCGATGAAGGCGTTTATGTTCTGGAGCGTGGTGTGTTCGACCACTTGCTCGAGTAGGCAGTCCTTGGGCAATTTGTCTTCGCGCACTCGAAGAAAGGTGCACCCATGACGAAAGCGGTGGTCGCTGAAATGATCATAGCGCACCTCGACTACTTTGGTAGGAGCCACGGGTTTCCACGGCCCAACAGCTTCTCCGCTCCAGTGTGATTTTTCTCCCGGTTGCCTGCCGTAGAAAGTGGTCGTCTTCTTCGGTCTAAGGATACCAACCTGCTGCTTTTGCTTTGCGTCGATGCCGACGGAACTAACGTATTGAAGGTGCCCCTTCTGATCGTAGAGCCCAAGCAAAAGCTCATTCCGAGCGCTACCGATAGAATGATCCCGGAAACCGCCTACGACACAATCCGCGCTTCGATAATTTTTGATTTTAACGGTCGAGTGATCGTCCCCTGGCCGGTACGGCGCATCGGCGCGCTTGGCGATAATGCCGTCGAGTTGCTGTCCGATGTGCCCGACCCATTTCTCAACTTCTCTCAGGTCCTCCGTGCTGGCCGATAGGTAGAGTGGTGAGGACTGAGGAACAGAATTCTCGAAGAATCGTTCGAGAGTTTTCCGGCGCAGCCGGAAAGGCGAACCAAGTAGGTTTTCAGAATTGGCCAGCATATCGAACACGATGTAGATGGCCGGCGAATCCCTGACTTCCAACGCAAGGCGCGCACTGCCTATACGCAACCGGTTCACCAAGGCATCAAAAGAGAAACCGTTCGCTGCCGGCATCGCCAGTTCGCCGTCGAGAACAAATCTCTTCGGACTGAGATCTCGAAATGCCGCCACGATTTCCGGGAAACCTGAAGTAAGACTTTTGCCTACTTTTGATTGCAAGAAGATGTTTTCCTCATTCCGGAAAACGAGACAACGAAATCCGTCCCACTTCGGCTCGTACATCCATTCCTTGCCAACGGGAAAGCTTTTCACAGCCCGAGCCTTCATCGGGGTAATCGGCGGACTCAGAAATTTGTCTATCGAGCTCTTGGAGGTAACCACACGAAACACAATTTACTTTCTTTTGGCGTGACGAGCACCCTCCGCTGCCAAGGACATCCTTTTCGTAATTCGCACTCCGAGAACGCGTAACGGATTTTCTGTAAAAATCATTGACGCCATAATTAAAAATAGAAAACAATTCTTGCCGTTGTACATGTGGCACGCTGCCACGTTATCGAAAACACGAAAGGGAAGACGAAAATGACGAATATTCTCAGCATGCCGTTTGTAGCTGCTTCGCTCACTCAAGCGCTTGGCGGCGCGGCGGGCTTGATCGGTGCGATTGCGCTTGTGATCATGACGGCGGCATTGATCACCGGGTGCGCAGAAGGCATTACGCAATTATCGAAAACACGAAAGGGAAGACGAAAATGACGAATATGACGAATATGCTCAGGATGCCGTTAGCAGCGGCATCGCTCACTCAGGCGCTTGGCGGCGCGGCGGGCGTGATCGGCGCGATTGCGCTTGTGATTATGACGGCGGCATTGATCGCCGCGTGCGCGGAAGGCATTACGCAACGACACGTCGGCGGCGTTAAAGTCTCGCTCGTGATCGCGGCGGTAGCCGGGTTGGCGTGGGTCATCACGCAGGCGTTTTTCACCGCAGGCGGCATGCCGACTAATAACATCACGGTCCAAAATGTGAATTAACCCTTTTTTCCCGCCAACCAATGGCCGTTTCGCTTCATCGAAACGATAATGCGCGCGAAGCAGCGCCTTCTGTCGGGCCGTTTCGCGGGCGTTGGGTTGTGTTGCTGGTCGTGACGGTGGCGGCAGGGCTGGCGATATTTAAAATACTCGATCGCTGGCAAGTCCCGATCCTTGCAAATGTGGTGATCAGCGCTGTACCGGCGTCGGCGTCGATCGCGTGGGTGTTGTTGCTCGTCAACGGCAAAGCGCAAAGCTACGCAGGCGACCTCCTCGATTGGTGGCAATTTTTGCTGGTTGAATGGCTGTTTGTCGCGGGGTGGATAGACGCGCCGCCCGTGTTTGGGGCGCGTGAATCAGCACCGCCGCGACACCCTCGAAACGAAAAATGAACAACGAAATAATGGCGAACGTGTTGCAAGCGCAAGCATTGTGGTGGTCGGTGCGCGAAGAAATACTGATGACGCGCGCACTCGCAATTGTAAGCGTACCCATGTTTGTTGCGGCACTGTTTTACGACGCGGCACGCAAAAAACGCGAAAAACGCAAAGTGCACTGGAAATTTGCGGTCGCGTGGCTGATCACGATGATTGGGTATCTGTGGTGGTCCGCGAGCACCGGGCATTTTCAAGGATAAACGAAAAATGAACAACGGGATGAACGAAAAATGAGCCACGAAGTTTTTGCGCTAGCGACGTTGCTCGCTGGCATCATGGTCGCGGTTATATTGATCGCAATGGAGCGGCCGCGTTCGTGCAGGCCTCTTCTTTGGGCTATTGTCATCGGTACTGTATTTTGGAGCGCGTTCGTCGTCAGCATGGCGTTCGGCGATACGCCGCTTAAAGGCTACCTCTGTACCGATGCGAAGGGGTATTTAATCGTCAGCGATAAAGATATCGCGGACGCCAAGAAATTCGGGACCGACACGGCGAAGGACGCCGCGAAACACGCCAAGGAATCAGGCGAACATCTCGTGCCGGGTCAGGTGGCGACGTTTTTCAAGACCGAAGGGCTGCGGCGTTACCCGAGCAACCGCGCCGCCGCGACACCCTCGAAACGAACGATGAACAACGGGATGAACGAAAAATGAACAACGAAATAGTAATAAGCGTTGGTCGCGTAATCGTTCAGTGCGGGGCAATTGCTAGTGCGCTGACGTTTGTGACGACGCTGTTTTACGTCACGGCGTGTGCCAAAGTGCAATGGCCCTGGAAAATCGTGATCGCGTTGAGGATCGCGATTTTTGGGTGTCTTTACTGGTTCGGGGGGAACCGCCACGCACCAAGGATAAACGAATGAACTACGAAGTAATTGCTCTCGGCATCGTGGTCGCGGACATTATGTCGGCCGTCGTGGTGCTCGCGCCGTTGAATGCCGATTGGCGCAAACTGATCGTCCTGGCGACCGCGACCGGCGGACTGTTCTTTTTTGCGTTCGTCCGGTTGGCGGCCGCCGCCGATCAGGTCAAAGGGTATTGTTACGCCGACGCGCACGGGTATGTGATCGTGACGGACGGCGATTTCAAAGACGCGAAATCGTTCGGCGAAAAAGCGGCGGATGACGCGGCGCAATATCATAACAAGACAGGCAACCCGCTCCTGGCGACGAAATTGAAAGCGTTGTGCGAAGCCGAAGGCGCGAAACGTTACCCCGAAAGCCGACGCGTCGCCGATTGGTTCGCCGTGCAGGCGGCGAAAGCGTTTATGGACGAATACGCACGCAGGACGAAAAAATGAGTTATCTCATCGACGATCACATCCTGTTCGGCGACCCGGCCAAAGGCTCGGTGCTATCGCGCGGATACGTGGCGCGGCTCCCTGACCTGTCGTCGTCCGACGATCAATGGCATACGGACTTGGAATCTGACATGCGCGTTGGGCTTGGGTCGTTGCAACGCGACGAACGTTTCCAGCTGGAATTTTACACCGGCAACGAGTTCGCGGAGCCGCTCGATCGATTCGCGAACACCACGAGTCCCAGCGCGCCCGCGCTTTGCCGCCGTACACGCGACGAACTCGTCTCGAGGTTTCGCGGCCGGATGAACGACGAAACGTTGATTCGCGCAAATGCGAGGATTTACCTGAGCTCGAAAATTCAGCCGGTCGACAATGACAACGGGCGCACCGTGCGCGGGTTCGAAGATGTGTTCAAAGTGCTAGCGCGATCGTTCGAACAACGTGCGCAATTGATGCGCCTATTGCTTCGCAAATACGGCGGCGGCGTGTACGGGTTCGACAACATTGGTCATTATAAGGATCTCCTGCAATTTTGGTCGCCAGGGCAAGCGCGTAAGCCGATCCCCGCTGAAATCGATTGGATGCGCCCGATCGCCGACCTCGTGCGATTCGGGGAATTCGCCCCGCGCCGGCGCACGGATCACGGGTTGTTCTGTGACGGTTATTATTTTGGCGTCACGACCTATAAAACGATGCCGGGACAAACCGGAGCGTTTACGATGGCGCCGTTTTGCGGGCTCGCGATTCCAGGACTGCGGATTGTGGTGAACGCTGAACCGCTTTCGGTCGAAGAAGAAATGCGCGTGCGGAAAGAGCGCTATCAACAGCTTTACTCGAATACGGTGCCGCAGAAACCGGGGGAAGCGCCCGATTTCGAATCCGTGATCGGTGTGCAGGACGAAATCGAACGCGGGCGATTGCTCATGTCGAATGAATTGATCCCGTATCGCGCGCAGGTGATTGTCATTGTGCAGGATCGCGACCGCGACAAACTGGACGAAAAAATGGAAGCCGTGCGCGCGGCGATCGGCAAAACGGGCGCTGAACCGTATCGGCCGTCGTTGCCAACATCTACGCTCGCGTTTCTGAATTGCGCGCAACCGGGGTTTGGTCCGTGGGTGCGTTACCCCGATTATCGGCACAAAATGCGCGACGCAATCAACGTCGTGAACATGATGCCGTTAGCCGCGACACCGGCCGCCGACCTTGACCAGGCGGACGTCATTTTCGACGGCGAACGCAACAACCTTGTCGGGTACCGGATGTTTATCGGGTCGCAACCCGCGAACATGCTTTGTTGCGGCGCGTACGGATCAGGCAAATCGGCCATAATTCAAACGATCATGGCCCAGACCGCGCACATGTTCCGCTACATTGTCGTCATCGACCACGGGCGATCGTACCCGCACACGTGCCGCGCGCTCGACCCCGATTGTCGCACGATCAGCGTGTCGTCCAACAGCAATCACACGTTCAATTTATTCGACACGAACGGGCTCCCCCTGCATTCGCAGCAAATCGCGAATGCGACGGCCCTCGCTTTTCTGCTTTGCGGGTCCAGCGGCGATCAGCAAAAGGACCGTATCGCCCAGGCGATATTGTCCGAAACGATCGAGGAAATTTATCGCGCGCGATTTGAAAAGTGGCGGAACGATCACCCCGAAGCATATTACGACCTGCGTCGGGAAGCGCGTGTACTGACGCGATTTCACAACGCCAAAATGAAAAGCGAACCGTTCATCGACGCTTTTTTGATGGCGCGTGCGTTACGACGCAAAGATGCCAATGCCCTCATCGAATTTGAGGAAGCCGGCGATTCGGTGCAGTGGGAGCGCAACAGCGCGGAAATGATCGAACGTTCACTCGCGTTTTCGACGTTCACGCCTGATATGTTCCCGACCCTGTTCGACTTGCAGGACGAACTCAACGCAATGGCGGTGCGCGGCAAACGCAACAAAGAACAATGCGCACTGCTCGCGACGCTGTTGCGCGCCTGGCTGCGCGAAGGCCGGTACGGCGCCATGGTTGACGGGGCGAGCAACGTTGATTTGGGCGGTATCGATATCGGGTACGATAGCCCGCTCAAAGTCGTGCATTGCGAACTCGGCGACATGGGCGAAGCGGAAACCCACCTAAAAGCTGTCGCCGGGTTTTTGATCACGAACCAGGTCCGCAACCATATTCAGGGTATGCCGCGCGGCGTGCGAAAACTGGTCGTCGTCGAGGAAATGACCAGCTTTTTGCGGGTTCCCGGCGGCAAGGAAATCATGGTCGATTTGTACGAACGAATGCGCAAGTACTCGTGCCTGATCGCCAGCGTAATGCAGCAATATTCCAGCTTGCTGAAAGCGACGCCCGAGGTGGCGTCGGCGATGATCGCTAATTCGATGAATTTGCTGTTGTTGCGCAACCCAAACCGCAAAGACCTCGACGCGATGTGTGATTACGTGTTTATCCCCGAGGTGATCAAAGATAAGATTACGAGCTTCCCGGCCCCTGAAGATTTGAAGGGACGCGACGACGCGCACGCAGGGTTTGTGTGGGGGCAGCTGTCGAGCGCCGAACCGCGGTACACGGTCGGCATGAATTTCCTCAATGATGAATTGTTGAAGCTCACCAGCAGTTCAGGTGACGATTTTGACGCCAAACGAAAGGAAGAACGTGAAACGAACAACGAAAAAGAATCTGATCGTGCGCACGGTCGTGCTGCTTAGCATGGGCTTATTGGGCGCGTGCGCGACGAAAGACCCGCCGATGGGGTTTCGCAACGCGACATCGCAATGGCACGCGTACGGCAGCGGTGCGGAGCGCGGAGCGTTCAGTGCGGGGTACCAATTCGGGCAATCCGACACAGTTAAACAAATGTATTGGGCGCAAAACACGCCGCCGTCACGCGCGCGGGGGGGCTACGATTGGATGGGCCTTGGCGAGAATGAAGTAACGCCGAAAGAACCCAAACTGCGTCGCAAACTTGTCAATGTGCCGGTGCCAGCGCACACAGAACCGGACGGGACATTAGTCGAAGGGCGCACGGTAACCGTGGAGGTTGTGGAATGAAAAACAAACAACGGCGCAACGCGGAAATTGAAGACATGTCGGTGTTCGAATGGGAAAAACAACATCGCCAACAACAGCGACTCATTTCCGGATCGAAAGCCGTGCACAATTACGCGACAAAAATCGAAAGGGAAATAAACGCGATAAACGCGCGGGCGGCGCAATTCGACAAAGAGTTCTCGCTTATCAGGAGGCGAGAAACGCGGGAAACGGGGCCTGAAAGGTAAAAAACAATGAAAAATACTCGTATTAGGGATATGTCGGTGCGGGAGTGGGACAAACATAATCACCTCATTGATCCGTGGAAAGCGCTGCAAAATGGCGTGAGGAAACTCGAAAGGGAAATAAACGCGTGGGGGAAGCGCAGTGACGCGGCGAGAATTGACAGGGAAGTAAACGCCTTGGCGAATCGCAAAGATAACAGGGTGCCGCAATTTCTTATGGCGAACAGTTCTGATCGAGGTGTAGAACGCTAAATGCTTATGAAGCGAATCATATTTCTATTGGCTATAACGGCATGCTGGCACGCAAATGCCACCATGGTCGTGCACGACCCTGGGATCGCGGTTCAAAACGCCGTCAACGAGACGATGAATTTCGCGAAATATATGCAAACGGAAATCAACACCCTGAACACGTACGAAAACCAGGTTGTGCAGCTCGCGCGCATGGGCAACCCGGCCGCGCTGCGTTCGTTACCGGGCGTGTCGGCGATCGCCGAGCTGTATCAGACCTACGGAGCGATTCAGAACACCTACGCGCGCACGCAAGGGCTGCTGAACCCGAACCGTTACCAATACGACATGAATTCAATCCTGAGCGGGTACGAGTTGCCGCAATGGCACGGCTATACTGCCGCCAACGGGCTGCCGGTCTTACCGGCGCAAGGGCTGTTTCAGTTCAATACCGGCCAGTGGAACCTAGCGGATAATACGCTCCAGCAATGGCAAATGCTTGACGACAAACGCCAACGGTTGCAACAGCAGCGCGATCAGGCGGTAAGTGCGCTTCAGGGCGCGACCACGCAATCGGACGTGCAGAAATACCATGCGCAGATTGACGCGTTAAATGGGGCGATCGCTGAGGTGACGCACGAACAGCAAAGCCTTTACCAGCATACCACGCTTCAACGGCAACAGTTGGAAGCGGGTCAGCGGATTTATGAGGGCTCGGTCGTCGAGCAACGCCAGATGCAAACGTATCAGGCGGTCGATGCGGGGTTGAATGGGCTTCCGGTCGGCGATATGGATCGACCGGCATTATGGGGGGCAAAGCCATGAACAAGTGGATTTGGCCTTCGGCCGTCGGGCTTTTGATGTGTTGCATCGCGGTGATGCAAAAGGAAATCGTGGATTTGCAATCCCGAGCGGATCCTGCGGCCGCGATTCAGAAATTTGAGCGCGACCTATTTGCGCGGATGCAGGGCGCAGAGAACCTGCGGCAGGCCCAACAGGCGGCGCAGCAAGCGCAGTGGAACGCGGCGGTGACCCAGGGATTGCACGGGCTTCCTATGAAAGACCTCGATAAGCCGGCGATGTGGCCCCCCGAGCGATGACGGAAAAGATGAACAATGAATTTTTTTGATTTAATCCCATCGTTTTTATCTGGCGTGACCGCACTGCACGACGAGCTGGTCGCCGTCACGCTCATACTGTGTTTTGCCGGGCTCCTCGTGCACTGCGTCTACGCGTTACTAAGTCAAAAGGTCGCGCATGTATACCCGACGCTGATCAGGATGACGATTATCTGCGTGCTGGTCACAGGTTTGTCCACCTGGACTAATTTGCTCGTACAGGCGACCGAAGGGCTGAAACAGGACATGGGCACCGCGGGAGGATTCGACATTTTCCAAGCGTATCAGGCGGCGATCGCGCGCAAAATGGGTACCGCCGCCGCAACGAACAATTTTTCGCAAGGGCAACGACCCGCGCCGACGATTGCGAGCAATTTCACCGGAGGCAACGGGGCCGGCACCGGCAACGTGAGCGGGGTGACGCTGACGCATTACGCGTACGCTGGCGACAGCACAGGCGACTCAAAATCGTCGCAAGGCATCGGTGCGTTTTCGTGGGATTCAGCGCCGGGATCGTTGATTCCCGGTTACAGCGCCGCGTTGTCGAACAGCGTCGCGCAACAATACGGCGTGCAACCGGGACAATCGTTCACGATCACGTCGGCGGGCGGTCAAACGTACAATCTTGTGTATGCCGACGTGGTGCCTGATTCGTACACGAACCCGAATACGGGCCAAGTCACCCCGATCGGGCCGCGCATCGATATTTACGATCCCAACAATCAATTGGGCAGCGGCGATAATTTCAGCCAGAACATCACAGGCATTAACGGCGGTCCGGTCGTGATGGGGCAAACAGGCCTAGCTTCTATGCTCCCGAACCCGGGAGGCGACATTAAGGCGCAAATTCTCTGGGCATTTACGTTGTTTCTGTCGTGGGTTGCTTCGGGCATCATGTGGATAATGATACAGGTGCAAAAAGTGTTATATTACATCGAAGTGGCCATCAGCCCGATATTCATCGGCTTTTTAATGATTCCCGCACTCACGCACCTAGCTCGCCGGTTCTTCCTGGGGCTGGTCGCGCTCATTTTGTGGCCGCTGGCGTGGGGCGTTTGTAACCTGATTTCACGCGCAATGATTGATATCGCAGTGAATCCAACGAACAACGCAGGGTTAGGACTTGGAACGCTTGGCGCGCTAGTGTCTGGGCCGTTGGCGGGCCTCGCATTTATGATCGTCGTGGCCTGTTGGGTGATCGGGAGCACGTTTGCAGCTCCGCTGATGGTGTCATGGTGGTTAGATGTCAGAGGCGGCGCGGCAACGGCGGCCGTTTTCGGCGCAACATTGGGCGCGCTAGCGGCAAATGCAGCGGGCACAGCCAATGCGGCGGCAGGTGGCCCGCTGGGCATCGCAAAAGGAGCTGCGGATGTCGTGAATCGATCAGCACTGATTAACCGGGCGTTAGGAGGAAGCCAAAGTTATGCGCGGCGCCCAACGTCATCACAAACCGGAAAGGAAACGTGAGCACAACGCACCAGCAATATGTTACGACGATCGAGCCACCGCCCCCAGATTCGTACACCCAAGACGTGTTTGGCTGGCACGGCGTGATTGCGTGCGGATTGTTTTTTATTACGCTAGTTGTGGCTCTCGCAACGTGGCGCTGGGCGTGGTTTCGCAAGCCGCCGTCGACCGGTATTCGGGAATTTCAAGAGCAGCAGCGCGACCCGAGCGACGATTGGAAAAATTAAAGGATGAGAGATGAAAATGAGAGATGAAAATATGCTCCCGATACGGGGAAGCAGTGCAAAACATGCCGCCGCGAATACGAGTTGAGCTATCGAGCAGCGAACCGTGATTCCGGCGGAGCTTCTTAGCTATGCGAATGGCGGTCAAAACCAAACAACAAAAACACGAACGAACGAATGAGCACGAAATTGACGAAAAACGGGCAATATAAACAACCGGAGCTGCCTTTTGACGGCGGCGGCCCGGTTAACCTGAGCCAGAAACAATTGCAACAAGCCTGGGGGCTGCAAAGCATTTTGAATTATCACCGCACGGTGCGCGAATTGACGGATGCGCTTCGGCGCGAGACGGAGGCCCGCGACGGAACGGGACGATGAAAATCGGGGATGTATTCCGCGATCGAAACTAAAAGAACCAGACGCAAAAATGACGAAACAACGACGCGAAGAATTGGCAAAAGAATTTAGACAAGCCGTTGAAGCGGCAGCGGACCACCTGCGCGCGAAAGGCTACGAACCCGACAACATGGATCGCGCCGCGATCAAACGCGCGAACGGACACTTGATGATGCGCAAAACGGCGCGAGACGCGGGCGGCCGGGAAAGTGCCGAACGGTGAGCGGCCCGGCTATTTGAACCGAGCGATTGAAAACGAACACAAGCGGCGGATGTAAAAAAGACGTTGAGGGAAATTAAATTAGGGGCACATCCAAACGCTCCGCCACTCGGATCCGTTTCCACCCTGAACCAACGAGACGAAACAACGAACAACAAATGAACGCACTGCTGACAAACCTGAGAAACCAAGCGAGAACGCTGTGGTTGTGGCAATTCACGACCGTCGCGGCGCTGATCGCGATTCCGATCACCAACCACCTGACCGAACAAACGATGATGGCGAAAACGCGCGTCATCGTCATGGATTCGAAAGACACGTTTTATTTGACAGCCACCGGGACGTTCGAAGCGCAAACGAAATTGCACGCCGAGCTCGCGCGCATGGCGGCGCAGGCGATCTACAGCCGCAACCCTGACGGCCCCGATAGCCCCGAATTGATTGAGCGATTGTTAGGGCGCGAATGCGTCGAAACGTTGCACGCCGCGCAGGCGAAAGACGCCGACGTGTACCGGCTGCAACACGTGCATCAAAAGGTTGAGACAGGCGAAATACGCGAGGTCGCCGTCTCAGCGCAACAAATCGTCGTCAACGTGCACGTGCAAGTTCTGCGTGATTTCCAGTTCAACGATCGCCCAACGGGCGATCATCGCACGGGGTGGCTGACACTCAATTTCGTGAACAATCAGGACATGTTGTACGGACGGTTCCCGCTCGTGGTGGCGAGCTATCAAGAAAACTGGAGGGCAACGAACTGAAAATGAAACGAGTGATCGAAATTCTGGTTGTGAGTCTTTTGATCGGGTTTTCAGCGGTCGTACGCGCTCAGGAACGCCCCGCCATGACTGCCGAACCCGTGATCGATACGGCGCGTGTGTTGACGCCGAACAAAGCAATGACGATTGTCCTGGCCCCGAATCTTTCGACCACACTGCTCTTTCCGGCCCAGGTCGCAAGTATTTCGGGGTACGGGATCGCGCCGGCCGGGCAAGCGGGAGGGGTGATCGAACTGACTTACCCGCCGGGTTCGCCCCTCATTTGTTTGCGCGCACTGAACGAATTCGCGCGTGTCATGATGACGGTGATGATCGAACACAAGCTTTATGTGTTCGATTTGCGCACGGGGCCGCGCCCGGACGCGGCGATCACGTTCGTGCGCCCTGGTGGCGGCGATGCGGCTGGCGGCGGCGGGACCATCACGGCACAACAGGTCGTCGATGCCCGCCCCGTGTCAAGCGACGCATCGCTCATCAGTTATTTGTTGTTGGCGAAAGAAAGCGACGGCATTCGGGACGGGGCGCCTGAGCTGTATCAGGATTACGCGACGCGACCGACGAATTACATCAGCGACAATAACAAAATCAAAACCGTCGTCACGAAAGTGCATCGTTGGTCGAAACCGGACGTGACAGTGCTCGAAGGCACGGCAACAAATGAAACCGATCACGACGTGCAATTTGACGGGCGCGTGACGAGCGTGGAAATCGCGAACGAACTGCACCCCGCGAAATTGACTGAAGGATTGCAGCACCCGATCCCGGCGCATCAAACGGTCCCGCTGAATGTTGTGTTGCAGGGCGATTATGACGGCGGGCGGTTAGGAGCATCGATCGACAACGAATTTCGCATCATACTCGCCGATCCTGAAGGCGGCGGCGGCAGCGTGTGGGGCCTGAAAAACGGGCGACCGCTCACAGGCAAAGTGGACGGAATCCCGCCCGTCGAAAAGGCGCAACTCATCCCGACCCTACAGAGCACAATTGCCAAGGAGGGAACGAAATGAATCGAGCATTGAAATTTTGGGTGTTCGGGTCGGGGTCGTTGTTGGTGGTGGTGGGCGGCATCCTCTATATCGCGAATCTGACGATCGCCAACCAGGCGCGCGCGAAAGCCGAAGCGGAAAAACGCGCCACGCAACGGCCGACAGGCGAATTGGATAACCCGGTCGGGCACGTCGATCGCACGACCGCGCCGAAAGACACGAAAATCGCAGACGGCGAATTGGTGGGAGCGCCTGACGCGCCGCCACCGGCGGCGCAACCTGCGCAAAGCACGCGCGCCGTGAAAGCGGGGCCTGCGACCTACACGTATTATGCCGAGGTCGCCGCGACGCCGACCCCGACGCCGACGCTTGCCGCGCCGCAACCCGTGCGTATCTGGCTGGCGAGCGGCACCTTTATCCCGTGTAAATTGGTGAACACGGTCAATTCGAGTCATATCAACACGCCTGTCATCGGCCTTGTGACGCAAGACGTGTGGGAAGAAGACGGCGGTCATTGGCACTGCATTATCCCGGCCGGGACGCGTGCGACATCGTTCGCGCAAAGCGGCGCGGTGCGTGATCGTATCGAAGTCAGCGGCACGTGGAGCCTGAAATTCCCTCACGACGCGCGCGAATATCGCGTTGAAGGCATCGCGTGCACGCGCCAGGCTGACCCTGCGACGCAACAATTCGGCGACGAGGACGGTTCAGCGGGGTTGCAGGGTCAGATCATCGAATCAGATCATTGGGCGGCCGCCAAAGCGTTGCTCGCGTTGACGGTGCAAAGCCTTGCGAATTCGGCCGGCGCGATGGGGACTGCGGCGATCGCCAAAGAAGGCTTTTCCTACTTTGAAACGCCGAACGCCGCGCCCGTACTGAATCAGCAGATCGTGCAATTAATGAACGGTGAATCGGGCGACGGCCGCTACGTGCATGTGCGCGCGGGCAGCAATTTTTACGTATTCACGTGCGAAACTGTTGAACCGTGGAAACGCGCAATCGGCGGACAAAAACGCGCCGAGGACGATTTGTCGTTGCGCCGGCCGGGCGACGGTGTGCCGATGGCTCCAAAAACGGGAGAAGAAGGCATTATCGACAGAGCTTTTCAGCTGGAACAACAATTGATCGACAAAGAGAAAAACGAGCAACAAGGCAATGAAACCACTCCGAAAAGGATACATTACTAGCTTGGCGCTCGTCGCCGCCGTGACGGGCTGCACGACCACGCAATCGGTTGAAGTATCGCCGTCATTCAGGAAGGTGACGGCAAAACATAACACAGCCACCCCCGCCGTAACTGTTGCACGGACGCAACGTTACACGACGGGCGGCGGCGCGCGTATCGTGCGATCGGATCTTGCGACCGGGGACACGATCAAAATTTACGACATGGGCCGCTCAGTGGACGCAAACGGCAACCTTGTCGAAGCGCACAAGGTGTACACCAAAGTCGAGGACGGGCATTGGAACCTGGGCGTGCTGTTCGGCGACGGCTGGCGCCAGGACGGAGGGGTCAATCCCCCAACCTATCACAAGCGCCCGGCCTCCGACGAATTGACCGACGCGATCAATCGCGCGAACGCGGCCGAACAGGAAGCGCTTGCCGCCAAAAAGAAGATTGACGACGTGGCGGCGTTGATCAGTCAACGCGCGCAAATCGATAACGACGCGAGCAGGCAACTGGCAAGTGTGATCGAAGAAAATCAGCGATTGAAAGCGCAGCTTGCGCAACAACAACTGAACGCGGCGTTCAGCAGCAAAGCGCAAGCGCAACCCGTAGCGACAGAAAGGATGGGAAATAATGCGGAACCGGTATTTCAGGACCCGGGCGATTCGCCTCTCAGCCAATGGGGCAAAAGAATCGATGGCGGAAAAGGATCAAATTAAACGCGTCGTTATCCTGACGGTAGGGCTCCCGCGTTCGGGTAAAAGCACTTGGGCGCGTTCGACGGGTTATCCGATCGTGTGCCCCGACTCGATAAGCGTCGCGTTGCACGGGCGGCGATTGCGATTCGTCGCGCACGCCGAAGCTTTCGTTTGGGCGGTCGCCGAAACAATGGTTGCGGCGTTGCTCGGGGCCGGTCACGAAAAGGTGATTGTCGATGCGTGTCACGCAACAGAAAGCCGGCGCAAACAGTGGCACGATCGATTCTCTGCGTCCCCCAATACAGTCGTAAAGTGCGAAGTGTTTGACACGCCGCCGGCAATATGCAAACGGCGCGCCGCGGCTGATGGCGATCAGGAAATCATTTCCCTGATCGATCGCATGGCGGGCGAATTGGATGTGCCGGTGCCCTGGAAACGCGCGCAATGAATAGCCTGATCGAGAATCTTAAGGAACTCGAATCAGCGCTGAAACGCGAAATTATCGGCCAGGACGAACCCCTGGCCGATATCGCATCGTTGTTGCGCCGCGCGTGCTGCGGGTGCAGGTACGGCGCTCAGCCGATGGCGTCCATGTTGTTGCTCGGTCCCACGGGCGTCGGCAAGACAGAATCGGTGCGCATTTTCACCCGGCAATTGTTCGGTGTGGACAAACTTGTCCGCTTGGACATGAGCGAATACATGACGCTCGATTCAATCGGGTTGTTGCGCGGTCAGCACACGAAAGATCGCGGCATTCTTGGCGCGTATTTCGATTACTCGCAAGGATCTGGCACGCTGTTATTCGACGAGATCGAAAAAGCGCACCCGCTCATCCGCGATATTTTCTTGCAGATTTTGAGCGCGGGCCGGTTCACGCTCGCGAACGGCGAAACGCTCGATCTCACCCGGTACGTCGTCGCGGCGACCTCGAACATCGGATCACACATGATCGCCGAGAGCCGCACCGAGGACCGCACGCGCCTCGAGAAACGCACGTTGCACGCCGCGACCGACGATATCCGCCTTGAAACGTTGGGGCGATTCGATCTGATCGCTGTGTTTAACAAATTATCGCGTTCCGCGCTCGGCGCTGTCGCGAAATATCACACGCAAAACGCGTGCGCGGCATTAAACGCGCAAGGCCACAACCTCGTGATCGAACCGGGCGTCGCCGACATCGTACAGCGCAAAGGGTACAGCGAACAATTCGGCGCGCGCCCGATCCAGAAAGCAGCGATGCAAATCCTGGGCGACCTTGTTGCGGGCCAAATGCTCGGAAACGGCGGTGAAAAAGTTCAGGCCACGGTGCGCGCCGATCAACGAACGAACAGTTGTTATTTGATGAAATCATGAACGATCAAAGTCCGTTTCACGAAGCCGTGAGCCTCATAACGATCGCTGCATTTCTGCTTGGGATCGGGTGTTACCTCGCCGCGCACAACAATGTGCCGGTCATCTCCCCTGCCCTGTTCTGGGTCGCCGTGCAGGTTTATCACTGGTTGCCCGCGCTCGCGTCGTTGCGGGGCGCTGAAATCCCGTACCTCGTAGCGGCGGGGACTGTGGGGATAGCTTTTTATATCTTGGCGTTGCCGTTCTCGCCTGTGCTTGCGGGGGCGATCGGCAACGCGATGCAGACGCGCGCGAATCGCATGGCGGACCGGCTCAAAGAAACGCGCGAACAAAACGCTGCGAAACGGCCGGTCGGACGGCGCTACACGGCGAAGTAAAACCAACATGAATGACGAAACACGAATCGACGAATCAAGCAGCAATGAAAGACGAAATGTTTATTACGGCAGATGGTGTTGGTGGACACCTGGAATATGTAGGCACCCCATTGACGGTAGACGGCAGCATTTACTGTTGGCGTCGAGAAGTCAGAGAGACGCTGGCTGGATTTGAGGTCTACGATGTCGAGTTCAGAAAATCTCAGGGACGGTGGTGTGAGGCATCTAGAGACAAAAGCACAATCTGCCAGAGCAAGGGTGAAGCGATTCAGGCCGTAAAAGACCATGAGCGAAGTTGGTGGGAAGCCGTGGCGGACGACTTGGAGGAGCAGCGTGAGCGTGCCCAGATTGAAGCGGGATGGGAACTAGGGCGCGAGCCATCAAGGTACTCTCGGGATATAGTTGACATGGTTTACGACGCTGGGCTAACGCCCAAAGAGACGTTGGAGATCGAGCGGCAGCGTCGGCACGATCACGAATCCGGGATGGATCGATGAACGACGCACGCAGCGAATTCGCCCAGGTGCTCCGGGAGCTAGGAGGCGTCGTGGACGGCGAACACCCGATCATGGACGGGACCCCGCACCGGCTCGCGACGCACGACGACAAACGCGGCGAACGCACAATTTTTTACATCGGTCACCTTGACGGCGTGCCGAACGGGTACGCAGAAAACAATCGCACAAAGGAAGTCGCGCGTTGGAAAGCGCGCAACGTCGATCAATTAAACGATCGCGACATCAAAGCCGATATCGAAAAGGCGCGCGCGGAACGCTTACGGGCGCAAACGAGCGCGCACGAAGCGACCGCGGAACGGTTGGCGAACGGCTTGAGCGTCATTGGCGCGCGGATCACAAAAACCGAATATCACGATCGCAAAGGCATTGAACCGACGCCTGGTGCGCCCGCTCGCCACGGCACCGTGTTGGTGCCGGGTTACGACATCGAAGGCAAACTGTGGACGGTGCAGTATATCGCGCCTGACGGGACGAAACGATTTGCCAAAGATTCGCGGAAAACGGGCTGTTTCCATGTCGTGGGCGCGCAGGACGGCCGTGCGGCGCGCGATTTGATCAGAGGCGCGCAATGTATCGTGATCGCGGAAGGATACGCCACAGCGGCGACGGTGACGCAGCGCGCTGGCATCCTGGCTGTCGCTGCGTTCGATTCAGGGAACCTGCTAGCGGTTGCGAGAGCGATTCGGCATCAGTACCCTGACAAACAGATCATTGTTGCGGGCGACGATGATCACCGCATCGCCAGCAATCCGGGGCGCGCGAAAGCGATCGAAGCGGCAAAAGCGGTCAAAGGACGCGCCGTGTTCCCGTGGCTGAGTCGGAAACAGAAGGCCGAACGTCTCACCGATTTCAATGACGTCCCGCCCGAAACGCTGAAAACACAATTTGGCGCGTTGATGAAACAGGTTAATGGACATGAAGCGCGATCTCGATAAGCGCCAACGCCAAGAGGTAAAGCCAAATAAAACGACGCCCGCGCACCCGCTCGCAGCGCGTTGCGAAGGCGCGATGCCGTGAATGCGTTCATGACACGAACGGCAAACGGCCTGAAGGCAACGCGGATCGCATAGCACCCCATATCGATACGTGCAATGATGCGCCTGTACCGCTCGAGCGCCGCAATATTCGCAACGGCCTCCGGCCCGCTGAATGACGCGAGCACGGAGCGTTTTCCAACCAAACGTGTGATATAGGCGCTTGTCGTACACGATCAAGCTTCCCGTTTGCGTTGCGACCACCACTGACGTCCGAACAAACTGGCAATCGTAAGTTTCATCTTAGGTTTCGTTATTCGTTGTTGTGAGTTGATGAAATTGAGCCTGTACAAAACCGGGTTGTTTAAGGATGGCGTGCATGTGGTCGACGTACGCCACGGCGCGACGCGGATCGTGAGCGTTGCGCCGTTGTTTGCGGCCTGCCAGCGACCACGCCATTGAATCGGAACTGTGCAACAACGCCCGCACTGGTAGGTCGTTTAAGCGCTGATGCTTTGATGCCGAACCCGTGCAATCGCAGGTCGGGTCGTTCGCGTTTAATCGCCAATAACACATCTTCGATTGCGTCAGGGTTGCCGTTGCGCTTGCAAACGCTCCCCGCCCCGACCCATTGCCCGTGTTTCAAAAGCTTGCCGTATTGGCGCACGTGATCGACGTAGGACGCCGGCGAATACCCTTGCAACACGGGCATCACGTAAACGTCAACCCACTGGCTGATTTCGTTGTAACGAATGATCGTGTTTTCCTGGTGTTCTGCGATCGACAAACCCGTTTTCGCGAGGATGTCGGGTTCGCACATCATGTCTTGCGACACGGCGGCGTCGAGCTGGCCGACAGTCGACCATCGGTGAATGAGTTCAATGTATTCGTCCGAATCGTGACGCCAACGCCCGTGCGTGCTGATTTCGGTAAACGCGCCGGAGTCGAGGATCCAGCGGTTCACGCGAAAATCCCTTTTGCGTCGGCGCAATTCATTTATCGACAACATCGAATGCGAAAACGCCCACGCAAAAGACGGGTTATTAAGGCCAACGTAAAAATGCTCCACGGGCTTTACCAGGACGGTGCTCCGTCATCAAATCGCCAGCCGCACGTTTTGCATGTGCCGAGTTCGCAAGGGTCATCGGGCTGCGTCAATTCGCAGCCGCAACGGTGACAGCGACCTTCGGGCAACGCTTCGCACGGATCGCCGCCGTCAGGCGGCTTCCATGTAATGATAATGCCGGATCGGCGACGCGCCCCATCCGCCGCACGCGCGGCAATGATTGGGCCATCGGGTTTGCCATTCTTCTGCCATACGCGCGATATCGGCGTATGCTTGTTGCTCCGCCTCCCATTCCTGTTGCATGAGGGCGGCATCCTGTTCATTGGGTTGTTTGTTAGGAAGTTATTAGCGAGTCGCGTGATTTTAAGCGCGACCCTCGTCGATGATTTCGATGGCGCGCGACAAAGCGGCAATCGATGACGGGGCAAAGAGGCGGTGTTCGACGCCGTCAATCCCGACATCCCAAAAACCGGGGTACGCGGCGTAGGCGACGATTGAATGGCCGTTGTGATCGAGAGTTCGTGCGTTCATTTGTGAGGTCGGCTTCCGGTTTGGCGGCGCCAATCGGGATGGTAACGGTGTCTCCAAGTCGTTGTTTGATGATTCGTTGTTCAATTGTATGCTAACTATGCATCACGTGTGTTGCGCAGTCAACTGGATTTTGCAAGAAAATTTCAGTAGTGTTGACGCATCACGGCTGCCCAGATGCTTTTTTCTTGGCGCTCACTCGCTCCAGCGTTTCAACGCGCAATCAACGCGCAAGGATCAAAACGGCCATTCAACGGTTTGAAGTGCAGTGGCGCGACCCTGAGCGGAAACTGGACGACCTGGGGGTTCTTTCGCCCCATAATTTTGGAACGCATGAGAGTAGAGTTGAAAGAAATGTCTCCGGCCCAGAAAGAGGCGTGGCGGAAGCAGTACGTCAACAGCTTGCCACGGGTACTCTTCAATATCTTTGGCCCATGCCTCTGCCTGTCTGTCCTCGCCTGGCTTATCCCGGCAATCGGAAAGTCTTATTGGACACTTCATGCTAGTGAGCCAGGCTCTGCCGCTTCTGCTCTGATCTGGCTGACCTTGGTCGCTATAGGCCTAATCTGGCAACTCTATGGACTGTTCGCAGCTGTCCTATTCATTCTCATGTCTATCCGTATTCTGCGCGAGGAGTATTTGAATCGCCCGCGTAACCCGAAATGACGTGACGACAGCTTCGCCGCTCGTCTGCTACAATTGCTGGCTTGCCAGCAATAACGACGCCACAAAAAAGAAAGGATCCCGCGTAGTTGGATTTGTTCGTTTTCCTGCTCATTGGCCGGGGTGTTCGACGCTCCAGAATGGCCCAGGAACGCGTTTGACGAAAGGGGGCGCATTAATGGCCCTCGGTGACTTCGGGCTTTGTCGGGCGGGCAGCCTTGCGACTGAACTCCGGATCCGTGCTCACACACCAACTCTGCCGACGCTCAAGATGCAGATCGTGCTTTCGCATTACCCGCCAGACTTGGTCCTTGCTCACATCGCCCAGATGCTCGGCTAGCAACCGCCCGTTCCAGCGGCTGTAGCCGGCAGGCGCCGGCTCATCGAGCGCTTGCAAGATCCGCTTTTCGGTAATCGAAGTGTATTTGCGACGTTTTTCGGCCGAGCGCGCGCTATCGTTAAGGCCAGCAATTCTGTCTAGAGCAAATCGCCGTAGCCACTTGCTTACCCGGCGGCGTCTTTTCCTCAACGGCCTTAACCTACTCCGCTACGACCTGCGCAAACTCAAAGGCCACGGTCTGCTCGAACGTGACGGTTCACGCTAGGGGTCCGGAAGGTGATGGAAGCGACTGTTAGCAAGTGGTCCGCACAGACGTTTGTGGAAGAACAAGAACAACAGGGCAACTTGGATGCCTTTGGGGGTTAGACGGTAGGCGTAG
>Ga0182035_10000300_pt1 | contig 21849 bp, 17 predicted proteins | sample flu12Cox44000170_FD_125969 | JGI IMG/M metagenome (GOLD analysis project Ga0182035, IMG submission 125969) | Lab enrichment of tropical soil microbial communities from Luquillo Experimental Forest, Puerto Rico - flux4day.12C.oxic.44.000.170 | ecosystem: Environmental > Terrestrial > Soil >...
AATAGCGGCAGTTGTCACGGCCACAAGTATACCGCTGAGGCTTCCCAGGCGCTGCGATCTCAAACGGACTATCGGACATCAAGTTGGGTCGCACGAGATACTTGGCTAGGTGTCCGGCACGGCCGGGCGAAGCGCGAGTTCATGCGAGGGCTCGTGAAGCTCACGGATAACGGATCTGAGGGCGGCGTAGTGTCTGGCGGAGCAAGGAGCACCGGTTTGAAAAATGCCGAGCAAATGCGGAGCGGAGCCAGCTACAGGTGCTCAGCTACTCATAACGTAGGGCCTTCAAGGGATCCAAGCGCGAGGCGCGGTAGGCGGGTAAGAAGCTGGCGAGCGCCGCAACGGCCGTCAGGGTGAGGACGGCGAGGACCAAGGTGAATGGGTCACGCGGCTTCAATCCGTAAAGCAGTGACTTCGCCACTTGCGCAGAAGCCAGAGCCAGGCCGGTCCCGATCACGAGGCCTGCGACCGTCAGGATACCGGCTTGCCGCAAAATCATGCCTACGACGTCCACGCGCTTTGCGCCGATGGCCATGCGAATTCCGATCTCCTTGGTGCGCTGGACGACCATGTAGGAGATCACTCCGTAAAGACCGATAGCGGCCAGCAGCGCGGCGAGAAAACCGAAGAAACCGGAAAGCGTGGCCAGCAATTCATCTTTCACAAGGGAGTTGTGGACCTTGGTTTTGAATACTGTGAACTCGAACTCGATTCCCGGGTTGACATCGTTTATAGCCTGCTTGATGGAAGCCATCAAGCTCCCGAGCGGCAGCGACGAACGAATGATGATTTGATCGTCGGGACCGGGCTTTTCTTGCTGCGTCGCTGGGAAATACACGAAAGGCAGAAACTCCTCGTGCATGTCATCAAATTTGTTGTCACCGGTGACTCCGACAATCTCGTAGAGAGGGCGTGGTTTTCCCGGCGGTTCATGAATGCGAAATCTTTTTCCCAGCGGATCCGCGCCCTTGAGAATCTTTCGAACGAAAGCCTGGTTGACGATGGCTACCCTGACGGAAGTTGCGGTATCCCGGTCATCGAAGTCCCGGCCTGCCAGGAGAGGCGTGCCGATTGCTTGAAAATAGCCCGGCCCCAGGTAATTCAGCCAGGCAACGCCCTGATCTTTGTCCGATCCTTCGGTGATGATGTCGTCATTCCACGTGTTGCCCCCAAAAGGAACCAACATAGCGTTGGCAGCGGCTTCCACACCCGGTATGGCCTTTATTGGCCTGCTAAGCGCTCGCTTGTATTCCGTGTACTGGTCCTCGGGAAGGTGCAACCGCGTGAAATCAACGCTGGCAATAAGGATACCGTTTTGCTGGAAACCTATGTTGAGGGTGGTCAAATTGCGCAGGCTGCGGGCAAACAGCAGCGCACCCGTTAGCAGGACTACCGACAGCGAGACTTGCGAGACGACGAGAACTCGCCGCAGGGTGAACCGCTCGCGGCCACCCGTCATTCCCCGGCTACCGGACTGCAACAACGCGGCCGGTTCACCGCGCGTCGCACGAAACGCCGGCGCCAGCCCGAACAAAACCGTAGTCAACACCGCGAGCGCCGTGGCGAACCCAAGCACGCGCCAGTCGGTGCCGAGTTCGAGAAAAATTTGTGTGTCCGCGGTGCTCAGAAAGGCCACGAGCATCCGGCTGACGGCAAACGCGAGGAACAATCCGCAAATGGAACCCGCGACCGCGAGAAGAATACTCTCGGAAAGCAGCTCGCGAATCATCCGTGCGCGAGTGGCTCCGAGCGCAAGACGAATGGTGATTTGGCGTTCCCGCGCTCCCGCACGCGCCAGCATCAGGTTGGCCAGGTTCGCGCAGGCAATCAGCAGCACTAGCCCAGAAATTCCCAACAGCAACCAGAGAGGCGTTTCCGAATCTCGCCGCAATTGCGAGAATCCTGTGCTGGCGGAGAACACTCCCAATTTGTATTCCAGATATTTTTTTACGGTTTCGGAGTCATAAAACGGCGGGATTGTTTCTTGCAAAATCGCTGGCGTGAGCGCATTCATTTGCGCGTTCGAACGCGCAACGCTCCAGCCCGGTTTCAGACGCCCAATGGAAGCGAGCCACCACGCATGGCGAATCGTCAGTCTGTTATTCCGAGGGCTCACGATGGGTTCGATGCAAACCGGTACGGCTACGTCAAAAGTGTCTCCCACCGAAATCCCATTGAAGCCCGGCGGCGTGACGCCGACGATCTCAAATGAATTTCCATTCAAACTGACCCGCTTGCCTACGATGGATGGATCGCCGCCAAAATTGCGCTGCCAGAAGGCGTAGCTAATGTCCGCCCCACCGACCGCGCACCCGGGTTGGTCATCGGCGGGACCCAGGAGGCGGCCCAAGAGCGGCATCACTCCAAGTACTTGGAAAAACTCGCCGCTGACTCGCAACGTTTTGGCGTATCGAATCTCGCCTCCCGTGGCGAGATTGAACTGCTGCGCGCTCCACACGGCAATTTGAGAAAATCCCTGCTGTCGGTTCCGAATCTGTTCCCACATCGGGAAGGTGAGCTGGGAGTACGGGCCGGAAAACTGGCCGGAGCCCCAATGGCGGTCTGCGATGCGCACCGTGGCCAGCTCTTCGGGATTCTTCACCGGAATGGTGCGAAGGCGGATGGTGTCGATGAGCTGAAAAATGGCGGTATTGGCGCCGATCCCGAGGGCCAGTGTCACGACGGCAATAACCGTGAATCCGGGACTGAGAACAAGCATCCGCAGACCGTATCGAAGATCCTTCCACAGTGAAGCCATCGCAACCTCTCGCCAGTATTAGGACGTGGAAAATGTGCAAAAGTCACGGCAGCCCTCAGGAAGCCTGACCGCCGGACATCTAAGTACTAGCACGAGAGTCTTGGTTGTAAGCCCAATGCACTGCATGAAGGCAAACCACCTCTTCATGTGCATACGGGATGAGAGCGGACTGCTGAATAGAGCCTACACCGAGAATACGGATCCTAGAAGATGCCTCGCCATTTTTGGATCGCATCCCTTCGTGGATTTGTCGGCAACCGTTCCAGGACGGGATCGCAGAAGGGTACTCCGTTGCTTCGGCCAAGTAGATTGCTTGCGAATTGCCCCCTTAGCGAGCCGCAAGCTGAGGATTATGAATCATTCGTGCCTCAGCGCCACGACCGGATCGACATGCGTCGCATCTCGCGCCGGTACATAGCATGCCGCGAGCGCCACGATCGCAAGAAGAGCCGCGGCGCCGCCGAAGGTCAGGGGATCGCCCGGTCGCACGCCATATAATAGTGTGGCCATCAAACGGGATAGAATCAGTCCTCCTAAGATGCCAGACACAGAGCCCGCCAACGCCAAGGCCATGCCCTCTCTTAAGATGTTGGCGAGCACGTTAGCGCGGCTTGCACCGAGCGCCATCCGAACGCCTATTTCGTGACGCCGACGAGCGACCGCATAGGTCATAACCCCGTAGATACCCACAGCCGACATGACCAGTGCAACGGCGGCGAATGTGGCCAGCAGCACTGCATCAAAGCGCGCCTGCGAGTTGGCGCGGGCGATGACGGCGCTCATCGTTTGGACCTCCGAGATCGTGACATCGCGGTCGACACTCCAGATCGCGTTTTCAATCGGCTCGGCAGAAGGGGAAGGATCAATCGAAGTTCGTGCTACCAGTGTCATATAGGGTCCGACGCCAGCGTTCTGTGAGTACGGAAGGAAGATCTCCTCCTCAGGAAGCGCGGTCCAATCGCTTCGCACGACGTTTTTCACAACGCCAACAACGGTAAGCCAGTTTAGCTTCTTTGCCGCGACCTTGGCCGGATTATCGAGCGTGAAGCGCTTGCCGATCGGGTCCTGGTCAGGCCAGTATCGGCGGGCGAGATATTCGTTGATCACGACGACGTGTGGCGCGGTGGCGGTATCGCTGTCCTCAATCGGTCGGCCACGCAGGATTGGCATCGCCATCGTCTTGAAATAGCCGGGAAACACGAGGCGGTATGCGGCGTCGGGCTCGTCGCCAGGGGCCGGAATCGACTGTCCTTCAATCCAGAACGGGTAACCCCAAATGTCACCTGCGAGAGGCACATGATTCGTGAGTCCCGCCGACACGACGCTGGGAACAGCACGGACTTGATCGAGCATCTCGTGGTAAAACCCGTCACTGTGCCCGGGGGCAGATACGAGCGATCCGCTCGTCGAGACTACCATGGTCAATACATTGTGGGGATCGAATCCGGGATCAATCGCCTGCAATGCCAGCAGGGTTCGCAACATAAGACCGGCTCCGGCTAGTAACATCAAGGCCAAAGCGAACTCCGTGACGACGAGCAGACTTCGTGTGCGATGCCTTGCGGTACTATCTCCGCTGCGTCCACCTTCCTTGAGGGACTCGGCAGGATCGATCCGCGCGGCCCGCCGCGCAGGCGCAAGTCCGAAGATAACGCCTGTCAGAGTCGAGACGCTGAGTGTGAACAACGTGACACGCCAATCCAGCGAGACGTTATCGACGCGCGGGACGTCGGCTGGTCCGAAAACCACGAGTGCACGAATTCCCCCGGCTGCAAGCAGCAATCCAAGGATTCCGCCAGCGGTTGCCAGGATCAGGCTCTCGGCCAAGAACTGCTGGAGCAGACGGAGGCGTCCGGCACCGAGGGCAGAACGCACCGCGACTTCGCCGGCGCGGGCCGCGCCACGGGCGAGCAGCATATGAGCGACGTTCGCACACGCGATGAGCAGGACGAATGCCACGGCGAGCTGCATTGTCAGAAGTGCCGGGCGGATCCTGCCGACCACTTTTTCCTTCAACGGCACCACCTGGGCGTCCCGGTTAGTTCCGGGATACTGCTGTTCGAGCCGCGCCGTTGTCGTTGCTAGCTCCGCGCGGGCGTCCGCGAGCCCGACTCCCGGTGCGAGTCTCGCGAAGATACGCAGGCTATTCCCGCCGCGCTGGGTGGCACGGGGACCGAGTGCCAGCGGCGCCCACAACTCGGCCTTCGTGGCCCAAAATGGCGCGAATTTGAATCCAGCGGGCATCACGCCGACAATCGCATACGACTTGCCATCGAGCGATATCTGGCGGCCAAGCACACCCGGGTCCCCTCCGAATTGCCTTTGCCACAGGCCATAAGAGAGGACGACTTCGTACTCGTGTCCACCTTGCTCCTCTTCCTTTGCGAAGAAGCGACCTAGCATCGCTGGAACGCCGAGCATGGGCAGGATGTCAGAGGTCATGCGGAGTGCCCAGAGCCTGGACGGTCTGTCTACGCCGGTAAGGTCGGGCGTCCAGTACTCGGCCGCTCCCATGGTTTCGAATGACTTGCTCTGTGCCTTCCAATCGACGTAGTTCGCCGGCGCAATGGGACCGCGCCCATGATTTAGAATGACGACAAGGCGATCCGCACTGCGGTACGGCAGCGGGCGTAGGAGGATGGAATCGACCGCGCTGAACATGACCGAGCTGGCACCCACACCCAAGGCCAAGGCCAAAACGGCGAGAAGGGTAAACGCGAGATTTTTTCGCAGCATGCGCAGGCCGAAGCGCAAATCTTGCCAGAGCGTTTCAAGTAGATGGCCGGCGCGCATTTCGCGGACTTGTTCCTTCACCTGCTCGACACCTCCGAGTTCCAAGCGCGCTTGCCGGTGGGCTTCGCACGGGCTCATGCCTGCGCGGATTTTTTCATCTGCCAGCAGCAGCTCGTACGTGCGGACTTCCCGATCCAATTCGCGCTCCTGGCGCTGTTGGTCGAGCAGGTTGCGAAGCAAGCTTGTCAGGCGAGAAAGAACCATAAGTCCGTCTCAGGACGCCTCGAGCGTCCGGGTAATCGCTAGCGCAATGCGGCCCCACCGCCTGGTTTCGGCTTCCAGTTGGCGGCGCCCCGCGCTGGTTAGCTTGTAGTATTTGGCGCGCCGGCTGTTGTCCGACTCTCCCCAATGGGAGACCAACCAGCCTTGTTCTTCCATGCGATGCAAGGCCGGAAAGAGCGAGCCGGGCTTGACTTGAAACGTTCCCTGGGTGATTTGCTCGATGCGGCGCGAGATTCCTAGGCCGTGCATTTCGGAAAGCGCCAGGGCCTTTAGAATCATCATGTCGAGCGTGCCTTGCAACAGGTTGGTTTGATCCGGTGACACAAACCTCTCCTATAGATGCTCTATAGGAAGATAGTAGCTTACATACAGAATGTCAATAAGAGGTGAGCGCTGACTTGCTCGTCCCGCAATGCCGTCGTTCCTCCGGGAATGTCCATAGGATGGCGACCCGTCTTGCATCATTCGCCGCCGTCCAACTCACCGCCACGGGACGAGGCCGCTGCCCTGCTGCTTTCCCTCAAAGAGCCACCGCTTGGTGTGAGTTCTGGGACGCACAATCTCGTGCCCAATCGGTAGCGATTACGCTATCGACTCGGGTTCGGCGTAGCGGATGCTCTCCTCTCGATCGGTTACCGGCTCGGCGGAGACTTCCAAGCGTGGCTGCGGGCTGTCGAGAACGACCACTCCTTGATCGTCGGCGAGCACGCGGAACGTTGGAGACACTGAGTAAAGTTCCTCGAATGAGCTTGCCGCAGCTTCCAATTGCGATTCTCCCGGGGCGAGCCCTTCCGAGTCGCGCAAGACGAAGAATTTGCTGCAAAGCCTGCGCACGGTGGAGAGGCGATGCGTGATGATGAGGGCGCCGATTTGATCCCCCAACACTTCTTCGAGACCCTTCTGCACGGCTTTCTCCGTGGTGGCATCGAGCGACGCGGTCGCTTCATCAACGACCATGAAGATGGGCTTACGCATGGCGGCCGCGCCGATCATCAGCCGCTGTTGCTCGCCGCCCGATAGTTCAATTCCGTGCCGGCCGACCCGGGTATCGAGCCCCTCGGTCAGACGGTCCCCAAAATCGATCTTCAGCTTTCGCATGACGGCCCACAGTTCTTGATCGGAGACATTGATGGGTTCATCGGTGAAACGGTACAGCAGGTTGTCACGGATGGTCCCATCAAATACCTGCGCCTGTTGCGGCACATAGGCGATGAGATTGAGCCAGGAAGCGAGTCGCACCTCACGCAAGTCGTGCCCGTCGAGCAAAATTGTCCCTGAGGTCGGATCCATATAGCGCATGAGGAGCCGCATGATCGTGGTTTTGCCCGCGCCGGACGGGCCAATCAGAGCGGCCTTCTCGCCCGGCTCAATCGTGAGGCTGACATTGCGGAGGATGGGCGTCCCTGGCTTGGAACCTCCCTCGGTGGCGGCGGGCAGGCCGGGCAGGTCGGGCAGGTCGCACTTCTCCCTAGCGTAGGCGTAGTAAACATCGCGCATCTCCACGCGCACGCCCTTTTTTCTCGTGAGCTCAACGGCCTTCGACGCATCGGTGATGTCTGGCGGAACCGTCAGCGTGAGCATCGCCGTACGAATCGCCGGCATGTTCCAGTTGACCTGATGTTCGATATGACCGATATGCCAGATGCTCTCGCTGACTTTGGTGGCGTACATCAGGAGCGGCACGAAGACACCGTTGGACCAGTCGCCTCGCCAGATGAGCCAGGCACCATAGCCAAGGGTGCCCAAAAGGACTAAGCGGTTGGAGTATCCGCGCCAGGTGACCTTTCCGATGAACCAGAGCCAGAATCTGCGCTCTTCCCCGAGGACCTTTTGAAAAGAACGATTTTGGTAGGCGATCTCCTGACCCTCTTTTGCACATGTTTTGACGCGCTCGATTTTCTCCCAGCGTTCATGCTCCCAGCGGTTGATGCGCCGGAATTCTTTATCGAACGGCACGCATTTCTCGGAAATGTTGCGGTTCAAATACACTAACCAGACCAGGTAGCTTGCAAGAAGAAGGGTCATAAAGAACCCGGCGGAAGGCACGCGGAGCCACAAGAGCGTCAGTGCCACGGCAAGAGAGATCATCGAGGAGGAGCCCTCGAACATGAGCATATTTTCGAGTTGCTCGATGCGTCCCTTGCCCCGCTCGATGTTCGCCGTGTTCAGATAGGAGCTTTCCTGCAGGTGCTGGCCCATGCTCTTCTCAAAGAACAGCTCATTCATGCGCCGCTTGAGCTGCGTGAGATTCGCGCCCTGCGCGTACTCGCGCGCGATCATTTGCAGGCGGTCGAAATAGCCGTATATGACCACGAACACAGCCATGCCGAGGAAGCTCATCTTGACAGCGTAGGCGTCGTGCCGAATCAGGCCGTCGACCAAATATTTCGCCAACCAAGCGATGCCGTTCAAGGCAGTAACGGAAATGGCAAGAGACACAAGCATACGCCGGGTCCAATGGCGGCTTTCCGGAGTGATGAATTCGCGATAAACCCAGCGAGCCACCCCCAAGCTTTGCTTCATTTCGTGGAGGTACTCGTGCCAGGTTCGAGAGATTTTTCGCGTATCTTGCGGATCGACAATCACAAACAACCCCTAGAGCAGATTCGCCAGCCGCCAAACGACCCGGTGGCGGTTGGTCTCGAGAATGGGCTTCGTCTAAATTGTACGGCATTGAGCAAACCGCATGATGCGACAATTTTCTCATTCGCGGCCCAAGGGAATGCGCCTTGCCGGAAAGGCGAATCCATGATTCCGAAAACGACTAAGCGGCGGTTGCGACGATCAGACGATTAACGGACATCAAGTGGCGTCTCATTTCCCGCGCTGCCGCGAAAGGGCATCCTCGGGTTGCTTAAGGGAGGAGACCGGCGGTCGATTGGCCGCGCTGGCGAGGTGGCCGCCGCCGTTTACAAGAATTCTGCTATATTCCCGGAGTTCATCCAGGGGTTGTGGTCGGAAGATCCTTTGGTGCGAATGCGAGGAGCCGACGCTGCAGAGAAAAGCTCAAATATGAAACTGGATGAAGAAGGCGGAGCACATACCACCGATAGCAAGTTTTCTTTCGCGCGGCCACGACGTGGTGCTGCCCAAGGACACGCTCATGGAAATTGGCTTTGGTCCTCCCCACACTGCGGCGTCGCAGGGAAAGTCGCAATAAAGCAATACACTTACCGGAGCGCTGTGTGCCTGAGGTATTTCCGATCAAGGCCGGCGACTACTGACTCACACTAGCGCACTCGAGCGATCCAACCAGAGACGCTAAGATTCGGTGTACACTCAGGAACAAAGATCGAGGTAATCCAAGATTTCGTCCGCACCTAAGACGGCATCCACTCGCGCCGGCGACCGAGCACTTGGCATGGAAGCGCGCATTACCCGCCGGGATTTTCTCGGCTCCACTTTGTTGGCGTCAGGATCGATGTTACTGGTGGGCGCAACCCCGGTGGAGCTCCTGGGAGGAAACGACGAGTTTACCGGCTACGGCGGCGTTGGCGACTACAGCGCCTCGAATGGCAATACCTGGAATGTCCTCGAAGCAGGTCACGCGATCCGCGATGGCCTGTACGACGCCCTGCCCAAGGACATCGTCGATACCGGCGAGAACTACGATTGCGTCGTCATTGGCGGCGGAATCAGCGGGCTCGCAGCTGCTCTGTTCTTCCAGAGGAACGCGGGCACAGACATGAAGTGCCTGATTCTCGAAAATCATCCCATCTTCGGCGGCGAGGCCAAACAGAATGAATTTCTTGTAGATGGCAAGCGGCTGATTGTGCACCAAGGCTCGGCTATCTATCAGATCCAATACCCACACAGCTTCCTGGCCCGTTTCTACGATTCCATCGGGTTGAGAGTACCCAATCTCACCTATCAGCGATGGGCCGGATCTGAACCGGAATTCCCCCTTTCCAAGACTCCGTATGAAGCCATTGGCTTGCGGCATGGACAGTACGGATTCTGGTTTGGCGGAAGATTCGGCCACAGGCCAGGAATGTGGCTGATTGATCCGCTGGGCAAAAACCTGCAAGGCGCTCCGGTTTCGAACGAAACTCGACTGGAATGGTTGCGGTGGCTGAAGGGTGAAGCGGTAGAAAACAGGAAATTCGAACATCCTAAAGTCGAAGGCGATGCGATTTCGCGATATCTCGATTCGATCACCCTGGAACAGCACTATATGGAACGCTTTGGGCTTAGCCGCGAGACCGTTCGGACGTTCCTCTCGCCGGTGGAGGGCGGGGGCTCAGGTCTCGGTCCTGATGCCTTGTCTGCGTACTCGGAGTATGCCTTTGAGCTGCTGTACCCATTGCCCGAAGAAAAAGGCGGTTCAGATCAGATGTTTCCAGGTGGGAACACGACGATCGCCAGATTAATGTTGAAGAGTTTGATCCCCGGCGCCATCGACGGCAGCGACAGCGTAGAAGGAGTTTGCCGCGGTCGAGTGAATTTTCCGTTCCTCGATATCCCCGGAGCGGGAACGCGAGTTCGCCTGTCCTCAACCGCGATTCATGTCATGCATGACGGGGAAGCTGGCCAAGCCGATTCGGTTACTATCGCGTACCTGAACGCAGGCAAGCTGTACAAGGTGAAAGCGCGCTCGGTTGTCATGGCGGGCGGATCCTGGACCGCGAAGCACATTGTCAAGGATCTTCCGGAAACTCACCGCAATGCCTACGCCCAGTTCTACCGTTCTCCCTGCATGATGGCGAACGTTGCCTTGAGGAACTGGCGTTTCTTATACAAGATGGGAATGAGCGGTTGCCGATGGTTTGAAGGGATCGGCAACTACATGGAAGTTCGCAAGCTGGCATTAACCGGCGTCGAGGATGCTGCCATCAGTCCAGACTCGCCTATGTTACTCACCCTAAAAATTCTGTACTCCTATCCCGGGTATCCAACCGAAGAACAGGGGCAGCGAGGCCGCCGAGAAATGCTGGGAACATCGTTCAGAGACTATGAAAGACAAATCCGAGAACAGTTCAGCGACATGTTTGCGGGTGCCGGCCTGAATACTGCGCGGGATATTGCCGGGATCATACTTAACCGGTGGGGGCACGCCTATCTAAGTCCACAGCCAGGATTCTTCTTCGGCCGGGACGGTCGACCGGCGCCTCGGGAGATTCTTCGGAAAGCACCGTTTGGCCGGATCGCCTTTGCCAACACGGATCTGGCAGGCGCCATGGACCATCGCTATTCCATCCTCGAAGCCCAACGCGCCGTTAGTCAGCTAGTTGACCAGGTTTTGATATAGCGAAAACCGGCTTGAGACTGGCAAAGCGCCCGGTACGCCGGCAAGGCGGACAAGTTCGCACTAAAAAGCAACTGGTCCGCGAAGCTCCTTAAGCAGCAGTTGAGGTCCTCGAATCTCAACCGTTGCTTGTACGGTGGGGCAGCCGGTTGGGAGCCTATTGATCTAGCATGATCCATGGCGGTTGCCTGCCCATTTGCCTGATATCATCCTTTGCCATGCGTCCACATTTTGTGAGCTTCGCGCTGATGGGTATGGCCCTAACTGCGGTTGCCGGGTCCGCGCAAACAGTCGACGTGTGCAAAACTTGCGCGAAGATCGACCGCAACATTTTCGGCCAGTTTGCCGAGCATCTCGCTCATGGCGTTTATGACGGCATCGGCGTGGGGTCCCGCACGGCACCCGCCCTCAGTGTCGTGCAAGAGTCCGGCGGAGTGCAGGTTGATGTCGATTTAGGTGTGTCAGAGGGCACATTCATGCCGTTCTGGAACTACTTCGGGTACGACGAGCCGAACTATACGTATGCCGCAAACGGACAGAAGTTGCTCGGAGAGCTTGCGGCTGCAAGCCCCGTTCCGGTTTATATCCGCACGCACAATTTGCTGACGAGCGGAGACGGATCGTCGTCGCTGAAGTGGGGTTCGACAAACGTCTATACCGAAGACGCCAGCGGAAATCCGGTCTACGACTGGACGATCCTCGATCGAATCTTTGACACCTTCCGGGCGAAACGGATCAAACCGCTGGTGGAAATCGGCTTCATGCCCAAAGCTCTTTCGACCAACCCTGAACCCTACCGGCACAACTTTCCGCAGGGAGCGATTTACACGGGCTGGGCATATCCTCCGAAGGATTTTCAGAAATGGTCGGAACTTGTGTTCCGATTCGTGCAACACCTTCGGGGACGCTATGGCGACGCGGAGCTGAAGACTTGGCTTTGGGAAGTGTGGAACGAGCCGGACATAGGATATTGGAAGGGGACAGCGGAGGAGTTCTTCAGGCTCTACGATCTCAGCGTCGAGGCGATACTGCGGGCCTTTCCCGATGCGCGCGTCGGGGGACCCGACACAACCGGGCCGTCGTATCCGAAAGCCGCAGAGTTCTTGCGCATGTTTTTGGAACACTGCGCACGCCAGAAGAACTACGCGACGGGCAAGACTGGCTCGCGGCTGGACTTCATCAGTTTTCATCCCAAAGGATCTCCGAAATGGCAAGGCGATCATGTGCAGATGGGCATCAACCGGCAGCTTGCTTCGATCGAAGCCGGTTTTCGGATCGTTTCCTCGTTCCCGGAGTGGCAACACACGCAAGTCATTTTGGGAGAGTCGGATCCCGAAGGATGCGCAGCTTGCTCAGCAAGAAATAATCCTCAGAATTCTTACCGAAATGGCGGGTTGTACGCATCGTACACCGCCGAGTCACTGCATCAAACTTTGCAGCTGGCGCGCGGCGAGCAGGTGAACTTCTTGGGCTCGGTGACCTGGGCGTTCGAGTTCGAAGGCCAGCCGTTGTTCGAGGGATTTCGCGAACTAGCCACGAACGGAGTAGACAAGCCGATATTGAATCTTTTTCGCATGTTGGGCCTTTTGGGGAGCGAGCAGATCAAGGTGACAAGTTCGGGTGCGGTGCCAAGCGAAGAGGTGGTGCGCGATGGAGTGCGCGGGCGACCCGATGTCAACGCGATCGCAACGGAAAGTAGTCACGAAGTCGCGATTCTCCTTTGGAACTATCACGACGATGATCTACCGGCTCCCCAATCATCGGTCCGGCTGACCGTTACTCACCTCCGGGCAGCGGTCAAGCAATGTCTAATGGAACATTTTCGCATTGATGCAAATCACAGCAACGCGTTTACCGCATGGAAGGAAATGGGTTCGCCGCAACCGCCTTCGGCCGCTCAGTATGAAGAGCTACAGAGGGCGGGACAATTGCAACTTCTCGATTCGCCGGCTTGGACAAGCGTTCAAAATGGCAGCGTCGAGACAACGTTCGCGTTGCCAAGGCAGAGCGTCTCGCTCGTGCGAATCGCCTGGCAATGAGTTTCGTAGCTGGCTGCGTTCAGACACCTTGCGATCGCGTCTTCGTCCCACTCACTGTGCCATCGAGCGGCCTACCCCTACAACGTCGTTGAAAACGTGGACGATACGTTCGTCGCTTGCCTTCGTCGTGCGACAATCGGGACCTGGAGAAGTCGAACGTCGCCTCGAAGGCAGTGACGATTGCAGCTTTAATGTTCTAGGGGCAGCGCAAGCCAGGGGATCCTGCGAGCGGCGGTCGGCACCGCACTTGCGCCTCTGCCACCGAACTTCTTTGAGGCCGGATTCCCGTTGTCACACCACTACTGTCCTGCTTCTTCCTTCAGGTACACCGTGCTGAGGGTATTCTTTTTCTTGGCAATCTCTAGCAGCGTCGGGTAAAACTGCACGAACGTTGTGTCCACGGCGCCGTGCTGTTCGTGGCAGGAGTAGCAGTCCATTTCCTTGGGCAGCAGCTTCCCGGTCACTCCGTCTTCGACCGTGAAAAAAGCCCATTTCCCGGGCCGGAACCGCGCTTCATCCTTCACGTGCACCTCCAGGCCCGTCACCTCTCCGGTCTGAAAGTGTCCGTTCTTGTTGATCGAACCCTTGGTCCCTGCCTTGCGCCCCTCCAGCACGAGCATGGTCTTGTCGGGCCACGTGCCGGTCTCGAGGAACTCCTTGTACGCCTCCCGATTCGCAAACACGTTGTCAAACATCGAGTGATCCATGTTCATAGCATTTGGGCTGTAGCTCATGTCCACGCCCGACGACAAGTACACCCACTCCCGGTAATGCGCCGGGAACTTCAGGTTACCGTCTGCCGTATACATCGGTGTGTTCACGCCGTTCAGTTTGTTTGCGCCCGCTTGTGGAATCCTTGCCGCCAGCGACAAAGCCGCTACCAAAAGAAAGAGCAACATGCACGTTCGTTTCATCGACACCCCTCCCGAAATCAACCTTCTATCCCCTCGAAAGCTGCGGCCTTACACTAACGAACACCTTTGCCGCGCGTCTAGAATAAACACAACCTCCTCGGTGAGGCTTCTCAATGCTTAACGCGGAAGGCAGTGCAGGTGTTTCGAGCGCGTCCCGAGCCCAATACATGCGCGCGGGCAGCTTCTTCGGCGCCATCCAAGGCAAGCGCGAGCAGTGTGGCGCCATTTTCACCGATTTGCGCCATGCCGCTCCCCGGAAGCTCCCCATGCATTCTCACGAACTCGCTTTTTTCGCCCTCTTGCTCGACGGCCTATATGCCGAACGCTACGGCCGCCGCCAAAGCCAGTATGGGCCGTTCACCCTTATGTTCCGGCCCGCGGGCATTCCCCATCAGGACGAAATCGGGCCCCGTGGCGTTCGCCTTTACGAAATCGAGATCCGCCCCAGGTGGCAAAAATGCCTCGCGGATTGCTCCGCGGCTCTGGACACGCCCCGAGACGACATTGGCGGCGGCCCGCTGCTCTGGCTCTGTATGAAACTCTTCCGCGAAGTACAGGCTTCCACCGCCGCCGATGATCTCGCCGTCGAGAGCCTGGTCGCCGAAATACTCTCGGTCGCCGCGCGCGCGTGCCAGCAAGAAAACCGGCACGTCCCGGGCTGGCTCTCCCGCATTCAGGACAAACTGAGGACAGAACATTGCCGCCGCCTCACGCTCGACGAGCTCGCGCGCGAAGCCGGCGTGCATCCCGTGCACCTCTCGCGCATCTTTCGCCGCTCGGTTGGCGAAGGCATTGGCGACCATATCCATCGCCTCCGCGTCCGCACCGCCTGCGAACGCCTGCTCGATCCGTGCGCCTCGCTTGCGGAAATCAGCTTTGCAACCGGGTTCGCCGACCAAAGCCACTTCACGCGCTCGTTCCGCAGAATTACCGGCATGACGCCCGGCACATTTCGCTCCGTCGTTCTCCGCTCGACGTGAGCCCGTCTTTTTCTCTCGTTCGTGTAACACAACCCCATTCCGGTGCGTCTCAAGGACGGAGATGCCCACAACTTTCGCCGCTATCGTCCTAGCTGCGTTTGCTGCCTCGCTCGAGCCCGCGCAAGATCCCGCCTTGGACACGGCAACGATCGTTCACGTCACCGTCGTGGACGTCGCCACCGGCAAAGAACTGCCCGACGAAACCGTGGTCCTCCAGGGCGATCACATTGTTTCCGTGGCGGCCTTCGACCCCGCCGCCGCGCCGCAAGGCCGCATCGTCGACGCCCGCGGGGCATTTCTGATCCCGGGCCTCTGGGACATGCATGTCCACATTCAAGACCTGAAGACCTGCCGGTCTACATTGCGAATGGCGTCACCGGCGTTCGTCTGATGTTTGGCGCAAAGAGCACCAAGGAATTCCGCGCCAGATTCGCTTCGGTCCCGGTCGCTCCGGATATCGTGGTCGGCAGCGCCATCGTAGACGGCGATCCTCCCGTCTGGACGGGTTCGATCGTCATTCATAAACCCGGCGACGCGCGCCGCGTGGTCGATGAAATCAAGGAAGGCGGCGCAGACTTCGTGAAAATCTACAACGCCATCCCTCGGGACGCTTATTTTGCGCTCGTTGAGGAGGCCCGCAAGCAGAGCATTCCGTTTGCCGGGCACCTACCGTTTGGGATTCGCGCTTCGGAAGCCTCTGACGCCGGCCAGGCCTCCATCGAGCATCTCACCGGCATCGCCATCGCCTGCTCCGGCCGCGAACAGGACCTTATGAAGCAGCTTCGCCCGCTTCACTACATCGAAAATACCAATTTGATCGCGGAAGCTATCCGCAGTTTCAACGCCGCCAAGTGTCAGGCGCTCTTCGCCCAGTTCCGCCGCAACCTGACCTGGCAGGTTCCCACGCTGACCGTTCATCGAGCCTTTGGGTACATGAACGACAGCCAGTTCACTTCCGATCCGCGCGTCGCGTACATGAGCGGCGAAGTACGCCGCCGCTGGGATCCATCAAACGACTTCCGCTTTCGGCGCTGGACGCATCAGGAATTTGAACTGCATCGCGGCCTCTTCAAGGCGGATGAGCAAATGGTGGGAATGATGTTCCGCGCCGGCGTTCCATTGCTTGCCGGAACCGACGTCATGAATCCCTACTGCATGCCGGGCTTCAGCCTGCATGACGAGCTGGCCTTACTCGTCGAATCCGGCCTTACTCCGCTGGCCGCCCTGCAAGCCGCCACGCTGCGCCCTGCCGACTTTCTCGGCCGCTCCGATGAGCTTGGCGGGATTGCTCCGGGAAAGCGCGCCGACCTCGTCCTGCTTTCCGCCGATCCCCTCGCCGACATTCACAACACCGCGCAAATCCAGGCCGTGTGGATCCGCGGAAAATATTTGGACCGCGCCGCGCTCGACCGGCTCCTCGATAACGCCAGACACCGCCAGGGCAAATCCAAGCTCGACTAGCTTATGCTCGAGGGCCACCGTCCTCAATAAACGTGGTGCTTGCTTTTTCGCTCTTAAGACGAAAAACTTACCACCGGGACAAAGGCGAGAGGGCGGTGAGGCCTACTCGCCGCGCGAACCCCATGGACAAACGCATCGCTTCCGCCGACGCCGCCATCGCCAAGTTAAGAGACGGTGCCACCATTCTCATGGGTGGCTTCGGCCTCTGCGGCATCCCGGAAAACCTCATCGCCGCCGTCCGCCTGAAAGGGACAAAGAACCTTACCATCGTGAGCAACAACGCCGGAGTAGACGACTTCGGCATCGGCCTGCTGCTCCAGCAGCGCCAGGTGAAGAAGATGGTCTCCACCTACGTGGGCGAGAACAAACTGTTCGAACAGCTTGTCCTCAGCGGCGAGCTAGAGGTCGAGCTGAATCCGCAGGGCACGCTTAGCGAACGCCTGCGCGCCGGCGGCGCCGGCATTCCGGCGTTCTACACGCCCACCGGCTACGGCACCATGGTCGCGGAAGGCAAAGAAACCCGCGAGTTCGACGGCCGTATGTACGTGATGGAGCGCGGATTGCGCGGCGATTTCGCATTCATCAAAGCGTGGAAGGGCGACCGCTGGGGCAACCTCATCTACCGCAAGACCGCGCGTAACTTCAACCCCATGATGGCCACCGCCGCCGATTACGTCATCGCCGAAGTCGAAGAGCTGGTGGACATCGGGCGGCTGCCTCCGGACCAGATTCACACGCCCGGGATTTTTGTGGACGCGGTTTTTGAGGGCCCGAAGTACGAAAAGCGCATCGAGCGCCGCACGACGAGGAAGTCATGAGACAAAGCCATATTCGTACGGCGGTCAGTTTAGCCTTCGCGGGGCTCTGCGCGCTAACGACTCGAGAGCTCTCGGCCGATCTAAACCCGGCATTCGACGGAGTCCGCGCGTACGAACACGTGCGGCATCTCGTAGAAATTGGGTCGCGGCCGTCCGATTCTGACGGCATTCGCCGAACGCAGGCCTACATCATCGGGCAGCTCAAAAGCTACGGCTGCCCGGTCGAGGAGCACGATTTTCACGCTTCTACGGTTCTCGGCAACCTGCCGATGAAAAACATTGTGGTCAAGCTTCATGGCACGCACTCCGGAATCATTCTTTACACCACGCACTACGACACCGTGCGCATACCCAACTTTGTCGGAGCCGATGATGGCGGCTCCGGCACCGGAACCATGATCGAGCTGGCACGCCTGTTCTGCGCGCGAAAGAATTCTCTCAATGTCTGGATTGCTTTCTTTGACGGCGAAGAAGCGCAAGGCGACTGGACTGACGCTGCGAGCGTTCAATGGAACAGCGACGGCAGCAACAACACCTACGGCAGCCGCGAAATGGCCGCACAAATGGCTCTTTCCGGCGAACTCAGGCGCGTCAAAGCCATGATCCTGGCCGATATGATCGGCCCGTCCAATGTCAGGATCACGCGCGACAGTGGCTCTACTCACTGGCTTGTCGATTTCATCTGGGAAACCGCGGCGCAACTCGGCTACAAAAACACTTTCGTCGATCAAAACTACGCCGTCGGCGGCGACGATCATTTTTCCTTCATCCGCCGGGGCGTGGCCGGCTGTGACCTCATCGATTTCTCTATCCCTTATTGGCACACGACAGAAGACACGCTCGACAAAGTTGACGCCAAAAGCCTGGGCATCGTTGGCCAAGTTCTTTCCGCAACATTGCCTAGATTTGAGAGAAAGTTTCCTTGAAGTTGTACTGGCCGGTCCTCGGGACCGGGTGTTGTTGGTTTTCCAGGACGATGGACTGATTTTATGCCGTTAACGGAAGAGCAAAAACGCGAACGGATTGCGCGGCGGATCGCGCTGGAGCTGCGTGACGGCTATTACGTCAATCTGGGAATTGGCATGCCGACGCTCGTGGCCAGCTACGTGCCCAAGGGCATGGACGTGATTCTGCAATCGGAGAACGGCATGCTCGGCGTTGGCCCGTATCCGCCGGACTCCGCAGTCGATCCCGACCTCATCAATGCGGGCAAGGAGACCGTCACCGAGCTTCCCGGGACTTGCTATTTCTCCTCGGCCGACTCCTTCGGCATGATTCGCGGGGGGCACATCGATCTCACCGTTCTCGGCGCGTTGCAGGTCGACGAAAAGGGCACGCTTGCCAACTGGGCTATCCCCGGCAAAATGCTCAAGGGCATGGGCGGCGCCATGGACCTCGTCGCCGGCGCCAAGCGCGTGTTTATCGCCATGGAACACGCCACGCGTGACAGTAAACCGAAGATTCTGAAAAAATGCACGCTACCGCTCACGGGCATCGAAGTCGTCGACCACATCGTCACCGAGCTCGCGGTTATCGACGTTACGCCCGACGGCCTCGTTCTCCGGGAGCTCGCGCCCGATGCCACGCTCGCTCAAGTGCAGTCCCTCACCGAGCCGAAACTTGTTTTTCCTTCGGGGGGCCCCCAAGTCATGCCGGTTTGAGACCGAGCGCGCCGCAGGGATTTCGGGAAAGGATGGCGGTTGTGAAAACGCGGTTGACCGAGCAATTCGGAATTCGCCATCCGGTCCTGTGTGCGCCGATGGCGCTGATCGCGGGCGGGCGCCTGGTCGCCGCGGTCTCCGATGCAGGCGGACTGGGAATCTTGGGCGGCGGATATGCCGGAGCGTTCGGCGGCGAGCCGGACCTGGAAGAAGAGCTTAGGCTCGTCGAAGGCCGCAAGTTTGGCGTGGGTTTCATCAGCTGGGCGCTCGATCGCGCGCCGCAAGCATTCGAGGAAGCGTTGAAGTATTCGCCGTACTGCGTGTTTCTTTCCTTTGGTGACCCCCAACCCCACGCGAACAAGGTTCATGACGCCAAGGCCAAGCTGGTCTGCCAGGTGCAAACTTTGCAGCACGTGGACCAAGCGCTTGATGCCGGAGCCGACGCAATTGTGGCACAGGGCACGGAAGCTGGCGGTCACGGAGCGGCCCGCTCGACGCTACCGCTTATCCCCGAGGTGGCGGATTATCTGGCGAAGCGCGCGCCAAACAGGTTGCCAGGATTTGGATATGTATTTGATGGTGGTCAGAGAGGCTGCTGGGCTGTTGCACGACCGCCCTAGCGCGGCGAGCCTCCTCGAAAATATGGTCCGGCAAGCAGAGTGGTTATTGAAAAGCGGGGCCTCGCTGGATTTTCGTGCCGGTAGAGCTCCTTTGTGACCGCCGGAGGCTCGCATGAAAACGAAGAAGGCAAAGCGGAATCGGCCCGCCAGGCAAAGCGCGCGAAGCATGCGGGACCGGCCGAAAATGCCGCCGATTTCGCAGGAAATGAAGCGGTGGTCGGCGATGCTGAAAACGGAGGTGAGCGGCTGGCCACAAATTTCCACCCAGCCCATGTTCGGGATGATGGGCCTGTATCGCGGGAAGAAGATCTTCGGCGGCCTGCCGGTCACGCGGGGATTCGACACTCCCAATTCCGTCATTTTCCGGTTCGATCCCATGCCCCAGGACTTGCAGCAACGCGCGCGCAAGGACTCGCGCATTACTTCAGGAAAGCGCTGGTCTTCTTTTGAGGTTGGTTCCCCAAGCGATTTGCGCGACGCTTTGTGGTGGCTGAACCAAGCCTACGAACGGGCGAAGTGAGAAATCTTCTTGTTTGGTTTGGCCAAAGAGGTCGAGGAGCGGCATTCGGAGCCGGATTCCTCCGACCGAGAGGATCGCGAATGCGCGGCGGAGGCGCCGTGCTGCGGGCATATGCGATCCGGAGTTGTCTGCGACCTACGGTTTACGTTATGCATTCCGGCGAACACCGCGTCTCCCGCGTGATCTTGGCTAATTCCGCAAGCGACACGGTCGCGCTTAGAAAAATGAGTTAGTCTAAGTCGAGGCCACTCCTAATCCATGGAACACCATGCCATCGTGATCGTGAGCCTGCACTCGCCCAAGGAGAAAATATGGGGCCAATTGCTGGCCATCAACCCTTCCGGGGTCACGCTGCGCGGCATCGACCTGAATTCCTTCGATGATTTCATCCGTCAGATGAATGAGCCCGACGGCGAGCGCATGGGATTCCCCACGGTGTTTTTTCCCATGCATCGCGTCGAACGCATTTCTCTCGACGAGCCCGCGGGATCCATTCCTTCGATGAACGAACTCTTCGCGCGCAAGCTGGGCCGCTCGTTGCAAGAGTTTCTCGCCGAATTCGCCTGAAGCGGCTTCTCGGAGCAACCATTTTTGAGAACCTCGTCTTGGATCGGCCCGGATCGGCCTGGTTGCCTGAAAAGGACTCCTGAATTACGCTATTTGTAAACGCAATGAAGGGCCGAATCTGGACCGTACCCAATCAAATCACCTTCCTCCGGCTTTGTTTCCTGCCGTTCTTTCTGATTTTCATGTCCTATGAAAAGTACAAGTGGGCTTTGCTGATCCTGGTGATTGCGGGCTTCTCGGACGGCATCGACGGCCTGATCGCAAGAAGATTCAACCAGCATTCTTCGCTAGGAGCTTATCTCGACCCCATCGCCGATAAGCTTTTGCTCTCTTCTTCCTTTGTGGTTCTGGCGTTTGAAAAGCAACTGGCGTGGTGGCTTACCATTCTGGTGCTGAGCCGCGACCTGCTCATTCTTACGGTGGCGGTGGTGATTATTCTGGCTTCCGGTTACCGGCCCTTTCCGCCGAGCATCTACGGCAAATTCACCACGTTTTCGCAGATTGTCCTGGTTTTTGCGGTGGTGCTGGGTGCGGCATACCCGGAGTTCCATCTCGATCTCCTGAACCGTTTTCTCATTTACTTTGTCTCCGCCCTATGCGTCATCTCCGGGGTGCACTATTGCTTCACCGTCGCCCGCCGCCTCAACCTGCCATCGCAACCGCTCTAGAACCGTGATTTTCTGGAAATCAAAACACAGCGAGCCAGTTTCGCATGAGCTTTGTGCCGAGCGAGCCGTTTGTGAGATGTCAGCGGCTGGGAAGCGGATCGCGATAGTGCAGAAACATGAGAAGGAAACTCGCAATGATGACGACTCCAGCGAGCCATCCGAGGGCGTAGGCCGTGCGCCGTTCGTTCGAATTCATGGGCTGGCGATCGGTAAATATTTTCCCCAAAGCAAAGCCCGCTGCGAGTCCGCCTCCGTGGGCCCAATTGTCGATTCCCATGCCCATGAAGCCGAGCACGAAAAGAATGGCGACCGAGCTGATCAGTCTCGAGCGCAACTCGCGCATGTACGTCCCGCCGCGCTTTGAAGTGATGGCAAGCATAAGCCCTACAAGTCCTAACAACGCGCCGCTCGCACCGATTGAAAAGTGGCCGACGGTGGCGCTGGCCAAAAAACCGAAAGCGCCGGTGACAACATACAGGAAGAAATAGCGCGCGGACCCGTAAAGCTCTTCGAGGGCCGGGCCGAGCTGCATCAGGGCCATCATGTTAAATCCGATGTGAATCAGGCCGCCATGCAGGAACAT
>Ga0182035_10000309_pt1 | contig 21747 bp, 17 predicted proteins | sample flu12Cox44000170_FD_125969 | JGI IMG/M metagenome (GOLD analysis project Ga0182035, IMG submission 125969) | Lab enrichment of tropical soil microbial communities from Luquillo Experimental Forest, Puerto Rico - flux4day.12C.oxic.44.000.170 | ecosystem: Environmental > Terrestrial > Soil >...
CGCCGCGTCCGAAAGCTCGTTCACGTTCAGGAAGAATTTTGTCTCGTGCTTTTTCACACGCACCTCGCGCAACTTTCCGTGCTCGACCAGACGGCGGACAACGCTTTGCAATGAAAAATCGGTGCCCGTCAGCGCGTTACGAAAATCGGCAACTGCTTCTCGGGGATAAATCGCCGCCAACGGCTCGGCGCGGTTGTCAATCGTCGGAACGACGCCTATCCCCGGCTCCATCTGATCGCAGAGAAACTTCAGGTACTGTTCGCTCATGAACGGCATGTCCACGGCGAGTGCAAGCAGATGTGCGGTGTGCATCTGCGCAAGCGATGCAGCGAGTCCACTAAGCGGACCGCGTGATGGCGGATCGTCTGCGACAAACTGCACGTCGACAGGCCTCCACGCTCGATCAATTCTCGCCGAAACAAAAATTTCCGCAGGTTCCAGTCTATCTAGCAGCTCAAGTTGAATTTGCCAGAGCGGTTTGCCGTGAAACAAAAGCGTCGCTTTATCTCGGCCCATCCGCCGCGATTCGCCGCCAGCGAGTAGCACGGCGCTAAGCGTTGGGCCGACGTTCCGCGTCTCCTCTTCGCGAAGAGGAGAGGATTGCCTGCCGCGCCGTAGCGCAGCGGAGGCGGGAGGTGAGGAGCTGTCCACCGTGCGATAAGACCCACATTAAAACCTTCACCCCACCCTCTCCCTTGAGAAGGGCGAAGCGATTGCTAGGCGCTCATCGGTTTTCCTTTCCGCGAATCGCGCAGTCGAGTGCAATTCACCGGCGCTCAGAATTTTTGCGCGCAAACCGCCGCGACCTTTCAAAAATTCTTCCGTGCCGGGTGCGATGGCGCGGTCCATCCAATAGCATGGCCGGCATTCTTCCATGCCGTGAAAACGGACGCCTTGCACTTCAAAATCCTCGTCAATCAATTCGTTAAGATCGACGTCGCGCACGATGATGTTGCGCCGCGCTCCGGCTGGCGACCGCTGTCCAAGCCCGAGCACCTGGCGAAGCTCATCGAAAACCTCGAGTGAAAAAAATGTGATCTGCCCCTTGTAGTCGTCTTTGAAATCGAAGTAACGATCTCCGCGAATACCGCGACCAGCCACACATTCGATCCTCGGCACTTCGATCATCGGGTAATCGTCCGGCTCCTGTCCGTGATGCCCGACAAAATTGTGTCCCGGCGAAATGTAAAGATGGCAGATTTCCACCGCGCCCAATGATAGCATTGAGCAGCACATTTCACATGAAGGAAAGCAGCATCGACTCGCAAAAAATCATCCGGCGAAAACAAGACGGCGCGCTGGAGTATTTGCCCGATGATCTGACCATCGAAGAACCGCTTGAAATTTGCATCGGCCGCAAAATCGTCGCGACCACGATGCGGACGCCCGGTCATGACGAAGAACTCGCGGCCGGGTTTTTGGTTTCAGAGGCAATTGTGCGCGAGCGCGAAGAGATCGCGAACATTTCGAGCGATCGCGATAACAGAGTGATTATCGATCTCAAGGACGGCGTGAAATTGAAACTGGATTCGATGAAGCGTTTCGGGACAATTTCCAGCAGTTGCGGTCTTTGCGGAAAGACAAGCATCGACGCTATCGGCCAAAATTTCCCAGCGATAACCTCCAAAGAAATCCGCGTCGATATTGAAACCCTGCTGTCGCTTCCAGAGAAACTGCGAAACGCGCAGAGCGATTTCGCACGCACCGGAGGAATTCACGCCGCCGGAATTTTCGATGTGAACGGCGAATTGAAAGTCGCGCGCGAAGACATTGGGCGCCACAACGCTTTGGACAAAGCAATCGGCCGCGCGTTCTTCGACGGATCACTTCCCTTGGATCGGCATCTTCTTGTGGTGAGCGGCCGCGCTTCATTTGAGATTATGCAGAAAGCGCTCGCCGCCGGTATTCCCTTCGTATCAGCGGTCTCAGCGCCTTCCACGCTCGCAGTCGAATTCGCACGGGAAAGCAATCAAACACTGATCGGATTTTTGCGGCCGCCGTCGTTCAATATCTACGCGCATATCGAGCGCGTGATCCTGACGTAGGGTCTCGTCTGACTTGGAGCACAGCGCCTGGCTCGCGGGCGAATTTGAACCCGGCCAACCGATGTGCGCTAGGATCGACATCTTTTTCCAGCGCGAGCACGTGAAAGGCGCGACCAAGCATTTCCGGATGGAGTAGCGTTTGTAATTCACGCTTTATTTTTGCGCCGCTCTCCGAGGTAAAATCGAGCGATTCAGAAACGATTCCCGTAAGAAAATGATGTTGATCGGTGAAGCCGGCGACACGCAGACCATTTGAGTGCGCGCGGTCGGCAATGCTGGTCCAATCCACGCCCATTGTGATGTCGGCATGTCCGATTTGCTCGAAGGGGGAATCAAGATTTCGATGTTGAGCGCGGACCTGAACGTGTCCCTGAAATTTGGTGCGGGAACGCCCGTAATCGATCGCGATAACATACCCGCGCTGCAGCTTCGCCGCGACATCGTCGATCCAGTCAAGCACCGTCTCGTTAAACTTCAGGTCGTCATCGACTGGTCGCTCAACGAAAACAAATCTATCGCCATCGACGCCAACAAATTTCTCGCTGCCGTTGCTAACTAGGCGCACCGGCATGGCGTCCAGCAGTTCGTTCGAAAAATGGACGCCCACGAATGGTTGCAGCGAGTCGCGCCATTCAATCTCATCGCGAAATAATTCCAGAGTCCGCCTTTGTCGCTCTTGCAAGACTGGAAATGGCTCGACTATCCGGTAGCGCAGGGCGGCGAAGAATTCCGGCGCGCGCTTTTGCAGAGATTCGAGAACGTCGCGCGCGAACTGCCCGTCATGCGCGCCCTGCTCGACAATCACGAAATCGTCAGGACTGTCCAGGTGTTCCCAGATTTCGGTGAACTGCGCGGCCAACAATTGCCCGAATAGCGGTCCAACGCTGACATTAGTGAAATAGTCGCCTTTCCGTCCAATCGCACAGCGGCCAGACGAATAGTATCCGTGCTCGGGGTGATACAGTGCCTGGTGCATGAACCAGGCGAAGGACTGCGGCCCATGATTCTCAATCTCGCCGCGAATAAGCTGAATCAGAGCGGGATTCCCGGTTTGCATCCTCAACATCAACGCTCAACGCTCAACGCTCAACGCTCAACTGCGAGAACGTTGGACTAATTGAGCGTTCGATGTTGGACGTTGAGCGTCGGGCGTTTGGCCACTAGATTGGACGGCCAATCTTGGCTCATCCTTTTGAGATCGACCACCACATATCTGCAGCCCCCGCCGGGTTACCGTTTTCGACCGCCTTGGTACTCGAGGCCATGGTTCTACGTTCCCGTGGCAATCATCGCTATCCTGGCCGTCATCGTAGGCGTTTACGTTTCCCGTCTCGTCACCGACCTTACAGCACAGGCCAGAACGTTCGATCTCAACAAACTCGAACAAATGGAATCAGCCAGCGTGATTCTCGATCGCAACGGCAAGATCTTCGGCCAAATCTTTGTGGAAAACCGCGATACGGTACCGTACGAGCAGTTGCCCGCCGATCTCGTCAAGGCAGTTGTCGCGGTCGAGGACGCGAAATTTTATCAGCACCACGGCTACGACTTGGTCGGGATCATTCGCGCAGCATTGAAAAATTTTACAGCCGGCCATGTGCGCCAGGGCGCAAGCACAATTACGCAACAACTGGCGCGCAACAGTTTTGCGCTAAAAGAAAAAACCTATCGTCGCAAGCTGCTGGAAATCTTTCTGGCGCAACGAATCGAAGATCAGTTCGGCAAACAAAAGATCATGGAGTTGTATCTGAACCGGATCTATTTCGGCGGCGGCCTGTATGGGGCGGAAGCAGCGGCGCGAGGGTACTTTGGCAAGTCCGCGCGTGAAATGACGTTGGCGGAGTGCGCGACGCTCGCCGGCCTGATCAAGAGCCCAAACAGATTGTCGCCGTGGACGGATCGCGACAATTCACGCGAGGCGCGCGACTACGCGCTCGATCGTATGCGCGATCTCGGCTTTATCAGCCGAGAACAATGCGCCGCTGCAGGCGCGGAAAAGATCGTCGTTAGCAGCCGGCAGAATGCGCAAGGCCAAAGCTACGCGGTCGATTACATCCGTCAGCAGGTTATTGCTGCTGTCGGTTGGGACCGGGCGAAGAACGAAGGCTTTCGCATTCGCACCACAATCGATGTGGATCTCCAGAAAGTGGCCGAAGATTCTCTAAGAGCTCATCTCGAAGCGATCGAGCAGCGTCCCGACTACGACCATCAAACTTATGCCGCGTACGCAGCCTCGTTTCGCAAAGCGAAGGCAAACGGCAGAACATCTGATCTTCCTGCGCCGGAGTATCTCCAAGGCGCAGTGATCGGTCTGGACAACGCCACTGGCGACGTTCTGGTACTGGTAGGCGGGCGCGATTTCGAACACAATCAATACAACCGTGCCCTGCAAGCCCGCCGTCCCGCTGGGACCGCAATGTTGCCGTTCGTTTATGCGGCGGCCTTCGAGAAAGGAATGTATCCCGGATCGCTGGTGGAAGATTCGCCGCTTGATAATCGCGCGGTCATGATCGGCGGCACAACAGGGATTCTTGGTGAATGGGGCCCGGAGAGCGCCGAGAACCGTTACGAAGGCGCAATGACGGCCAGGCAGGCGCTGGTCAAATCAAAAGATGCCGCAACCGTCCGCGTCGGAATGGACGCGGGAGTTGATACAGTGTTGCACCTTTGCTCCGCGGCGGGCATCCATTCCCCGCTTCGTCCTTATCCAGCTACGTTTCTGGGAAGCAGCGAGGTCACGCTGGCCGAGCTCGCCCTCGCATACACGATCTTTCCAAACGGCGGCTGGCGGCCAAACGCGCCGCACATTTTGGAGCGCATCGAAGAAAAAGACGGCACACTGATTTGGGATGGGAAGCAGCAGAGCATCCGCAAACTGGTCATCAAACCCGAAACCGCATACGAAGTGCATTCCTGCCTCGCAGACGCGCTTCAATCGGGAACGGGCAAAGCTGCTTTTACAGAATTTGGTCTGAAGAAAATGCCCGCAGCAGGTAAAACCGGCACCGCTTACGATTTCACTGATGCGCTGTTCGCCGGATATGATTCCAATTTCGCGTGCGCCGTATGGGCGGGGTTCGACAAGCCGCAAAAGATTTATCGCGGCGCGTTTGGGCGCGAACTCGCGCTGCCGATTTGGGTCGACATTATGAATGCTGCTGCCTCGAGTTATCCGCCGCGAGAAATTAAGCGGCCGGAAAATCTCAAACAGATTGAGATTTGCTCGAGGTCTGGCTTGCTGGCGACAGACAAGTGTTATGACGCCGTAAAAACGGCAAATGGCGACACGGTGCAGAAGCGAACGACTTACACGGAAATTGCAACATCCTCGCAAGCGCCCGCTGAACCTTGCAACGTCCATGGCGAGCAGCGTGCTCGCCTTGCTCGCGAGTTTCCCGCCAGCGATTTACCGCGCGCTGCGCTGGCTGTGGACCTAAGCGAGATCACGCCGGTTGTCATAGGAAGTCCAACGTTGCTAGCTGACAAGGACCCTTATAATTCGCTCAAGCCCACATTGAAGCCCGAGCCGACTCCGCAGCCGGCAACGGAAACAGCCGGAAATCAGAAAGCCGAGAATGTGACCAACGGGACTGAAGTCAAAGCCGCAACTAACGGCGCAGACGTAAGCCGACCGAGTACTGAAACGGTTCAAGCTGCTCCCGAGATCCGGAAAGCGATCCCAGTTCAGCCGGAGGACAAGAAACCGGTCGAGATCCGGCGCGCGATCCCGGTCAAACCGCTCGATCAAGAGAACGTGGATCAGACCCTCCTGAAATCCGCAGCGCAGCCGCCGGGCGATCTCGATCAATAAAAGGTTTTGGTCGCGAATCACGATGACAGAAATCATTTGCAAGAGAGCACGGCACGGGAAGAGATGTACTTGGCGAGGGCGCCAAGTGCATCACGCCAGGCGCATGCGCTCCCCAGATCTCTCGGACTTCGTCATTCGGAATTCGTTCGCCATTCATCATTCGTCATTTTGGCATTCGCATTCGCGTCAATTCGCGTGATTCGCGGGCCTATCTAGCAAATGGCATCGCAAAGCGCGGAACATTTTCGGCTGACTGTTCTCAATCCTGGTGGACGCGATCCGGAACAGCGTTTTGATAGCCTGCCCGGGCCAGGCAAAGGCGCGCATCCACCGATCAATTTTCATGCTTTCGCTGCATGCACGCTTGGAGCTTTTCATTTCAATCCGTGTCGTGCCATCGGGGAGAACACACCGGTCCTCCTGCTTCTGCGTAGCGATTTTCGCGCGTCAGAGCGTGCATTGCACGACCTTAAGAAGCAAGGCGGCACAGTCGCCGTTTCATTGAAGGAGACTGGGCTGCACCAGATCGCCCAGCAATTGCACGACCACGCGAAGTTATCGCGCTTCATGAAAATTTTAGCGCAAGCCGATGGATGCATTGCCACGACTCCAGAAGCCGCAGAGATTTATCAGCGCGTCCGTGGCAAACATGATCCCGCGACAGTGTCTTTTATCCCGACCCCCTATCCCATCGGGGACCAACGATGGAATTTTTCTGTGCCCGCAAGCCAGCAGTCGGGAATCTTCGTCGGCACACGCGAATGGGATGTGCCATCGCGCAATCATTTCGCAGCGATATTGGTCGCGCGCGAGCTTTGCGAAGCAACAGGCGAACCGGTCACCGTTGTTAATCTGGAAGGGTACAAAGGACGGCGATTGCTCGACGCGCTAAGATTTCCGCAAGGAAAACTCCGATTGATTGAGAAATGGAAATCCTACCCGGATTATCTGTGCGACGTAGCGAGCCATAAGATTGTTTTACAGCTCGACCGCAGCCATGTGCCAGGCCAGGTGGCAGGCGACGCTCTCCTCTGTCGGGTCGCCTGTGCAGGCGGCGATGGCGCGATCGAACGAATTGCGTTTCCGAAAACTTGCGGCGAAGCCCGGAGGATTACCGATATCGCATCGATGGCGCTCGATTTGTTGAAAAACGCCGATTTGCGCGCGGAGATCGTCACCGAATCGAACGAGCGCGCACTAGAGCGGCTCTCGTTTCAATCTGTGCGCTCGCGACTGGCAGATTTCTTTGCCAGACTCAAGCAACGCTAAAGAACGATCACGCGAGATAGTCCGAATTTTGTAGGGCGGCTGTAGCCATGAATACGCGCCCGCGCCTGTGCTCAGCAATCAAAAAAGAATTTCGAAGAGTTTAATGCCATTCCATTTGCCGGGGTGATCCGGATCGAACGAGGTGCTCTCCACCCAGGTGCCGTAGCGCGGTGGCGCCCACGGATTAATCATCTGAAGTGGATTGCGCGAGTCGCTAAATCCGCGCGGAATCACTCCTTGAACGGGCGGCCGTTGCAACATCGGCGGCGGCGTGGGCATTGCGCGCACCGGTTTTTGCGGGCCAATCGGCGCTCTGAATTCTTGCGCCGAAGCGGTGCTCACGAGCGCGGCCACGATTGCAATTAGGAACGTTTTCATACTTTTCCTTTCGTTCGAGGCGTGCAAATTCTTGCCGGTCACCACGCCTTGCCCACATTATACACATCAATGGACTACCTTGAAAAGGCCGGACGCGTGCTGGATATAGAAATTTTTGAGCTGAACCGGCTCCGGGAGCGGCTGGACGAAAATTTCTCCCGCGCCGTGGAATTGATCAAGGAAGCAGTGGACGCGCGCGGCAAAGTCGTTGTCGTCGGTGTCGGAAAATCCGGACACATCGGCGCCAAGATCGCGTCTACTCTAACCAGCACCGGGTCGCCCGCAGTGGTGCTGGATTCCTCGAACGCGTTGCACGGCGATCTTGGCATGATTGCCGATGGCGACGTGGTGCTCGCCTTGAGCGCCAGCGGTGAGACGGAGGAATTGCTCCGGATCCTGCCGGCGATTGCGCGGTTCCAGGTGAAAATTATCGCCATCTGCGGCGATCCAAAATCGGCTCTCGCGCAAAACGCGCACCTGTTTCTGGATGCAAACATCGAACAGGAAGCTTGCCCTTTGAATCTGGCGCCGACTTCCAGCACAACGGTGATGCTGGCGCTGGGCGACGCGCTGGCAATGGTGTTGCTGGAGGCTCGCGGCTTTAACAAGGAAGACTTCGCCAAGTTTCATCCCGGCGGAATGATCGGCCGCAGCATGCTGACGCGCGTCCATCAAATCATGCGGCCGCGCCAGGCAATGGCCGTTGTTTCCATGAATGCGTCTGTCCGCGACGTGCTAAAAGCAATGACAAGCGTCCGGGCAGGCGCTGCCGTTGTCATTGGCGAAGACGAGGAATTGCTCGGCATCTTCACACACGGCGATTTCGTGCGGCACTTTCAGTCTGATCCCAGGGTTGGCGAACGCCTAGTGGCGGACTTGATGACGTTGAATCCGGTAACGGTGCATAAAGACAAACTAGCGGTCGAAGTACTTAATCTGCTGGAGCGCCATCGCATCGACGATCTCGTCGTGATCGACGATAACAACGTCCCGGTAGGCATCGTCGATTCACAGGATCTGACGCGCTTGAAATTGCTGTAAAATTTCCAAGCACCAACGTCTGACTTCCAGAGAAACACCAACCCTCAACAATCAACGCTCGCGCTCTGTCTCCGAGGTTGGTCATTGGAATTTCACTGCAGCTTGGATGTTGGAATTTGGAGCTTTAATGCGGTTGCGTTCACGGCGGACGCGTGTAAACTCCGCGCTCCCCCGCGTCAACGTTTTGATGCTGATATTGTAACGATCTAACTCTTGAACGAAATCACGTCCCTGGACCCATGCCCGCCGCCAACGATCTTCGCCGAGGAATGGCCATAAAATACAATGGCAACCCTGCCATTGTGCTGGAAGTGCATCATCGCACGCCGGGGAATTTGCGCGCGTTCGTCCAGGCGATCATTCGCTACATTAACACGGGCAAGAGCGCTGACGTCCGATTCGGTTCCACCGACAAAGTGGAGTTGGTCGAGATCGATCGAAAACAACTCGAGTTCAGCTACAAAGACCGCAACGGCTATCACTTCATGGATCCGGAGACGTACGACACGATCACGTTGCAGGAAAACTTCATCGGCGACGCGAAAGATTACCTGGTGGAAAACCTTTCCCTGCAGGTTCTGTATGCCGAAGGCAGGCCAGTTCAGGTTGAGTTGCCGGCGTCTGTCAGTCTAAAGGTCATTGAATCTCCTGAAGGCGTGCGGGGCGACACTGCGAGCAACGTCTCCAAGCCTGCGACTCTCGAAACGGGAAAGAGAATCAACGTCCCGCTTTTCATCAAGGAAGGCGAAACCATCAAGATCGACACGCGCACCGGCGCTTACATGGGGCGCGCCTAGTCGATGGCGGCGAGTTGTAGGGCGACCGGTTCGGTTGCCCAGCCTGACAGGCGATACACTGCCCTACGATATCTGCGTAGCCGCGCGGTTCGGTCTTGCTTTTTTCTGCGTAACTCCGCCTAATCTGCGGACGATTTGAGACGACGAAACAGAACAACGAGAAAGAATCGCGACGCGCGTAAATCGACGCGCGGCCGCAAAGTTGTCCGAAGCGTTGCGCGCGCCGGATCGAGAACATCCGTCTCTGCGTCGGAGCTACTGACGGTGCCAACACGCTGGGTAAAATTCGTATTTGCGATTTTCCTGCTGCCGCTCTGTGCAATTCTTAGTCAGACATTTTTTACCTCGTTCGCACGCGCGACGGTTACGCAACGCCTCTGGGCAGGCGAAGAATTCTGGTTTTTCTCGTTGGGCGCGATTCTTTGGCTCATCGCTTTCTTCGGTCTCCCGCGTCCGATTCTAATTTACGTTTTCGGGCACGAGTTGACGCATGCGCTCTGGGTTTGGGTGATGGGTGGGCGTGTCAGCCGGTTCCGAGTGAGCAGTGATGGCGGACATGTTGTGACCAGCAAGGCCAACTTCTGGATCGCGCTGTCCCCCTATTTTTTCCCGCTCTACAGCATTCTGGCGATCGCCGTTTACGGAGTGCTCAGCCTTTTTCTAAATGTGCAACCGTACGGGCGATTGCTTTACGCCGTGATCGGCGTGACCTGGGCGTTTCATTTCACCTTCACCTGCTGGATGATCCCGAAAAATCAGACAGACCTAAGCGACCAAGGCACATTTTTTTCGCTGGTCGTGATCTATCTAATGAATCTCGTTCTACTTAGCGTGATGCTCATCCTTGCGTCGCCACAAATTACATTCGCCAGCTTCGGGGCGGATTTACTGATAAACCTGGGCAATTTCTCAACCTGGCTAGTCGATCTTTTCCAAGCGTTGAGGCAGTAACTCGTAGCCGTCGCCCTGCGGGCGACGCATCGCAGGATTGCTGTTCATTTCAACCCGGCGTTTTCGCACAGCAAAGCGGCTACAGATTCGTGATCACTGCGAAGGGCAGAACCGAGAATGCGTCGGCCATTTTTACCTGGCGATCTTTCGAATGAACAGGCCGGCACGTAAAAAAATCGTGCGTATTGTCGAGAGAAAATGTTTGCGGAAATTCAATCGCCGTATCTTTCCATAGCTCGCCAATCGGCGGAAAACTAACGCGCGAAGAAAGTCGCGGCGCGATCACAACAATCCATTTGTCCCTAAGTCGTCGCGCGAAACTGATGCAGCACTCCGCAAACATTCCACTCGCGCGAAGCGGAAGATATTCGCCGCGCTGAAAGAGCTTCGCATGTTCACCACGAAATCGCAGCACTCGCTGGGTCAGAAACATTTTGATCCGGCCATCAGGCCACGCACGCATTAGTTCGTCGGGAGTTGCACCTGGTAAGGCTGTAAGCATTTCGCGTCTGCGGTTGTAATCGACGGGGCGTCGATTATCGGGATCGACCAGGCTGTAATCCCAAATCTCATTACCCTGGTAGATATCCGGCACGCCGGGCGCGGTCAGCTTCAGCAGCGTTTGCGTGAGCGAATTGATCGCTCCAAGACGCGCAATCTCTTTCGCAACCGGAAGGAAAATCGGCAGAAACTTGTTTCGCGGAATTGCCTCCAAGATTTTCGCAACGAAATCGCGCATCGCAGCGTCCCATTCTTCATTAGGCTGTATCCAACTGGTGTTGATCTTCGCCTCGTGAAGCGCCTTGGCCATGTAGACTTGAATTCTCTCGACGTACTCCTGCGTTGCGGCGGATTTTGGTTTGCCATCTGCTCGCATCGGCCAGGTCCCCAGCAAAGTTTGATAAAGCAAGTATTCCTCATTTGCATCTGGCGCTTCCAAGTCATTGATCGTTCGTTTCCAGCGGCGATTCGCCATGCGCCAACGCTGCAACGAACGTCGCCACAGTTCAGGGATTTCGGAAATGGCCGCGACTCGCGCACGCACATCCTCGCTGCGTTTTGTGTCGTGCGTGGAGGTAGCCAGCAAGGTCGCCGGCCAGTTGCGTTGCCGATCCATGTTCCACTCGTGAAAGGTCTCGACGCTCGACCCGAACTGTTGCGGCTCGCCGCCCACTTCGTTTAGCGCTGTCAGCCGGTTGTAAATGTAAAACACGGTGTCCTCCAGTCCCTTGGCCATGATCGGCCCTGTGGCCTGCTGAAATTTCAAAACGAAATGCGTGTGCGTGGCGCGTTCGGCAGCATTCAGGTTGGGCGGAAAACGGAACAGCAGCACGTCGCGCAAATAAGTGAAGATCGACTCGTCCATTCCCGGGTTGCGGCGCTTGGCCGCGTTGATCGCGCGTTCGACAATTTGACGATCTTCGTCGCTAACCGGGTGACCTGGGGCAAGATAAGTTCGGTAAACCGGGAAGCAGGCGATGGTCTCGCGCACCGCGCGCGAGAGCGCCTCCAGCGTGAAATCGCGATGCCAGCGGTTTTGCTCCGAAAGCCGGTCCACCATGTTGCCGAGAACATCGACGTCGTTCGCCAGGGCGAGTTTCATCGATTGCAGCTTTTTCGCGTAAAGCAGGTGCCCAAACGGAATCGAGTGACCAATGAAACGATGGAACGTTTTTGTGATCGCCGTTTCGGCCGATGAATCGACCAGCAACTGTGTCACTTGATTTGCAAAATCGTACCCAGTGGTTCCGTGCACAGGCCAGTCCTTGCGCAATCCTTCAGAGCCAGTGAGAATTTTCTCCGCCAGCATGTAAATCGCGCGCCCGTTCTGGCGCAATCCGATCCCGAGCGCTTTCGCGCAACGCTGCTGAAGTTTTTCGAAATACTCGCGCGGCAGGTAAAGACCATCAGGATGATCGATGCGAAGGCCTGTCACTGCGCCTGCGCTTACCAAATCGAGAGTTAGCCGGTGAACGGCATCAAAGACCTTTGGCAACTCGACCCGGATCGCCGCGAGATCGTTTACGTCGAAGAAGCGGCGATAATTGATTTCTTCGGCCGCAACCCGCCAAAACGCCAGCCGATACGACTGCGCGTTCAACAGTTCGTCCAGCTTGTCGAAGCTGCGCGAGTTACCCGGTTTTCCGTTGATCCGGGCCAGCGCCTTTTCGATCGCCTGTTGCACTTGCGGTGCTTCGGCACAGCGACGCTCGAGCCTCCGCTTGATAATTTCCTTTTCGCGATTCCGTTCGGCGATCCGCTTCGGATCTGTTTCGGTACGTTTCGGCAAATATTCCAGCGCTGTTAGAATGCTTTGCAGCTCTGCATAAAACAGCTCCTCCTTGTATTCAGCGAGATTCTGCAACGCGATTCCAAGAACATAACGATACGTTCCCGGCGCGATGGGCAGTCTGCGCTCGCGGTAGAGTAGATAGAAAGTTCCCTCTTCAAAGTGCACCTGCAATTCGCCGCGCTCGAGCACATGCCCGTATTGGTCGCTCAAAATCGGCAGAAGAACCTTGTTGCGGAGATCAAACTTCAGCGGCTGCCAATCGATGTCGAAATAGGGCGCGTATCTGGAACTGGGGCCGTTCTCCAGAACGTCCATCCACCACTGGTTGCGTCCCGCGCCTGCGGGAGCGATGCCCACATGGTTCGGGACAAAATCCAGCACCTGGCCCATGCGGTGAGCGCGCAGCTCCGCGATCCACTCATCGTAATCGGCGCGCGAGCCGATCGCCGCGTTCAGCTTGTTATGATCGGTGATGTCGTACCCGTGCAGGCTGTCCGCGCTCGCCTGAAAATACGGCGACGCATAAACGTCACCCACCCCCAACGCCTGCAGATAAGGCACGATCTCGCGTGCTTGGGCAAATGTGAACCAGCGATTGAACTGCAATCGGTAGGTGCAGGTCGGAATCCGCGGGGATCTTTCGCTTTTCATGTCCAATCCAGCGATTGCAGAAAGAGACCATAAAATGACGAATGACAAATGACGAATGACGAAGGAAATCCAAAATGACGAAATTCAAAAACGCTGGGCTGCCGCGGCAGCTATTTGTCATTCGGACTTCATCATTGATTCGTCATTCGACAGTCGTGCTTCGTGATTCAGTTCACATCCTATCTGGCACTTTGATGCCGAGAAGATCCAACCCTTGCTGCAAGACACGGCCGGTCAAGTCGCACAGCGCCAGGCGCGAACTGCGCACCGGTTCGTCTGATTTTAAGACCGGACAGGCTTCATAAAATGTGTGAAAGCTGTTCGCCAGCTCGAAGAGATAATTCGCCAGGATGTTTGGACGAAAACCGTTCAAGACCTGCGGAACGATTTCGGCGAACTGACACAGACGTTTGGCGAGATTGATCTCCGCAGGATCCGCCAGCGTGACGGTTGTAGCGACGGGCCTGTGGCTCGTCCCGTCCCCAACGCCCCACAGGCGCGTGGCTACAGCGGATTCGTCTGCTTTGCGAAAAATGGAGCGAATTCGGACATAAGCGTTCTGCAAATACGGGGCGGTGTTCCCGTGCAGGGAGAGCATCTTTTCCCAGGAAAAAATGTAATCGGTCATCCGATACTGCGAGAGATCGGCATACTTCACGGCGCCGATCCCGATTTTCTCCGCAATATCGATCTTTTCATCCTCGCTGAGGTGCGGATTTTTTTCGTCAACGATTTTCCGGGCGCGCTTGCAAGCTTCTTCGAGAAGCTCAAGCAGCGGCACGTTTTCGCCGGAGCGCGTCTTCATCAGTTTGCGGTCTTCGCCGAGGATGCTGCCAAATACGATGTGGCGCAGATCGGTCGTGTAACCTTCGCGCCGGGCAATCTCGAAGATTTGTTTGAAATGCAATGTCTGCGGCGCGCCGACGACGTACCAGATGGCGTCTGCCTTCAGATCGTTGACTCGATAATCGACCGTGGCGACATCGGTGGTGGCATAATTAAATCCGCCGTCTCGCTTCCGAATGATGAGAGGTTTATCGGCTAGCTCAGTATCGTTGCGGAAGAAAACAACCACTGCGCCTTCGCTGATCTCTGCTATGCCGGCCTTGAGCAGGCGATCTACGACTGCGGGCAGCCGATCGTGATAAAAACTTTCGCCGCATTGGAGGTCGTAGCGGACATCGAGCAATTCGTAAACACGTTCGAAATCCTGCATCGATAACGCCACGCACTCGTTCCAGATGTCGATGTTTTCCCTGTCGCCGGCCTGGAGCTTGACCAACTCCTGGCGGCACGCTTCGCGAACCTCTGGATCAATGGTCGCTCGTTGGTTTGTCTCTTTGTAAATCCGCACGATCTCAGCCAGCGGATTGCGCTGCAGGGCTTGCCGATCGAGCAGATTTTTCCAACCATAAATTACCATCCCAAATTGTGTGCCCCAGTCGCCGATGTGGTTGTCGCGGATCACTTCGTGCCCAAGGAAATGTGCGATGCGCGCCAGCGCGTCGCCGAGCACTGTGCTGCGGATGTGACCGACATGCATCGGCTTGGCCACATTGGGCGAGCCAAAATCAATCACGATGCGCCTTGCTGATTTTGTTTCTGCAACGCCGAGCCGTTCATCTCGCAGCACCTCCATCGTTTTTTCAGCAAGTGCGCCAGGACGCAGCGCGAAGTTGATAAAGCCTGCGCCCGCGACCACCGGCGGTTCGCAAATTTCGCCAGCGTTAAAGTGCGCGAGGATTTGCTCCGCGAGTGAGCGCGGATTCTCGCCACGCTGTTTGCCCAGCACGAGAGCGGCGTTGGTCTGATAATCGCCGAAACGGGGATCGGTCGCCGGCGTTAATTCGCCAGCCGCAGGCAGACCAGCCTCTTTCAAAGCATGCGAGAGCTTTTTTGAAAGCAGTGACTGGAACGTTTCCATCGGTGAATCTGTAGCCGCTTCCCTGTGGGAAGCGCGACGCCGAAGTGCCAGGCACGTCCGGGCCGCGTCGCTCACAGAGCGACGGCTACAAAGCTACGAGCGGTCGCGAAAGATCGACAGAATTTCGTCGGCGGATTTTGCGCTGCCCAGGCTTTCGCGAACGGAGCGATCGTTCAGAAACTTGGCGATCGAGGCCAGCGTGCGCAGGTGCGTTTGGAATTGATTTTTCGGGACGATGAAAAGAACGACGAATTTGACCGGCGCATTATCCAGGGCATCAAACTCGATCCCTGTTGTGGACCTTCCGAATGCGGCGACGACTTCCTCGAGTCGATCGGACGAACAATGCGGAATGGCGATGCCGAATCCGATTCCGGTACTCATCGTTTCCTCGCGTTGTTTCAGCGCGGCAAGAATAGGGTCACGATCTGATGGCTTAATTTTGCCAAGGCTAACGAGCAAATCGATCAGCTCCACAATGGCCGCCCAGCGCTCCGTTGCTTTCATCTCGGGGATGATTTGCTCGGCAGAAAGTAAATTGGCCAGCGACATGCGAATTCCCAGTGCGGGAGGCCAAGCTTAGCGGCAGCGCCTAGGATGACAAGCGAGATTTGAAATCAGACAGGGCTTCCGGCTTGCGAATCTTGTAATTCAAACGCCGGGAAAGCAGCCAGCGCACGCCGAACATATCGATCGTCGCCTGCACAGCGCGGTTGCCCAGGCCGTATTTGCTTTTACCGAAGCGACGAAGCCGATGATTAACCGGGATTTCCACAAGCCGGTAGCCTGCGCCTTTCACCAGCGCGGGAATGAAACGATCCATTCCCTTGAACGGAACCAGCGCGCTGACGCATTCGCGCCGCATTGCTTTAAGGGTGCAGCCGGTGTCGCGCACTCCGTCTTTTGTGAAACGGCTGCGAACCGCATTAGCAATCCAGCTGGTCAATCGCTTCACCAGCGTATCCCGGCGTTGCGCGCGATAGCCGCAGACGAGATCGGCGCCGCGGGCAATCTCGGCGAGTAATCTTGGAATGTCAGCAGGGTCATTTTGCAAATCGCCGTCGATCAGAACCGCCGTCCCGCCTCGCGCCGCGTTCAGCCCCGCATAGATGGCCGCGCTTTGCCCCGCATTTTTTTCAAACCGGATCACGCGCACGTTTGCCTTTGGGTCAATACGTTCAACTGTTCGATCGACCGATCCGTCATCGACAAAAATGATCTCGTAATCGAGGTCTTTCAGCGCCGCGCTCAACTCTGATTGCAAGATCACGACGCTTTCTTCCTCATTGAAAAGAGGGACCACCACTGAAACCGCGGGCGAACTTGGTGTCTGCATTATGGGCTACGGATTCACCGATCAAGCATGTCTTCTCGCTTCGAATACTGTAGCCGCGTCTCTGTGAGACGCGCCGGGATCGTGCCGAAGACAACCTGTGAGCCCCTCCCGCTTGGCACAGCGAAGCGGCTACAGGAAAAAACCGCGGACGTTAGTACCCGTCTCATAATGGGAGCGTCCGGTAATGTCGGCAAAGAAAGACTTGCCATGTCCTTATTACTTTTCCGTAGCGAGAGACCTCGATGGTTCCCACAGGCTCGATCGATTGAAATGCAGCCTGAATGTTATGCGGCACGTGTCCCTTCTCTCCGTTTCGAATGAACAGCGCATCACGGCCCATGAAGAGATTGATGCCGTTCTCTTCAGTGTAGACTTCCCCCTCCGGCCGAGGCGTCCCCGGTTTTATTTCAACAAATTCATCGTACCGCGGCCAAAACGAAAATTGATTCACCATGTCCTGGGATTCGGGGATATAAACCGGCGGATGACCCGGGCCTTCCACTCGTTTATCGCGCAAATAAAAAGAAATCTCCGACGCTCGATCGCGAGCGTCGGCAATCAAAAAGAGTTTCTCGCCCAATTTTGATTCCAATTCGGTACGCATTTTTTCCAGCGCGCTCGTAGCGCTTTTCCATCCGCGCATCCGATCGCTGGGGTCAGGTCGCTCCAAGTTGTAGCCCGCCGCACGCACCACGTCTGTGTCCAGCGCGATCACGCTCATGATAAGCCCAACCAGTATCGCTACGACCGCGCCCAAGCGTAATGTGACGCTGGCTTCAAGTCGTTCCCACCAAAAATAAATTGCCAAAAGACCGAAGCCCAGAAAAGTGAGCCCGTCCCAATTCGGTGCAGCGGACTTGTTCACTGAAAGAAGCAGATAAAAAACAAAAACCGGCAACCCAAACCACATAAGGAACAACACCTTGAATTGCTGATTGACGCGCCGCCAGCTTCCAATGACGCCCCAGGCAAGCGCGAGAAAGAGAAATGGCGAATAGGCCAGGAAATGCTGGCCAAGAAATGAAAGAACCTCGACGGGATGAAAACCAAATCCGTGCTCCAGACTTCCCCGCGACCTCAGATGCACCAAAGTGATCCAGGCGTGTTTGGCGTTCCATACTATCGGCGGCACCGTGCAAACGGCGAAAAGCGCGCTCAATAAATACAAGCCGGGACGTTTAAATTCCTGTCTGAGCCGGGGTGCCAGAGCTAGCACGAAGAAAATCGAAACGAGCTCAAATGCGTTCGTGTACTTGGAAAGAAACCCAAAACCAATCAGCAATCCGGTAAGCGGCCAGTACCAGGAAAAATGCGGGCTCTTTTCCACTGCCAACCAGAACGTAAACATTGCGGCCAACCAGAAAAAAACCGACAACGCATCAATCGTCATCAGGAATGCACCGATATTGAAAATCGGAGTGACATTCAGTGCGATGACGGCCCACAACGCGGCAGTGGCATTGAACAGGCGCCGTGCAAAGTAGAACAGCAGTAAACTGGTTCCTGCTGCGAGCAGCGGACTGAAAAAGCGGACCCCGAACTCATTGGCTCCGAAAACCGCGGTGCTGGCACGCATGGCAAACGCGATGGCCGGTCCTTTGCTGAAATATGCGGGCGCAAGCCGCTGCGACCACATCCAGTAATGCGCCTCGTCGAATTCCAGATCAGTCGTCAACAGCAATGACAATCGAATCGCCGTCAGCGCGAGGATGAAAAACCAGACCGCCCGTGTGGTGCTCATGAAAGGTAGCGCGAGCCGCCGGCCCGCCGCGGCGGGCGGGACGCATGCCCCACAACCAAACTCGGATGCCGCGCAAAAAGCCGCGGCATCCATTTGCGGACTGGGCTCCTCCAGATCAATTCAAAGAGGCTGACCAGAACGAGCGCTTCTCCAACGCCAAGAAAAAGCGTAGCTACCACATCACTGGGCCAATGCGCCCCCAGATAGATTCGCGAATAACCAACCGCTGCAGCTATAAACCAGTAAAGCCAGCCGCGGCGTCGATAAAACAGCGTGCAGTTCGTGGCGATAATCGTGTTGGTTACCATATGGCCCGATGGAAATGACGGCCCCGCACGGTTTCGGTCGGATTGATCCGAAAAACGAATGACCGGTTTCTTAAAAAGCGTGAGAAACGCAGGGCGCGCCTTTTGCAGTTGGACCATGCGAACGCTTTCTACCTGCTTGGGCCTGTGGCGATCAAATGTCGTCTTCAACATTCCCGTAATCGGCTCCGTTATCGCCAGGGCCAGAAGCAAGCAAACAATGAATGCGCGCGCTCTGAATTCGCCAAAAAGAAGCGCGGCGAGCGCGATCGCAATGAACAGCGGCTTCCAAATCTCGCCGTTGCTGAGCGCGGCCATGAACAAGTCGAGCGCCGGACTCGTCCATTCTTCGTTGATGAGATGAAAGAGCGACTGGTCCATGCAAATGGAAATGAAGCGACGCCTAAGCTTTAGTCGCTACACTGTAATAAACAAATGCGGAACAATGACGAGGCACAAATGTCGAATGACGAAGGAATGCCGAAGCTCGAAAGCAGCGTGATTCGTTACATGGTTGCCTCGTTACATCGGATTGGCGATTCAACGGTTCAACTATTTAACGATTTAACGCGACGAAGCCATTCGTCATTCGTCATTCGTCGTTGCGCCGTAGCCCTCTGGTTCACTCTTAGCTTCTCTCTTTACGGCCAGTCCCCGCCATCAGCCAAAGACATCCTCGCCTCAGTCCGAATGGTCGAGTCAAAACAGCAGCTCGACCTGCAGGGGCAGCTTCGGCAAAATGATGTCGTAGTCCCATTTCGGCTGGTCCAAAACGGGCCGCTCATTCGTTATTCATTCACAAATCCAGACGAGGTTTTGCAGTTGCGTCTGGGCGAAAATAGTTCGCGGCTGGATGTTGTGACCGACGCCGGAACGGAGAAATTCGCTGGTTCGAAGCTTAATGAAAAAATCCGCGGCACCGGCGTGACCTACGAGGACCTGGCGTTCAAATTCCTTTACTGGCCGACGGCGCGCGTGTTAGGCGAGGAAAATGTTCGCACTCGCAAATGCTGGAAACTGCAACTGCGCGCGTCCTCGCGCGAGTCGCAGTATTCGAATGTGTTGCTGTGGATCGACAAGGCGAGCGGCGCGTTAATGCGGATGGAAGGCTACGATTGGAACGCACAGCTCGCGAAACGCTTCGAAGTCGTGTCTGCGCAAAAAATCGAGGGGCGCTGGTTTCTCAAACAAATGCGGATAGAAGAATTCCAGCCAGGCACGAGTCATGTTCTTACGCGCACATATCTCGAGATGAAAAGGTAAAGACGCCGCGCTGCGGCGCCCCGCCGTCGGTTGTCAGCTGCGGAAATGCGCTCAGCGCGCGTGCTGATCGGATTTTGCGCCACTCACCACCAGCCTGCGGCCGAGGAATTCCTTATCGTGCAATTCCTCCACCGCGCGTTTCGCTTCCTCGATGGTTTGCATTTGCACAAAAGCAAAACCTTTCGACCGCTGATTGTGCCGGTAGCTTACGACCTCGGCATTTTGCACGTGCCCCACGCCGTTGAACAATTCAAATAGATCGCTCTCGGTGGCGTCGAAGGACAAGTTGCCGACGTAAAGACGCGGCGAAGTGACTTCAATCCGCTCGGGCTTGCGCGCCGGTCGCGAAGGCTGCGCGCCGTTGCGCGGCTGTGTGGTCTTTCTTTTCTCCCCGCCGTTTCCGAAAAATTCGGTAACCCGTTGCCAGAATGTCTTTTTTTGCGTCTTTACCGCTGCCGGCCGGCCCGGAAAGCGTTCGTGATTTCCTCTGCGTCGGCCCCCACCGCGCGAGCGGCGTGAGCGTCTTCCGGATGAATAAGAGTTCATGTTGATTCTTAGGTTTAGTCCAATTGTTAAAAGGGCGGAGCGCCCCGAAAAAGCTCGGGACACCGTCCGCGGCGTGCGATTCATCAAGAGTCCAGTCAAACTTTCTCCTCTGTGACGCCGATGGAAACTCCGCCTCTGTGTGTCGGAAATGGCCTTGTCTCGAACCGCATGCCGGCGCACTCAACCAACGAAGCAGTGATGCCACAAATATTTGCCGCATCGCTTCAAGAAATCTGAATCGTCGTAGAAACCGGACGTTCGGAATATCGAAGAAGATTCCCGACATCTCGGCCCGATTATGCCCTAGGTGGCAGCTGATTGCAAGTGAGATTGACCTGATGTCGAAGACCCAAACTTTCTTTGGATGTTGGAGGTTGGAACTTGGAGTTAGCCGTGGATCCAATCGTCCCGCAACGAGTACGCACGTGACTTGATGTATTCGCGCGGGCGCTCCCCACGAATTGGGCGCACAAAATAGCGGAGTTCGCGGCGGGTGAGCTTTGGCTCGTAGCCGAACTCCGGCATGAGATTGCGGCAATGCCATTCTATCCACCCGACTTCGTCATCCGAGAGTTCACGTTGCCAGCGCGTCACAGGTTCGGTGCTAATTTGTGAAAAGTTAATGCGCGCCGCGGAGTTGCCGCTCCAGAACTGGCCCACTTTCGTCGGAGTCAGCACAGTGTCCGGATCGAACTCGATCTCCAGGTAGTTGCAAACTTCTTTCATTGTGCTGGCAGGTTCGCAGACCAATTTTTCATACGGCACCACAAGGCCAGGCACTTGACCGTCGCGCACGCGCATGGCTAGCCGCGCGGCTACCCGCCAATGCGCGATCACATAATAAGTCGAGAACCTTCCGGTTCGCCTCGTTTTCTCCAGAGCGATTTGCGCACCGAGAATGGCGCGCGGATCACGCACGGTGACCAGGATCTTGGCATGCGGAAAGCGAGCAAAAATAGGGCCGATATAATTCCGATTGGCTGGAGTCTTTTCCACCCAGCGCGCCACCGTGTCGAGCGAGCGTCCCAGTGTTGCGGCGTACGCTTTGACCATGAGAACCAGCAAATCCTCCCGAGCATTCGAGGGATCAAATGCTGCATCCTTAAAAGTTTTCAGAAATTTCTCGCGCGGGAACGTCGAGTAGTTGCGCTTGCCCCACTTGCACGGGCCGCCGAAAAGCACGTTGGAGAGCGATTCTTTGGTCAGATAATCAAACTGCGCGCGGCGACCGCGTGGCGCATGTTTAGTGAGGACTGTCGGAAAATAAGCGGTTTCTTCCGGCAACACGAGCAACTCAGGATGGTTATCGAGTAACGCCACCAGCAGCGTCGTGCCCGATTTCGCCTGGCCAGCGATGAAGCAAGCGCGCTGCTCGAATGGCAAATTCGGAATCACA
>Ga0182035_10000310_pt1 | contig 21726 bp, 14 predicted proteins | sample flu12Cox44000170_FD_125969 | JGI IMG/M metagenome (GOLD analysis project Ga0182035, IMG submission 125969) | Lab enrichment of tropical soil microbial communities from Luquillo Experimental Forest, Puerto Rico - flux4day.12C.oxic.44.000.170 | ecosystem: Environmental > Terrestrial > Soil >...
AACGTGTGCCCCTGATTCAATCGAACCGGCGGGGCTGCGAATGAAGTCACTGTCTGGTAGCCGTGATCGAGACAGGCCTCATGCGTGCGTTCGCTGGGATTCGACTTCACCTGCACGACGATCGCGTCTGCTGGATCTGGATCTAGAAAGTGCCAGCCGACGAAGACCATGTTGCAGATGTCTTTCGCGCGAAGCGCCAGGACGAACTGGTGCCGCACTTCGCCGTTCGCCAGGCGTGAGACCTCGCGTGTTGGCCCGAGATACATGAAGTGCACGGCGATGCTCCGACCCGTGGTACCGCGAATCGAGGCGCGGAGTTCCTTCGTGTTAACCTCGAGGCGCCCGTCGCGCGTTCGGTCGATGCGCCCGTCTGAAACATCGAGCGCGGTTACAGCGGCGTTACGGGGCTGCGGGATCGAGCTTGGAGCTGTCATCGACTGCCCGTCACGCATGGCCGTCACCACGGTTGATTGCGTCGCACCGTGCACCATGAGCACGACAGGGCGACGGTGATGATGCTCGTTCTGTCGCGTATCGTCGCCTCCGTGGCGACCCGGTTCGCGTACCAACAGCTCAACTGGCGCCTCGGCGTTAGCCGGAACGGTTGAGATGTGCGGAACGAGACGGTCGATTGTTACGATGACGTGTTCGGCTTCCCTGCAACCGATGTTCGCGGGCTCGCGCGCGTGCAAAGTCGATCCAGACGGCAGGCAGGTCAGAAGACTCAGCGTGATACCCAACAGGACAACGCCAACACGTTTTACTCTGACCTTCACGTGCGCCTCCCAGATGTTTCATCGAGCTTTGGGAGTCAGTCCTCTGTCGTCGGTTCTCGTGGGAATGAGTTTCGACCTTTGCTAAAAAGACAACCAAATTCCTGAATTTCCAACGAGCGCGTTTGTCTACGCGTATCACGCCTCGTCAGTAACGCCCAGGGGGCGTCGCGATAGGTCGTCGAATATCATCGCTGCAAGGGACTCCTCCGCGAACCCTTCGCTGCTGACCAGATACAGGGGAACGAGACGCAAACTGGCGCTGGTTCGCCGGCAAGTCCAGACGAGATCTCCAACGGTGCGTGTGTCGACTGTCATTCCCAGCAACGCCGTAGAGAAACCACTGCTGACTAGAACCAACAGGCACCAGGGTTGCGGTTCGAAGGGGCTTTGCCACGGTTTGCCACAGAAGTCGGCACACGGCGCCACGATTTCGCGACGGTCCGACACCAGGTCGCGTGGTTTGCTCCGAAACACGTCGACCGTTGACGGTGAGAATTGACCGGTTTGTGCTTAAGAGGCGGGTGCTCTATCGCCTGAGCTACGGGCACTGATCGGCGCCCGTTAGTGGAACAAGTCCTTCTCGTTCTGCGCGCTGGCGGCGTGGCCAAGAAGCGTATGCTTTTCGAACGCCGTCTACCCGTGTTCCTGACCCTCCACGTCTAAGCCGATTCCGTCAACGTTGCCACCTGTCTTGGATCAAGCACAAAGGCGGTGTGCGCGGCGACAATCTGCCAGCGGCCCTGCCGCTTCATCCAGACGTTCGTCGTTCGGTAGCGGCGATGGACGTCGATGTTCTCGCCTTTGATCCTGACGACGAACCGGTAGCTCGCGATGCCGGCGTCACCATACGTCGCCACTTTCACGTCTTCGTTGTCGCAGGACGTCACGAGTGGTCCTCCGCTGGTCATCGCACGTTCGCGCTCGGCAATCCCACGCTTCACCTCGTCGATGATCGCCGACTTGCTGCACGTCGGCTCGCCAAGCACCCCCGTCAGCAGCAGTTCGTCCGCGTAGATGCGATCGAGCGCCTCAAGGTCCAGTGTCCGTTTCGCGTGCGCCAACGCCTGTTCCTGTCTCAGGATTTCCTGTGCCGTCTCAGACATGGTGAATCTCCTTTTTACCAGACTCCGCGAATGGACCGGACGATACCGTTATTGCGGCCCGAAGGTCCCGAAGGTTTTGCTAAAATTTGCCGAATCCTGATGCTCGGACGCGAACGGTTCCAGTTCGGCGACTTCACGCTGGATGTCGACGAGCGTCGGTTGTCACGAACTGGCGGTCATGCCGTGCGCCTGGCGCCGAAAGCCTTCGACCTCCTCGTCGCTCTCTTGCGCGAGTCGGGCCGACTTGTGACTAAAGCGGAGCTGCTCGCGCGGGTGTGGCCGGACAGCTTCGTCGAGGAAGGCATCCTCAGCGTCCATATCGCACGTCTTCGGAAGGCGCTCGATGGGTCCTCTCGAGGTCCGATGTGTATCGAAACGGTGCCACGCTCCGGATATCGGTTCGTCGCGCCCGTCAAGCGATCGTTGAGCCGCGACGATCCGCTTGACGTCCGCGCGGTGCTGCCGCCCATCGAGGTGTATGAGCTCGTGGGCCGCGGACGTTCGCACCTGCTCTCCGGGTCCTATTTTGAGCTGCCGGACGCGGCGACGGCGTTCCGCGCCGCCATCGAGATCGATCCGACCTATGCGGCGGCCCATGCTGGCCTCGCGTTGACCCGGTGCGCTCAGGCCAGCCTTCGCATGATGCCGCACTTGGAAGCGTACGCGGACGCGAAGGCATCCGCCTTACGCGCACTCGCCATGGACGACGGGTGCGCGGACGCACAAGTGGCGCTGGGTTCCGTGTTGTTCTTAAGCGAATGGGATTGGACTGGTGCCGAGCGGAGTTTGCGTCGGGCGCTCGATATCAACCCCGCTCATCCCGAGGGATTGCTCCAGTATGGCAGCCTGATGGAGGCACTCGGGCATCTGGAACAGGGCTTGCGGTTCAAGCAGCAGGCACTCGAGCGTGATTCACGGTCGCCGCTTGTCTTCGTTCAGATCGCGATGTCGTACTGGCATCAGCGGCACTATGATGACGCCATTGCCTGGGCAACCAGAGCGCTGGATCTCGATCCTCGGCATGTGCTCGCCGGCGAGTTTCTGGCCGGCGCATATTGGAAAAAAGGTGACATCGAGTCTTTTCTGGCGGAGCAACTGCGACACGCGGAAGTGTTTGGTGTTCCCGACGCCACCCTCGCGCATTTGAAGCTTATGTGCGCTGAGATGAAAGACGCCTACGCGGCTGGCGGACCGGTGAAGATGACGCGTTACATGCTCGCACAGATGCCGCGGACAGAAGGCGGTGCCGCCTCGGTGCAGTTTGCCGTTCTGCATGGTGCGGCCGGTGACCTCGATACCGCATTCCGGCATCTCGATTGCGCGTTGGACGCACGCGATCCGGCGCTGGTCCATCTGGCGGTTGCGCCCCAGTGGGACAGCCTTCGTGCTGATGTGCGGTTCCAACAGCGACTGGCCAAGATTGGTCTTGGCGCGGCTCAACGAGGCGGGGCGGTGGCTTCCTAACCAAACCCTCTGTACGCCCGATCGCCTCGCCATCAGCAAAAGCCCCCGCGCCGGTGGCCACGCACGCCGCCGAATACCCACGCGTCCGTCGTTGTGTGGTACGGTGGCGCAGCCGTCCTGGGCATTCCTCACGGCGATCGGCAACCGGCAGCAGACACAGGAGGCGACCTGGAGATGGCCATCACGCTCAACGTCAACGGCCGCGATTATTTGGTCGACGTCGATCCGGATTCGCCGCTGCTCTGGGCCATCCGCGACACAATCGGTCTGACCGGCACCAAGTTCGGCTGCGGGATTGCCGAGTGCGGGGCGTGCACCGTACTCGTGGACGGCCGTGCCGTCCGCTCGTGCATGTTCCCCGTCGGATCCGCCGAGAGCACCGCGATCACCACGATTGAAGGCCTGGCAAAAGACGGAACGCTCCATCGCATCCAGCAGGCGTGGATCGATCACCAGGTTCCCCAGTGCGGATACTGTCAGTCCGGCATGATCATGGCGGTCTGCGGATTGCTGACCGAGCATCCGCATCCGACCGACGACGAAATCGACGCCGAACTCACGAACATCTGTCGCTGCGGCACGTTCGCGCGCGTACGGCGTGCCATCCGCGCGATGGCGCACGGGGAGCGGAGCCACCATGGGTAAATGGACGCGACGCGCCTTCATCGGCGCCGGAAGTGTCGTCGGCGGCGGCTTCGTGCTGGGCGTGGCCGGCCTCGCGCTCGCGCCGAATCGGCTGCGAGTCGTTGCGGAAGGCGGCGCCGGTGCCGGCGAGCTCAATACGTGGATCACCGTCACCCCAGACAATCTCGTAACTGTTCTCGTCCCGCATTGCGAGATGGGACAAGGCTCGCAGACGGCGCTCGCGATGATGGCGGCCGAAGAAATGGATGCCGACTGGGCCATGGTGCGGGTAAAGGAAGCGCCGGCGCTTAGCGCCTACGCGAACGAATACCTCGTCCGAGCGTTTATCGGCGGCTCGGTGCCTGCGTCAGCGGTGCGAGGTTTCGACTACGGTACGTACTACATCGCGCGATGGGTCGGACTGCAAGTCACGGGCGGCTCGTCGGCCGTCCGAGGCACCGGCGTACACGGCATGACGCTCGCCGGCGCGGCGGCCAGGGAAATGTTGGTCGCTGCAGCCGCGCAACACTTCAGCGCCAATTCGTCGGAGCTGATTGTGAAGACCTCGCGCGTCCTTCACGAAGGATCGGGGCGGAGTGCAAGCTTTGGTGAGCTCGCGACTGCGGCCGCGAAGATGCCGGTGCCTTCGCGTCCTCGGCTGAAGGCGCCGGACAGCTACGCCATACGGCGGACCCCGCGTCCACGGCTCGACATTCCCTCAAAAGTTGACGGCAGTGCAGTCTACGCCATCGATTTCAAGACGCCAGGCTTGCTCTCTGCCGCGGTGGAGATTGCGCCCGTGTACGGCGGCAAGTTGGTATCCGTGGACAGCGCTGCCGCCGAGGCCATGCCGGGCGTCAAGCGCATCGTCCGCCTGACCGAGGCCGTCGCCGTCGTCGCCGACAGCTACTGGCACGCGCGGACGGCGCTCATCGCGCTGAAGCCCGTGTTTGACAACGCCGGCCACGGAGAGGTGTCCAGCGCGTCGATCTTCGCGGCCTTTGATGCGTCCCTTGGCCCCGCACCTGAAATGCCGGCGTCGGCGGCAACCGTCGTGAAGGCCGACTATCGCGTGCCGTTTCTCGCACACGCGACGATGGAGCCGATGTGCTGCACCGCGCGGGTGGACGGTGACAAGGCGGAGGTCTGGACCGGGGTGCAGGATCCCCTGAAGGGCCGCGGGATAGCGGCAAAGGCCCTCGGACTGCCGCCGGACAATGTGCGCTTCACGAATCTTCTGCTCGGCGGAGGCTTCGGGCGGCGGCTCCCTGACAGCATCGACTACATCGACATGTGCGCGCGCATCGCAAAGGTCATGTCGCCGGCACCGGTGAAGATGGTGTGGAGCCGGGAGACCGACATCCAGCACGACTACTATCGTCCGGCAGCGATGGCTCGATTCGCGGGCGCGCTGGACGCGAACGGCTCGGCGATTGCCGTCAAGTCTCGGTACGCGGGCGGCGGCGACGGTGAGTCGACCTTCACGCCGTACGCGATTGGCGACAAGAGCGCGACGAGCAGCGACGTCAGCCATCCCATTCGCACGGGCCCCTGGCGATCCGTGCTCAACTCACAGCACGGGTTCTTCAAGGAATCGTTCGTCGACGAAATGGCGCATGCGGCGAAGAAGGATCCGTACCACTTCCGTCGCGATCTCCTGGTCGATCAGCCGCGTTTTCGAGCCGTCCTCGACAGGGCCGCGGCGATGGCCGACTGGAACAGTCCGCTGCCGGACCGTGAAGGCCGCGGCATTGCGCTCACCGAGTGCTTCGGCTCGATCGTCGCGGAGGTGGCGCACGTCGCGGTGTCGCCCGACGGAAGGCTGCGCGTACGCGCGGTCTCTGCAGCGGTGGACTGCGGCGACGTCGTCAACCCGGACAGCGCCGCGGCGCAGGCGGAAGGCGGGATCATGTTTGGGCTCTCGGCGGCCCTGGTGGGTGAAATCACGATCGCCGGCGGCCGAGTCGTCCAACGCAACTTCAACGACTATCAGATGATCCGCCTGATGGATGCGCCGCAGATTAACGTGGAGTTCATCCGCTCCGAGAGAGCGCCGGGCGGCTTGGGCGAGCCGTGCGTGCCGCCAATTGCGGCAGCTGTCGCCAATGCCATCTTCGCAGCGACGGGAATCCGTGTGCGCGATTTGCCGATCAAGAACCAGGATCTGTCGCGCCGCCAGGCTCCAACCTAGCTCGTCCGGCAAAGGGAGCGACGGTCCTGATGCCCTGATCGCACCGCCCTGCGAGTAGTCGAGCGTCTCCTGGCGGGCCATCCGTCGGCCCGGCGGGCGCATGTCCGGGCGCGGACCGCCCAAACGTCATGATCACGGAGGCCACAGATTATGACGGCACGCTTACGTTTCCGTTTCGCCTTGGCGATCCTGCTGGCAGCCGGGGGCCCGGCCATGTCGCACGCGCAAGCGCCGCTCATGGATCGGCAGAAAGAAGTGGCACTCGCACTGAGTGCCTGTCCCCCGTTGGTGGCGAACGGCGCCGGCGTTTACGTGCTCGAACCATCAGGTTATGTGAAAGCCCGCGAGAGCCAAAACGGCTTCGTGGCCATCGTCGCTCACGCGCTGCCGACCAGCCAGGAACCCCAGTGCCTGGACGCTGAAGGCGCGAAGACCCACCTTCCTCGTTTGCTCAAGGTCGCAGAACTCCGGGCACAGGGGAAGAGCACCGATGAGATCACCCGATACGTCGCCGACGCGTTTGCGAGCGGAACTTTCGTCGCTCCCCGGAAGCCGGGGGTCGATTACATGCTGTCGACTGAGAACCTGCCACCAGACAACGCCGGCAAAGGACGCGCGGCCGCGCCGTTTCCCCCCCACGTGATGATCTACGCGCCGTATGTGACGAACGCCGATCTCGGGGTCGACGGCAGTCCCGACGGTCCGCTCATGGTCGTCGGCGAAGGCACGCCGCATGCGCTCATCATCATCCCCGTGGCTCGCCACGACGCCGCACATCGCGCCGGCGAAAAATAAGACGCGAATGGAATGACAGGAGACATGGCCATGAACGAGTACGTTTTTCTTTACCGCGGCGCCGATCGCGGCGGCTCGCCTGAGGCGATGCAGCAGCGGATGCAGAAATGGATGACGTGGATGAAGGACCTTACGGAAAAGGGCCACGTGAAAGACCAGGGGCACCCGCTCGATCGGAGCGGCAAGCTCGTCAAAGGGCGCCAGAAGACGGTCACGGACGGTCCGTTCGCCGAAGCCAAGGACGCCATCGGTGGTTACACGCTGATTCTGGCGCGCACCATCGACGAGGCTGTGGAGCTTTCGAAGGGCTGCCCGATTTTCGACGCCGAAACCGGAACCGTCGAAGTCCGTCCCGTGATGAAAATGTAAGTGGAGTCCTGCAAACCACTTGTTGCGGCGCGCGGCGGCGTGCCCACCGGATTCGTATGCGTTTGGTGCGCTACCGCACGCCGGAAGCCGGACGCTTGACTACCTGGCCAGCCTTGACGACGGCCCGCACTCGGAGGACCGCGGTGATGTCGGTCAGCGGATTCCCGTCGAGCGCGATGAGCGTGCCTTCCTTGCCGACGGCGAGTGCGCCGAGCGCGTCCAGGCCGAGCAGCGCCGCGCTGTTCGTCGTGGCGGTGATGAGCGCCTGCTGCGGCTCCATACCGTACTTGACATCGGTCACGAGCTCGTTCGGCAATCCGGGCGGACGATCCGGCTGATAGAAATCGTCGGCCCCGGCCGCCATCATCACACCGGAGGCCAGCGCCTGCTTGAAGCTCGCGAAGTGCTTGGTGGCGAGCTCTTTGCCCTTGCGGACCATGTACTCGGGAAAGCGGGTGTCGGTCATCTCCACAATGCTGTTCACGATGTTGACGGTCGGCACCAGGTAGACGTGATGCGCCTTCATGAAGTCGATGGCTTCCTGGTTCAGATCAGAGCCGTGCTCGATCGAATCGACACCAGCGTGCAGCGCATCGAGAATCGTCTTCAGGTTCTCGGCGTGGGCAGCCACCCTGAGGCCCGCCATGTGCGCCTGGTCGACGATTACCTTCATTTCCTCAGGCGACACCTGCTCGGCGGTCGGCGAGTCGAGTGGTGACGCCACGCCGCCGGACGCCAGGATCTTGATCACGCGCGCCCCATACTTGATCTGCAGATGCACGGCCTTCTCCGCGTCGCCGGGCGAGTTGATGAAGCCGTTGAAAGGCGTGTAGTAGTCGGTGAGCGGCAGGCTGGGCGGCATCGGGATGAAGTCGCCGTGGCCGCCGGGCGTCGAGATCGCGTGAGCCGCGGGAACGATGTGAGGACCGGGGATCGTGCCTTCATCGATCGCCGACGCGATCGCGACGTCAACGAACCCCTGGCTGCCGAGCGTCCGGATCGCGACGACGCCAGACTCGAGCGCGAAGGCGACGGCTTTGGACGCGCGGAGAGCGGCCAGAGCATCCGACGTGGTTTGGCTCGTGAGGGGCCCGGTCCACAGATGCGCGTGGGCATCCACCAATCCGGGAATCACCGTCAACCCCCGGAGGTCGACCTCTTCCGCACCAGGCGGAAGCGCGACGCGCGTGCCGACGGCGGTGATGGCCCCGTCGGTAATCACGATCGTCGCATCCCGCACGGGCGGCCGGGCCGCGTCAGCCATAAGCGTGCCGCAGCGGACCACCAGCACTCGCGGCGCCGCCAAGGCGGGAGTGAGCTGAGCGAGGCACGCGACGGAGAGAAGGGTGATCGAGCGTCGTGTCATGGTGAGGCTCCCGTGAAATGCAACCCGAACACGAGATGGGCCGGTTGAGCAACGGCGAGACTTTCGGCCTAATCCAGGGTCAGGCCGATTGCTCGGACGGTATCGAACGTGACGGGCCTCATCCGGCTCTCAACTCCGTGACGTTCATCGCGTCGATTCGGTGAATCAGCTTCGCAAAGACTTCTATCTGACTATGCATCAGCTCAGGGCTGAGTTTCCCGATGCACGCGTCGGGCGACGCGGCCAGCAGATAATTCGGCTGCGGGATGTATCCGATCGTAGGGACGCCCGCGCGAGACAGGCTACTGCCCTCTCCAAGAAATCCGCCGCCGACCGGATTCACAACCGCCGCGCGATCGATGCTGCCTTCGAGCGCGTCGACGAGCGCCATCGCCATGGCGCTGTTCGGGGTAATCGCGACACTCCACTCGTTCTTACCGGTTGCCCTATATTCTGGCTCGGCGCCGGGCGTGTCCATCCACTCGCGGCAGCCCAGGTGCTCGACGGTCACGGCGGCGACCGTCTTCTTGATCACCTCAGGATGCTTCTCGATGAAGCCGCGGATGGACGGCACCCAGGGGCCGGCGAAATGCCCCGTCGTCATCGGGAAGACCAGCGTGCGCCGGCGCTCACTCTTCGGGAGCTTCGAGAAGTACTTCGCGAGCGCCAGCAAGCCGAGCGCGCCATTCTCCTCGGTGGCGTTCGGGCCGTCGGTGTGCGTGTTTAGAATGATGACCTCTTCGCTCGACGCGCCCGGCAATGTCGCAATGACCGTGTCGGTTGGCGTATCCGGGGTCACAATCGCGGTCAGGGTGACCGTAAACGTCTCGTGGCGGGCCGCGCGCTCCCGCAACGCGTGCCCGGTTGCGCGGTCGACATAAACGGCTGGAATCCCCTGTGGCGGGCGCGAAAACGGCGAGTACTGGTCCTTGGCGTTCGCGGGGGACACGTCGGTCCAGGCGATGATAACGGCGACCGCGCCGGACTTCTGAAACGGCGTCAGATCCGTGATCGCCGCGCGCGCGGGCCGCACGACGTCCGGAAACTTCTCACCGGTGGGATGGATGCCCCACGGTCGATAGAGACGATTCCACTCGCGAGTGGGCGTCCGGAAGTCAACGAGTGCGATCTTGTCGCGCACGCCGCTGAGGTCGACGTCCGGGTGCGTGCCGACATAGACCAGTTCGGCCATGACGCCCTCGCGGCCCGTCTGCCCGGAGTACGGGAAGTACGAGGAACATGGAAACATCGGACCGACGGTCCCTCGGCCCGACAAAAACGCCTGGCGCGCCACCCCTTGACCGAGCTCGATGCGCAGTTGAAGCGGTGGGCCAGCCTCCCAGCGGGGAAAGCTGTACCCGTCTCGCTGAACGTCGAGACCGAGCGACTCCATCCCGTTCGCCAGGAAGTCGACGAACTGCGTATGGGCAGTGTTGCCGGTGTATTTCGGACCAAGACCGGCCATCCAGACCTGCTGCTCCCAGACTTCCTGCTGGCTGGGTAACAGCTCGGGTCGGAACCCTCGGCTAGCGCCCGCACCCCAGGCTCGCGCCACGTCCATTGTCGAGATCGCGGCCGCCCACTTCACGAATGTTCGCCGGGAAAACAGCATTGTGCCTCCGCCTTAAGCCCTGGCTACGTTAGCATGCTGGGGCGACATCGAAACGGACCGGGCGCAGGGCTCAGGCCGACGGACGGGACGCGTTGCTCCTGTAGCGGAGGGCCAGCCGCGCCGATACACGTGCGGATGAGCGATACGATCTGGACCTTCCACCGTCGAAGCGACCGGCTGCAGCTGCGGCGTGAAGAAACGCCCACAAGTGTGCACCTCGTCGTCACCGAAAACGGCACGTCCCGGTCCTTCTCTTTTTCCGATCTCAATCGTCTGGTGGCGTTTCAGAACGACATGGAAGCGTTTTTGATTCGAACAGGCTGGACATTCACGTCATTTGCCCCGGATCGGCGGGGGGGACGCGATCGCCGGCTGATGCCCCGGATGACCGAGCGGCGCCGCTGGTGGACCGACGGCAGGCCCGACGACCTCAATTAACTGCGGATCGCGGGTCGGACCAAGGACCTGGGCCGGACCCAGCACCAAGAACCAAGGCCTACGGGCCAGCCGCGCCCTGCGCGAGCGCGTCCAGCGCCTTCGCCACGCGCACGTATTCCTCGTAACGCCGCTGATAGAGCGCCAGCTTCTCGCGCTCAATCGACTCGAGCGTCAACCGGGCGTCGGGCGACGGCACGAGCGCCAGCTGGTGCTCGGCTTCGGCTGCCCGTCGCTTGTACTCGCGGTCATGCGACCGCTCCCATGCCAGCCACTCGGCGGTCCATTGCGCGTGAGCAGCCTCCAGACGCGCGCGCGAGAACGGAAACGCCGTGCCCATTGCACGATCGATGGCATTGAATTCATCCGGAAAGAGCGCGCGCGCCGCCTGCGCGACCGGCTGCCAGACGAGGATAGTGCGGGGATCGGCGGTGGCCCCGGCAACCGCCGGCGCGAAGAGATTGAGGATGGTCAGCTCTCTCGTGCGCTTGGCTTCGGCCGTCGCCGCGGCCGCCTCGGCTGCGACAGCGGCCACCTGGCGGCCGACCCAGGCGAGCGCGCCCGCCACAACGAGGAGTGCAACGGCGATGGTCAACGCCTCCGCCCCGACGAGTTCTCAGTACTTCAGCACCGTGTGCACATGCTCGCTCACCAGCTTCGCCCGCCCGCCAAGCGCCACCAGCTCAATCAGAAACGCGAGCGCGGCCACGGTTCCGCCAAGGCCCTTGACCAGGTCGACGGTCGCCCGCGCGGTTCCTCCGGTCGCCAGGAGATCGTCGACAACCAGCACGCGCTGCCCGCGCCTCACCGCGTCCGCATGCATCTCCAAGGAGTCGCTCCCGTACTCGAGATCGTAGCGCGCCTTCACCGTTGCCGACGGCAACTTGCCGGGCTTTCGGACCGGCGAAAACCCCGCCCCGATCCGATCCGCCACCGCGGCTCCAAAGATGAAGCCGCGGCTTTCGACGCCAACTACCACGTCGATCTTCTGATCGCGAAACGGCAGCGCCAGGCTGTCGATCGCGAGCCGCAGCCCTTCCGCGTCCTGGAGCAGTGTCGTAATGTCGTAAAAGAGAATTCCCGGCTTCGGAAAATCGGGAACGTGCCGAATCTTGCGCTTGAGTCGTTCAGGCATTACGTCATCACGTCCAATCATCGTCCCGTCCGCTCATCTGATGGAAAAACCCGTTTCCCTTCCGGTCGGCACATCGTCTTCGACGTCTATGCGATCGACACGCGCGCCACGCGGTCCGTGGCGGATCGCGCGCTCGAATCGTTCGAGGGCCTCGGCCTCGCCTTCCGCCGCGATCTCGACGCGCCCATCCGCCAGGTTCTGCACCCACCCGTGAACGCCTTCACGGCCGGCGACGGCTTCGGCATAAAACCGGAAGCCGACGCCCTGCACCCGGCCTGTGATAAGAAACCTCCGCGCGACGCGCATCTCCGCTACGGCGTCTTGGACGGATCGGGCTTGGGCGGCTCGGGTTTGAGCGCCTCCCGCTTGATCGGATCCAGCTTCTGCCGTTGGAGCTGTTGATTGACCGCGGGCATTTTCCCTGCGATCGTTGAATCGAGTTTGCCCAGTTGCTCGTCCAGTCGGTTCGAGAGCGTGCGGAACATCGAGTAGGTTTGCTCGGTCGGGCGCACGTCCGCGCTCTCAACGATCCCTTGCAGCGCCGCGATCTTGTTATTGAGCTTGATCGGGAAATTCAGCGGGTCCTGGCTGCTCTGCAGCCGGACTTGGTAGATTTCGCCCTCGATCTCGCTGATTGCGTGCTCGAAGTCGTCGAGCGTCTTGAAGGCCGCCGTCTGCTTCGGATCGAGCTTGCTCTTTCTGTCCGCGATCTGCTGCTTGATCCCGCGCGCCAGGAGAACGGCATCGTTCGCCATGCTCACGCGGTCGCGGATCTGAATCGCCAGATCGAACTGCTCACGCAGATCCTGATCGGTGACGTCCTTCAAGAGACGCGGCTCGCGACGGATGGCAAACGGTTGGTTCTCGGTTTGACCGTCCACCGTGACGCGGACCTGGTAGGTCCCCGGTGGCGCCTGAGGGCCGCGCGAGCTCGCCGCCCACATAATCATCCCTGGAAAATCAGTGGCACCCGCATACCGCGTGTCCCACGGTTGCCGATGCAACCCGGCGGCGACCGGAGGATGAGGCTCTGGCGGCCGCCGGAAGCCGTCTTCTTCATCGTTGGCTGGCGTCGCCGGCTTTTGGGCGTCTGCCGGTGTGCCTGTGAAGGCACGGATGACCCGGCCCTGCGGATCGAGAAACTCCATCGTGATCTTCTCGGCAGGCGTCTTCAGGTAATAGTCAACCGCGAGGTTTCGGTCGAGACCGCGCAACACGTCTTCAGGTTTGTAGAGGTGAAAGTTCGAAGTCGTCTGCAGCCCGCCCTGGCGCAACACGGAGACATCGTCCATGACGTAGAACCCCCGGCCGTGCGTGCCGATCACGAGGTCGCGCTCCGTGACGGCGATGTCGTGCACGGGCGTACCGGGCAAGTTCTGCTGCAGCGACTGCCAACTGGATCCGTCATCCCATGACACGTAGATGCCGTGCTCCGTCCCTAAGTACAGGAGCCGCTCGCGTTTCGGATCCTCGCGGATGGCGCGCGCGAAATCGTTGGGCGCCACGCCGCTCGTGATCGCCGTCCAGGTCGACCCGTAGTCGTCGGTGCGAAAAACGTACGGCTTGAAATCATCCAGTTGATATCGATTCGCCGCCACGTACGCCGTCGCCGGCCGCCACGGGGACGCTTCGACGAGACTGATGCGCGCGTAGTCGCCGAACTCCTTCGGCGTCACGTTCCTCCAGTTGGCGCCGCCGTCGCGCGTCACGTACACAAGACCGTCGTCCGATCCGGTCCAGATGAGGTTTGCGTCTTTCGGCGATGGCGCGATGGAAAAGATCGTCGCGTACGTCTCGACCCCGGTATTGTCCTTGGTAATCGGTCCCCCCGACGCACCCATCGTGCGTGGATCGTGCCGTGTGAGATCCGGGCTGACTTTCGTCCAGCTCTGCCCCTCGTTCGTGGACTTCCACAGGTGCTGCGACGCCACATACAGGATGTTCGGATCGGTCGGAGCAATCACGATTGGAAACGTCCACTGGAAGCGCTCGGCGATGTCAGCGGACGCATATCCCATCGGGTTGTCTGGATACGGATTGATAGCGCGCTCCTGGCCGGTACGGCGGTCCAGCCGCGTGATCAGGCCGCCATAACTGCCGGCGTAAAAGACGTCCGGGTTGCGCAGGTCGTTGGCGATATAGCCGCTCTCTCCCCCGCCGACCGAGTAAAACACCTGATTGGCGCTACCGCCCGCCCCCCCTGGACCTCCGGCAGGCGCGACACTCGACACGCACGCGGTGGTGTTGTCCTGCTGGGCGCCGCAGACGTGATAGGGCACGTGCCCCGTTGTGATCACGTGGTAAATCTGCGACGTCGACATGGTTTCCGGCGTCCACGTTTCGCCGCCCGTGACTGACACCGTTGCGCCGCCGTCGTTGGCCTCGATCATTCGCGCGGGGTTGTCCGCCGCAATCCACAGGTCATGGTTGTCGCCGTGCGGCGGGCGGATTTGAGTCCAGGTCTTGCCTGCGTCGACAGACTTCATGAAGTTGACGTTGAGCTCGTAGACGGTGTCCGTCGCCTTTGGATCGGCGTAGACGCGCGAATAGTAGAACGCACGCTGCCGCAAATCCCGTCGCTCGTTGACCTTCTTCCAGGTCGCCCCCGCGTCGTCCGACAGAAAGAAACCGCCGTCCTCAGCCTCGATCTGGGCGTAAACGCGGTTGGAATCCGCCGGAGAGACAGCGATCCCGATTTTCCCGAGTGTTCCCCCGGGCAGGCCTGGGTTGCGCGAGATTTCCGACCAGTGGTCGCCGCCGTCAGTTGACTTGAACAGCCCGCTGCCCGGGCCGCCCGACGACATCTCCCAGGAATTGCGATAGGCCTCCCATAGCGCTGCGTAGACCACCTGCGGGTTGTGAGGATCGAGGATGAGCTCGATTGCTCCCGTTTTATCGTCGCGGAAGAGGATCCGCTCCCACGTCTTCCCGCCGTCTTTCGATCGGAAGACACCGCGCTCGGCATTCGGCCGGGCGTGATGACCGAACGCGGCCACGTACACGAGATCGGGGTTCGCGGGATGGACGCGAATCTTCGAAATGACCTGCGTCTCCACCAACCCGATGTGCGTCCAGGTCTTCCCCCCGTCGGTCGATTTGTACGCGCCGTCTCCCTGAATGATGTTGCCTCTGATTTCCGACTCGCCCGTGCCGATATAGACCACGTCCGGGTTCGAACCGGCAACGGCCACGGCACCGACCGACGAGCTGTGAATCTGCCCGTCGGTGACGGGGCGCCAGAGTGCGCCACCATCGCTGGTCTTCCAGAGGCCGCCGCCAGTGGCGCCCATGTAGTACTCGAACGGCCGCGCCACGCTGCCCGCCACCGCGATCGAACGCCCGCCGCGTGCGGGGCCGATATTCCTCCATCTCAAAGAGCCGAACGTCCCGAAGCTCTCCGCCGAAGCCGCGCCGGCTCGAGGCTGGGCGGACGGCATCGCGGCTCCAAGCACTGCCAAGCCCGCAACCAGTGCGCCGATGACCATCCGCCGCCTCCAACAGGAGCGCGGGCGCGGCACCAGCGTTGAGGTGGCAAGCCGGGGGGAGAAAGAAATGCGCTTTTCCATATTCATCGATTGTAGTGTTTGCCGAGCGTTGCCCTATAATCACCCGACCTTGAGGCCGATACTCGGGCGGACAGAGGATCAACGACGGCAGAGCTTAGCATCCTTTTCATTGTCGATGCCGGACCAATTGGTCGCGTACTACCCCGTCCTCATCGTCGAAGATGACGATGACCTCAGGGAAATGTTGGCGCAGCTGCTCTCTCTGGAGGGATTTCAGGCCGCCGCTGTCACCAACGGGCGCGAAGCTCTCGACTATCTTCGGGAAGAAGACGCGCCGGGCGTCATCCTGCTCGATTTGATGATGCCGGTCATGGACGGGTGGGAATTCCGGCGTCGGCAGCAGGCCGACCCTGCGCTAGCCGCCGTTCCGGTCATCGTGTTGTCCGCGCTCGATCAGAGCCGTGCCGGGCACGTGGCCGCGGACGCCGTGCTGAAGAAACCGCTCGACTTCGATCGCCTGCTCGCGCTCGTCCGGTCGTATTGCCACTAGAGCCACCTGGTCCACATCCACGATTGATAAGATCTTGACGTAGTGATCCGTCGGATCGTTGGCACGGCGGCCCGCGCGCTCGTCGGCCTCGTCGTCCTTCTCCTGATTCTGGCTGGTACCGGTCTCGGCCTCCTCGAGACCGATTGGGCGAAGGATCGCATCCGCCAGCTGATCGTCCGCGAGGCCGCTCAATATCTGTCGGCCACGCTGACGATCGGGCGCCTCGAGGGGTCCATTCTGCGCGGCATTCGCCTTGGCGATGTTCGTCTCTCCCGAGATCAGCACCCGCTCGCGAGCATCGACGAGATCGCGTTGAGCTACAGCCTCCGCGAGCTCGTCCAGTCAGGGACCACCATCAGACGAGTCCGGTTGACCCACCCCCGGTTCACGCTCGCCAAGCAGCCGGACGGCAGGTGGGATATCGCCGCCATCGTCAAGCGCGAGCGTCGAGAGGGTCAGCAGGCAGGTCCCGGCCGACGAATCACCATTGAAGCGATCGAAATCGTCGAGGGTCGCGTCCAGCTCCGAGACCCGCTGGAGCTCGGCGCGGCGCACGTGCCGATGGATTTCGACGCGCTCCAAGCCACCTTCGCGTTCACTTATTCCCCCGTGCGCTGGCGGTTGGACTTCACCAACGCTTCCTGGGTGGGGCGCGCGCCGGAGTTGTCGATGTCGCGCCTCACGGGGGCCCTTGGCAGTGGCCCCAACGGCTGGTTGTTCGACAGGCTGTCGGTTGAGACACGTCGGTCAAAGTTCGTGATGAGCGGCCAGGTTCTCCGGGGCGACCGGACTACCGAGCTCGATCTCTCGGTACACGCGGCGCGGTTCGCGTTTCAGGAGTGGTCGGGCGTTCTCCACGGGTTGAAGAACATCGCCGTCGATGCCTCGTTCGACGCGAGCTTGAAAGGACCATTGTCAACGCTCGTCACGGACCTTCAGCTCGACGGAACCGGCGGCTCGGTCACGGGGCGGGTGACGCTTGACACGAACGTGCCCGGCTGGCACGGAGCCGGCGCTGTGGACGTGGGCCGGCTGAACCTCGCCCGTTGGTTGAACACGGCCGAACGGCCGTCAGATATCACGGGACACGTCACGTTCGATCTGGCGCTGGATCTCGGCGGACACTTTCCGCGTGGATCGTACGCGTTCGACGGCCCGCACGCGATGTACATGCATTATGACGCGGACAACGTGAGGGCTCGGGGCCGGATCACTGCCAGCGCCGCGCTGGTGGATCGAGCCACGGCGAGGGCGTACGGAGCCGCCGTCGAGGCGCGCGACAGCTCGATCAGCATCGATTCGCCGTTCCGCTATCGATTTCAGGGGACCGTGACGCAGATCGATCTTCGAAGAGTGCCGCCGACCGTGCCGGTCCCGCGCGTGGAGAGCTTGCTGACGTTCGACTACGACGTCGCCGGGCGGTTCGCTCGACCCTTCATCGTAGGCCGCGCAACCTTTGCGCGCTCGACCTTTCTCGGCGCCTCGATCAACGATGGCGCGACCGGCAGTATCAACACCTCAGAAGACCCGATCAGTTTCTCGGGGGACGGCGAGATCGCGAATGTCAGCCTGACCCGGTTCGGCGAAGGCTTGGAGGTCGGGTGGCTCCAAGATCCCAGGTATGGCGGAACGATTGCAGGACGCTTCCATGTGGACGGCCGCGGCGCCGATCGCGCCACGCTTGCTATCACAGCCCGAGGACACCTCGCTCGCGGCGATCTGTTTCGCGGCATGCTCAGTGATGCTGATGTGTCGCTGACTCTCGATCGTGGGACGCTCGGTGCCAGCTACGCCGGCGCGTTCGCCCGTATTGATCCTTCGGTACCCTTCGCCGACGGGCGCTGGCAAGCCTCTCTCACTGGCACGGGGACCGTGTCCGCCACGGTGCCCGACCTCCTGACGGGCAATCCAACGATCGACGACTACGACATCGCCGGATCGCTCGCGCTCCAATCATCGACCATCCACGGTCTGGCCGTGGACCGAGCACGTCTCGCCGCGTCGCTGCAACAGGGACAGCTCTCGGTGTCGAGTCTCGATTGCGCGGGCCCGACTATCGAAGGGCACGGCGCCGGCACCCTGGCCCTCGACGAGCAGCAGGCGTCATCCTTCGATTACGTTGTCGCCAGCGCCGACTTGGGCGGGCTCCAACCGATCACGGGCCTCCAGGCGACGGGGCTCGCCCGAACGACTGGCCGTTTGACCGGTCCGTGGCGCGATCTCCGTCTGTCAGGCGACGGCTCGATCGCGGGCCTCGATGCGTTCAGCGTCCAGGCGCTGGATATCGACGGACATTATGACGTCACGTTGCCTTCCGCTGACGCGCGGAGCGCTGGCGCCAGATTCGACGGCCACGCCACGCTGCTGCGGATCCTCGATCAACCGGTCCAGGAGACGTCAGGAAGCGTCACGCTCGACAGCCAACGTTTGAGAATTGACTTGCGCGTGCTACAGAGCGGCCAGCGCAGCGGCACGATCTCGGGCGCGATGCGGCTGCGGCTGGACGACCGCGCGATCGACATCTCGGAGCTGACCGTTGGTCTGGGGGGCAAATCCTGGCAACTGCAGCACGGCGCGAGCTCCTGGCCTCCGGACGCGCCGAACACGCGCGCGGTGACAGTCTCATGGACTGAAAACAGCGTATCAGCGACGCCGGCGGTCTTCGTGGGCGGCAATGGCGACGAGCGCTTGACCGTGTCAGGCGATTGGAAGAGCGACGGATCTGGCCGGTTTCGGATCAGTGCGACTCACGTGTTTCTCGACACGCTTCAGGCCGCGTTCCAGGGTCCGGTCCGCTACGGTGGCGTCCTGGATCTCGAGGCCACGCTCCGCGGCACGCGCAATCGGCCTGTCCTGACCGGGACATTCAGCGTCACGAGCGGGCGCATCGAACGCGTCAATTACCAGAAGCTCGAGGGGCGCGTCGACTTCGCAGACCGCGTCTTTGCCGTCGACCTCAGCTTGCAACAGTCGCCGGGCGCGTCGATCACCGCGGTGGGATCGGTGCCGATGGCCCTGCTCGATCGCAGTCTTCCCGACCAGCCGATTGACGTGTCGATAAAATCGAGCGGCATCAATCTTGGCCTCCTCGAAGGGCTGACCGGAGCCGTCAGAGGAGTCACCGGCCAGCTCCTGGCAGACGTGCGGGTGGCGGGCACGAGTCATGAGCCGGCGTTCACGGGCGCCATCTCGATAGACGGCGCTCGCTTCGAAGTCGCGGCGACCGGGGCGAAATACAAGAACGGAAAGGTTGGGCTGACCTTGACGACCGACCGGGTCCACGTTGAGGTATTCCATCTCGAGGACAGCGGGGGTCGGCCGCTCGAGGTGAAAGGCAGCCTGGGCACACGCGAGCTGCGGGTCGGCGATGTCGAGATCGAGATCGGCGCACGCCGTTTTGAGGTTCTGCGCAACGACTTGGGCCGGCTCGCCGTGGACGCCAACCTCCACGTGCGCGGCCGCTTCGAGGCGCCGCAGCTCACGGGTCAATTGACCATCGCCAGCGGCGATCTGAAGGTCGATCAGATCCTCGAGCGGGCGCTCTTTCAACCGTACTCCACCGAGGAAACCGCAATCACAACCGCCGAAGGACCCCGAGCGGCTCTCGTTTTCAATCCATGGCAGCTTCTCGCCCTGAACCTGACGCTCCATGTCCCGAACACGCTGCGCCTCACGGGCGATAACGTGCAGGTGACTACCGGCACGCCAATTGGCCTGAGCGACATCAATCTGAGAGTTGCCGGCGATCTTTACTTGTACAAAGATCCGCGCGACCAGATTTATGTCAGCGGCTCCTTCGACACCATGAGCGGGACATATGCTTTTCAGGGCAGGCGGTTCGATGTCGATCCGACCAGCTCTATCGTGTTTCGCGGGGACTCGAGTCCGGAGCTGTACGTTGGGGTCACGCGAACGATCTCAGGCGTCCAGGCGCGGGTCGCGATCCTCGGCCCGATGCGACAGCCCGAGTTGAGGCTCTCGAGCGTCCCACCGCTCGAGGCGTCCGACATCCTGTCGCTGATCGTGTTCAACACCTCGGCGAACGACTTGAGCGCCTCGCAGCAGCAGCAGCTGGCCGTACGGGCCGGGGTCCTCGCCGCAGGGTTTCTGGCGACGCCACTCGTGTCGGCGATCTCAAGCCAGATTGGGCTCGAAACGCTCGAAATCGAGCCGGGCAGTGACTTCGCGGGCGATTTCGGCGCGAAGTTGACCGTGGGTCAGGAGGTCGCGCCGGGACTCGTCGCGCGCTTCAGCCGCCAATTCGGCTCCGAGCCCTTCGACGAGGCGACGGTCGAGTACTATCTGTCGCGGATCATCCGTCTCCGCGCGACGTTCTCCGACGCGCAGGCGCTGAACGCACGCCAACCGTTCAGGCGGGTGGAGCGCGCTGGCATCGATCTTCTGTTCTTCTTCAGCTTCTGAGACTTCGTCGAGCTACCGGCACCGAGCTCCATGTGCCGAGCTACGAGTAGCGAGCTACTGTCCCCTATACACCACCCGCCAGATCCGCCCCTTCTGGCTATCAGAAATGTACAGCGACCCGTCCGGACCTTGAGCCACGCCGTCCGCACGGTATGTTGCAGCAGCCGGGTTCATGAGAGGGTCCTTGCCGGCAAATCCGTCGGCAAAGACCTCGTATTTTCCGGACGGTTTCCCGTCAGCCATCGGCTGGAACGTCACGTTGTAGCCATCCTGCGGCATTGGGGCGCGATTCCACGATCCATGGAACGCGATGAATGCCCCTCCGCGGTACTTCTGCGGAAACTGCGTCCCTGTGTAGAACATCAGCGCGACAGGCGCCCAGTGCGGTGGGTACACGGCGATGGGCTGGGCGAACTGCGTGCAGCGGCCAACCTGCTTGCCGTCACCCCCATACTCCGGGTTCAACACCAACTTGTTCTGTGTGAAGTCATGGAAGCAGTATGGCCAACCGAAGTTTGAGCCCGGCTGCACGCGGTACAGGGGCTCCGACGGCCGTTGGACGTTGTCTTCGGTCTTGAAGAGATCAGGCCACAACGTGTCGAGTTGATCGCGATTGTTCATCGCGACGTACAGCGCACCGTCGTGCCACGCGATCGCCGGCATCTGCCGCAGGCCTGTCGCGTAGCGCGTGCCGTCGGCCTGCTTCTGGCCCAGCTTGTCTTCGTCGAACTTCCAGATGCCGCCGTGGAGCTCCAAGAGTGGACACGGGTCCTGCCCCGGCACCTTCGCCCGCCGATCGGGCGATTGACACGCATTCGAAGGCGCCCCCACGTTGACATAAAGCCCACCCTGGCCATCGAAGGCGATCCCCTTGTCCTGGTGCTGACCTCGCGCCGGGAGGTCAGAGGCGATCACCTCCGCCGTACCCGTGGGCCTGAGCGTGCCCGGCGTCACCTTGTAGCGAACGACCGCCGTCGGCGTCCCGACATACAGGTAGCCATTTCGCAGACCGATGCCCGTCGCGCCTGACTCCCCAAACCGCTCCTTGATCTCGAACTTCCCGTCGCCGTCAGCGTCGCGCAACGCGACGAGCGGCGGCAGGTCCGGGGTGGCGCGCTGCGTCGCCACGTAGAGGTCGCCGTTCGCTGCCACACTCAAGTGCCGGGCGGTCCCCAATCCATCGGCCACCACGATCGCGCAAAAGCCGGTCGGCAGCCTGATGCCGCCGTTGTCCGCATCGCATGCCGGCCCCGCAGCGCGGACGAGCGCCGGCGCGAGCCCGACCCTTCCGTCAGGGGAAAGCGGCCCGAGCGGGAGCAGCGACACGGAGACGGGCACGCTCAGAAGGAGGCGTCGAATCGTCACGCTCATAGCAAAG